>ERZ773018.488-NODE-488-length-23383-cov-5.339678_pt1 | contig 23383 bp, 20 predicted proteins | sample MGYA00580840_ERZ773018 | MGnify/ENA primary metagenome ERZ773018 (study PRJEB29015, sample SAMEA2738125) | human oral metagenome | biome: human oral; feature: human-associated habitat; material: saliva | place: China | collected 2256 ... | reverse complement strand
GGTGATTTCTTTCACCTGATGATGTAATTATAATACACGTATCCGTGTGTGTCAACAATTATTTTTAAAATATTTTGCTTTTTTGAAAGTTAGAACTAGCAACACACTTTTACTGTATCGCTAGTTCCATATGGTTCTACTAATACTCTGCCTCTACGCGCCAAATATCATCAGCTAACCATTTCAATAATCCCATTTTAGATCTAAGAAATCTAGCTGCAAATCCCTCTATGCTGAGTTGAGTTGATTTATTAAGGTCTGTTTTACACCAAATAGCAAAGTGCTCGCAGTTATGATTAAATAAATTATAATCGCCTTTGCCAATCATGGATCTAGCACGTTGAACCGTTTTACGCGGCCCATAAAAGCTAGCAGTTACATCAGAGTCTTGGAAAATAGATAATAAACTATCGTCCTCAGCAATATATAAGGTATCTCCATCACAAAACTCTTCAATGCTAGTCTCAGCAATGCGTCCATCTAGTGGAGAATCCCCTTTTATATAATGGATAATTTTATGATAACCAGCGTATACGCCATAATGCTGATATACATCACCAAAGAAAAAGTTACTTCGTTGACAAAATACAATATCACCTAATTTTAACTTTCTTGAACTCATTATTACTCTCCCTTACAACACATTAATTATGATTATTTATATACGTAATAATATCATCTAAAGAAATATTTTGATTCTTACCTCGTAATAATCGCCATACCTTTCTAACTAATTTATAGAATAGATATAAACCAGCCAATGGCCAGAATACACCAAATGGGTTTTGTTCAAATGGATTCCGTGGATGTGGAAAAGGTCCAGGCATAGGTCCTATAATATTAGGCCAATTGTGTTCATGATACACCCCTTTAGGATGAACACCAGTTTTATTTTTATTGGAAGAAATATACTCTACTACATCCTCGTATAATTTAGGATCTTCTTTTTTTACACTTTCAAGAGCTTCCTTGATAACATCTGTTTTCATACCATACACCTCTATACTACAAAACAACATTAGAATAACTAACTGATTACATGTATATTGTACAAAAGTGTATGCGTATAAAATAACGCATCAAAATATTATTTTAATAAATCGAGACCAAAAGTTTCTAATAAAGCTTCTTTACTAGGTCCATTGATTTCATTTACACCTAAATGATTTAGAATGGACTTATAATCTTCATTAGGTACATTATCATAAAATGCTAATTGTAAATATGTATTTGCCCGCGATGAACCAACATAGACTAACCGTTTATGTAATTCATTAGTGAGGCGATTGACTAAAATATCAATTAGTAAAACTGCTTTAGCTTCTAAGCCCTTAAATTTACGAACTGATGTGAACAATATATTATTTTTCTTTGGCTCAGTAGAGATAGATACTCCATTTATAGCAGAAATATTTTTTAACATACTGTTAGGAACACTACTTGTAGTAAGAATGACAATGTCTTCAGGTTTAACCTTATCTTGAATCATTTTTGTAACAAATTTGGTAACAATATTACGTAATTCATTTTCATTTTTATAGAATGATCCAAGTGGTTTTATTCCTGATAGCTCATTTATGTAGGCATCTTTCTTAATATCACTTAATGTTGTTCCTACAGTCTTAGCTATTTCTGCAGTATTGCGACAGTTTTTATACAATACAAGGCGACAATCCCCATAAGTATCTAACCAATGCGTCGATTTATGCATCATTATATACTGATTTTTATCATAGAATACGTAATAATGACCGCCTAACATATCTACTAACATAGAAATATGTTCTAATATACGTTCATCAATATCTTGACCTTCATCAATGACTACATTTTCATAAGACCACTCTAAATCATCATATTCATTTTGAAAGTACTCAATAAATTGAGGAATAATTTCTGCTATAGAGTAATTGGCATTAGGCATCAAATTCTCAGATAAGGACCTAATATTATGAAAGACTATATTATCACACGTATAATGCTCTTTTACATATGATAATAAGAACTCATTAAAACATAAATATAAGACTTTCTTACCTTCAGCAGCTAGCATTTTCGCCTTTTCAATAGCAAGCATCGTTTTACCGGTCCCTGCAGGGCCATGAATAACAGCCGTTGGCTGTTCACGTAAAAAATGTAGTATAGATGCTTGTTGTTTTGTCATCTGAATATAACTTTTCGTTGATTCAAGAGCTGTACTTGCAACTGATTCAACAATATTAAATGTAGGCATTAACGTCTTGATCATATTCTGAAAATCATTAACCGATTGCTCAGAATCTCTAAATCCTAAATTAGATTTCCAATAGCTAAAAGCTTTATCCATGGATTCCTGTGGATTTAGTAAACAATCTACATCAAACACAATCTCTCTATTTACTTCTAGTGGTAATAAGATTTTATTATGAATAGCCACAGACGGAAACCATACGGCTCGACCAATAACAGGCATTTGACCATTATAATGTTGACGTAAATAATTTTGAATCCTAAATTGACTCTCCGCAGCTTGCCCCATAGGATCTATAATTTTTTCTTCTTTTGTATTTCGATTCGTTTGAATCCAGTTTCCATTACGATAGGAAATCCCACCAGCCTTTACCTCTATGGATAAAATACCTTTTTTAGGATGTAAAATAACAAAATCTGCCTCACCTTCACTCCTACGTTGGTTTAATTCACCTAACCATCTATAAGAATGAAAAATTACATATTCATTATTTAATTTAGAGAGCGCCTCATATACGAGACGCTCTCCTTCACTACCATGGAAACTATTTATTATTGTGGGGTAGAATTTTGGCATGATAATTAATAGACGTATAACCTTAGAAATATAAACTTAGTCAAAATAATACGAAAAACATAGAAATCTTTTAATAGAGAAAGAAATACTATAAACCTATCAAATTAAGAACCAATATGTTTTTCGTTTATATTGTCAGGAATTTCGATTGTATCAACAACCTTCTCTGTTAATGCACTTCCAGAACTTGGAGGTTCAAGATACTTTTTAGATATCCCTGTAATCTCGATAATACTTTGATCAACAATACCAAAGACATTTTGTAAATCATTATAAATTAGTAAATTAAAATTATTTGCTCTTTCTCGCATTAATTGTAATTGTATTTTTATTTCATCCAAAATAACTTCATTACAAAGTTCTTCGGGTATAAGTTTCTTAATTTCAGCTATTGATTTAAACATATCTCTTTTATAATTTTCTTGTACTAAGCGATACTCTTTTTCTTTTTCCATATATAATGAAAGAAGTTTATTACGATTATTCACCTCCATATCAACCATGATTTGTGCAAGCTGTTCAGCAGCTTCTGTCATCTTAGTTCTATAACTTACTTCTAATTCTATGAGCTGTTTTCTTCGTTCTAACTCCTTATCATAAATTAAATTATCAATCTCTACATTTAATTTTCGTTCCTCTAAAGAAAGCTCCATATTAAAGCGATTCTGCTTCATTTCTAAATCTACTATAAAACCTCTAATATCTTTATCCCGATTCAACTCATTTTTTGCTTCAGTTTCTTTTATATTACTATCAAGCTTTTTACGCAAAGAATCACATAATAATTTTATGGGTTCATTAACAATATCACCCATAAGACCAATAATGTTAGGAAATTTAATACTCATCGTTCCCCCTATTTTTAATTTTAGATATTTTTAGTTCTAGACGTCTTTGATCCTTTAAAAATAAAGCATCCATTTTACTAATATAAGTTTCCCAATTATCATTAATTACGATAAGTTGATTAAGAATTTTTATCCGTTCATTAAATATCTTCTGATCAATAACTAAAAATGGATTTTCTTCTATAAAACATTTATACCAAAGTGAATATATAGATATATACTTTCTTTTTACACTATTTGTAATTAAATTTGAAATTGTATCCTCTAATAAGCACCAATGTTTTCTTAACCTCTTTAATTCATATAATTCAATTAGAGAATGCCTTACATTATTAGAAGACTTCATATATAGAGCTCTTGCCAATTCAGGTGACTCTAGATTAATACTATCGTTAATCAAGTCCTCTCTGCACTTTTTAAATACCTTTAGCAAATTTAAAATGGCTTTCTTTTCCATCTGATAATAACATCCTACCATGGTACTTTATCACCTATAGCTTGTTTAAACTCTTCAATTGATTTGGTTAAATATGTTTCTATAAGTCTTTCACTAATTAAAAAGCTTTGCTCAATATCTGAAGAAAGTCTATCAATCCATTGATTTATTACGATTTCGTCAATAATCTCTTCTTTTTTTAATTTCTCAATTATAATAGGTACTTCTTGCTTATAAAAATTTACTTTTTCAGCTCTTAAAGACTTTAATAGATTATCAATCATTCTAATTTCATCACTATATTTTTTTACTAATTCCATGTAATGTTTTTCATAATCATACAATATCTGAATTGTTTGATTTTTCTTTTTAGGGGTAATAGTAGTAAATTCACTAAAACAATTCTCTTCTTTCTCCATATTCTCACCTTTCAGTAGCTTTATCTAATTCTAAAATAAACTTACTTGAATATATATCATTTGGGTTAAATTCCTTTAGCCCTATATCAATTGGTTTAAATGATTCTATTGTCACTTTTCCCAATACATTATTACTAGTATCCTTAATCAGAAAAATATGACCTTTAAAATAATTAGAAGCAATATTATTGATATGATTGGAAGAATTAGTGTTTTCGTATTCTTTTTTTTTTGTTTAATATCAGTAACGCTTTTATCACTCAATATATTAGAATTAGAATTAGAATTAGAATTAGCATTAGCATTAATATGAGTATTACTTTTATCTCTTTTTAATCGAACTATATTATTATTTGATGTTGTTAAGGTTGAAAAATCGCAGTTTTTAATTGTGTTATAGTTTTCAAGGTTACTACAAAAAGAAAAATTTTCTAATAATTCGTGATTCAAAAAGTATTGAAATAATTCATAATCAAATTTGTTATTAGCCTCATAAATATCTTTATCAATCAAATTGATACTATCGATCAATGGTTTACTTTTCTTTAAGATATCAGCGTAATCAGGGATTGCATAAACAGTTGATAAAGTGCTTTGTATAGTTGCACTCATCCATTTAGGCCTTATAAATTTAATATATTCTCTTAATAAAGAATCTATATTTATCTCAGTATATTTATAATTACTTTTTGAAATAGTCTCCCCAATAAAAGCATATGTTGCACGACCTTTATCATCATAAGCAAGAAGTTTTAACTCATCTAACTCACTTTGATTCAAATTACTTTCAAGAATCATATCTTTTATAAACCCAACGATACCAGCTATTCTATAATGTTCATTATCAATAATTACCCATCTAAAGCCATTTAAGATGTCAATATTTTCTGTAGCTTGTAAAATATACTTTCTAAAAAATTTTATATCTGTAGCCAAAAAACTCTCTGGTCGTACTATAAAATCAGAAATAAAATCACAGTGGAAAGTCCTGGAATGTATGATAGTTGAAAAGCTCATTTAGAATCCTCCAATTCAAACAACTCAGAAAAAGAAGCCTCTTTACCATTACAATACACATGTGTAATTTTTCCTAACTCTTTAATAAGTTTTGTACGAGTATCATGTGCTCCCCTTAATAAGTGATGCAATTGCTCCAAATCTGTTTTTGACTTATCCTTTAATCTTTCTATTTCTCTAGCTAATCTATTAATTTTATCTGAGCTTCTAAATAAGAAAAATGAATTTTCTTCCTCTGTTTTATCATCCATTAAATCAGACAACTTCTTTTGATTAATATCTGAATGCTGTTTAATCTGAACCATAAGCTGTTTATACTTTTCTACTAATGCAAATGAAATTCCCATATAAATAGGTAAGTTAACATTTAATGGTTTTATTTTTGCATCAGTATAATTTCCTACCAAATCTGTACCTAATGACACTGGAATAATGGCCACAATCTTCTTTACAACATCACTCACAAAGAAAGGGCTAAATGCTTCCATAATAACTTCACATAATTCATCCTCATTAGTATCATTTTGACATATATCATATTTAGTTATAAGTATAGCTGTAGGAGGTAATTTCTTATTTTCAATAAAATAATCTGAGAAAAAAGAGTTTATTACATGACTGCAATTATCTCTTATTTTGTCAACTTTCTCATCAAAATCATTGCCACAAAGAAGTTCTCCATCAACGCAAATAAATAAACAGCTTGAAGTATTAATATTAGATTTAATACTTTCATAAGCCTCTAAATCTCCATATACTTTACGATCTAATAATCCGCCTGGATAATCCACCCAATCAAAAGACATTATTGTTTTATAACCATATTGTAAATCAAACTCATATTTTATAACATTATCTGTACCTGCTGGAAATCTTTCCGAATACTCAAGTGTAGTATCAGATAATTTTGTATAACGATCTCTTAATAAAACATCTGTATCATCATCTGTCTTTAATGTATATCCTTTTAAACCTGCAACCATTTTATAATATAACCCTAGTAAGTAACAGGTTTTACCAGACCCAGACATTCCTAGTATTGTTAATTGTGTATCTCCCATAATCTTGCTCCCTTATGTAACAGTTATAAATTAACAGATATTATATTCTAATTAAATAATAGATCAATAGCTATTATTTAATTAAAATTTTTATCATTATAAGAATATATAGGTAATTTATAGATACATCTTACCAATAATATATTATTATAGAATTAAAACTCCATAAACTATAGATAAAATTTCATTTTTTATTCATCCACAAAAAAGCATAATATGGCGATATAATATATTATGTGTAAACTATTCTCAAACAATTGAAATGAGAACCAATCTTCTTTATGATTAAGTTACCAAGCAAAATCACAGAAAAAAGGTTAATTCTCTATATTTAATGGTAAAATAATCTCAATTGATACTCCAGATAATCATTCAATTTGCATAGAATTATTCTGCAACGATCTCGAAATCATATTAAACATGCTATTACCATCAAATTATCTCGTGATTAATTCGGCCAATTTAAAATAAATTACCAAAACCGTACAATCGAACCTCTGGTAATCTTGAATAAATGCTTATTCAGTTATATACAAAATGTCTCACTACACGTGCAACAACATGGAAAAGATACTCTTCATGTTTTAATTGGATTTACATCATCAGGTGTGAAACATGTCATCGATGATGGCATATATCCTAGTAAAAGCACATTAGCATGCAAAGAGTTATTAAATCATGCAAAACAGAGAGCTCTAGAGCACATTCTCTTTTTTATCAAAGATAGATTTCAAGGATTACAACAAACTTATCAGAAAATATATCCTAAAAAACTTTTCCAACGTTGCTAGGTACATATAACTCATATAATGCGTAAGCTAATTAGAAATAATAATATAACTCAATATTAGCGCAATTAAAGTTGATTTATATGGCCAATACAACACAAGCATCTGAGGCAAATTTGTATAACTTTTTAGAAACATGGTCTTCAAATATCCTAAGATCATTAATACATTATCTAATATTTCTGATTTATTTACTTTTTTAGAGTTTCCTTAATCCATTAGACCCTCAATATATTCCAATAATCTTATAATTATTTAATATAATTTATTTCTCAACTACTAATATAATCTCAACTCCATGTAAACTATTCGCATAACGTGCTTTTACTTGATTACGTGCATCACACATATTAGAAGCAGTAACCATAGTTGTATTTACTCCATTTCGAGATGTTGATTTAGGATCAGATTTAATTCTAAATTTTACTTGAAAACGTTTTGACATGATATATTCTCCATTAATTCAATTTTAAAGAATAAATTTTAAGTGGCTCAAATGATGGACTTTCCATATCTTCAGTTAGTGCCACAGTATATTCAATAGTATCTGGAGCTATTTTTCTAATAAAGAAATAACCATCTTCATTTACATATTCATCATCTATATACATAATTTCGTAATTAGATTCTGACACAGGCATATTATGTGATTGTGCTCTAGCTTCCTTGGTATAATACAATTCCATCTCATTACCTATACACGGAAGAAATCTAGCCCATATACCGTATCCAACATTTTCACCAATTAAAACATCAAAGCAAGAATTACGATCCTCACAACCTAGTAAATAGGGAAATAAAATTTCGCTATCTTTAGTCATTGCTGCATTTAAAATATGAACATCTCTACCACTTTCACGGCTTCTTATTAGGCCAAATGCTACCCCAGTTTTACCGGTTTTAATCCGATCTATCGATATTAGTTTTTCCATTTACTAACCTTTAATCCTATAAAGTACAAAGTTCCTAACCATAAGAAAGATGAACTATAAATATATTGATTTTATCTACTCTAGGAATAATAATTTTTCTAAATCAAATGGTGAATTCTTAACCACATCCAATTTCTTTAATGTTTCAATATTAAACTTAGTACCTAGAGGTGGGTATAATTTAAATATAGGTTTTAAATTATCTTTTCTACCATTTATCTTCTTTAGATCATTCAATTCAGCTATTATACGTGAAACAAATTCTTCTTGTAAAATTCTTGATTTACAAGAGTTCCCCGCTAAAAGTATATGCAAAGGTGACGTCATTTTATCCTGATATTGTTTGGCGACACGTAAATATGTATTAAAAAAGTTATCAATTCCATCTCTTATATGCTTACGTATTATATCCTGTAATTCATCAAGATTTACACGTAAATTAACCGTTTTCTCTTCGCCATTTACTGAAAATAATTTAATAGATATTGTATCTTCATTATATTTAGCTTCATAATCATTAGCTTCTTCCCATAAGTCACGTAATTCATATGCAATAAGTTTTAAATTTAAATATGAAGACTGATCAGCATTCTCTTCATTTTTTATTAAAACTTCAGATCCAGAAAAAGCTTGAGATTTTGGCGGAATAACTATAGGGATTGCCTCTTTCCTCAATACATCCAAATTATTTTTATAAACTTCAAAGGCTAAAACATTTAATAAGTTTTCCCCACCTAAATAAACATCTCCACCATTTCCTAATTGTTCTATTTCAAATTTATACTTTATACTATCTGGAATATATTCAATACCGAAATCAAAATCTGTAGTACCGCCACCAAAATCAAAAACTCCATACGAAACTACTTTTGACGTTTCTTCTTTTAAAGGTTCCACACCAAATGAGTTTAATGCAGTAATAGCATAACTAGCAGGCTCACTCGCTCCTATAGATACTTTGAATCGTTTCATAACATCAGCATCATTAAGCACAGTATTAGGAAGCGATTTTTTTAAGCCTCTTTCAAAACTTTCAATAATTTTATTTCTAACAGCCAATTCATAATTCACGGGAAAAGATAAGAGATACTTTATATATATTCCTGTATGCATATTATTAATATTAAGTCCCAAAAAGTATGCATAAATTTCTATTGGATCAAAATCATCTTTTTTTAGAGATAAATATGGCTTTAAATTAATAAAGTTTCCATTATAATCTTGAAGAATCTGATTTCTATACTTTGAATTTGCCCACTGTTTTAATTCACTAAATACAGAGTAAAATCGTGTCTTATCAAAATTTGTTTTATATATCTCTTTTGCAGCATCATGAGAAACTTGTAAATCTTTATACTCAGTATTAGGTCTACCTGCGGACGACTTATAATTTTTAATAAAATGTTCATAGTCAATAATATGAATAACAGTAGGATTCTCATAGTCTTCCACCCTTGGTTCTTCTAGAAAATTACTAGCACCAACACGTAAAAGTTTATCATCCTTATCATGACATACGACAACAGTACTTTTAGTACCAAAATCAATACCACAAACAGCTTTCATATTGACATCTCGTAATGGATTTCTAGCTACTAATACTTTATCTTTTGGTACCTTACAAAGATATGTATTTGCATTATACTCATCAGCAAATGATTCATAAACATTCCAATGTCCATTATTTATATCTTCCAACATATCATCAGTATATGGTGAAATATTAGCACATTTTAAGTCACAATTTTTTAATTCGTTAATATATAATTCGTATATATCATTGACACTATAAATACCTAAATACTTCTTATAGTCTTCTATTTTCTTAACATGCTGTAATTCTTTTTTATAGTATTTAAGTATACCATTTACTAATATATCAATATTTCCAAAAATATTTTTAATTTTACTATCTAAAACAAAAGATTTAAGTTTACCAAAATACTTATTGTCATATTTTAATAATCTAACATGATTAGGTTCACATAAATTCTTCATGACATAATGATAAAAATCATTAAAAGTTTTAACATGTATTCTTTTAGAAAATACAATATTAAAATTTTTATCTGCAGTAATAAGTCCCTTTGTTCCAATAGCAATATATTTATTTTTTAGTTCTAATGATCTTATATTCGATGATTTTGATGATTCTGTTAATAATTGATTAGTTAATAAACAATCTAACCAATCGGGAATTATAAGATTATTATTTTTAAAATAGTTCAAAATAGGATTAAAATCTATTTTCTTTAATAATACAGTTAAATCATCTCCTACAGTAGTATATTCATTAATGAAATTTTTTAATTCTATAATAAATTTATCAATTCCCTTATAACCACTCCCGATTCGATATTCAATATAATGTGAAAACTTACTACGCTTCGTATCTATAAACAGAATTTTATCTGTATTAGATTCTAATGGTACGATTCTTTTTTCATTACCAAAATAAGCAACACCACTCTCTTTGAATATCAAATATGGTTCATCTAATACAGCCTTTAAATCATGTATATACTCATAAATTTCATTTTTAATTTTTTCTATAACGATATTATTTAATATCGATTTAGATACACAAAAGTAATCAACTGCTATAGAATCATTGCTCAGTACTTTTACCTGCTGAGTTTTCCATAATTCAATTGATAATTTATCTTGTCCACAGTTTTTATTCATTTTCTTATTTTTATTTGAATTATTCATTTATTTAAATTCGCAAAATTCTATCTTGGCTCACTAACTTCAAAATTCATATTTTTAGTTTTTTCTTCTAAGTACTCAGCACGCGGATCCTTTAAATTTAATTTTTCCAAAGAACTAGAATGTTTAACTATATTTTTATCAGCATTTTTTTTATACCTAGTTTTTTTATATGTATTTTTTCTTACTGAGGTTTTAGGAAAAACTACTTTTGCAGACATTTGGGTTTCTTTTGTATTAAGATTAATTGAATCCAGCTTCATATCAATAAAATGATATTCAACACCGTTTGTTGTTGCAATATTATACTTAGTATTCTCAACAACCACATAGTTTTGACTAAAGTTCCATTTACCTAAATTGAGATTCTTACTATTTAAGAAAAGCTCGTTAAGAGATTTATTAGTCCATTGAATTGACTCGTTCATTCCATCACTATTTACAACAACATTATGAGATTCAACTAATTCATTTAATATTCTAAACATCGTTCTTGAATTATCAGATTCTAACTCATATAGATATAATGCAGCAATATACGTGGAAGACATATATCCAGCAGATTCACATAAATCTTTCCATACCTCATCTCTAAAGTCTTGTTCACGATTAAGATACATAGATATATCAACTTCATAAGAACCTTTTATAGTTTGTAATTCTAAACCTTTATTTGGTCTTGGAGCATCAACAAAAAAAAATAATTTTGTATCTGATATTATACATAGCAATCTATTCACTATATTATTTACTCCTTTTCAATCCATTTACTTCGTAAAGTCTTATCAATTTCTTCTAATTCAGATAATTTTAATGATAAGTTTTTTATATTGTCCAAACTAACATTCAAATTTTTAAAATAACTCTCTTTTAAAGCATTAGAATTTATAAGATTATTACTTTGTTTGATAAACGGAGACTCAAAAGAGTCTCCGTTAGCTACATTATTAATCGTTTCTAATTCTATAAGCTTTTTTATTGATGAAATTCTATAAACACTATTTTTAATTATCTTAGTAATTTCAGCATCATCAATATCGACTTTAGGCCCATTATTTAAATAAACATCTTCATTTATAGTGAAATCTTTATCATATTGATTTACACTTTGTGATACAAATTTCTGTCCTTTTTCAACATAAAAATGACCTTCACCAATATCTTTTTTTATATTGCTTAAATTGTAATTATGTTGTTCATGAATTTCTTTAAAGTTACTATAACTAATCCACTCAGCTTCTAATGGTTTCTTCTTCATAATTTTATATCTTCAAATTAAAAATTAATAATCTAAGATTGAATCTCCTTACCCCATTTTTTTATATTCATTTTCTAAAGACTTATTGTCAAATAATCTTTCTCCTAAATCTGCATATGAATCAAATTTATCTTTTAATGGTTCCATAAATTTTATTTCTTCAACAGCAGTCTTCATATTAGTTAACTCATTTATAGCTTCATCATCAGTTATAGTTATTCCCTTATTTTCATAAATTTCTTTTAATTTTGATACAATAGTCAAATTATATTTTTTTGTGATATCAGGATTTAATTTACCATCTCGTAAATCTGTAAACTTAACTGCAGAAAAGCCCATTTCTTTGGACGCATCAATAATTGCTTTCACTCTTTCTGGAGTAAAAGCTTTTAATGCAGAAAAAATTAGGAAATCTTGAGAAATAGTAATTTCTTCTCTTTTTTCTAATCGATCCCAAAGTTCTGACATTGCTATGGATCTACGTTTCATAGATTCAACAGACAATTTTTCTACAGGTTTAATTTCAACATTCTCTTCCTTAGCTTTAGATTTTAGATATTCATAATGTTCATTAACAGTATCAAATTTCTCTCCATTATCCCAACTATTTTTTTCAGACTCCTCAATAAGTGCACCATATTCTTCTATCTGTTCATTATCAAGGTGCTTCTCATTAGCAGCAGTTAATAAGCTCACAAAAATATCATTTATAACATCCATAATTATGCTTGTAACTACTGGTGCCAAAAAAGGCCCAAGCACAGGTGTTAATAATTTAGTTACAGCTTGACTAATTTCATGCAAAAAATTTGCGCCTTTAGGACAGATATCTCTCAAAGTCTTGATAGTCGTAGTTACTAATTTACCCAATGTAGATATACCACTTTTTATAATTTCCCCTACTCTATCAATAGCAGCGGATAAACCAGAACTTATACTACTAACAACGTTACTAATTCCACTTGCAATACTACCAATAGTACTACCAACCCAACTGAAAAACCCCATAATGTTAAACCTCCTTATTATAAATAGTTCTTATACTATTAAAAATTGCTTTATATCCATCTTCAAATTCCATCTGCTCTAGACCAGAAGTAATTGATGAAAGCTTAGTATATTTATCAATATACATTAAAACATAACTTATTAGTTCCTTAATACAACTATGTATATCTGAACGTATAGTGATACCTGATTGACCAAGAAGCCAATAGATATATTGATTCATGAGTCCTTTATTATTAATATCATTTAATGTCATAGAGGACTTTTCAATTTTTTTAATTAATTGCTGTTGTAAATCTTCAAGCTTTTTAGAACCAACAATTTCAGTGATATTATCATAATCTTTATAACAATTAATTATCTTAGATAACTCATTATTGTTAATTCCTAACATGGAGCAAAATGTAAAATACCATTCTATATCATTTAGTGAAACATTATCAGAAAAATATTGTATACCCGGCAATACACCATTTTTGTAATTCTTTATATAATACTCAAAAACTCTCTGTTTTATAAGATTTTCTGAAATATCAGGTACACCAGTCGTATTACTTAGTAAATCTATCTGAACTTGAACTGGCTTTTTCCAACCATCTGTAATAATAACAGCACGACCTTTCTCTAAGTATGACAAAAAGTTTTTTTGTTCATCATTGAGAGCCAATATGTTTCCTATGGCATCCTTATCATCTTGTGCAAATATTTTATGTACAATTTTTGTATTTGTATTTTTTAATACTTCTGGGGTCATTTTATTAGGAATTTGATCAACAATAATTAATGATTCCCCATATTTCCGGACTTCTGCTAACATATCCGCAAATACTTCTACACCTCGTTTTTTATTAGAACTATCGCCTGGTTCATATTTACTTAGCAACCGATGAGCCTCTTCAACCAATGTAATATGTTGAAACTTTGAATTTTGTTTATATTGATATTTTACAGCCTCTAATAAATTAGTAATGATAAAGCCCATTATTAGTGATTTTTCACTTCCATCTTTAATATCCTCTAATTCAAGAACAACCTTTTGCTTAACTAAATTCTTAAAATCTATACTTCTAGGAGTATTAAGCATCATACCTTTTGCTCCTACTAATAAAGCTTGTAAGCGTGCTTTCAATGAGCCTAAATATTCAGCTTCCATTTTATCACCAAATTTCTGCTCTTTAGTAACAAATTCGATAGAATGAATATAATCGCTCAAGGTAGGAAATGCAAAACTATCTGCTTTAAAAGGGTCATCAATTTTATTCGTATCAGGATTTATCCATGTTGAATTATTTATATTCCAACCCTTACGTTTATATACATCATATGCTGCCGATTCTATTAACTGTGGCATTGCAGCCTCCATATCAAAAGCCGACTGCATAGTAGCCTTAATCATATCTATTCGACTTGTAATAGATTCACCTTCAAAAATCTCAAAAGGATTTATATAAAATGGAGCAACATTCTGATTTCCTAATGTAAAATAATAAATTTTCTCCTTATCTAATTTATTAGCTAATGTTCTATATTCTGTTTTAGCAGGCTCAATTACTAAGAATGGTAAATCCGATTGTAATAGTATATTTTGGCATGTCGTAGTCTTACCAGTTCCTGTTACTCCACAAATAAATGTATGCGTTTTTAAAGTTTCTTTTTTTAAATGTATAGGTGTATTCTTGATATCACCATGATGAATCAATCTTCCAATTTTAATATATTCATTAATACAATCTTCTGTAGGTAACTCTACATTTAATCCATATTCTACTTCATCTCTTGTACATACTCCTAGAACTTCCTTTCTAGGCATCCCCATAAGAAGTCCTAATTCGTCTATATTCAACCAAGTGCCATAACATTCCTTTAATAGTGCAGTATAGGTAATTTTGGAAAAAATTGATTTCCAAATAGGAGTAGGAGAATCTAACAATGGTACTTGTAAATTGGATAAACATAATTTCACATTATTCAATTCTTCCGATTGTTGTTTTTGAAATTCTATGAATTGTAATGGATTTATATTACCTTTATCACCACCATAGAGCCCCAAAATAGAGTTTGCCAATCTAAATAAAGTCGTTCTAGTTTTATCAGCAAATAAATAACTAATAACAGAATAGGCTCCCTTACCTCTAGACGCATCAACTCGCAACAATAGTTCATCATCTATATATTTAAGCCAAGTTAAAACGGCTTTCTTATCTAACTCAATAGATCTTGAAACTTGCGATGAATTACTATCATTTTTACTTTTACGTTCAGAATATGAAAGATTATCATTTATTGAGGAACTCTTTTGAAAAGAATTTTGTGTTGTATCAATCGTATTATTAGATTCCGAATTATTTTCACTAACCGATTCGGAAACGGTAACAGAACATTGTTCCGAATTATTAAAACTATCTGATTCATTATATTGATAAGATGTACTATCATCATTACTATAACTTAAAGTTTTAGTCTTATTGGTTGAATTGTTACTATTTTCATTCTTAATATTATTTTCGGAACTATTTTTTGAATCTGAATAACTTGATGATTTAGCAATATTTTCAGATTTCTGAAAAACTTTTGTTTGATGTTTACTTGAGTTATTCTGTTTATTATTATCAGTCCTATGATCATGACCAGTTAGAATACTATTAGAGTGTATAGATATAGAATCCTTATTAGTACATAATCCAATCGCTCTACTATTAGTAGAGTTTTCTTCAGTCCCCTCTTGACTTTGTGTTGATTCGGATGATTGAATTAAATATTTAGAAAGTGGACTTAATGTATCATGTAGTTGTATGATATTACGATTAAAATGAATGATATCAATATCCTTACATGGAGTTGCAATAACAACTAATCCAAATTCATTGCCTACCATAGTATCTACAAGGCGCTCTACACCTTGAAAATCACTTTTTTCTCCATTATTTTCATCTATAAAACCAGGGATACCATTGATAAGTCCAGAGTAACTACCATTTTGTAGTCTTTGTAATATTCGTTCCTTTTCTTTAGGCTCTATTTTCGTAATTGTACTACCAACAAAGTTACCCTTTATACTTGCTTGTAGGACATCATCAGCATAATCTTTTAATGCAAGACCAGTAGAATAACTATAGTCTTGTAAATGCAAATTTTTAGAAACGCCAATATAAAAATTTACTTTATCTTTATCACCTAAAATCATGTAAATCAAATTAACATCTTGATAATTTCTAAAAGAAGATAAGACATTTTCCATTGCCTCTCGACGTGGTCCATCTTTCTTTGAAAACACAATTTCATCAATTCGATATAAAAAGAAATTACGAAGATCTAATTGTCCACCATCTAAATACTCTTCAATATCTGAATTTATATGCTCATCATCTGAACATAAATTTAATACATTTTGTTCATCATATTGACTGATTGAATTCAGATATGAATGACCTTTTTCTATAATATTATCAATTTTTTCTTTCATCGTTTATCCTAGTATCACATTACTATATACATGAAGATTTGTAGTATCGCCATTAAAATCTGTATCTGCTACAACATACTCAATTAGATTAATTCCAACTTTTCTAATAAAAATCTTGTGGTCTTCATTAATATCAGCTTTATCAATCTTACATACTTTTAATGAAGTCTCACTAATTGGCAAAGTGTTATCATATAACGCTCTATTATCAACTGTATAATACAATTCAAACCTTTTCTCATCCGCCCAGTCAAAAGGCGCCCATGTATTGTAAGGAACATCAATAGAAATAACCGTTTTAAACATACGATTATCACCTTCTACACCAAGATAGAATGGGAATTTAATTTCATCAATATCAGTAAGGTTCTCATTATTAATACGAACATCTTTTCCGCCTTTACGGCTTCGTAGGAGACCAAAAACTACCCCAGTTTTACCTGTTCGTATTTGATTAAGAGGAGTATTATTATCAATAACATTTAAACTACTAGTATCAACCAATATACGGCGTAATATAACTAAATCATCCTCATTAAATAATTTTTCAATTTTATTAAAAGAAAAATTCGTACCTAATGGCGGATAGAGTTTATATAAATCTAAATTTTCGACATCGCTTTCATCTTTATGAGTATTAATGAAATCTTTAACAGAATCTACAAGGGTATGAATAAATATTTCTTGTAAAATAGATGACTTACAAGAATTACCTGCAAGGAAAATATGTATTGGATATGATTTCAATTTTTTCTTGTTAAAAACTGCAAACATTTGATTAATAAAGTTTTTAACCCCAATCGTAATATGTTCTTTAAGTAATTCTTTTAGGCTTTCAATATTTATTTTTAATGAAATATCTATTCCATGCATATCTTGTTTATCAATAGGAAATAACCTTACAGTCTTGAAACCTTCATTGAATTCATCCTCAGCATCTTTGATTTCTTCCCATATCGGTCTTAATAAATGCATTAAAACTCTTATATTAGAATATGCTTCTTTTGTAGCAACATCATGACTCATTACTAGTAGTTCATATCCAGGAATCTTTTCCGCCTTTGGAGGAAGAACTATTGGGATACGATTTTTAAGCATATCAATCTTATTTTCGATATATACTTTATACGCTAATAATTGTAAAAGATTCTCTCCACCTAGATAAGGGTCTCCACCCTTACCAAATTGAGTCAATTCAAATCTACGTCTACCATCAGTAGGCTTAACTTCAATGCCAAAATCATAGTCAGTGGTTCCACCACCAAAATCAAATACACCATATGCAATTTCATCATCACTAGTTGGCTCTAAAGAGTACATCTCTAATGCACTTATAGCATATGCAGCTGGTTCACTTGCACCAGCATATACATCAAAATCCTCCATCAATTCTTTATTATTTAATATACTAGTAGGTAATGATTTTCTTAATCCTTTTGTAAAGCTTGCTAATAGTTTATCCTGAACTTCTTTTCCATAATTAACTGGAAAAGATAAAATATAATTTAAATATATACCATTAGTCATATTATTAATATATAGTCCCAGGTAATAAGCATATAACTCTATAGGATCAAAATTATTTTCATTCTCTAATTTTTTATAAGGAACTAATCTAAATTCTTCCCCTTGTCTATCACGAATAATTTGATAACGATTAGAATCATTTGCCCACTGTTTTAATTCACTAAATGTAGCATAAAAATTATCTTCATTAGTAATATCATTAAAGAATCTTTGTTCCGCTTCATGTGATATTTTCAAATCTTTCCAATTAGTAAAAGGACGTCCTTCTCGAGTCAGATAAGAATTAATGAAACTAAAAAAATTGTCAAAATATATTGTTGTTGGGTTTTCATAATCGGTTTTACGAACTTCTGAAAAGTAATCACCAGTCCCTATACGGAGCAATACTTCTTCTTGGTCTCGAATTGCAACCACAGTACTTTTAGTACCAAAATCTATAGCACAAATTGCACCCTCTTTAACATCTAATATTGGATTTCTAGCATAAAACCCATCTACACTTGTTTTCGCTTCTAAAAAAGAATATTCAATAGAGTCCTCATAAACTTCCCAATGTCCATGATTAGGATCATATAAAATCGATTGAGTTTCACCTTGAATATTAGCTCTATTTCTATCAATATCAAGATAAAGCTTTCCTAATCCTTCTTTTGAAAGAAGTAATAAATCTCCTAACGTTAGATTACACCTATTTAGAATAGCAATCACTTGTAATTTAATAGAATTTAACTCTGGTCTTTCTAATAGATTTTTAACTACATTCCCAGATACCGCACCAGTTTGCAATAATTCACCAATACGTTTTAAGTCTATACAGAATTTATTAATCTTAATTACTTTTTTTTCTTCAAGCCACTCTTTAGGAATTTTATTATTCAATAATGTATCAAGAAATTTGTAATTTTTATTCTCAAATCCATATTCAAATAGATACGTTTTAATAATATCTGTATCTTCATATTTCATTTGATATAAATTATGAGTTTCACAATCATATACTGTCATCATAAAACGCTTAAGTTCATCAAACTCCGCCACTGTTAACGATGCTGGTTTAGGAATATGAAAATATTCACCATAACTTGTATACATACTATCATAAGTTGGCCCACTATTACCCTGAAAAAATACTATTCCAAAAAAAACGCTATCTGAAATGGACCTACCATCAAGTCGCTGTAGATTAATAATCTTAGTAAAATCTTTATCTTTTTTTTCTTTAATGTTTTTAAATTCATGAAAAAAATCTATTTTTTCTTTTGTATTATAAGAATCTAATTTATCAATTAAATATTGATACCTTTCAACAATTTTTACAGTATCCACATAATCATTTTTAGTAACCAATTTAGAATTAGCAAAGTTCAAATCTGCTTGATCTACGCCATTAACTTCAGGATAATCTGATATAAATTTATCTATTGCTTCACATTGATAAATATCATCATATTCATCAAAATTAGAAAGCACTTCTAAAAAACTTTTGGATTGCGAAATTTGGGCTATTTCTATATCAACAGAATCATTAAAAATAGTATTATTAATCTCTTGTAATATACACTCTAAATGATTTGCATAATGACTTTTTATATCACAAAAAGAAACTTTAAAGGGTCTGTTCATCATAGTAACTATTCCTCAATTAACACATAAGATTTTTCTACTCTTTTACCTATAAAACTATTTGTAAAACCTAAAATATATATTTTAGAGACATGTCCATATGATATATTTTCATTTTTACTTTCATGATCGTGTACAGAATATGTATCACCTATTTGTACGTTATCAATAGTAAAAACATCTTCACCTTTAGCCTTATTGTGTAGAGATATCATTTCCTTAAAATATTGCCACAATATATTAAAGGAGACTTCATCACCATTATTTATTGCCATTTTTGCAACAGACCAAATATTGCTAAGTGACTTTCCATTTGTAACGCTACTTATAATAAAAGTTTCAAAATCATCTAAATTAATCGGTTTCCTTAATTCTTTTATATATATCGAATCCAATTCTTTTATATTATTATATAGCTCTCTAGACTTCTTAAATATATTATCCAATTCATCGTTCAAATCTGATATCTTAGATATCAATTCATTTTTATCTATATTATATTTTTCTATTAATGACTTATTAGCTTCTTTTACTTTAAAGACTTCTTTCTCTTGTAATATTTTATATTTAGAAAATTCCTCTTCTTTTTCTTTATATTGTTCATTTAATCTATCTCCTTGATTTTTAAAATCAATAAGCTTTTGATTTATATCGCTTATTTCATTTAATAACTCCTTTTTCTCATTCTTTAAATTATTAATTTCAATATCTTTTATTTTCTTATATTCAAAATACTTATCTTCTATTAATTTATATTGTTGTTTTAAATTATCACGTTCAGTTTTAAGCTCAGTAATCTCTTGATTTGAATTACTTATTTCATTAAAAAAACCTTTATTTTTTATGTCATTAACTTCAATATTTTTTTCTGCCAACAAATCTATATAATTACTTTCTTTATTTTCATTTACCTTAATAGCATTATATTTATTAGTAAACTTCATATTATCAACATCTTGTTTAAATAGTAATTCATTTAATGTTTCAATAATCAATTCTTTAATATTGTTTCTAAATAAATCAGAGTCTATACTAATTTTTCCAGTTATAAGTTTCTTTTCCATTTACTTCACCAACTGTATCTATTATTCATTAATTTGCCAAAACAACTATTACTATCCAATCAAATTTGAATTATTTAATATGGATTAATTTCTTACCATATTTTACCAATAAAATATTATTATATATTTAATATTTCATAAATTCTTCATAAAAGAATTCATCTTGCGCTCATAAACCAGAATCATAAAAGGCTACATAAATTCATATGTAGCCTTTCTCCTCATTATCGCAAACAACTAACTAATTTTTTGTAGCAAATCATAGTAAGTCTTATAAATTGCTTGTTTAACTTTTCCTTCTTGTAATTCTGCCCAGGTTTCATTGATATAATTTGGACAGTAAGATATATAACAATCTAATGAATTATTAGGTATAAAAGATAATAGTTTTTGAATTGGTAAGTAATCATCATAATAGATTTCTTCTAAGTCTGATTTAATATGCCAATAGTATGTCAATGGTTTGGCATTACAATACCATTCTGGTTCTTGTAGATTTTCCTCAAGTGTTACATAGGCTTTCATAAAGATTGTTCTTAATTCATTAGTTAATGAACTAGGTTTATAAGTTTTCTCTTTTAAATAAGCTAGTATCTCAAATAATTCTTCGCTCCATATAAGATCAGGTACTATAAACTTATCAAATAGATATGGAAGTTCATTATCATGACTATTTAATCTTGTATGTAACAAATCTTTTACTTGTTTTTTACTTTCATTATGGGGTCCACTTTTAATACACGGAATAATCATAGGCCGTCCCACACCATGAAAACCTTCTAACAATTCCTCCATACGAATTTTAATTTCTTTGATGACGAGAAGTTCAAAATTTTCTTTAGATTCAAAATTTGATTCAATATATGTATCAAATGAATCCAAATGCTTAAATGCCTCTATAATTTCATTATTTTTAGGTTTTAAACCTTTTGCATCCCAATCAGCCTGTTTGATTTCTGCTTCTTTCAATTTTACATTCAATATTTTTTCAAATAGATTTAAAACAGATTCTTTTGATTCTTCATTAACTAACATATTTCTCATATACAAACACTCCTTAGCTCATATAAATAATCTATACTACTATTGATGCAAAGAATTATATAACTCTTTGCATTTTTCTTTGAAAGTATTTACATGCTTATTCTTGATACTCCAATTAATTGAATGAGCATAATACATAACATCACATTCATAAGGACTACCAGGCAACATAGCTAATAGTTCTTCTACTGGATTTAAATCATCTAAGTACAAATACTCCCACTCGTCCTCTAAATCCACATAATATTCAAAGGAATGAGCATCACTGTATTCAACTTTTTCTGGCAAGTTTCTATCTAGTAATGTAAACACATTTGTATATATTTCTTTTAATTTGTCTGAAAATGATCCTTTCATATAGAAATCATTAGTTAAAAAGGCTTTCATCACAAGTAATTCTTCACACCATGTTAAAAGTGGTACTACTTCTACATCAAAGATATTAAGAATTCTTTGGTCATGTTCTTCTAAAGCTTCTTCTAGATTACGTTTTACCTTTTCTTCAGCTTCATCTCTTGAACCACTTTCAGAGGGAATAAAAATTTTCATCAATGCAGCACATTCGGATGCTTCTCGAATTGATTCAATAGAACGTAAGCGTAGTTCTTCGTTTATTACAGCTATAAAAGTATTTACATCTCCCCATATATCTATTACCCAATCCTTAAAATGTTCTTTGTCAGCAAAGGTTTCCTTTAATTCATCTCTATACTTCTTTAATCCTTTTACAGCCCATTCTGCATGTAATCGATCATAGCGATCACCAAAATCCTCATCTTCTCTTGGAACATCAAATTCTGCTTTTTCAATTTCTGCTTTAATGTCTTCTACTGTGATGATGTTTTCTTTTAAAGTTTTCATAGCTAATCTCCTATATAACACAACAAACAAAATAAATATGGTTCTGGATTACCTTTAGTATATCTAACCCTATACGTAATTTTTTACACACAAAAAACCGCCCAACCTAAGTTGAGCGGCTTTCACCATTCTATAAAGAATTATATATAGTTTACATAGTCCCAGTACTACCGATACCACCTGTACGTACGCCTGTAGCGTCGTCATCGTTGGTAATAAGGTATTTAGAGAAAATGCCTTGTGCAACGCGTTCGCCTTTTTCAAGGGTAACAGGTTCGTTGCCAAAGTTTAGGAGGGCGATCATAATATGACCTTCATTCTCCTCATTATTGTAGTAATCGCTGTCGATGATACCAGTACTATTCACAAGTGCTAGTTTGCGTTTGATAGCCATGCTAGAACGGATGTGGATAGCCAGGTATTCGTCGTATGCCATGAAGGCCTTAAGGCCTGTCGGCACGAGAACTACTTGATTAGGTTCTAATGTAACAGCTTCAGCGCATTCAATATCATAGCCTG
>ERZ773018.480-NODE-480-length-23544-cov-34.249649_pt1 | contig 23544 bp, 15 predicted proteins | sample MGYA00580840_ERZ773018 | MGnify/ENA primary metagenome ERZ773018 (study PRJEB29015, sample SAMEA2738125) | human oral metagenome | biome: human oral; feature: human-associated habitat; material: saliva | place: China | collected 2256 ... | reverse complement strand
CTAGTACTCCGCCCTCTCACGGCGGCAACACCGGTTCAAATCCGGTTGGGGTCACCACTAGGAAATAAACCCTCAGTCTTCTGACTGGGGGTTTATTTGTTTATCTGGTAAAAATAACCCCAGATTCTATGGTGCCGCCGTGAGCCTCTCACGGCGCCGCTCCTTACGTCGCGGCACTGCGGGGCATGATGGATTTCCTCGCGCGCTCGGCATCATGCCCCTCCGTCACCGTTACAAACCGGTTGGGGTCACACTAGGAAAGAAGCTCTTCATCTTCGGATGAAGGGCTTCTTTGCTTATCCGGTGAAAACCGGATTGAGATTCAGCCATGACTTAGTGACCTTAGTAATGGTTAAAAGCTATCACTGAAGACGCTAACTTAGTCCCACAGTCCGTAACTCATGACCAAAGTCCATAAGTCATTACTGAACCTGCAGTCACCTCCGGCGGGAAGCTCTCTTAGACTCTGTGCCGCCGCCGCATACTCGCTGAAAAGCCACAAGTGTTTCGAGAAGCCACCTTTTATGTGGCTTTTCGAAGCACAAGTGGCTTCTCGGCGGGAATAAAAAAGGGGTGCACAAAATTTGACCTTCACGCCAAGCCTCGGTATAGTCTTATCCGTAAGCGTGATTGGCGCAGTGGTAGCGCGCTTCGTTCACACCGAAGAGGTCACTGGTTCGAACCCAGTATCACGCACCAAATAACCCCCGTTTCAAGGAACGGGGGTTTTATTATGCCCACCGGTATTTGTGCCCACAGCAGTACAAACCCAGCCGCGGACACAACCACCCGAGAATGAGGTACCCCGTGACAACACCCGAACTCGCCGCAGCCACCGACTACGGACGCATGTACTCCCGCAAACGCGGAGGAGAACTGCTCGTGCCCTCCATCACCACCGTCATCGGGCAGCACGCCAGCGACCTCAGCGGCTGGCACGGGTACATGGCAGCCAAAGCCGCCCTCGAAGATCAGCGCGCCTACCGCGCCACCGGATCCCACGGCCTCAAATTCGCCATCATCCGCGACGCAGCCAGCGCCTCCGAACGATACCGCGACGCTGCCGCCGCCCGAGGCGACCGCGTCCACAACTACGCCGAAGCCGTCGCCCTACGCGCCATGGGCCGCGAACACAACCTCGACGAAAGCCGCGAACAGCTCATCATCAACGGCGAACAAGCCTACGCCGACCGCTTCGACGAATGGTGGGAAGCCTTCAAACCCCGCCCCCTCGCCGCCGAAGTCACCATCTGGAACGACACCGTCGGCTACGCGGGAACCCTCGACCTCGTCGCAGAAATCGCAGGGCGAACCTGCATCATCGACTACAAAACCAAAGGCACCGACAAACGCGGCCGCGTCAAAGCACTCGACGAAAAAGTCGTCATGCAGCTCGTCGCCGGACTCAAAGCCGAAGAATCCCTCGTCGACCCCGACGACGGCACCTGGGAACCCTGGAAATACGGCGACGCGCCCGTCCTCATGGGCGTGGCACTCGGCGAAACGCAGGTGTTGCCGCAGCAAGCAAACCCCGCCGTGCTCGAACGCAACTGGTACAAGTTCTGCGCCCTGCGCCGCGTCTGGGAATTCGACCGCCAGGTCCAAGAATTTGAAGATCCCTCGCTCATGCCCGTAGTGCCCCCGCCCGCGGCATAGATCAGTACCGCCACCGGGAGCATAGGCCGGTACCTCCGCCCGCGGCATAGGGGAGAGGGTTCAAACCCTCCGCGGAGGTGAGGCTCAGCCCTCACCCTGTCGCCTCGATTCGTTCTAGATTCGCGCTACTGAATCGGCGACAATAGAACAATAGGCAGAACGGCGCCCGCGCGGCCGCTGTGAAAACCCGCAGAGAAAACCCTCAGCGCAGTTCTGCCACCATTTTGAAATCCGTAAGCACATTCCCGGCACCCGCCGGCAAAGGAGAACCATGACCATCCTGAGCATCCGCACCGTGGGCGACCCGGTGCTGCGTAGCGTCTGCGACCCCATCACCGTCTTCGACGACGACCTGGCACGACTCATCGACGACATGCTAGAAACCATGTACGACGTGGGCGGCGTGGGCCTTGCCGGCCCGCAGGTTGGCATCTCCAAGCAGATCTTCACCTTCGGCTGCATTGACGACCGCGAAGGCTACATCATCAACCCCGTGCTCGAAGTCGGCGAAGAAGATCAGGAAGGCGGCGAAGGCTGCCTGTCCGTGCCCGGTCAGAAGTCCGCGACCCCGCGCAAGAACTGGGCGCGCGTGACCGGCGTGGACCGCCACGGCGAACCCCTCGTGCTGGAGGGGGAGGGCCTGTTCGCGCGCATGCTGCAGCACGAAACCGACCACCTGCACGGCAAGCTGTTCATCGACCGCCTCGTGGGTGAAGACCGCCAGCGCGTGATGCGTGCCCTGCGCGCAGCAGACTACAACAATGTCGCCGCGAAGACCGTGACCGAGCGTGCAACCCGCGTGGGTGGTGCCTTCGGCGGCGGCGGTGCGTTCGGTGCCGGTTCTGCTGGTTCCTCCTTCGGTAGCTTCGGAAAGTAGGCTCACATGCTCAACATCATTTACGCAGGCACCCCCGACGTTGCCGTGCCCCCGCTCGACTACCTCGCGAACTCCGATAAGGTGCGCGTGGTCGGAGTGCTCACCCGCGAAGACGCCCCCGTGGGCCGCAAGCGCGTGCTCACCCCCTCCCCGGTCGCGCAGCGTGCTGAAGAGCTCGGCCTGCCCATCGTGAAGGCAAACCGCTGGAACGACGAAGCCGCCGCAGCCATCGCCGAACTGAACGCTGACGCAGCCGCCGTGGTCGCCTACGGTGCCCTGCTGCCGCTGTCCGCGCTCGAATCCCTGCGCTACGGCTGGGTCAACCTGCACTTCTCCAAGCTGCCCGCATGGCGCGGCGCCGCCCCCGTACAGCGCGCCCTCATCGCTGGCGAGCAGGAAATTTTCTCCACCACCTTCCTGCTCGAAGAAGGCCTGGACACCGGCCCCACCTTCGAACAGGAATCCACCCCCGTAGCCGCCGACGACACCGCAGGCACCGTGCTGATGCGCCTGGCCACCAGCGGCGGCGCACTGCTTGAACGCACCTTCGAACGCCTCGAAGCGGGCGAGAGCGGCACCGTGCAGGTCGAGGACGAGACGGTTAGCTACGCCTCCAAGATGAGCATTGCCGACGGCCGCCTCACCTGGACCGAACCTGCCGAACAGATTCTGGCACGCTTCCGCGGCGTGACCCCCGAACCCGGCGCATGGTGCGAACTGGGCGAAAACCGCTTCAAAATCGGTGGCCTGGCGGTAGCCGACGAGCGCCTGGTGCAGTCCCTGACCGAGGCGAACGGCGGCCCCCTCGCACCCGGTGCGGTGCGTCTGCACGCGAAGAAGGTACTCGTCGGCACCGGTACCGAACCCCTGATGCTGCTGCAGGTTCAGACTGCCGGTAAGAAAATGATGGATGCGCCCGCGTGGGCTCGCGGCGCTGGCAAGGACATGGCGGAAGGCCTGGTGGTACTCGCATGAGCAACGAAAAGCGCCCCTACAAGGGAGGACACGGCAAGCCCGGTCACGGTAATGCCGGTAACGGCAAGTTCAGCCAGGGCGGCGGTCAGGGTTATGCCCAGGGTGAGGGCGGTGCGAAGCGTAAACGTCGCCGCCGCTCCGGCTCGGGTGCTGGCGTGAGTGAGCAGAACCGCCAGCAGTCCCAAAACTCCGAGCGCGCTCAGAATCAGCGTTCGCAGAATAGCCGCACTCAGGGCCGCCCGCAGAAGTGGGACGACAACTCCCGCCCCGAATCGCGCACCGGTCGCCGCTTTGACGGCCTGACCAGTGTCGAACGCGCCGCACGCCGCGCCAAGACCGAGCACGACGACACCAAACGCGGTGGCGGCGGTACTTCCCAGCGCAATAAGAGCGGCCACGAACGCAACCGCCGCTCCATGTCCGCCCGCGAATTCTCCGCGGCGGCACCCTCCGCACGCTCGCGTACCGCAGATACCGCACGCGCAACCGTCTTCGACGTCCTGCGCTCCGTGGCGGAATCTGACGCCTACGCGAACCTCGTGCTGCCCAAAGCGATTCGTAGCCACCACCTCGACCACCGCGACGCAGGCTTCGCCACCGAACTGACCTACGGCACGCTGCGCCACCAGGGCACCTACGACGCAATCCTCAGCCGCTGCGTAGACCGCCCCATCGAGAAGGTCGGCACCACCACCCTGATTGTGCTGCGCATGGGCGTGCACCAGCTGCTGAACATGCGCGTTCCCGCCCACGCGGCACTGAACCAGAGCGTGTCCCTGGCGCGCGAAAAGATCGGTGCGGGCCCGGCAAGCTTCATCAACGCGGTGCTGCGCCGCGTCTCCGAGCGCACCCCCGAAGAGTGGTACGAACTCATCATCGAGGACGCGAAGGACGACACCGAGCGCATGGCGTTGCTCACCTCGCACCCCGCCTGGATTGTGCGTTCCATGCGCCAGGCACTCGTCGCGCACGGCCGCCCCGCCTCCGAAATTGAGCAGCTGCTCGAAGCGGACAACCTCGCCCCAGTGGTGAACCTGGTTGCGCTGCCCGGCCTGGGTAGCCTCGACGAGGCCCGCGAACAGGGCGCCGTCGACGGTGAGCTGGTTGAAGGTTCGGCGCTGTACGCCTCCGGCGACTTGGCGCGCCTGGAATCCGTGCGTGAAGGCACCGTCCGCGCCCAGGATGCCGGCTCCCAGCTGGTGGCACGCGCGCTCGCCGCAGCACCCCTGGACGGCACCGACACCGCCTGGCTCGACCTGTGCGCAGGCCCCGGCGGTAAGGCGGCGCTCCTCGGCGCGCTCGGTATTCAGCGCGGCGCATCCCTGGTCGCCAACGAGGCGGCACCGCACCGCGCGCAGCTCGTGGAATCCTCCATGCGCCCCCTGCCCGAGGACAGCTACACGGTACTCACCGGCGACGGCCGCCAGATCCGCGAAACCCTGCGCAAGAACGCCTCCAGCCTGCCCGGTTCCATTGAGCCCGGTCAGCTTTTCGATCGTGTGATGGTGGATGTGCCCTGCTCCGGTTTGGGTGCCCTGCGCCGCCGCCCCGAGGCGCGTTGGCGCAAGTCCCCGCGCGATATTGCCGAGCTGTTGCCCCTGCAGCGTCAGCTCCTGGACGCAGCGATTGAGGCGACCCGCCCCGGCGGCGTGATTGCCTACGTGACCTGCTCCCCTCATGCGGCAGAAACCCAGAACATTGTTGCCGAGGTGCTCGAAAGCGGCGCGGTCAGCCTGCTCGACTCCGCCGCCGCACTGCGCGAAGTCGCCCTGCACACCGAAGGCGCGAACGGCGAACCCGTGAGCGTGCTGGCGGGGGAGAAGGACCCCGGCCACACCCCCGAGATCAAGGTTAAGAAGGGTGCGCCGGTCGTGAAGGCTTCGGAGAACCCGACCACCGCGCAGCTGTGGCCGCACGTGCACGGAACCGACGCAATGTTCCTCGCCCTGCTGCGTAAGAACTAGCCGCTTCACCGCCCAGCATCACTCGCCATACGGCACGGATTTGAAAGGAACCCCATGGGTATTGCCATTAACCCGTCGATTCTCTCGGCGGATTTCGCGAACCTGCAGCGCGAGCTGGAGCGCATTTCCACCGCGGACGCCGCGCATATTGACGTGATGGACAACCACTTCGTCCCCAACCTCACCTGGGGCCCGCCGGTGGTCAAGCGTCTGCGTGAAATCTCGCCGGTGCCGTTCGATGTACACCTGATGATTGAGGACGCTGACCGCTGGGCACCCGAATACGCCAGCATGGGCTGCGAATCGGTGACCTTCCACGCGGAGGCGGCTATCGCCCCCATCAAGCTGGCGCGCACCCTGCGTGCTGAGGGCGCGAAGGCGGGTATGGCGCTGCGCCCGGCAACCGCCGTGGAACCCTACCTGGACATGCTCAGTGAACTGGACATGCTGCTAATTATGACCGTGGAACCGGGCTTCGGCGGCCAGGCGTTCCTGGACGTGACCCTGCCGAAGATTGCCCGCGCCGCCAAGGCGATTGAGGGCGCGAACCTGCCGGTGACAGTGCAGGTGGACGGCGGCATCACCGAAGAGACCATCCTGCGTGCCGCGGAGGCGGGCGCAACCTGCTTCGTTGCCGGCAGTTCGGTCTACGGTGTGGATGAGGCGCTCGGCGGCCCGGAGGCGGCCATCGCCTCCCTGCGTGCGGCGGCTGCATCGGTCAAGCGTTCCGGCACCGGTTGTGGTTGTCGCCACTAGCGGTACTCGCCGGTAACTGTGCCCGCCAGTAATGGTGCCCGGCATCTATAAAACCTCAGCGCCCCGTTGTGAAGAGCGCCCCGTCGCGGTTTTTCGCGGCGGGGCGTTGTGCGTGTTCTGCTTTCTCAACGCTTCTCAACTGCCGCAGATGTATAGCGAAAACTGGTGGGGAGGGCCACCCATTTAAGCGACATAGTGTCAGCAAGACTATGACAAAGGGTGATATATGTTACCCCGCGCAATTCCGCGGCAAAACCGGGTATCCTGGCGGTCAGAGAAGGCAAACAGAACACATCTTGATGTAACACTCAGATATCTGTAAGGTTAGGTATAGTTTAGTCATATCTAGGGGGAACTATGTCTTTCAATCGAACCGAGCTGACCGACACCGAAAACCAGGGCGCACCGGGCGTTAACCGCCGCGCCTTCTTCGGTCTGGCGCTCGCCTCATCGGCTGCTCTCGCCCTCGCGGCATGCAGCAGCGAGACCACCACGACCACCACTTCCGGCGGTTCCACCTCCGGCGGTAACAGCGGCACCCGCACCATCAAGGATATCGATGACGAGAACGTAGAAGTTCCTGCCAACCCGCAGAAGGTTATCGTTCTCTCCGAACCCACCCTTGACGGCCTGCTCGCCCTCGGCGTGACCCCCGTCGGTTCCGTCTCCGGCCGCGGCCAGTCCGGCGTGCCCAACTACCTAGCCGACCGCGCCAAGGGCGTGCAGATCATCGGTACCGTCGCCCAGGTCAACTACGAGCAGATCGGCAACCTTGAGCCCGACCTGATTCTCGTTGACTCCACCGGTGTGGACAAGCGCTCCGACGCCTACGAAACCCTCAAGAAGATCGCCCCCGTTGTCTACTGCGGCTACGCGGGCGGCGACTGGCGCATCAACTTCCGCAACGTCGCCAACGCCATGAACATGGTTGACAAGGGTGAAGAGGTCATCAAGGCATACGAGGCAAGCGCCGCAGCGCTGAAGGACCAGCTCGCCCCCAAGTACGGCGACAAGACCTTCTCCATCGTCCGCTGGGCAGGCAACGGCCCCGCCTTGATTCTCAAGGAACTGCCCGCCGGCCAGGTACTCAACGACCTGGGCCTCAAGCGCCCCGAGTCGCAGGACCGCAACGGCCAGGGCCACTCCGAGCCCGTCTCCCTGGAGAACCTGGCAACCATCGACGCGGACTACATGTTCCTGGGCACCCTTGGCGGCGCAAGCCAGCAGAACCCGAACGCACAGGGCTCCGCGGGTCTGCAGGGCGCCGAAGAAGCACTGAACAAGGCGAAGGAAACCTCCGGCTTCACCAACCTGAAGGCAGTCAAGGACGACCACGTGATTCTCGTGGACGGCTCCAAGTGGACCTCCACCGGCGGCCCGCTGCTGCTCAACGGCATTGTTGAAGACGTCAAGAAGGCGCTTCCGCTCTAAACGCCCCGTTCTAAACATCCCGTGAAGCAATCACCCGCTGAAGCTTCCTGAACCCCCTTCCCGCCGCACCCTAGACCCGCGGCGGGAAGGGGATGCACGACCCACCACACCATCCTCAAGGACCACAATGACCGAAACTCGACCCGCACGCACCGCAGCCCGCTATGGTGCCGTCGTGGCTCTCGCTGGCGCGCTCATCACCCCCGGAGCCGCTCTGACCGGTACCACCATCGCCTACGCGGACACCCCCGCAGCCACCCAGCAGGCGGATAAGGCTACCGTCACCATCTCCACCGAGAAGTGGCGCGAAGGTAAGCTCGTGCTACGCGGCACCGGCTTTACCAGCACCGCTCCCGGTCGCGGCGCTGTGTTCGCGGTGAAGTTCCTCGACGCCCTGCCGGATGAGGCTCACCAGGCACGTAACCCGCTCACCAATGAGGGCGGCAACTCGCCCGCAAACTTCATGGCAACCGCCAATGAAGATGGCACCTTTGAGGTTGAGGTATCCCTGCCGACCCCCGAAAACACCGGTCTGACCGCTGAACAGCTGAAGAACAAGGGCTGGACCGTGGAGGGTACCAGCCACCGTATTCAGGTGCTTTCTGGCTCCCTGGGCGGTACGGATGCGGACGGCAACACCTACGACCGTCGTGTATCTGTGTCGCAGAATATTACGCTGAGTGCCCAGGCTCCGAGCCCGGCACCCACCGCAGAGCCCACCACTGAGCCCAGTGCAACCGCTGAGCCTTCTGCGACTGCCGAGCCCACCGCGGAACCGAGCGCTACCGCTGAGCCGACCCCCGAGCCGAGCGCTACCGCTGAGCCTTCTGCAACCGCCGAGCCCAGTGCGACTGCTGTGCCCACCGCGGAACCCAGCGCATCTGCCGAGCCCACCCCCGATCCGAGCGCAACCGCAGACCCTACCCCCGCACCCAGCGAAGACTCGAAAACCTGCGCCCCCGCTGACGACTCCTTCACCCCGCGCCTGACCATCGAGAACCCCAAGGCGGTTCAGGGCGGCAAGCTGCACCTGACTGGTGATGGCTGGTGCAACCCCGAAGACAAGAAGGCATCCGTTATCGGCCTGAAGATTGACGACGGCAAGGTATCCCGTAACGACGCCACCGCGGTCAACGATAACCGCACCATCTGGGCTGTCATCACCCCCGATGAAAACGGCCATATCGACACCTGGATTGACCTGCCCACCCGCGCAAACGCAGCCTTCAAAAATGATGAAGACGCCGCCAAGTACGCCTCCGGTGAGCACACTCTGCGACTGCTGACCGGTAGCCTGCGTGAGGGTGACCGATCCGGAACCTACGGCGGCGCCAACAGCCAGGGCGGCATCAACACGACCTTCACCATTGGCGAGTACGCCCCCGGTGACGCACCCGAGCCGGTCAACGCCTCCGATCTGACCGATGGTCACGGCGTGCAGGTGAGTCGTGACGGTTCCACCGTGACTGTGACCGTGCCGAACGCTGAACCGGGCACCTGGGTGTACGCCGCGACCTACCTCGGTAACTCCCCGCAGACCCTCTACGGCTCCGGCTGGAAGCGTCTGGACGGTAACCGCAGCTTCAGCTATGAAACCAGCGTGAGCATGCCCGCCGCCACCTACCGTGTGGTCGTGCACAACGGCAACCAGGGTGCTGACAATGCGGTGCTCGGTTTCGCAGACATGACCGTGGAACGTGCTGTTACCCCTCGTCAGGAATTTTCCCGCGATGAGCAGGACGCCACCGACCAGCTGGTCGAAGAGCTGAACGAGAACCCCGCAACCGCAACCTCCACGGCACCTGTGCCCATGCGTAACGCGGGCGGCCGCATCAGCACCCGCGCCACCGACGTGGATGCATCCCTCGCCGCCCTCTCGCAGAGCACCGCTCCGGTTGTGAACCGCGTGCAGGCTAAGGCGAAGGTTCAGGGCGCGCAGAAGAACCTGGCAGCCACCGTGCAGAAGACCGAAGCCAACGCAAAGAAGGCTGTGAAGGCAGCCGCCGGTTCGAAGAACTCGCAGAACACTCAGGGATCGCAGGGCACCCAGAACTCCGCCGCAGGCACCAAGGCGCAGGGCCCGGTCATTGAGGGTACCGAGCTGACCGGTCTGACCAAGTGGCTGGTCAACAACGCCAATAACCTGCTGCTCTCGGCGGCTGGCTTGGTGGTTTTGGCTGCGGCTCTGCTGTTGCGCACCTCCAAGAAGTAAGCTCTCTCAAGAAGTAAGCTCTGACCACACATTCATATCGGCACCGGCTCACGCCCCGTACTCTTGACTCCGCACCCTTGAACAGGGCGTGGGTCGGGTGCCCCACTAACCACTCGGGTCGCAATCTACTGAACTGCACTGACCTACTGAACTGTACTGACACGAACCCGGTAGCGTTCAGCTTTGACCCCGGTACTTTTGAAAGGACCACCATGCGTGCACCTTTTTCGGGAGCCCCGAAGGCATCCCTGACCTCTAAGGCTCTGACTGCCTGCGCCGCAGCAACCCTGGCGCTTGGCTTGGGTGTTGGCACCGCATCCGCTCTGCCTCCGGGCGGTGCGAAGGCATCTACCCCCGGCACCTCCTCGACTGTCTCTTCTTCGGTGAGCGAGCACGGCGTGATTTCCTTTAGCGTGAGCGGCTTCCCCGCGAATACTGTGGTGTCCGTGAAGGTGGACGACGGCGACCTGTGCCCCTCCGATGCGGCTCAGGGCGCGTGCGTGGTGCACCAGCAGAAGACCGATAGCAACGGCAACGTCTCCGGTTCCTTCGTTCTGCCGGATGTAGGCGCTGGCACCCACACTCTGCGTTTCCTTGCGACCGGCGAGAAGCGTGACAAGGACGGCAAGTACCTGGGTACCGAGGCGTACACCAACCGTAGCCCCGAGTTCACCGTGGTGGGCGAGGGTGGCTCGGATAACTCCTCCTCGAACTCTTCGGGTTCTTCCTCGAACCGTGGCTCGTCCAGCTCGAAGAGCAACGGCGGCTCCTCGAACGGCGGCTCGAACTCTAACAGCTCCGACTCTGCAGACGAGGCTCAGGGCTCTAACGATTCCAACGAGTCCTCGTCCAACGGTGGCTCGAACGGTTCCTCGAATGGTTCTGCAGGCGGCGCGGCTGAGGCTGAGACCGTCTACACCGACGCTGACGGCAACACCATCACCAAGGAGGAGTACGACCGCCTGAACGCGGAAGCTGGCTCTTCCGATACCTCCGCATCTTCTGGTTCTTCCGCCGCTCCCGCTGCTTCGGCGTCTGCAAATGCCCAGAAGAAGGCGACCGCTTCGGCGAGCGCGTCCTCTTCTGCTGTTGCACGCGGTACTGCGTCGAGCCCGAGCGCTTCGGCTTCGGCTAACACCGCATCCACCGTGCAGACTGTGACTTACGGTGCTGCGTTCCCGTGGATTGGCGTGGTGGTTCTGGGCGTGAGCGTGGTGGCTGCCGCTGCGCTGCTACTGACCCGTAAGCGCTAAGACATAACGTCGGATGTGGGTGGGGGAGTACCTCGCCCGCTCCGGCGTTTCTCTCGTTATTTACCGGTGTGCCGGGTGCCCCTCCTGTGGGGTGCCGGGTGTGCCTCCCTGTTTTCTTGTATCGAGCATAAGGAGCATAGTGGCCCGCACGAGCTCATTGTCCCGAGATGTTCAGCAGGAGAGTACGTCCCGTCAGGGTTCTGTGATTCAGGGGCAGAAGTTGGGTAAGCGCCTGGCTTTTCTGTTCTTGTTTGCGGTGCTTTTGGTGGGGGCTGTGGCTGCTTCTTTGCTGTTCGGATCGAATAATCTTCCGCCGGATCAGGTTCTGGCTGTTTTCAATGGCACTGCTTCTGAGCAGGCGCAGACGATTGTGATGGAGCAGCGTATTCCGCGTACCCTGGTGGGTCTTGCGGCGGGTGCCGCGTTGGCGGTTGCCGGTTCGTTGATGCAGTCGTTGACCCGTAACCCGTTGGCTGAGCCCGGTCTGATGGGTGTGAATGCCGGTGCTGCGGTGGCTGTGATTAGCTCCGTGGTGGTTTTTGGCGTGATGGGTATTTGGCAGTACATGGTTGCTGCGACGATTGGTGGCGCGTTGGCTGCGGTGCTGGTGTATACGCTGGGTCGTGGTCGTGACGGGTCGATTGTGAAGCTTGCGTTGGCGGGTGTGGCGATTTCTGCTGCATTGTCGGCGATTGCGCAGGGCTTGATTTTGGCTGATCAGGATGCGTATAACGAGTTCCGTGTGTGGGTTGCCGGTTCGCTGGAGGGCCGCGGTATGGATATCGCTTCGACGGTGGGTCCGGTGATTGTGCTGGGTGTGCTGGTGGCGTTCTTTGTGGCTCCTGCGATTAATGCTCTGAGTATGGGCGAGGAGGCGGCGACCAGCCTCGGCGTGAGTGTGCGTACGACCCAGAATTTGACGTTGCTGGCGGTGACGGTGCTTGCCGGTGCTGCGACTGCTGCGGTGGGTCCGATTGGTTTTGTGGGTTTGGCGGTGCCGTTTGTGGTGCGTGCCCTACTCGGTAATGATGTGCGCTGGGTGAATTATGGTTCGGTGCTGGTGGGTCCGGTGTGGCTGCTGTGTGCTGACGTGTTGGCGCGTGTGCTGGTGGCTCCGCAGGAGACTCAGGTGGGTATTGTGGCGACTCTTGCCGGTGCCCCGGTGTTCTTGTTCTTGATGACTCGTCGTAAGGTGGAGGCTCTCTAATGTCGAATTCTTCCGCTCTTTCGATGGCGACTGCCACCACCTCCGCTAATCGTTCGGCGCGTCGTCGTGGCCGCGATTTGGGTGGCCGCCCGGTGCTGACTGTGCGCGGTCCTGTGAGTGCTCAGGTGCCGTGGCGCGTACTGATCCTGAATGTGGCGTTGGTGGTGCTGATTGCGGCGCTGGCGTTTTGGGGCATGTTGCAGGGTGACTACAATATCGCCTCGGATAAGGTGATCCCGGCGCTACTGGGTGAGGGCAAGCAGATTACGGTGGCTTTCGCTCAGCAGCGTGCGGCGCGTATTGTGGCGGCGCTTCTGGTGGGTGCGGCACTTGGTCTGTCGGGTGCGATTTTCCAGGTGATTTCGGGTAATGCCCTGGGATCGCCGGATATTATCGGTTTCACAAATGGTGCCGCGACCGGTGCGCTGTTGCAGATTATTGTGTTCAATTCCGGTCCCGTTGAGGTTGCTCTGGGCGCTGTGGTTGGTGGCTTGGCTACCTCGGTGCTGGTGTGGTTGTTGACGCGCCGCACGGGTCTGCACGGTTTCCGTCTGGTGCTGGTCGGTATTGGCGTGGGTTCGACCCTGGCGGCGTTTAATTCGCTGCTGGTGGTGCGTGCTTCGCTGACTCAGGCGCAGACCGCGGCGTCCTGGCTTGCCGGTTCGCTCAATGACATCACCTGGGAGCGTACCTACGCGCTGCTGGGTCTGCTGCTCGTGGTGACTCCGCTGCTGCTGATGCTGGTCCGCCCGCTGGGCGCGATTCGTTTTGGTGACCAGGTGGCATCCGGTTTGGGTGTGAGCGTGAACGCGTACCGTGTGGCGGCTCTGTTCATCGGTGTGCTTCTGGTTTCGCTGGCGACCGCGACGACCGGCCCGATTGCCTTCGTCGCCCTGGCGGCACCGCACATCGCGAAGACTCTCGCCCGCAGTGGCGGGGTGGGCTTCACCTCCGCGGCACTCATGGGCGCGCTCATGGTGCTCGGCTCCGACCTGATTGGCCGTTTCGCTGTTCCCGGACGCATCATTCAGGTGGGTGTGGTGACCGGTGCGATTGGTGGCCTGTACCTGATTTACCTGATTTACCTCGAAAGGAAGAAGAGCTAGTGAACACTAGTGTGACGACCCGCCTTGAAGGCGAGAACATGGTGGTTGCCTACGGTGAGCATACGGTGCTCAACGGGGTAGATTTTCAGGTGCCGGAGGGGGAGCTGACCGTCATCCTGGGCCCGAACGCCTGCGGCAAGTCGACCACCTTGAAGGCTCTTGCCCGCGTGAACCCGCTCAAGAAGGGTGAGGTTCGCCTGGACGGCACCCCGCTGCCGCAGATGAAGTCCCGCGCCATCGCTAAGATTCTGGCGATGCTGCCGCAGACCCCGGAGGCGCCGAGCGGCGTGACCGTGGCGGATGTGGTGGCGCGCGGCCGCTACCCGCACCAGTCGCTGCTGCGTTCCTGGTCCGATGAGGACGAGCGAGCCTGCGTGGAGGCGATGCAGGCAGCGAACGTGCTGGAGCTTGCGGAGCGTCCCATTGAGGCGCTTTCGGGCGGTCAGCGTCAGCGTGTGTGGATTGCCATGACCCTGGCGCAGCAGACCCCGCTGATTCTGCTGGATGAGCCGACCACCTACCTGGATATCACGCACCAGATTGAGGTGCTGAACCTGACGAAGAAATTGCATTCCGAAGGCCGAACTGTGGCCGTGGTGTTGCATGACCTGAACCTTGCCTTCAGGTATGCTACTCATGTTGTGTTAATGAAGCAGGGCCGGATTATCGCTCAGGGTGATCCGCGTGCAATAATTACACCGGAACTTATTCAGGAAGTTTTTGACCTGCAATCGGTCATTATTCCTGATCCGTGCACTGGTACGCCTTTGGTGATTCCGAAGGAGAACCAAACGATTCATATTGCCGCTGACGCTATTTCGGCGGCCCGCGAAAGCGAGTAGTTTTCGCCCCTAAGCCGCGTGGGAGTTTGCGCCAACCGTCTCAGTACGGGTGGAAAAGCTCGGCATTGCGCCAAGCAGCGAACGTTAGGATCTGAGGGACCCAGGATCCCCTGCGCGTAGGGCGCCTACCCGGTGCTCGCCCGTCTTTGACGCATGAACGGATCCGAGCACTGGGTAGGTTCCATTTTGGGAACCCGTAGATGAGGCACCGAGACTGCCGCATGAGACTTTGAAAGTTGCGACTTGAGAGGTTTGATGCACGGTCTCGGTGCCTCATCTCATTTAACTTCTGAGCTGGCTTGGGAGGGGGGCTGGTCTGGAGGGGTGAGGGTGGCGGCTTCGTGTTTGGGTTTGAGGAGCGTGTGCTGGCTGTCATTCTTGTCATTTTTTGGTTCTTTCACTTTTCCCTTTGGCTGGAGTTTGGGTAAGGGATACCATAGAGTGAGGTAGTAGAGGCTAACTAACGATAATGCGCCTCCTCACCGATTCTCACCGATTGAGTGTTTCCACAGACCAAGGAGGAACCGTTGGGCGAGCACGAACCCACCGCGACCGTTCCCGCGCAGAACAGTTCTGAACAGCGCACTTCTGAACAGGCTGCGTCTGCACAGGTTGCTTCTGCGCAGCCTCGTACCGTTGCGCCGGCTGTGCGCCCGAGCCCTCCCAAGATCCCGCGCCCTGTACCGGCACCGCGCGTGGACAGCCCCCTCATCAGCGCCCTCATTGCCGAGGCGGTCAGCCCCGAAGAGCTGAACGCCCGCATCGTTGAGGTCGTCTCCGAAGGCACCCCCATCATCGAGCCGGTGCATCTTGACGACGGCACCATCAGCGAGAACGAGCGCATCGTCACCTTCCTGTACTACAACGAGCAGGCGGAGCAGGTGCTCATGTTCATCAACCGCCTGACCGATGAGAAGAACCTTGACCGTTCCCTCATGGCCCGCATCGAGGGCACCGGCTGGTGGCAGCTGAGCATGCAGATGGAAACCACCTGGCGTGCCTCCTACAACTTCTTGCCGGCGCTGCCCGGCGAGCGCCCCGCCTGGCTGGGCGATGACGACCAGGTGCGCCTGCGTGCCGCCCTGGACTCCGGCGAGGGTGACCCGCTGAACCCCGAGACCGTGTGCAACCGCATCGGTCGTTGCATGGGTGTGGTGCAGCTTGAGCACGCGCCGGTGCAGGAGTTCATCCTGACTCAGGAAGAGATTGACGCGCTGCCCGCCCCCGAGTGGATGCAGACCTCTGACGGTCACCAGTACGTGCTCGGTCGTGTGGGGGATCCCGCCCCGGATGCGCCGCTGTTCATCCAGTTCGACGGTGAGATGTGGTTCAGCCAGGGCATGGAGCAGACCCTCAACCGCGCCCATGAGGCGGGCCGTATTCCGGCGATGCACGTGTTCTTCCTGCACTCTGGCGGTCGTGAGAACCGCTGGAAGGAACTGAACGGTGACAACCCGATTGCCGACTACCTGGTGAATATTGCCTTCCCGCACTTGGAAGCGGTGCACGGCATTAAGACCAACCCGCAGAACATCGTGATTAACGGTCAGTCCCTGGGCGGCCTGTCCTCCCTGCTGGCGGTGCTGAGCCGCCCGGAGGCGTTTGGCGGCGCAATCGCACAGTCTTCGTCGCTGTGGCAGCCGCAGGTCATGGACCGCCTGGACGAGCTGGAGGCGGCGGGCGAGATTGATCGTCTGCGCCACCTGTACCTTGAGATTGAGGTGGGGGAGCAGGAATGGGTTCTGGTGCCTCCTCACCGCGAGCTGAAGGCGCGTCTGGAAAAGCTGGGCCTGGAGAGAGTGCGGTGCACGACCTTCAACGGCGGTCACGATTATGCGTGCTGGCGCGGTGCGATTGTGCCGGCCCTGGAACGTATTATTGCTGCCAGCCGGGATGCTGAACGCACTGAGCCAGGCTCTGAAGAGGACCAGCGAGAGGTAGCCTAGGGCTCCGCCCGGGTAGAGCACACCCCGTATGGTGGGCGTGCGGGGTTCCCGTTAGGGTAGACACCGCCGCGCCCGTATCCTAGAGAAGTACAGCCTAAGAAGAGTGCAACACTACCGCGCCGCGAGGGGTACCGAAAGGTACCCGGCGTAGGTTGTGCACCCGCCCTCATTGACGAGATGGCATCACGCTGCGAACGCACGCAGCACGTGAGCGCTATAGAAACCGCAAACGACACAGAAATCGAGAGAAGATGACCGTAGAACGTAGCCCCCTGGCCCCCACACCGCTCATCCCCGAGTCTTTTGCCGCGAAGTACCGCGAAGCTGGCTACTGGATTGACCAGACCATCCCCGAGTTCCTGCTGGATGCCTGCCGCGCAAAGCCGCACTTCCCGGCGCTCGTGGCGATTTCGCACGCGCAGCTCGATGAGGACGGCAAGCCCCAGCAGATTCGCCTCTCCTACGGGGAGCTGGAGGCGGCAGGTCGTGCCGCTGCGGCGCGCCTCATTCAGGCTGGCGTGCAGCCCGGTGACCGCGTGCTGCTGCAGCTGGGTAACACCGCCGAGTACCTGGTGTACCTGCTGGGTATTTTCTGGGCGGCAGCTCTGCCGGTGTTCTGCCTGCCGCAGCACCGCACCACCGAGCTCGTGCACTTTGCGACCCGCACTGACGCGGCGGCGCACGTGTTCTCTTCGCTGACCCCCGGCGCAGATTTCGCCGCCCTGCACGAGGACGTTGCCGCCGAGCTGCGCAAGAACTCCCTGGAGCCGCCGGTCGCTATTGACGTTGCCGAGCCGCTGACCCCGCTGACCGACGAGGAGCTCGCTGAAGAGTTCGTGCCCGGCGTCGTTCAGAACACCGAGAACCAGCGCGCGAGCGAGCAGGTGGCGTTCCTGCAGCTTTCCGGCGGTACGACCGGCATTTCGAAGCTGATTCCTCGCACCCACGCCGCCTACCTGTACTCGGTGCGCGGCTCGGTCGATATCTGCAAGCTGAACAACAACACGACCATGCTCGTGGTGTTGCCCGCCGCGCACAACTTCACGATGAGCTCGCCCGGTATTCTGGGCGTCATGTGCGTCTCCGGCAAGCTGGTGTTTGCGGCGGATCCGTCCCCGCAGACTGCGTTCCACCTCATTGAGATGGAGGGTGTGACTACCTCCGCGCTGGTGCCGCCGCTGGCTCAGGCGTGGGTCGCCTCCGCGGAGAAGCGCGATGTGTCCCTGCCCTCCCTGCAGACCCTGCAGGTGGGCGGCTCGAAGCTGGCTCCGGCGGTTGCGGGCAAGATTGAGTCCGTGCTCGGTTGCACCGTTCAGCAGGTGTTCGGCATGGCTGAGGGACTGGTGAACTACACCCGCTCGACCGACCCGATTGAGATGCGTCTGAGGACTCAGGGCTACCCGATTAGCCCCGATGACGAAATTCTGATTGTTGATGATCAGGACCAGCCGGTTCAGCGCGGCGAGAGCGGCCACCTGCTCACCCGCGGCCCGTACACGATTCGCGGCTACTACCTGGAGGAGAACGCGAACCGCTACGGCTTCACCGAGGACGGCTTCTACCGCACCGGCGACATTGTGCGCCTGGTCGCCGGCAAGTACCTTGAGGTGACCGGCCGCGCGAAGGACCAGATCAACCGCAACGGCGAGAAGATTGCCGTGGACGAAATTGAAGAGCTGGCGCTGACCCACCCCGACGTTTTTGACGCCGTGGTTCTGGGCATCCCGGATGAGACTGTGGGCGAGCGCGTGGGCCTGGTCGTTGTGCCGCAGGAAGGCGCCGACCTGGGCGAAAACCCGCGCCGCACGATGCACGAGTTCTTCACCTCGAAGAAGCTCGCCGACTTCAAGATTCCCGAGCGCGTGCAGGTTCTGCAGGAGCTGCCCACCACGAACGTGGGTAAGATTTCTCGCCGCGAACTGCGCGCCAAGCTTGCCGAAATTTTCGGCTAAACCCTTTTCTGCTAAACCTTAAGCCCGTATTCCTACCCCTACTTGAGGAGAAAAATGTCCGCACTTGAGACCCTGCGCCCCATCATGGAGAAGTACATCGTCGAGCCCGACTCCCTGCAGACTGCTTTTGACGAGCCGACCACCGACCTGTTCTCCCTGGGCCTGGACTCGATGGGTTCCTTCGCCCTGCTCGATGATCTTGCCGCAGAAGGCGCCGTGATTGAGTTTACCGAGCTGGTGGAGAACCCGACCGTGGAGTTCATCGCCTCCCGCCTGGGCTAAGCGTTACCGCACCCCGAGTGCCCGCCTGCCGCGCATGCAGACGGGTGCCCGGGGTGTTTGCTACTCGCCTCGCTCGCCCCGCTTGATCTGTGCCGTCTCGCGCCGTATTTTGTGGCGGAGCTCTTGGCCGCGTTTATGCCGGAGGCGTGGCTGTGATTGCCACTGTCGGTTTACCCTTGTCAGCGCGAAACGGCGGGGCAGTAGCCTACCTTTCACACACCGCATATCATCCCTAATCCAGACCCTTACTCCAGACCTTGAGAGGCCACCATGGGCGTAGCTGATACTATCGCACCCGCTAGCTTCGGGACTGCTTCCGACCTTCGCACCTCCGCGAACCCCTCCGCACAGCACAGCGCTGACAGCCCCTGGCTGCCGCTGACCACTAACGCGCGCGGCATCTACTTTGCCGCCGCGATTGACCCGACGAACCCCTGCTACAACACCGCGGAGGTTCTGCAATGCCCCGCGGACACCGACCTCGCTCTGCTGCGTGAGGCTTTTGAGCAGCTCTACCGCGAGAACGAGGGTTTCCGCGTGCGCACCCGCATTGCCGATGGTGCCGCCTCCCAGCAGATTCTGCCGCTTGAGGCGTTCCTCGCGGGCATTGACCTGCTCGTGGATGAGGACGAGCTGAGCGACACTGCCGAGGCGGGGGAGGAGAACGCCTCTGACCTGCCTGAATCAGCCCTGCCTGACTCTGATTTGCCCGCGCCGGTACGCGCCTGGGCACAGCGACTGCTCGCCCAGCCCCTCGCCACCGATGAGGGCGTGACCGTGCGCAGCGCAGTGGCGCGTTACGGCGGGTTCCTCTGGGTGTACCATTCCTTCTCCCACGTGGTTGCCGACGGGTTCGCCGCGTTCAACGGCCTCTCCCGCGTGGCGGCGATATACCGCGCCCTGTCCGCCGGTCAGCCGGTCCCGGCAACCCGCCGCATGAGCCTGCAACAGCTACTCGACGCCGACGATGCCGCCTCCACCGCCCGTGACGAAGACGTCGCCTTCTGGGAGGCGAGCGGCGCCCTGGAACAGGAAGACACCTCCCTGGCGGGTCGTACCGCCTCCCCGTCGGCGCGGTCTGTGCGCCTGGCGTTCAGCATTGACGTGCCCACCCAGCAGGCTCTGCTGGATGCGGCAAAGCAGCACGCCGTCTCCTGGCCGGTGCTGGCGACCGCCGCCGTGGGCTCGTACCTGGCGCGTGTGGGCGGCTACCCGCAGGCTTCGTTCGGTGTGCCGCAGATGAACCGCATGTTCGCCCGCACCCTGCCGGAGGCGACCCGCGCCCTGGGTGCGGCGAGTGCGCAGACCGGCTGTACCGCGGTGAATGTGCTGCCGGTGCAGGTTGCGGCGACCGGCCCCATTGCGGAATCCCTGCACTCGGTGAAGGAGCAGTACGCCCGTAACGCTGAGCATCCGCTGGCCCGTCAGGAAGACCTCGAGCGTACCGCGCGTAACGCCCAGTCCAGGCTGTTTGGCGCGCAGATTAACGTGGTGCCCTTTGACGCGGTGCTTCCGCTGGCGGCGCCCTCCAAGGATGAGTCCGGATCCGCGGTACCGACCGCGCGCATCCACAATATCTCTGCCGGTCCCGTTGCTGACGCGACCTTCACCCTGCGCGGCATGCCCGGCCGCGGCAACAGCATCTCCTGCGAGATTGACATGAACCCGGCGCTCTACACCGCCGAGGAGCTGGAACGCCACGCCGCCCGCCTGAGCGAGTGGCTGCCCGCCTACGCCGCGGAGGCGCAGCGTGAGGGCGCCTCCCTGAACAATCTCGGCTTGGCGACCGAGGCGGAGCTTGCGACCCTGCGCGAGCTGACCGCCCCGGCGCTTACCGAGCACCCGATGGAGTACAAGACCCTGCTGGGTCGCTTCCGTGACGCGGTGGCGGCACATCCGCAGGCGCTCGCGGTGCTGGATTCTGTCCCCGCTCCCGGTGAGGTACTCACCCCCGAGTCAGAGCGCGCCTACGCTTTTGACCGCGCCCTCACCTACGCCGAACTGGACGAGCGCGCCCGTGCGCTTGCCGCGCAGCTGCTGGACTGGGGCGTTCGCCCTTCCGATGCGGTGGGTCTGCGTGTGCACCGCGGCGCCGAGCAGTACGTGGCGCTGTACGCCCTGCTGTACGCTGGCGCCACCTACGTGCCGGTGCTTCCGGATCTACCCGCCGAGCGTGTGGGTGTGATGATGGAGGACGCCGAATGTTCCCTGCTGTTGCACGGCCCCGGTCTGCATCCGCTGAGTGCACAGGAGCTGAACCCGCAGGAGCCTGCGCGTCACGCGAACCTGCCCCAGCACACTCTGCCGCTGCTGAGCACTGACGAGCCCAGCAAGGCACCCGCCGCCGAGGAGCTTCCGGGCGTAAAAACCGGTCTGGACGAGGATGCTTACGTGCTCTTCACCTCCGGCTCCACGGGCAGGCCTAAGGGCGTTGCCATCAGCCACCGCGCGATTGATAACCGCCTGCGCTGGCAGCAGCACCAGATCCCGGTGGGGGAGGGCGACCGCGTTCTGCACAAGACCCCCATCTCCTTTGACGTACACGTGTGGGAGCTGTACTGGCCGCTCGCAGAGGGTGCCGCCGTGGTCATTGCCGCCCCGGATGGGCACCGCGACCCCGCCTACCTGGCGCGCGTGATTGCCGAGCAGTCCGTCACGGCGGTGCACTTTGTGCCGACCATGCTTTCGGCGCTGACCTCTTCGCCGGCGGCGCGCCGCATCCTGGCTGATGCCGGCTTCGGCAGGGAACGAGAGCAGCCCCTGCGCTACGTGGTCTGCTCGGGCGAGGCACTGCAGAAGGACCAGGTGCAGGCCGCGGGTGAGGTTCTGGGCGTGTACCCGCTGAACCTGTACGGCCCGACCGAGGCGGCAGTGGACGTGACCTTCTGGGAAACCTCCACCGACCCGCAGCGCGAGAGCGTGCCCATTGGCGAGCCGGTCTGGAACACCGGCACCCTGATTCTTGACCCGACCGGCCACCCCGTGCCGGTGGGCGTGACCGGTGAACTGCACCTGTCGGGCGTGCAGCTGGCGCGCGGCTACAAGAACAACCCGCAGGCGACCGCAGCGGCTTTCGTGGAGCAGGCTCCTGCCGGTGCGCTCGCGCTGCTGAACGGTGAGAGCCAGCGCCTGTACCGTACGGGCGATTTGGCGTGCTGGGAGATTCTTCCCGATGGTCGCGCCGTTATCGGTTACCGCGGCCGCACGGATTACCAGATTAAGGTGCGCGGTCAGCGCCTGGAGCTGGGCGATATTGAGATGGCTCTTGCAGCGGTTGAGGGCGTGAGCGCTTCGGTGGCTCTGCTGTACCGCGGTCTGCGTGAGCCTGCCCTGGCGGCGGTGCTGGAGGTGGGCGACGTGTCCGCCGAGCGTGCCGAGCAGCTGGTGGAGGCGGCGCGTGAGCATTGTGCGCAGGTTCTGCCGGACTACATGGTGCCGACCCTGTGGCATACTCTGCCTGCTCTGCCGGTGAGCCCCTCCGGTAAGGCTGATCGCAAGCTGTTGGCGTCCCTCGATCTGACCCCGCAAACTTCTGATGCTGAGGGTCCGCACGGTCTGCTGGAGCAGCAACTGTGCTCGATTATTGCCAGTGTGCTGGGTCGTGAGCGTTTCGGCGTGGATGAGGATTTCTTCGCTTCGGGCGGTCATTCGCTGGCGGCTCTTGAGGTGATTGCCGCGGTTGAGGAGCAACTAGGTCTGAGCGTGAGCATCGGTGCGCTTTTCGCGCATCCGACCGTGCAGGCTTTGGCGGCGTCCATTGCGGGCGAGCGCGGCGAGGGTGCGGAGTTCGCGCCGGTTCTGCCGCTGCGTGAGCATCCTGCCGCGCATGATGCTGCTGAGCCCGCTCATCAGCCTGCGCCGCTGTTTATTCTGCCGCCTGCGGGTGGTTTGGGCTGGTGCTATGCGGGGTACCTCTCACATCTTCCGGCTCAGCAGGGTGTGTACGCTTTGCAGGCTGAGGCGTTCTCTGACCCGAATGCCGGGTTTGCGTCGAGCCTGCAGGAGCTGGCTGAGGGCTACCTGAAGCTGATTGAGAAGACCCTGGCGGAGCGTTCGCTGCCGCGTCGTTTTGTCCTGATGGGCTGGTCTGTAGGCGGTACTGCCGCGGTGCAGGTGGCGGCTTTGGCGCAGGCTGCGGGTGCGCTGGTTGAGCGCGTCATCCTGTTGGATGCGTATCCTTCGGAGCAGTGGCAGGGTGTGCCTGCGCCGGATGAGCAGGAGAGCTTCCGTGCGCTGCTGCGTATGGGCGGTTTGCCGGAGCCTGCCGCTGATGAGCAGCTTGATTTGCCGGGTACTCTGGAGCGTTTGCAGCGGGCGGGTTCGGCGATGGGTTACCTACCGGAGGAGAAGCTGGGCGTGTGCTTGGGTAGTATGCGCGCTTCGGCGGCGTTGATGCGTGGTGCTGAGCAGGCGTTCTTTGATGGTGATGTGTTGCTGGTGGGTGTGCCGCATGAGGATCAGCCGTATCTGGATGCGAAGGGTTGGGCGGCGCATGCGTCGTCGTTCCGTGCGGTGCTGCTGGAGGGTACGCACCCTGACCTGGTGAATCCGGCGCGTTTGGCGGAGGTGACCGGCCACTTCACCGATTAGCCCTCTCTATCTGCAGAGTAGTTAATAAATTAAAGGTCCCCGATTGATGAATCATCAATCGGGGACCTTTATATTTATTGGTTTTTGAGAACCCACTCTTTATATCGGAGATAAACTTCTGATAGCTGCCGTCGCTGTTCTTCTAGTTTTGTTTCATTATCCCGGATGAGCGGTTTCTGATACGAAGCTACGAGGTTGGCAAGACCTTGAGCCATTCCTGTATCTTTACTGCATTGTGATTCAATAACGCTGAGCCGAATTTCTTCTTCCGATGCCGGGGCATTATTATCACCGCTAGCACGGGTTGCATTTGATAGTTCTTGTGTGCCCCATTCATAGTCGCCTTTTCGTGGCGTTAGACCTTTATCCGATAGGCATTTCCACCATGCTTCACGGTATTTTTTCCATTCAGGATGATTCATGGCTGCCGCATAGGATTCGCCGTGGATTCGACGATAGGCTTCTGTGAGGCCACTTTGCTCTTCGAGGCTGATG
>ERZ773018.477-NODE-477-length-23610-cov-5.541923_pt1 | contig 23610 bp, 17 predicted proteins | sample MGYA00580840_ERZ773018 | MGnify/ENA primary metagenome ERZ773018 (study PRJEB29015, sample SAMEA2738125) | human oral metagenome | biome: human oral; feature: human-associated habitat; material: saliva | place: China | collected 2256 ... | reverse complement strand
GGCGCTCCTATTGCGATAAGTACGGCTACGAGCTAGACTCTGTTGCCGGTTTTGCTGATGAGCCGGATACCCCTTCTTTTTCCCAAGGAGAGGGGGAGGAAAAACTCCTTTCGCAAGAGGTTGACGACGAGGAGGTCGGAAATAGAAGAACTCGCTTTGAGACCCCTGAGGAGGTTTTGCAGTACTATTGGGGGTATTCTGAGTTCCGACCCAAACAGCGCGAGATTATTGACTCGATACTTGCAGGGCGTGATACATTAGGGTTGCTCCCAACGGGAGGAGGTAAGAGCATTACCTTCCAAGTCCCGGGGCTTATGATGCGAGGAGTCACCCTCGTTGTAACTCCCCTTATTGCTCTCATGAGCGATCAGGTAGAGCACCTCAAAGAGCGTAAAATACCTGCCGTGGCCATCCACTCCGGTATGGCGAGTTTTGAGATCCAACGCACGCTCGACAACGCAGTCTTGGGGGCTTATAAATTTTTGTATCTCTCCCCCGAGCGTATCGCTTCGCCCCTATTTCGCGCCATTTTGCCGCAGCTTAGGGTAAGTATGATTGTGGTAGACGAGTGCCACTGCATTAGCCAGTGGGGGTACGACTTCCGTCCCTCCTATATGCGAGTTACCGAGTTGCGTTCTTTGCTGCCGAAGGCTCCTGTGCTGGCTCTTACGGCTACGGCTACCAGGGTAGTTGCGGAGGATGTGATGCGTGTTTTGCACTTCCCTGAACCCAATATTATCCAAAGAAGTTTCTCTCGTCCCAATGTGGCCTATGTTGTACGGCACACAAGCGACAAGGCGGCCACGATGCTATGTATTCTCTCCGGAGTACCCGGCACCTCCATTGTCTACTGTCGCAATCGCAAACGTACCGTAGAATTGGCCGAGTATCTGAGGGAACAGGGGATATCGGCAGACGCTTTCCATGCCGGACTTACCCATGCCGAGCGTAACGAGCGACAGCGTCGTTGGATGGCCGGTGAGGTGCGTGTGATGGTGGCAACCAATGCTTTCGGTATGGGTATTGACAAGCCCGATGTGCGTTCGGTAATCCATTGGATGCTCCCCTCGTCGCCCGAAGAGTACTTCCAAGAAGCGGGGAGAGCCGGGCGAGATGGTAAGAAGTCGTATGCCGTGGCACTCGTGGATAAGCGAGATCCCATGCTTATTCGTAGGCGTATTAATGAGGAATTTCCCTCTCGCAGCTTCCTTTCGGATGTGTACGACCGGCTTACGAGCTATCTAGGAGTGGGTATGGGCGAAGGGTTTTTGCGTACGTTCCTAGTCGATATTGAGAGATTTATCAAACTTAATAAGCTCTCTCCCATCTATACGATGAGTGCCATTCGTCTGCTCGATATCGCAGGAGTATGGGAGTATCGCGACAAAGAAGACCAGCACTCGCGCCTTTTGTTTACCATTGATCGCGAGGCTTTGTACAACAATGCAAGCCTATCGCCGGCGAGTGATACCCTAATCCAATTTTTGCTTCGTCGCTATACGGGTATTTTTACCGAGTACGTTTTTATAGAAGAAGATACCATTGCAAGAGCTCTTAATTGCTCTGTGGAGGAGGTCTATTTAATGCTTGTCGACCTCTCGCGAAGCAACGTTGTACACTATGTGCCGCGCTCGTCTCTACCCAAACTTTTCCTTTTGACTCGGCGCGAAGAGGGGCGGCATCTACTCATCTCCCAAGAGGTGTACGAGGTGCGGCGAGAGCGATTGGCAGAGCGTATTGAGGCCATAATTGCCTATGCGGCTGCGTCTGATACTTGCCGTAGTCAGCAGCTTCTCCGCTACTTTGGCGAGGAGGAAAGTGAGCCCTGTGGTATGTGCGATGTCTGCCTGTCGCATCGGAATAAACGCCCCTATCCCTCTATGTCCCTCTCTCAAGCCGTGGCTTTACTACAAGAAGAGGCAGAGGCTCTTATCCCCAAAGGCAAGGCGTTGCCGCTTGTTTCTTGGCGAGAGCAGAGTAGGGTGCCTTCGAGTCTTTTTTTTGAGGCCTTGCAGCAACTTTTGGCAAAGGGGCGAGTAATACTTGACGGAGATAGTTGCCGTATCGCCTAATTCTCTGCCGTATTATACACTTTTCACCTGACAAAGTGGTAGAAGTTGGCCTAGGATATGTATCTTTGTGGGATGGTTAGTCGGTTTGATACTAGCAACACACCTTAGTGCAACTATGGCAATAATAACGAAATCAATTAACTAAAGTATAAATATAGAACCTATGAGAAAATTTATCCTCTCTACGCTGGCGGCAGTGATCTCTCAGTTGGTGCTTCTGGCGGGGCCGGTTACTCCCGAGCAAGCACAGAAGATAGCAGAGAGCTATCTTAATGGGTCAGATCTCCGCAGTTCAACCCCTGTGGCATTGACTTATACGCACCGGGGTAGTAACGAGTTGCGCTCTGGCAATTCATCTCAACTACTCTCTTCACCGGCCTATTACTATGTATTCAATCGTGGTACCGATGAGGGCTTTGTGATTGTTTCGGCAGACGATCGTACCGCTGCCGTGCTAGGGTACTCGGAGACGGGTCACTTCGATTTGGCACAAGCTCCGGCACAAGTTCGTTACTGGATGTCTCAGTATGATGCTGAGTATCAGTATCTCTATACCCATCCCGAGGCTAATTATATTCAGCCTCGCCAGTCTCGTCTGGCATCGGTTCTGCGCCAAGAGAGTGATATTGCTCCCCTTCTCAAGGGTATTCGTTGGGATCAAGGCCATCCCTACAATAGTATGTGTCCCTCAGATATGGGAGGGCGTGCAGTAACAGGGTGTGTTGCTACAGCTATGGCTCAAATACTTCGTAGCTATCAGTGGCCTGTGCGTTCCGTTCCCGGGGACTACAGCTACAGGGATAAAGGTGTTACTCGCTCCATAACTTTTGGTCAGAAAGATTATGACTGGAGTCACATGCCGGAAAACTTCGACAATGACCGCAAGCCGACCAAAGAGGAGGCTGATGCGATTGGACTTCTGCTCAAAGAAGTTGGCTACGCTGTAGATATGAGTTACTCTTCATCGGCCAGTGGTGCTTGGGAGTCTGACGCTTTGGTAGCTCTTAAGACGCGTTTCCATTTTAAGAAACAGGCTCGTCTTCACTTTCGCTCTGCACACACGGTAGAGTCTTGGACTAAGATTATTCTCGAAGAACTTAAGGCTCAGCGTCCTGTCTTCTACTGCGGTGCAGGAGAAGGGGGTGGCCACGCTTATGTGTGCGATGGCTACAAAGCAAGCGACAATACCTTCCATTTCAATTGGGGTTGGAGCGGTATGGCAAATGGTTACTATCGCCTAAATGCCCTCGAGCCTGCTGAGCTAGGTACCGGTGCCGGTATGGGTGCTTACAACATGGGACAAAGCGTTATTGTAGACCTTATCCCCGACCGCGACAATAACCCCGGTGAGGAGCCTCGCCCCTCTGCTCCCAATCTCTATACACGTGCCTATGTATATAGCACCGGAGAAACCATTAGTGCCGATGTTCTAATATCTCAGGCTTCGTACAAACAATTGGAGATCAAAGCGGTAGCAACGATCTGCACTAAGGGTACTACAAATGTGGTCGATAGCAAAGAAAAGTCTTTTACGCTTAAGATGCAAGAAACCAAAAAGGCTGATTTCCTCTTTGGTGTGACCAAAGAAAAGTATCCTGATGGAGAGTATGAGATTAACTATACTTGGTACAACCAAGCCTTCCCCACACCGGAGCCTTTTATTGCTACCAACGATGAGCCCCAGGTGATCTACTTCTCGGTAAAAGATGGTAAGATTGTAGAGAACTCGGTTGCCTACGATAATACGTTGCTACCGATGGAAGCGAAGCTTGTTGCCGATCAAAAGTTCTATTCTTTTGCTCCCTCTAAGATTAAGATACAGGTTACCAACCCCAATAAAAAGGAGTATTATGGCCCCGTAGAGTTGTATCTCGTTGCCAAAGACAAGGGTGAACAATGGTATCCTAGAGAGGAAAAGATTCGCACCAACTTCATCTCCGTACCTGCCGGTGAGACCGTAGAAGTAGAGCTTGATCCTACGATCGACCTCTACGAAAACACTCAGATTTTCCCCTATGTTCGCTTTGCTAATCTTAGAGAAACCCTTGATCCGGAGTTGGTAGGTTACTTTACAGCTCGTCTCTCGGGCAGCAACGCCTTCCGTCTCTCAGATACTCCTGTAACGATTGTACGCCCTGACACCTATAAGGATGTTACTCTTGTGGTAACGAGCACTCAAGCTCCTGCGTTCTTGTACGACATTGATCCCGATGAACAGACTACACAGGCATTTGAGATCGAAAACCGTGGAGAAAAAGCCCTCCCCGACTCTTCGAAAGATGGTATTGTAGTAGGTTCTTTGCTAGCAGCAATAGCTGGCGGAAGAACACAACTCGTTGGCATTTCTTCGAACTTCCTCGAGACCGGTATCGGTGCTAAGGCTCATGCTACTTATACTCCGAAGTTCGAAAACTCGCGTTATGTGAAGAGTGCTTCGGGCCGTAAGGGTACTGTTGTTCTAGGAGTTTTCCGAAAAAATGAACAGGGTCAGATCTCTCGCTCTTTTTATAAAGTGTACCACCAATTCTCTTACGGGGTATCTTTCTACAGCAAGAGATCTAACGAGGAGATAGAAGTGACCATGGATGATACTATGATCGCCCCCAATCCGGCAGATGCTTCTACCACGATTCGTTGTGAAAAGGGCATCCAATACATTGCCGTATTTAGCACGGATGGTACCCAAGTAGCTGCTCTTGAGCTCAATGGCGAAACAAGCTATACGCTCGATACTTCTGCGCTAGCTTCGGGTAGCTACATCATTGGGGTTACCAAGGCTGATAACGCTCTTGCTACCTCTGTACTGATGGTTCGCCACTAATTCATAGGGCAAAAGAAAAACTTTTTTAGCTCACTACTTTTTCGCTAGGCACCCTCTTTTTTGCGAGATGGTGCCTAGTTTTCTTTTTGCTTTAGGGGGAGAGTGTGCGAGAGTAGTGTGCTAAAACGATTTTTTTTACCTTTGCCTCGTAGATTTTAGAACGAGTAATAGAAACAGAAATGAAAACATTCTTTAGGAACTTTGCCCTCCTCGTTGTAGGGCTTATCACCTTGGCAAGTTGTACAAGCACCACCATTATCAATAGTGTTCCACAGGGGGCGGCTGTCTATATCGGTCAGGAGAGAGTAGGTACTACGCCATTTACCTACAGCGACACAAAGATTGTAGCAAGCAAAACACCTATGGTTCTTAAGCTTAATGGTTACGAAGATTGCCATATACTACTCGTTCGTAACGAAAGAGCTGACGTGGGAGCCATTGTTGGGGGCTGCTTCTTCTGGGTACCCTTCCTCTGGACTATGCAGTACAACCCCTCGCATACGTACGAATTGGTGCCCGTCAAATAGTGTAAAGGTCGGTCTACTTTGTTAAGAGCATCCTTGCTCTTTTCCCTACAAGGGTTGGTGAAGTCTCGAGGCTTTTCCAACCCTTTTTGTATCCAAAAGAGAGCTGCCTCGCTAAGGGTAGACCGACCTCTTCTCCTCTCCCTCGGGGCCCAGGATCCTTGGCGATGCCACTCCCTTATCCCCAGCTCTCGCTCGAGAGAAGATGCGAGGGAAGGGTAGGAGAAGGTAGCCCCAAACGTTCTATTTACTATCTTTGTGGTATTATATCCTATCGTAGCCGGTATAGAAAGATGAACGAAAATGCCCCTGCTCTTCCTATTGAAGAGCCTAAAGAAGAAAAACGCTCCCTTAATTTTGTGGAGCAAATTGTGGAGCAAAACCTTGCCGAAGGGCTTAATGAGGGTCGCGTGCAGACGCGCTTCCCACCCGAACCCAACGGCTATCTGCACATTGGGCATGCAAAAGCTATTTGCATAGACTTTGGTATTGCTCAGCGTTACGGAGGGGTATGCAATCTGCGCTTCGATGATACAAATCCCATTAAGGAGGACGTGGAGTATGTAGACTCTATCAAAGAGGATATCCATTGGCTCGGGTTTGAGTATGGCAATATATACTATGCCTCCGATTATTTTGAGCAGCTCTACGCTTTTGCCGAGCGGCTGATTATGGAAGGGCACGCCTACGTAGATGAGCAGAGTGCCGAGGAGATTGCCAAGCAAAAGGGAACTCCCACAGAGCCCGGGGTGGCAAGTCCCTATCGGGATCGCCCCAGAGAGGAGAGTCTTGACCTCTTCCACCGCATGAATGCCGGTGAGTTCCCCGAGGGCGCAATGACTCTTCGGGCCAAGATCGATATGGCATCGAGCAACATGCACTTCCGCGATCCAATTATCTATCGTATCATCAAACATCCGCACCATCGCACGGGGAATACATGGAACGTCTACCCCATGTACGACTTTGCCCATGGGCAGAGCGACTACTTCGAGGGGGTAACGCACTCTATCTGTACACTCGAGTTTGTACCCCACCGTCCCCTATACGATTATTTTATAGACCTATTAAAGCCTCAGGATAGCGACTATCGTCCGCGTCAGTATGAGTTCAATCGACTCAATCTAACCCATACGATGATGAGCAAGCGTAAGCTTCTAGCTCTCGTAAAAGAGGGGCTCGTTGCAGGCTGGGACGACCCACGTATGCCTACGATATGCGGCTACCGTCGCCGTGGTTATACTCCTCAAGCGATTCGCAATTTTGTGGATAGTATCGGGTATACCAAGTACGATGGTATGATTGATGTAGCCCTCCTAGAGCACGCTGTACGCGAAGACCTTAACCGCATTTCTACGCGTGTATCGGGGGTACTCGACCCAATCAAACTTGTCATAACCAACTATCCCGAAGGTCAAACGGAGGACTTTGAGGCCATCAACAATCCCGAAGATCCTACGGCGGGCAGCCATGTTATCACCTTCTCTCGTGAGCTGTGGATTGAGCGAGATGACTTTATGGAGGATGCTCCTAAGAAGTATTTCCGTCTCACCCCCGGGGGGGAAGTACGTCTGAAGAACGCCTATATCGTGCGCTGCACGGGCTGCAAAAAAGATGCTGATGGCAACATTCTCGAGGTATATGCCGAGTATGATCCTGAGACGCGTAGCGGTCTCCCCGGTAGCAATCGCAAGGTAAAGGGTACGATTCATTGGCTCTCTATTGCGCATTCTATGGATGCTGAGGTGCGTCTCTACGACCATCTTTTCTTAGATGAAGATCCCTCAAGTGTGGAGGGGAAAGAGCTGGCAGAGCTACTCAACCCCGAGAGTTTGAAGGTGCTGCCTCATGCCAAAGTGGAGACCTTCTTGCACGATGCCGCTGTAGGCGCTCACTACCAATTCCAGCGCATTGGCTACTTCGTAGTCGATAAGGATACGGCAAAAGAGGGGCGTCTCATCCTCAATCGTACAACCTCTCTTAAGGATACTTGGGGTAAGATTGCTACTAAAAAATAGTACTTCCCAGGGATGCAAGACCTTTCTTTTATCGCTTGGTGCCTAGAGCATCTCAACTACGGAACGATCTTCCTCTTGATGACCATCGAGAGCAGTTTCATCCCGTTCCCTAGTGAGGTGGTGGTGCCTCCTGCCGGGTATCTAGCCCGAGCCGGCGAACTTTCATCGTGGGGCGTTGTGCTGGCCTCTTCCTTGGGGGCTATAGCCGGTGCCCTTATCAATTACCTCTTAGCCCTCTGGTTGGGGCGGCCTCTTGTCTATCGCTTTGTGAATAGTCGCTTGGGGCATGCTCTTTTGCTGAGTGAAGCTAAGCTGATCAAAGCCGAGCAGTATTTCGATAAAAAGGGAGCTGTCTCTACGTTTATAGGGCGTCTCTTGCCGGGGATTCGACAGCTTATCTCTATCCCGGCAGGGTTGGCAAAAATGCCTCTTGCCACATTCCTTTTTTATACCTTGCTTGGTGCCGGGCTCTGGAATACTATACTTTTTCTTATGGGATACTTCCTCCCCTCTATGGTGCCGGGCATAGATACCAAGGAACAGCTTGTAGAACAGGTTACCAAGTACAGCCACGAGATTGGCTTTACCCTGCTCTCGCTCGTCGCTTTAGTACTAGCGATTTTAATTCTAAAACACTATCTAAAGCGCAGAAAAGTCCCCAACAACTAAATCTTTCTTTGCTATGACCCTCCAACAGCTAGAGTATTTGGTTGCCCTCGACAAGCATCGTCAGTTTGCCAAAGCTGCGGCTGCTTGTAATGTAACGCAACCGACGTTGAGTACCATGATACAACGCCTCGAAGAGGAGTTGGGGGTACAACTTTTTGATCGGCAGAGACAACCCGTGGAGCCTACAGCTATTGGCGAAAAGGTGATAGAGCAGGCGCGGCGTACGCTGGGCGCATCAGCCCTCATTGAGGAGCTTATTGCCGAAAGTCGCGATACGTTATCGGGAGATTTTACGCTAGCTGTGTTGCCTACAATTGCTCCCTACCTTATCCCCTTGGTTTTGCCCAAATGGAAAGCTCGCTTCAAGAATCTTAAACTCGAAATTGTGGAGCTTAAGACGAGTCAATGCCTTGCGGCCTTGCAAGAGCGCAGTATAGATATGGCCATCATAGCAAGTGCTCCCGAGGTAGAGGGGATGCAATACCGTCTCTTGTTTTACGAGGAGTTTTTGGGCTATGTCTCTCGCAACGAAAAGATCTATTGCTCGTCGGTAGTACGCAGTAGTGAGGTGGATGCTTCTCGTCTCTGGCTACTCGATGAGGGGCATTGCTTCCGCGATCAGTTGGTGCGTTACTGCCAACTATCGGCAAGTGCCAAGCGAGCTATTCGCTATTCGGAGGGGAATCTCCTCTCCTTTATGCACCTCGTAGAAGGGGGGCAGGGGATGACTTTTATTCCCAAGTTGGCAGAGCGTTATTTGGGTACAGACCAACGCTCGCTGGTACGCCCCTTTGCGATTCCTCGTCCCGTGCGTGCCATTCATTTGGCATTCAGAAGCGATTTTGTCCGCACCTCATTGCTGGATGCTTTCGCAAGCACTATATGCTCTTCTGTACCGCAGGATATGTTGCAGATGGCTCCCAACCAAGCGTTGGCGAAGTAGTACCTATCTGTACGTAGCATAATACACACCCATGAAGTCTTTTCTTTGGCAGAAGTTCTCTCGGCACATCCCTTATTTGCCCCCCTATGTAGCTTTGGGGGTGATGGGTTTTTTGTGTTTTGCTCCGATGATTGGGATTGTTTGGGCGGACGAAGAGGTGCGGTCAAGTGGCTATAGTCTTGCCATTATACTTGTCCTTTCTGCTCTTTTGGTGGGAATGTTGGCATCTGTTGGGGGACGAAAATATGCCCCGTGGCTGGGGGCGGTATGCCAATTATTTTTCCCGGCAGAGCTGGCCTCTCTCATTCTTGCCGGCTCTCCCGTTTCGTTTGGTTTGATACAAGCCACCTTCCAGACCAACGCAGGAGAGGCGAGTGAATTGGGAGGGATGTATCTTTTGATAGGAGCCATTGTGCTGATCGTTTGGGCGATTTATCTATGGGCATGGCTCTCTTGGCGTAGGGGGAATAAGCCGATATCAAAATGGGTTCGGGTGGGAATTGCAGGGGCCTTTGTGCTCTATTCTGTTGGACTTTTTGCCAGAGGGATTCCCTTTTCTTCCTCCGACGAGCCGGCCTTGGAGCGGATCGACTCTGCCGCTTCTTCTACGTTTGCAAAGTACGTCAAGGTCTTTCCCTACGATATATTCTACAGCACAGCTTCCTATTTGCGCGTGCGGAGGCAGGAGCTTTTCTATTCTTCTCGCATTGGGGAGGGGAACTTGGAGGTCACAACTACGCCTGCCTATGGCACGGATCGCCCTATTGTGATATTTGTAATAGGGGAGACCGGCAACGCCTCACACTGGCAACTAATGGGCTACGAACGGGAAACAAATCCTCTCCTTTCGAAGAGAACGCGGATCATTCTTTTTGAAGATGTGGCGTCGGGAGCCGACCTGACCGCTCTCTCTATACCTATGCTTATTAGTCGTTCTACCCCCGAAGACTTTATGCGATGGCAGCATGAGGGCTCGCTTATGCACCTCTTTCGCAGGGCTGGTTTCTCCACTGCATGGATTGGGAATCAGGCATCCGACTTCTCGGTGGTGCAGGCAGGGCTGGAGCAAACGGACTATCATTACTATTCGGGTAAGGAGGTTAATAGCCTCTCTTCTTATGATGAGATATTGCTCCCGCGCCTAGAGAGTTATCTGCGCTCCATTGTTCGGGAGAATAGAGCCGCCTTTGCTGTTGTGCATACCTTGGGTAGTCACTTCCGCTATGATGCACGTTGTCCGGAGGAGTTCGACATCTACCAGCCGACGACTCGTGGGTTACGTTCGGTAGAGGCTCTCAATAGTATGTACCATGAGGAGCGTATCAATAGCTATGATAATACCATTCGCTATACGGACTATGTTTTGGACGAAATGATAACCAAAATAGACTCCCTGTCTCGTCCTGCCGTACTCGTGTACATCCCCGACCATGGCGAAGGGTTGGGAGAGATTAACCCACAGCACAAGTTACATGGTTCCGAGTTCCCATTAAAGGATGAGCTAGAAGTTCCGCTTTTCGTCTCCTACAATGAGGCTTACGCTAAGCGCAACGGACAACTCCTTGCGACCCTTGCAAAGAATCGCCAAATGCCGATAAGTGTAACAGAAGTACCGGCTCTGCTGGTGCGTTTGTCGGGGGTAGTGTCGCCACAATTCCCTGTTTCGGTAGGCGATAGCACCTTCCGGCCTCAGCCTCGTTACTATTTAAGCCCTAGCTTGCAGGTGCGCTCGGCAGACGAAGTGCTTAGGCGGTAAAAGAGAAAAGCCTCCACAAGATTCACTCTTTCCGGACGCAACTTTCGTCTCCTACACCCATGGATAAGAGACCTTGCTGCGCATCCCAATTTATAACGAAAGCCCACCCCCCGATAGATTCGGGAGGAGGGCTTTTTCGTTTGCTGCCTGGTTTTGGATTTTTTCTTCCCTGATTTGTAAAACTTTTTCAGCTGGTTTGGGGCTCCCTTTCCGGCTGATTTCTTTTTTGATTTCAGGCAAGCACTTCCCGCGTTTCTACCGTGTTGTGTATTTTCCAGTTGTAAGTGTAACGCATAGATAAACAATATTATATCAGCAGTTTACCACTGGAAGATTATCCGTTAATTGGACAATATATTCGAGGGCATTGGGGAATTGAAAACCGACTCCATTGGCATTTGGATGTAACCTTTAGGGAAGATGCTTGTCGAGCCCGTAAGGATTATTCAGCCACAAATCTAAACACATTGAGAAAGTTTGCCTTAGCTATTGTCTCACAATACAAAGACAAACTATCCTTACGGAAGAGGTTATTCAAAGCCGCATTGAATATGGACTACCTCAAAAAGTTGCTAAAGATTTGATGTGGGAGCCCTGGGTGGTGTGGTGGCAGTGGTGCCGAGTTTGGCACTAAAGCCCTATCTTTGTAAGGCGTTAGCAGAGTGTAATATAGTGAGTTATTGTTGTGGCAAAGAATGTAGTTGAGACCCCTCTGATGAAGCAATTTTTGCAGATAAAAGGGAAGCATCCGGATGCGATACTTCTCTTTAGGGTTGGCGATTTCTACGAAACTTTTCTAGAGGATGCCGTAGAGGCCTCGCGCATCTTGGGGATTACACTTACACGCCGAGCCAATGGCTCTGCACAGCATGTAGAGCTGGCAGGGTTCCCCCATCACGCCCTAGAGACGTATTTGCCTCGTCTTGTGCGAGCCGGTAAGCGAGTGGCTATTTGCGACCAACTGGAGGATCCGAAGCAAACCAAAAAGCTGGTAAAGCGAGGGATTACAGAGTTGGTTACCCCTGGGGTTGCCGTTAGCGACAATGTCTTAGAGAACAAAGAAAACAACTACGTAGCTGCCGTTTCGTTTGCCAAAGAGCGTATGGGGGTGGCCTTTCTAGACCTCTCTACGGGCGAGTTCGCCACTACGGAGGGCAATGCAGCTCTTGTCGATAAATTACTCGCAGGTTACCGACCCAAAGAGATCCTTGTAGAGCGGAGTACACGCCTTCTCTACGATAGTCAACTCACCTACCGCACCTACGTATTCGAGGCGGACGATTGGCTCTTTATCCCGAGCAACAATCAAGAGAGACTTCTACGCCATTTTGCCGTGCGCAACTTCAAAGGTTTCGGACTTGAGGGTATGGAGTCCGCTCTCACTGCGGCAGGAGCCATTTTGCACTATCTAGACCTTACGCAGCACAACGAACTGGGGCACATTACCTCACTGCACCGCATAGATGAGGAGCAGTATGTGCGTATCGATGGCTTTACGGCACGTAGTTTGGAACTCCTCACTACGATGAATCCAGAGGGATGTAGCCTGAAAGATATTTTGGATCGCACCTATACGCCCATGGGGGCACGCCTCCTTCGTCAGTGGATTGCCTTCCCCCTCAAGAGTGTTGCAGCGATAGAGGAGCGGCAGTCGGTGGTACGAGCCTTGGTAGACGATGCCCAGGCGAGATTTGTACTTGAGGAGCATTTGAGGGAGATGGGCGACCTAGAGCGCACCGCCTCTAAGGTATCTATGAAGCGAATTTCGCCTCGTGAGATGGTGCACCTTGCCGATGCCCTCACCGCTTTGGAGCCCATCAAAAAAGTGGCAGAAGAGAGCCCTTGTCCCTCCCTTCAGGCTCTGGGGAAAGAGTTGGCACTCTGTACCGAATTAAGAGACCGCATCCGATACGAATTAAAGCCGGATGCCCCTCCCCTCGTAAATAGGGGCGGAGTGATCGCTACGGGCTACAACGAAGAGTTGGACGAGCTGAGGAGTCTTGCCTTTTCCGGCAAAGACTACTTGCTCTCCCTACAGCAGCGCGAGATCGAGCGTACGGGTATCACAAGTCTAAAGGTGGGCTTTAATAACGTCTTTGGCTACTACATAGAGGTGCGCAATACCCATAAGGATAGGGTGCCGCCCGAGTGGATTCGTAAGCAGACCCTTGTGAGTGCCGAGCGTTATATCACCGAAGAACTGAAAGAATACGAAAGCAAAATCTTGGGGGCTGAGGAGCGGATTCTTGCTCTAGAGACGATGCTTTTTGCCGAGTTGGTGGACGATGCTCAACCTCAGGTTACGGCACTTCTCCGCAATAGTCACCTCCTCGCGATGCTTGATGTGCTTCGCTCTTTTGCAGAAGTGGGGGAGGCTTACGACTATTGCTGCCCACAGGTGAACGATTCCCTCGCTATAGATATAAAAGAGGGGCGCCACCCCGTAATTGAGCGTCAGTTACCTCAGGGCGAACCCTACATTGCCAACGATGTGCATTTGGATAATAACGACTGCCAAATAATGATCGTTACGGGGCCCAATATGAGTGGTAAAAGTGCCCTCCTCAGGCAGACCGCTCTTATTACCCTTATGGCACAAATCGGTAGCTTTGTACCGGCACGAGAGGCCTCTATTGGCTTGGTGGATAGTATTTTTACCCGAGTTGGGGCGAGCGATAATATCTCCATGGGAGAGTCCACTTTTATGGTAGAGATGCAGGAGGCCGCGAGCATTCTCAATAACTTAACCCCTCGGAGTTTGGTGCTTTTTGACGAGCTGGGGCGCGGTACGAGCACTTTCGACGGAGTCTCCATTGCGTGGGCTATTGTGGAGTATCTACACAATCATCCGGCACTCCACCCCAAAACCCTTTTTGCCACCCACTATCACGAGCTTAACGAGCTTGCCAAAAAGCATCCGCGTGTACGCAACTACAACGTTTCGGCTCGGGAGGTTGAGGGTACCATGATCTTCCTTCGCAAGTTGGAGGAAGGGGGCAATGAGCACAGTTTTGGTATCCAAGTGGCTAAGCTTGCGGGGATGCCTCGGCAGATTGTGGAGCGTGCCCAAGTGGTGCTGCAATGCCTAGAGAAGGAGCACGCCCAAGAGGAGTCTTGCACTTCGGCAGACGCCGAGAAAGCCATAGAGACTGCCGGACTTAAAGCGACGCACCACTCATCCGCCCCCTCTCGTGAGGACTTGGTGCAACTCTCTTTCTTCCAATTAGAAGACCCTCTACTCGTGGAGATTCGAGACGATCTCCTCGGTATCGACCTCAATAATCTGACCCCTCTCGAAGCGCTTAATCGCCTTCACGAGATTAAGCAGAGACTATCCAAAATCTAATGTCTGAGACCTGTTCGCCTAGAAAAATCCTTGCCTTGCGTGCCGAGGGGGTACCTATCGTTGATGTGCGTTCTCTCGGGGAATTTTCTCGAGCTCATCTCTTGGGTGCCTATTCTCTCCCCCTTTTTTCTGACGAAGAGCGCGCTGCCGTTGGCACCCTCTACGCTCAAGAGGGACGAGATGCTGCCGTGGAGCTGGGGTTGGAGTACGTAGGAGGTAAAATGCGCTCCCTTGTGCAGGAGGCCAAGAAGCTCGCCGGCGAGAGTGGGCGAATTGGTGTCTATTGCGCCCGAGGAGGTATGCGGAGCGAGGCGGTTGCATGGCTCCTTTCTATTGCCGGGCTATCGGTGTATCGCATGGAGGGAGGCTACCGCGCCTATCACCAGGAGATGATGCAGGAGCCTCTGCAATACGCTCTTATTATCTTGGGGGGAGCTACGGGCTGTGGCAAAACGGAGGTGCTGAGCGAGCTTGCCGGCCTTGGTCAGCAGGTGGTAGACCTTGAGGGTTTGGCACGGCACCGCGGTTCCGTCTTTGGCGGTCATCCGGATTGGCCGCAACCTTCGGGCGAGGAGTTCCTAAATCTCCTAGGCGAAGCCTTTTTGCCCCTAGACCCCAAGAGACCTGTATGGGTGGAGGGCGAGAGCGAAATGATAGGGCATTGTGCCCTCACGCCCGGCTTTTGGCAGAGGATGCAATCTGCGCCCTTTATTGAGTACGCTACCCCAAGAGAGGCTCGTGTGGAGCGTATCGTTGCCGAGTATGGAGTGCTGGGCAAGGAGGCTTTGTTGCACGCTTTTGGGGTTATTCGCAAGCGTCTGGGGGCAGAGCGTTTTACCCAAGCCCGAGAGGCTGTAGAGGCAGGAGACCTCCATATGGCGGCTAGTCTCGCCCTTGTCTACTACGACAAGGCATATGCCAAATGTAGCCAAACGGGTTCGTGGCAACACCCTGTTTGGCGTTATTTCCCAACAGAAGACAACCCTAAAATGGCAGCACAGGCTATTATTGCTCGGCTCGAATATCTACGATAAACACAATCAATCATGGTTCTACGAAACATCTTTTTTTTACTTCTTGCGGCGCTTCCCTTAGGGAAGTTAGTTGCTCAAGGGGTTGCCCCCAATCCCCTTGCTTTGGCGCGTGTCGATAGCTTGATTCGTGCGAGCGAAGAGTCCGGAGTTGCGCGTTATTCCTTCGCGGTGCAGGATGTGAGTCAGGATACACTTTGGGCTGCCTATCGCCCCGAGGAGATGTGTACTCCAGCCTCCATTACCAAACTGTTTACTGCGGCTACGGCTCTGGAGTCGCTTGGAGCGGACTACTCTTTTTGCACCGAATTGTACATGGAGGGAGAGCTGAAGAAGGGAGTGCTCTACGGCAATCTACTAGTAATAGGGAGCGGAGATCCCTCCATCGATTCTAAGTTCTTCGAGCAAGACAAAGAGCGCTGGCAGCAGAGTGTACTCCAGACTGTACAGGCAAAAGGCATCCGCAGAATAGAGGGGAATATTGTGATAGATGCCTCTCGCTTCGAGCGCATGGGCATTCACCCCCGTTGGGCTCCCGATGATCGTGGGGACTACTACGCCGCAGGGGTATATGGCTTCAATTTGTACGACAATTGGCTCGATCTCTATTTCGCAACCGGGGGCGTAAAAGATAGCATCCGCCTTGTAGGTACCTACCCCAGAGGGGTTCAACTCACGCTCGACAACCGCCTAAAAGTAAACTGCAAAACGCAGGGTTGGGAGGGAGATGGTACTAACCTTGTAGAGCATCGCACGCTATTGGGCACGCTCCCTTGCAACAGAGAGAGTGTGCGTGTGGCTATAGATCTTCCGCATCCACCTCTGCATGCAGCTCGCTTGTTGCGTGCTACGCTTGAGGGGCAGGGTGTTGAAATCTTGGGGCAAGAGGAGGCGCGTTTTGAGTCTTCCTCTCATCCTCGTACTCTGATAGGGCGTTACTACTCCCCCTCTTTGAGGGATCTTTGCCGAGAAATGAACTACCGAAGCCTCAATCACTATGCCGAAGCCCTTTTCAAAGCACTTGTAAAAGAGAATGGGGTAACAAGTAATGCGGCCTGGCTTCGGGAGCAGGAGATCTTGAGTAACTGGGGGGTACGTCTCTCTCCAAAGGCGCATCTCTACGATGGGTCGGGTCTCACTCGTGCCAATAGACTATCTGCCCAAGATATGGTAGCTTTGCTCGTAGGGGTCTCTACTAAGGCATGTGGGAATACGCTTGATGCTTTTGCACAATCGCTCCCTAGAGTGGGTCGGGAAGGAACGGTCAAAAGTTTTATGCCGGGAACTTCTCTTAAACTCTACTGCAAAAGCGGATCTATGAGAGGGGTGCAGACCTATGCCGGGTATCTTTACTACCAAAGACGGGTCTATGCCATAGCCCTCTTAGCCAATGGTTGTGCCAATAGAGCGAAAGTGCGCGGGGTGATGCAGCAGTATATCGAGGGGCTCTTCCCTCCCAAATTCTAAGTATAAATCCCTAACCCTTTCACTTCTTGTGGACTATATTCAGATTATCGAACTTGTAGCAGCTGCCCTCGGGGTGCTTTATCTTGTACTTGAGGTAAAGGCAAGTATGTGGCTCTGGCGCGTGGGGGTACTGCTCCCCTTGTTCTATATTTATATCTCATGGCAGAGCAAGGTGTACGGCAATATTATTGTCAATCTTTACTACCTCATTACCTCTATTTGGGGCTGGTGGCTCTGGGCAAGGCAGGGAAAAACTACGGAAGACGAAGGGGCAATTAGGAGTTTTGTACGGCAACAGCGAAAAAATCGGGTGCTTACTCTCGCCGCACTTCTTGGGGGAGTCGTGGCTTTGTCCTGTGCTCTGTTGCCTCTTTTTGCCTACCTGACGGATAGCCCCTATCCCCTATTGGATAGCATTGCCACCTGCTGTGGCTTTGTGGGGATGTGGCTATTGGCGAAGAAGTTCCTAGAGAATTGGTATTGTTGGATTGTCTCCAATGCGCTCTATTGTACGCTCTACTTCTTGCAGGGTTTCTACATCACGGCCGCTTTTTTTGTCGTCTATACGGTTCTGGCCGTAGTGGGGCTTATTCGCTGGAGTAAGCAGGCTGTTCTCTAACTTTGCGGTATGAAGCACTATAGCCTTTCTCTCAATATCTTGCTGGCTCTCTTGGCAATTGCTGTAGCTACGCTGCCCGTGGTGCTATCGCAGCAACTGCACCGTAAGATGGTGGCGGACGAGCGTGCCAAGATGGAGTTGTGGGCGGAGGCTACGGAGGGGCTTGCCAGCGATAGCGAAGAAAATGCCCTCAATCTGATGCTCCATATCATACAAAGTAATGAGACCATACCTATACTTCTCGTGACAGATAGGGATTCGATTGTCTCTTTTAACAACATTTCCATTCCGGAGGGGCGCGATACGCTAGAATACCTGAGTCGCTATCTCGCTCAGGTGCGAGGAGGTTATCCGCCCATTGCCATAGATTTAGGCGCGGAGGGGTACCAATATCTCTACTATTCGGATAGCTCTACACTGGAGAGTTTGACGCTCTTCCCTTGGCTGCAGGGCGTTGTTTTCATTCTCTTTGTCGGCATCGTGATTATCGCCGCCGTGTGGGCAAAGCGCAATGCACAAAACCGCCTTTGGGTAGGCCTCTCGAAGGAGACGGCACACCAGCTGGGTACGCCCATTTCGTCTCTCTTAGCATGGCTCGAATTGTTGCGGGCTGAGGGCATTGCAGAAGAGTCGCTTGTGGAGATGGACAAGGATGTGGAGCGCTTGCAGACCATTGCGCACCGATTCCAAAAAATAGGGTCGGAACCCCATTTCGAACGATGCGACCTTGCCGAAGAGGTGGCTACCTCCGCTCGCTATATTTCCACGCGCATTAGCCGTGGGGTCACCCTCTTTTACGACTTCCCCTCGGAGCCGCTGCCGGTTATGCTTATCCCTGCACTGTGGAGCTGGGTTATTGAGAATCTCGTTAAGAATGCCGTCGATGCCATGCAGGGAAAGGGGGAGATCACTATTGCCATAGAGCGTAGGGGCCATGTCGCCCTTATTGATATAACCGATACGGGTCGCGGTATCGCTCCTCGCCATCGTAGGCGCATCTTCAACCCCGGGTTCACAACCAAGAGTCGCGGATGGGGCTTGGGCTTGTCGCTGGCTCGCCGCATTGTCGAGACCTATCACCATGGGCGTATTACACTCTTGCGCAGTGAGGTAGGTATTGGCACCACATTTCGTATAAAAATCCCTCTTAATGACTAGTAAAATCTCGCTCAACGCCATGCGTTTCTATGCCTACCATGGCGTACTCCCTCAGGAGAAAAAGGTGGGCAATTGGTTCTCTGTAGATTTGGAGCTATCGGTCGATCTCTCTCGTGCTGCGCTCTCCGATCAACTCCAAGATACGCTTAACTATGCCGAGGTGTATGCGGCTGTGGAGGAGGAGATGGCTATCCCTTCGGAGCTGCTGGAGCACGCCGCAGGGCGTATCTTGAGGCATATTCGTGGGCAGTTCCCCCAAGTGGAGGGGATTATGGTACGGCTGACGAAAGAGTATCCCCCTTTCAAAGGGCAAGTGGGAGGGGCTAGCGTCACCCTCTCCGAAGGCGTGTAGATTTTCACCGGAAAGTGAACTCTGCTTATTATTTTCAAGTCAACCGCAGGGAAATCCATCGAGGAGGACTCAAGCGTGCTATCCCCGGCATCAGCGAGAAAATGCTTATCGACGAGTTGAAATTCCTGTGCGGTAAAGGACTGGTTAAAAAGAAACAGTACCCCGAAGTTCCTCCACGAGTAAAGTACTCCTTCACGCCATTGGGAGAGAAAGTCTTGCCGATCATAGACGAGATAGCAAAATTTGAAATGGAGAATCTGTAAGTGTTTAGTAGGCTCAGCATCCCTTATAGTAATAAACTAATAATACATTGAAGATGAAAAAGATTATAGCATTGTACAGACGTGCCGAAACAGGCAAAACCTCTACACTCAACCTTCTGATAGAGCTTTTGGATAAGAACGAAAAAGCAGAAGAAAATCGTTTGACTGAAGACAGAAGAGTATCTATATCTTATGGTAGTAAGAAAATTGCCGTAACAACTTGGGGAGATAACGAAGTTGAACTTAAAGAAAATATCAAATACTTCGAGAAAAAAGATTGTGATATTCTTGTCACTGCAACAAGGACTCGAGGCGAAACAACTGAAATCCTAAATGATTATGCCAAAGAAATCAATACTGAGATTATTTGGATAGAAAAGAATTTATCTGCATCATTGGAGGAACTGATAAATCAGACACAAGCAAAAGACATTAAAGCTGTCATTGACTCTCTATAATTCTACAGATAGTAGGAGGTAAATGATTGGTATTAGTAGCATTTCAGTCACATATGGAGAGTAATCACTGTTGGTAAAACATAAGAGATATGGAAGAATTGGTAGACCCTTGCAGATTCCAGTATCAAGTGCAACGGTATGACAAAAGTAATGCTAGTACTTCATTCGGGGATTTAAAGTCCAAATTTTTCCTAGGTCTGTTGTTTAGGAGTCTCCTGATATTTCGTATTTGTTTGTCATCAACATCTTTGAACGAAGTTCCTTTGGGTATGTATTGTCGAATGAGTTTGTTGAGCAATTCAACATGGGGCTTGTCTGTGGAACAGTAGGGTTTGGCAAAAAAGACGGGAACACGGAGCGCCCTCTCAATGGATCTAAAAGCCATAAATTCCGATCCGTTGTCTGTGGTTATGGAATGCAACAATCCCATCCTCTTGAAGTAAGCCAAACTCCGATTGACGACCCGAGCCAACGACTTGGCATTCTTGCCATTAGGCAACTTTTCAATTCAGTGGATAAATGAGCCGTTCTCACCACCTCCAGACAAGCCCGAAATAGCATAGGGGGGGGATACCCCCGTTTTTACCGCAAATGTCAAGGGGCGATTGACTCGCTTGACAGCTATCTTACACCCATCGCCCGCCAAAAACGTTTAGGACACTATTGGCTGTACACCCTTTTTCTATAGGATAAAAAGGAGCGTCCTTAGCGAATCAAAACCACAACGCCTCTGGCTCCATGCGCCCCCATTACAAGGGCTTGCTCTATATCGGCTGTCTTACTAGGACCACTAATAAAGCCTGAATAGGGAGTACGAGGTGCCATCTCCTCTACCTTTTTATAAGCCTCGTGCATATTATTGACAAGGGCTGTGCGCTCTACGATAAAGACCAAATTCTCCGAGATAAAGAACTGAGCACGCCACTCCTCTGTCTGCTCTACCCAAAGACACGCGTTCTCACAAACGCCCAAGAGAGAGGCTAGAATGGTGACATCGGTACCGTTCATAGCCTCGGCAGTAGCCACCTCTTTGGGGTGCGTTACAGGCAGCCCTGGCAGCTCTAAATTACTTATGAAGCGTGTTGCCTCAGGGTAAAGTGCTTGTATGGTAGCCGCTATATCAGCATCGGGAGCCAACACTTCTGCCCGTCCGCCAACAGCCGCTACCATCTGGATAAATTGCTCTACCTTATCGGGGTATGTAACGGCTACAAAATGCTCTATATCGGGGTAGGGTGCCGCCTGTGGGCTATTGCGGCGTATATTATCTAGTATCTTGCTTTTACTGTCCATAGGGTATGCTATTTAGTCTTGTGCGTACGCTTCCACCAATCATTGAAAGACTCTCGAGCAAATTTAGGCAGGTCACGAGCCTCTCCCCAAGCGTTAAGCCTATTGTAAATTAGGGGACGAGGCATCTTGTTTACAATGGGAGCCATACGGAGTGCTGTGTTGAAAAGCGAGGGTGCATCCATAAGAAACTTCATCCCTTTTGACATCCATTTCTTTTCGGGATTGGCTACTCCTAGGGCATCCATCTGCTGCCGCCATCGGTAGATTTGCTCCCCTAAGTCTATCTTCACGGGGCAAACATTACTGCACGAGAGGCAGAGCGAACAGGCAGATACATTGCCACTATAGCGTTTGGGGTCACGCAGCATACCTAGATTTATACCCAGAGGCCCTGGGATAAAGTAGCTGTAAGAGTAGCCTCCTGAGCGGCGATACACAGGGCACGTATTCATGCAAGCACCGCAACGAATACAGTGAAGCATCTTCTCGTGCTCTCGATTGGCAAGCATCTCAGTGCGCCCATTATCCACGATAATAAAGTGCAGCTCGCCCCCCTTCTGGGGTGTACGGAAAGAGGATGTGTAGGTAGTAGTGGGTTGTCCCGTGGCAGAACGTGCCAGCAATCGTGTGAAAACCCCTAGGGCTGATAGGTTGGTAACGACCTTTTCTATACCAAACGAACAGATATTGAGCTTCTGACAAGCCATACCCATATCGGCATTCCCCTCATTGGTGCAGACGACCACCTCTCCCGTAGAAGCCACAGCAAAGTTGCCGCCCGTCATTGCTGCGTCGGCATGTAGAAAGTAGTTACGGAGATTTTTACGGGCAGCATGGGTCAAGTAGGTAGGGTCTGAATTACCCTTTTCCGTGCCCATTTCTCGCTCGAATAGCTCGCCTACCTCCTCACGCTTAATGTGGATAGCTGGGAGTACAATATGGCTAGGTTTAGCGTGCATTAACTGCAAAATACGCTCCCCTAGATCAGACTCTACCACGTCAATCCCTCGCTCTAGAAGGTACTCATTAAGCCCACACTCCTCACAGAGCATTGACTTACTTTTGACTAGGCAATGCACCTTGTGGCTCTGTAGCAACTCGTGCACAATGCGGTTATGCTCCTCCGCATCAGCTGCCCAGTGTACCACTACTCCATTCTTCTGTGCATTCGCCTCAAACTGCTGCAGTAGCTCGGCAAGGTGCGTTATATTGTATCGTTTTAGGTCGTGCGCCATTTGGCGTAATTCTTCCCACTCGGGCACTGCATGGCTCATCTTATCCCGCTTCTCTCGTACGAACCATAGGGCTTGGTCGTGCCAAGCTACACGCGGACGATTCTCTAGAAACGTAGCCGCAGCCTTTGCATGTGATGTACTCATAGGTTTGCTGCTAATATCTCAATGGCATGAATGGTTTGGATGGATAGTTGCTCCCTATCTATTACTCCCTGCATGTGCATTAGGCACGAACTATCCGAACCGGTGATGTACTCGGCACCTGTCTGCATGTGATCCCGCACTTTGTCTCGCCCCATACAGGCAGAAACGGCTGGCTCTTCTACGGCAAACATACCCCCGAAGCCACAACACTCATCTATGCGCTTAGGCTCTACAATGGCAATGCCTTGTACCAGCTCTAGTAGGTTGCGTATTTTATTTTGATAGGGAGCATTGCGCTCACTCGGGGTAGAAAGCCCCAACTCTCGCACGCCATGACAACTATTATGCAGACTTACACAGTGTGGGAAACGTGAGGGCAGCGAGGTCACTTTAAGGTCGTCATGCAAAAACTCTATCACATCACGAATCTTCCCTGGAGCCTGACACCGATGGTCTCCCTCGTGGAGTATGTGGGGGTAATTCTCCTTTACAAAGGCAACGCAGCTGGCTGATGGCCCAACGATTACATCGTGAGAGGCAAAAAGCTCCTCAAATCGCTCTGCCAAGTGACGGGCTTTAGGCTCGTAGCCTGCATTCGCCATAGGTTGCCCACAACAGGTTTGGTTTAGGGGGTAATGCACGTCTAAGCCCAAGGACTCTAACAGCCTATAGGTAGCAATACCTACCTGAGGATAGACTGCATTGACGTAGCAAGGGATAAATAATCCTACTTTCATTTGTATAACTCTTCTCTCTCAGAAAAGAAAGCTCCATCACCACTCTTGGAGGGAACTCTCCGCCTGCTTTCCAAAAAATCTTCGCCTATAAAGGCACCCAAAAGTAGCAAAAGTGTTGCAATAATGGCGCGGATGGAGAAGTATTTTATACTAAGGTAGTATAAAAGATGTGCGAGAGAAGATGCAGATTCCGGTATCAAGTGCAACGGTATGACAAAAGTAGTGCTAGTACTTCATTCGGGGATTTAAAGTCCAAATTTTTCCCGGGTCTGTTGTTTAGCAGCATCCTGATATTTCGTATTTGTATTTTCCGCCAATAAAAAGTTAGAATCCGCCCAGAAATGTCCGTCGTTGCAGGGTGAAATCTCCCGATTTCTCAGGCAGAATCGGAATAAAAAACAGCCTATATCTCAAGAGAAATTAGGCTGCAGACGAAGGCGAATTGCAGGGGCTCTACGTTGGCGGGGAGCCGCACCCCCTGAAATAAGTAGCCCCTGCCTCTCACATACGGAGGGCAGGGGCCATTCTCAATGAAGAGAAATAGGATGGGGATTAGCGAGCTACACGCTCAAGCCACTTAACCATGGCCAACATGATTCCCATAGAGATGAGGCAGACAATAGCAAATACTGTCCAGCACTGCCAGAGGGGGATCTTGTTGTACATCAACGGGCCAATCCAAATTAGCAAGTTACCGATGGCAG
>ERZ773018.476-NODE-476-length-23660-cov-5.103156_pt1 | contig 23660 bp, 22 predicted proteins | sample MGYA00580840_ERZ773018 | MGnify/ENA primary metagenome ERZ773018 (study PRJEB29015, sample SAMEA2738125) | human oral metagenome | biome: human oral; feature: human-associated habitat; material: saliva | place: China | collected 2256 ... | reverse complement strand
TTAATGTAATAGTTAGAGGAAGTACACTTTATGAAGTAAAAGGCGGTTTTAATAAGAGTCAAAGAGTTATGATTGAAACTATTCTTACAAGACCTGAATACATAAAACTTATGAATTTTATTAATGTTATAATGTTTCATAAATTCTAAAAAATGAGATACCCCCCCTCACGAGAAAAATTTAAATTCGCTCCCGAAAAAGAGACCCGCCCGCTCCCAAAGAAAAAATTTTTTATGAATTTTTTTAAGGGGGGTTTTTAGTTTTATATTATCAAGGTGGGTTTAGTTTTGTTGTTCTTAGCTTCTTACTCTCGAATTACTATTATAAATGATAATTAAGCAACTAGCACGAGCACGCTACATACTACATATGTTTATAAGTTAACTTATAACTTTATACTTTTAAAGCCTTTATTTAACTACTTACAACTTACAGTAACATAATTAGTTATATTATATAATTGTATGTATTTGTACATTTTTTTGTACAATAGATTTAAATATATATTATAAAAGAATAAAGATACTATCTCATACCTTTATATTTATTTTGATTAACCTAGCTATATTATTTTAGTGTAGTTAAGTATGTTACAAATATTCATAACATCATTTAATAGTTACTGTAGTAAATCTAATACATTTCATCTTAAAATATTCTTATTTTACGTTTCAGTTTTTATAATGATTTTTACCAGAAAACAGTTTTTTTTATCTAACTTCGGAGAGTTTTCGGAGAGTATTTTTAAAAAGTCAGGTGTATCAAGATTCTAGAGTACTTGAAATTTAATTTCTACAATTAAAGTGAATAAAAAAAAGGCTATTTGACTTAATCTTAATTAATAGAATTTTTTTAATCTTCACTTAATTTCATTTCTAATAATTTATGATTAAATCTAATAGCTTTTATAAAAAATAAAATCTAAACTAATGAAATAACATTTGTTCAGATTTTATTTATTAATTGTAAATTTCTCTACGGTGTTTATAATAAACCGCCACGATAACTAGTTTATCATCTTCTATTTCTGTTAATAACCTATAATCACCGATACGATAACGCCAAAAACCTTTTTTATCGTGTAATAGTGCTTTTCCTTTTGCTCTAGGGTTAATACAACCATTTAAATTTTTATCTATCCAGTTGTATAATGTTCTTTTAGTTTGTTTATCTAGTTTCTTTAAATCTTTTTCTATTCTTCTATCAAAAACAACTTTATACATTATATTTCAAACACTTCTTTCATATCTTCGAAAGAAACGTATTCTACTTCATTTCTTTCTTTACGTTCTTCATATTCTTTCATTAATTGTAAATCGTATTCATCTTCTAATTTTTCTAATGCTAATTGTTTAATAGTTGTTGATAATTTCCCACCGTATAATTCTGCTACATTTTGAAAAATAGTTTTTTCTTCTTCGTTTAATCTTATTGTTAATGTACTCATAATAAAAGCCCCTCTCTCTTGTATTACGTTTGTAGTACAATTATATAATATACATCTTATTATTTCAAGTAATTTTATACTAAAATGTATAAATGTATTAAGCCATTTAAACGGTGTATAAGCCGTTTTGTTATAGTACTACTTTAGTACTTAAAGAACTCTAGGACTTGAAATATTGATTGATTTCAAGGTAATAATGTTCTTTTATACTTCGAGAATAAGCAAAAACTATATACTTAAAATCAAGAGCCATTTAAACGGTGTATAAGGCCTTTAATTCTGTTTTAGTGTATTATATAACCTTTTTATTCCTTTAAAGCCATTAACGTTTAAAATAATAGCAAAATAAAGAAAGCTAACCTTGTTTTTAAACTTGATTAGCTTTCTAATAAAATATATCATTATACATTTTTAAAGAAAATTTTTGAGAAGTTCTATTTTATTTTAATGTGTGATACTTATAAATAATGTATTTTAATAACTTAATTATTACATATCAATTCTTTGCTTTTTTATAGATGGCGTTTGAACTACCATTTTAATTTTATTATAACGCTATGTATTAAGCCTTGATATAAAAGGCGTAGGACGTTATGGCGTTTACTGGCGTTTGTTTATTTTTACTTAAGGAAAATATATACTATATAATATATATCCTTTATTCTTTATATATATTATATATAATAACGCCTTAAACGCCCAAATGTTATATAACGTTGGTATAATAGCATTTTAGTAATGGCGTTATCTTATTTTTAAATGTCTTTAAATGCCATTATTAAGATATTCTCTTATAACCTCGTAAATTACCTTTTTCACCTCTTGTAATAGTTTTTGAATATTTCCATTTTTCTAATTTGCTAAAAACGTTAATAAAATCTTTAGTAGCTTGTACACCGTTTAAAGATGTTTTGTAATTTCCAGTTAATAAGAAGAAAAGTTCTTGTGTAGTAATATCATCTAACAATATATCTTTTGAAATATCTTCATTACTTACGCCAGCGTTTAAAATATCTGTAACGTATTTATGTAACCTAAATTTGTATTTACCATGTATGATTTCTTTCCAGTTACGAGGAAATTTCATATTTATAATACTTTGTATTTCATCAGTATATGGAATAGGTATAATATAGTTTTCTGTTCTATCTTCCATTAGTTTTTTAGTTTCTTCACTTAATAAAAGACTTTCTTTTTTATTATACCATGTTCTGACTTCCGCCCATAATTGAAGTATTTCTTTTTCTTCAACGTTGAAAATAGATTTTTTAATTTTATCTTTGTTACATTCTAATATCCAAAAACGCCTGTTTCCTGTATGGTCTTTTAATATTTTATTATCATTGGTAGTACCTAAAACTACAAAGCCTTTATGAAAATCTATTGGTTGGGCTTCGTATGGTGCTCTAGTAGTATCTTTTCTTGAAGATAACCACGCTTTAAATTCTTGTGTTGGGGTTCTTAACAACGTGCTTAGCTCATCTAGTTCGACCAGCCAACTTTGTGAAGTTTGTAAAATAGTATCATTATTTAGCTTACCAGTTACTTTTGTATAAAAGTTGTCTAGTGCTAAGCGTTCAAGAGTAGTACTTTTCCCAATACCTTGACCACCGAATAAGATTAACATTTCATCAAATTTACGCCCTTTTTCGTATAATCTAGTAATACAAGCTAATAGCCATTTTCGAGAAACCTCTTTATTAACTGGATTATCTTCAACTCCTAAACAATCTATAAAAAATGTTTCCGCTCGTTCTATACCATCCCATTGTACAGCTTCTATAAGTTGTTTTATAGGATGGTATCTATTTTTTTCGCTTACTCCATATATTGCTGTTTTTATATCTTCAATAGAAAAGGTTACTTTTTTTCGTTCAGATAAATCAAGTCTTAATAGCTGTATATCTTTTGTTTCTAACGTTTTATATACTCCATCTTTTTTTATTTCGATTACGTTTGTCATCTCATTAAATTTAATATCTCTTAGGTTTTCGATTGTGTTTCTTAATTCTATCAATGTTATTCCACCTTTCTTTTTATCTTGCTTGTTAGCTTTTTTATTTTTATTTTTTACTTTATGTAAAAATTTTTCTTCAAAACTATAGTTTGTTCTAAAGTAATTAATATTCCCTTTTGACCGTTTTAATTCATCAATGAAAATTTGTTGGTTTTCTTGCTCCCATTTAGGCGAACTGTTAGGAATGTTTGCTAATAGTCTACTACATTCAAGCCCAGTACTATATTCTATTTCTTTGCTTAAAACAGCTTTACAAAGTACCATGATACATGATATAAACTTATTCCTACTCTCTAGATTTCTACACTCTTTTTTTGTATATTCAATAATACCTTTTATAGCTTCATCATGAGAAATTGAATAGTTTTCACAACTATTAGAGTATTGAAAATATTCTTGTTTTGGCTGTTGTACTGGAAATTTATTTCCTTGTAATTTTTTGATGAAAACATAGTTATTACTATTACTTTTAGTGGTTATTGGTGCTCCTTGAGGTTGTGACCATGTGAAACTATGTTCATCAAAATTCATATTTAACAAAGCCATAACATGAATTATAGTAGCTTTATACTCATTCTCATTCATTTTCTTTGTTGGCTCTAAAACAAGCCTAAAACGTGGTTTATCTTCCGTATGGTTAAGAGTAGCATACAATAAATATTTAAATTCCTGTAGTTCACATTTAATTAAATTAATTGCTTGATTACTGTTGAGTTCTATTTCATCAATATCAATTATAATTAAATCTCTATAATATAAATTCTCGTTATTCCTAATGATTGGCTTTTTCTCTTCCTCGCTAAATTCACCACTTACGAATTGAATAGCTTTATAACGTTTATAATTCTCTTTGTTTTCCGTATCTTCAATGATTTCTATCGGCGTTATTGCTACGGTTTCAAAAGGTGATAGTTTATGGTGTACTTTAGTAAGTTTATTTGTAGTTGTTCCAATTTGTTTATAAATCAAACTAACAACTCCTTTCTAAGTTTATTTTATTTGCTCTATATAGAAATGTAAGTCTAGTTAAAGCATTCAATGTAATAAAGTTTAGCTAACATTATTATTGATTGATTGACTGTTGATTGACTGACTGACTGACAAATATTAAAAATATATATTTTAGTCATTGACTATGTATCATATCTTATAGTTTGTTACGTATCTATATATAGAGTTTTTTCTTTTCTCTTCAAGATATTCAACCACTTTTAATTATTCTTATTCCATATATCACCTACAAGAGGAATGAACAAAAATATTTTTTATTTTCATAGTTAAAGTTCTTCCCATTCTATGAAATTATCATTATAGAAATTCTCATTTTTCCCTATGTATTGCAAAGTAAAATATTGGTCATGGTGGTTTAGTAGTTTCATTAAACTACGAATGTCTTTAGTTCGCTCATAATAGAAATATGCAAATGTTTTTCGCAATGAACTTGCACCAATATTATTTATATTACATTCTCGACTTGCATTTTTTATAATTTTGTTAACATAGTTTTCTGTTAGTGGTTTATAACCTCTTTTTAGTCTCAAAGATTTAAAAAGAAAGTCATTAGTTTCCTTATCTATACAATAATCTTTTATCAATTTCTGTAGTTTTTTACCTAACGGAAATGATATAACCTTTCTACCAACTATTACTGTTATTTCTTCCTTATCTAGCACATCACGTACTTTTAATTTTACTAATTGATTTACTCGCATAGGTGTATTAATACCTAAATTGAATAACAAGTGATTTCTAGAATTTTGCTGTTTAAAATAACTATCAAGGATTCTTATTTCTTCCCTGTTCTTTAATGGTTCTACATAATACATTGTATTTGTTCCTTTCTAGCTTACAATATCGTTTAAGTTATCTAATCTAGACTGTACACAAGAAATAAATTTCCTGTACTTAAAATTCAGAATTATTTAAACGACTTCTAAGCTGTTTATTTTCTTTTTTGGTAAAATATACCATTTCATCTATTCTTAAACGCTAGTAAGCAAAATATTAGTTAATACAAGCTAGTTTTCTTTTCTCTCCCATAACTTATCTAACATATTGAACGCTTCTACAAGTTCAGAATGTTTCATTTTTACCTTTGTTTCAGCTTCTTCAATTAGAGATTTATGAATTGTTAAATAGTGAGCTTGATTAAAAAATTCACTGTTAAAAAATTCTCTTACAAGTTCCTCTTTATCTGTACAAAAAAATACTCTATTATCTTTGTAAAAATTGTTTAAAGCTTCAATATACGTTTCTCTAAGAGTACGTAATTCATTATTTAGCTGTTCATACTCTAACAATGTTTTAATAGCATATTCTTTGAAGTCTTTTAATTCCATAGTTTCACCTCCTGTTTAAAATTAGTTTCTTTGATTTTATAAAAATAACTAGTGTTATAAAGAACAGTAGTATTTTTAATAAATAAATGCTTGTGTAGATTAATATAAATGCACGTACAAGCTGTTAAATTCCCTTTGATATGTTTCCACCTAAGAAATACTTTAAAAGGCTCATACGTGCTTTAAATAGCTACATTATCATTTACTTATAAAACTACTGGCACTTTAATTTTATTTTTTTAAAATCGTTCTATCTCGTAAATGGTCTACATCTATTAAATAATATCGTTTGATAATCTATTAATATTTTGTAATGCTTCTTTCACTTCTTCTAGAGATACATATATTAAAAAGCTTAACTCTTCTGATAACTGAAGAGCGGTTTCTTCTGTTAACGTATGTAAGTTTCTACCGTTTTGCACTTTGTCCCAATACTTCCACAATTCTTCTTCCGTTATTTTTAAGGTTTTAAACTCATCTGTTGAGAGTGTTTGAATAGACAAGCAATGTGTAGCTAATATTCGCATTGAAACATACAAGCTTGCTAATCTTTGGGCTATTTCCTCAATATCTTCTATAACTTCGGTTATTTCTTTTTTATCTTCTATAATCTCGTTTAGTTCCATTTTTATTACCTCATAACTATCTTACTTTGTGATTTTCAAAAATATCATATACTTCTTGAATATCAAATAAATGCCTATTACCAACCTTTACATAATGAAGCCCTAATCCTTGCAGTTGCTCCATGCTACTCGCTCCTATGTTTAAATATTTCTGTAATTCAGTACGAGTAAAATACCTTTTTTCGGGGTTGATAGTGTTCATTCTTTCTTTTATCACTTCATTAATTAAATTAGCTATTTGCTCTTTAATCTTCAAACTTTGATTTTCAGTTAAAACAACTTCCATAATCTATTCTTACCTTTCTTTAATAAAATACGTCCATAAATCGGGCTATAATGTAGGTGAAAGCATAAACTAACGGAAACCCTACTAATGCTAAGCATAAAGTGTTGATGTACATTTCTTTGTACTCGTTATTCATTTTTGTTTGTTTCATGATACTTTACCGCCTTTTTAATTATAAGTAGTAGTGTAAGGTGTTCTAGTTGGCAATGGTACACTACTTTGACTAGCATTGATAAGACTGATAATTCTTTGGCAAATATCTTTTTTATTGCTAAGTTCTTTAGTTTTCTTTATCAAGTCCGCCATTTTATCAACAGTATCAATAATTAAGCCTCGCTCATATAGATAAGCTTCACGCTCATTTAAAACTTTCAGATTATGTTCGTTATGTTGCTCTAGGTACTCTAGTAGTTTGATAACTGCACGCCTTACAGCTTTACTTTCTCTTACTAATATCTGTTTAGCTTGTGAATTTGAAAGTTTATACATTGGACGTTGTTCGCCTTTTTTATCTGTATAAAAGTTAACGGGCTGAAAATTTAGCCCGTTGATTTCTTCGCTAAATTCATCTTGAATAAGTGCTAGTAAATTTTTATGTAATAACTTGTTTTTCTTCCCGTCTAGAGTTCTAAAATGGTTTATCACGTCTACAAGTTCAACGCTAGTCCATTCTGTTTTATTATTAATATCAGTAATATGTAATGCTTCACTTATTACCTCTACTGTATTGCCATCAATTTTTATTATATTTGTGTTTGTCATTGTCTTTTACCTCGTTTCTAGGGCGTGACAAAAAGCCCTTATTAAATTAAATAGATGAATAGAGTATAGTAATTCTATTCTTTTCAAAATAAATACTGTTCACTAAATAAATGTTTATATAGGTTCTAACGTGTTCTTTAATTCTATAGAGTAGGTTTAAACACATTAGAAAATCTGTTTAATAAATTTAGATTAATATATTTATTTTGGGCTTTGCTATTTACTAATAAGGGTTCTTACGATATAATAAAAGTAAGTTATTATTAATAAATAGCTTGTTTTAAACCTTTATATCGTTGTTTCAGTTCGCCAAAACATAGTCAACGTTATAAGGTTCTTTTTTTGTCTTTCATCCAGTTAACTCACCCCCTATATAATGATGAATGATGTTAAAATAAATTTTTTTCTTTATTCTCTTTCTTATTCTTTATGTATGCATTGTATCAGTTTTAACACTCGCAACTGCTCAATTTGAACATTTGCATTTGTTAAAATTCACAAAAGGTATAAAGAGTTTTTTTATTATAGCTGGTTCTTATATTATTCAACATTTTATAAAAGAGTACTTAATAGTACTTTTGTTTTAAAAAAATAAACTATCTATTGTTTCATTGCTGAAATACTGTTTAAAGTAATTTAATAGTTTTACTTTTTCAATATCTGTAAAAGGGGTTTCCTTTCGTTCTTTTTTACTATACATAACAACACTAATTCCTAACATTTTTGCCATATCATGTTGTTTTTGATTTAAAGCTTTTCTATATGCTTGTATTTTATTAATTTTAACTTCTTTCACGTTTTCTCACTTCCTTTATTAATTAATTTCAAGAATCAAAAGAGTACTTTTTTCACCTTGTAAGATAATAATAGCATGATAAAAAGATAATGTCAATGAAAAAAACAAAAAAATTGTACTTTTTTCAACTTTGATATTTAAAAAAATCTTTTTATGATATATAATATAAAATAAGAAAAAGTATGAATAAAAGGAAATTTAACCATGAAAATTGATGTGAATAAAAAGGCTGTAGGCTCTAGAATAAAACAAATTAGGATAAATAAGGGTTATACATTAGAAGCTTTAGGGAAACTTTTTGGAGCAAGTAAAGGGAATGTCCAAAAGTGGGAAAAAGGCTTGGCACTACCAAATAAGGAAAGAATAGCTAATATATGTAAAATAGCTGATATAACGGTTAATGAACTATTATACGGTTCTATCGAGGAGTTTTTAAAAACTAATTATGATAATTTGATTTTAAATAGTAACTATCCTTATAAAGCTTCTTTTTCTAATTTTAATCTAATAAACAGAACTATAATAGAAATTGATAATAGTTTTATTATAAGCTTTGATAAAAAAGAAAAAGTATCGATTAACGATATAAATACAATAATTGATACTTTTAATATTACGCTTGATTATGTAGTAAAAACTGAAATTTTACCGTTCATTGATAATAATATACACTTGTTGAAACAATATAATAGAGAGGTTACATATATATTAAATGATGAACTATTAAGAAAAGCGATATATTATTTATATAAAGGATATAATTATAAATATATTAATGAAATACGAAATCGTATTTTACATGATTATACACATATTAATAATCTACAAACACTTATATCGCATGAGTTATCAAATGAAGATAATTCTATTGATGATATAAATGAAAATTTTGATTTTTATAATGCTTTGCTAGAATTAGTTTCAAAAGATGAGAAAACTAAAGTTGCTACATACTTTTTCTTTGATTATATAATTTTATTATTAAAGCGTGAAACTTCTTATCATATGGAATTAGTAAAGTGCGGTGTTATTTATTTAAGTTATAACACATTGATAAATGATAATACAAACTTATATAATATTATCTATGATTTTACTTTTCATCTTCAAAGCGAGGGTTATTTCTTAGATAATAATAGATATAATATAAATAATTATAAAAATGTTATAGCGTTGTATATTGAAAAAGAAAATTGTATGTATTATCTTGCTAACCATAATAATATAGAGGAAGTACCATTAAATACAGAAGTTGATTACTTCATTTTAAATCATGATAATACATATCAAATTACTAAGATTACTGAAAAGCCCGATTGTAAGTATCTAGCCCCTATATTAGGTAAAATGGAATAGAAGCGGTATTAATATCTGATTATAGAGTATGAAGTTAAACTAACTACAAATAATGTAAAGGAGTGAAACAATGTTTGATAAGATTGACAAGTTACAAGAGAAAATAGCAAAGCTTAGACCTTTGAACAAGACTGAACTTGAGAAGCTAAGAGAAAACTTTATTATAGAGAATACATATAATTCTAACGCTATCGAGGGAAACACTCTTACTTTAAAAGAAGTAGCTTTAATCTTACAACATGATTTTTCTATACAAGGTAAAAGAGTTAGTGAACATATTGAGGTAATTGGATATAAGGACGCTTTTTATTACATTCTAGAGATTATTAATGAACAATTAACAAAACAAGTTATTAAAAACATACATAGCTTAGTATTAATGGTAGATAGAAAGAATAAGGGTGTTTTTAGAAATGTTGGTACTCATGTATTAGGTACAACATTTAAGACTAGCGAACCACAAGAAATAGAAAGTAATATTGATAAGTTATTAGTTAAATATGAAGCATGGAAACAAGAACATCATATTATTAAGGCTATAGCATTGTTACATCTAGAATTTGAAAGTATACATCCTTTTATGGACGGAAACGGAAGAACAGGAAGACTGCTTCTTAATTTTGAATTAATAAAACATGGATTGCTACCAGTGAATATTAAATTTACAGATAGGGAAAAGTACTACAATAGTTTTGATGAATATCATATTAATAACAATGCTGATTACCTTACTGACTTAATAGCAAATTATGAAGTAGAAGAACTTGAAAAGTATATTAGTATGATAGATTGTTAAAATGGATTATGAACAGTCAATCAATAGCTTACAGTTCAAATTGGAAAATACAGGTGATTTTTCCATTTTGGAAATAGTTTAGTAACTCAAAATGGAAAATTTAGAGATTTTTTCCATTATCAATATTCTAATGGTTATCAAGAAATGATTTACAACCACTTAAATTATTTTAGTAAATGAGTTACTTAACTGGAGAAAGAAGCGGTATTCTTTCATTTTTCTACTTGATTTAATAAAAAACTAGCAAACAAACACAATTTTATATAGTTATGTAAACTAAATTCTTAAATTAACTATTTAAAGGGCTTCTGAAAGGTTTTGTTATTTTTTGGAACAATAACCCTAAAAATCTTTTTAAAGGCTGTATCATTTAAAATACAAGGTGTTTTTTATGAGAAAGCCCAATTTTTCAGATGAAATAAAAAAATCACTGAATTAAACCAGTGATTTTAGTCGAAAATGATATTTTTAATACATCTAATAAAGATAATTTGATTATATCATATTTAACATAATGTAGCTAACATTTTCATTTATTTATAAAACTACTGGCACTTAGTGAAAGGATAAAGAGAGAATGATTAAAGAATACATTAATAGTAAAGACAATAAAAAATATTACGAGGTAAAAAATGAGTACCTTGGTAAAAATATTTATGCAGGGAAAGAAAAAAGGATTTCTAAAAAAGGGTTTAGAACAAAGAGAGAAGCACAAAATTATATAGTTAAAGCTAAGAATGAGTTTCTAAATGGTAGTATTTATCTACAAAATGAAAATATTACTTTTGGTGATGTATATAAACTTTGGGATGAACAACACAAAACACAAGTTAAAGAAAGTAGTAGTTATATTAACGAAAATGTTATAAAAAATCGAATTTTACCAGTTTTTGAGAATTTAAAGGTTAGTAAAATAAAGTTGCCATTCTGCCAAAATTATATCAATGAAGTATCAGAAGACTACGCAAAAGTATATGTTTTCAAGATAAAAGCAATAGTAAATCAAATTCTAGATTATGCTGTTAAAATGGAGATAATACCTATTAACTACATGAAATTAACTAAAGTACCGAAGAAAATAGAGGATAAAAAAAAGAAATACTACAATAAAAAAGAATTATCTGAGTTCCTAAAAATTGTAAAAGAAAATTATCCAATTGATGTATATATAATATTTCATCTATTAGCTTATACAGGTATGAGAGTTGGAGAATTAAGGGCTTTAACTTGGAAAGATATTGATTTCAACAAGAAAACATTAACAATAAATAAAAATATGATGAATGTAGGGAGTAAATCAAAAGTATCTAATACAAAAACGAAAACAAGTGAAAGAATTATATATCTTGATGATACTACAATTAAAGAATTAAAAGAGTTTAGAAAAAATAGTAATTCATTTAATATTACAGGTCGACTTATAGAAAATATAAGTAAACACTTTATTGGTCGTACATTAAAGAAAATACTTTTAAGATTTCCAGAATTAAGTTATATAACCCCTCATGGCTTCCGTCATACTCATGCTACATTATTATTTGAAGGTGGTTCATCTTCAAAAGATGTACAAAATAGATTGGGTCATAAGGATATAGCAACAACTTTAAATACATATACTCATATTACAGAAGAAAAGAGCAAAGAAACTACTGCGATATTTGAAAAAATCATGAGTTTATAATATCGGAGAATTAACGGAGAGTAAAACGCATAAACCTTATTATACGTGGGCTCTTTCAGTATTAAGTTTAATTTCTATTATTAATTGTATATTTATGATAAGATAGTAGATAATTATACTGTTAGTAGAGAGTGATGTAATATGATAATTAAAGATATAATAAAAAAAAATAATTTAGAAGAATTATTTGCAAATGTGAAAATTGGTATAGAAAAAGAAGGACAACGTGTTTTAGAAAATGGGGAAATAACTAAAACAGATCATCCCAAAATATTTGGAATAAGACACGAGCATCCATACATTCAGACTGATTTTGCCGAATCACAGGTTGAGTTGATAACAACACCAGAAAATAATGAAAAAGACGTTTTAAGGATTTTAAATGCTATACATGAAGTAACTTTAAAAAACTTACCAAAAGATGAATATATTTGGCCTTTAAGTGTACCGGCAATATTACCTAAAGAAGAAGATATAAGAGTCGCACAATTTGAAAAGCAGTTTGATATAGAGTATAGAGAATACTTAGTAAAAAAATACGGCAAGTATAAACAAATGGTATCGGGTATACATTATAATTTCCAACTAGACGATACATTGATGCAGAAAATTTCTGAAATTACTCATGAGGATATAGTAAAAGTAAAAAATGATGTTTATTTAAAACTTGCTAGACAATTTTTAAGATATCAATGGCTTTTAATCTATCTTTTAGGTGCTTCACCTTTAGCAGAGGATAAATATTTTACAGATGGTATAAAACCAACTGATTTTGTAAGAAGTTTAAGAACTAGTAGATATGGTTATGTAAACGATGATGATATTAAAGTATCATATAGTTCGTTAGAAAAATATATTAAAGATATAACAGGATATGTAGAAAATAAACAATTAATAGCTGAAAAAGAATTTTACTCTAGTGTCCGTTTTAGAGGTGCAGATACTATCAAAAAATTCCCAGATCAAGGAATTAAGTATATTGAATTTAGATTATTTGATTTAAACCCATTTGCACCATTTGGTATTTTAGAAAAAGATATTAGATTTGTACATTTATTCATAAAAACCCTAGTTTGGTTAGAAGAAGAGGACAAAAATACTTCTGAATCTTTAGGGTATGAATATAGTGAGAATGTAGCTCTTTCGCATCCAATGGAAAAGGTTAAGTACGAAGAAGAGGGATTATGGCTATTAAATCAAATGAAAGATATGGTAGGAAAAGTAGGTTTCTTGGAAAGTGATATTGATTTAATAGATGAAAAGATTGAAGAATTAAAAAATCCTGAACTTACTATAGGAGCTAGACTTTTAAAAGAATATCAAAAAGAAAATGACATGGCTAAAGTAGGAATGAAGTTAGCTAAAATGTATAAAGAGGATGCTTTAAGAGAATATTATTCATTAAGTGCATATTCTAATATGGAACTGTCTACACAAGCTGTAATTGAAGATGCAATAAAAAATGGTATAAAAGTTACTGTTATTGATGAGAATGATCAGTTTATACGCTTAGAAAGTAATGGAAGAGTAGAGTATGTAAAAAACGGAAATATGACAAGTAAAGATAGTTATATTTCTCCGTTGATTATGGAAAATAAAGTTGTTACAAAAAAAGTATTAGCTGAAAAAGGTCTTAGAGTTCCAAAAGGATATGAAGTTTCAAGTTTAGAAGAAGCATTACAAAAATTTAATTATATAAAAAACAAACCGATTGTAATAAAACCTAAGAGTACTAATTTTGGATTAGGAATAACTATTTTTAAAAAAGGTACGAGTTCAGTAGAAAACTATTCTAAAGCTATAGAGTTTGCTCTTAAGGAAGATAAAGATATACTTATTGAAGAGTTTATTGAGGGGACAGAATATAGATTCTTTGTTATTGAAGGGAAAACTGAAGCTGTATTATTAAGAGTACCTGCAAATGTTGTGGGTGATGGTAAACATACAATAAGAGAATTGGTTGAACAAAAAAATTCAGATTCACTAAGAGGGGATGCAAAGAAAACTCCTCTGAAAAAAATAGAGCTAGGTGAAATTGAAAAACTTCAATTATCTGAACAAGGATTAAATTTTGATTCTATATTAGCTGTGAATGAAGTAGCATATCTTAGAGAAAATTCAAATATCAGTACAGGTGGAGACTCTGTGGATATGACAGATGAGGTTCATGATAGCTATAAAGAGCTAGCTGTTCGAATATCGGATGCTATGATGGCTAAGGTTTGTGGTGTAGATTTAATAATTTCAGATATAAAAGAAGAAGTTAGTGAAACTAATTATGGTGTTATCGAAGCCAATTTTAATCCTATGATGATGATGCATATTTATCCACATTCAGGTAAATCTAGAAGATTGTCATTAAATGTATTAAAAATGCTATTTCCAGAAAAGAATATAAAGTAAATTATTTAGTTGATAAAATAATAGCGTAATGTGTCAAAAGACTGTTACGTTATTTTTTTTATTGTGCTATCTAATAAAAAAACAATTGTAATCTTATGAAATTATGAAAATAATATTTTCATAATATATTTTTTAAAATTAAAATTAACATAACGAACAGGAGAAATATAATAAAATTCGCCTTACATAAGTTAATTAAGCTGGTTATATATAGTTATAGTAAAAAAAAATATATAACATATTAAAAATAAAAAAATGTAAATCGATTGCAATGTTTGTAAAGTAAGAAACTAAAACATTTACAAAAAAAATAATAAATGATATAATTTATTTGTATGCAAAGGTATACACGTCATAATAAATAAGAATTAAATAAAAGGAGGTACTAAGATGGTAGGAATTATCATCGCGAGTCACGGTGAATTTGCTGCAGGAATTAAACAATCAGGTTCTATGATTTTTGGTGAACAAGAAAAAGTAGAAGCAGTTGTATTTATGCCAAGTGAAGGACCAGAAGACTTGCAAAGAAAACTTCAAGAAGCTATTGCTAAAGTAGATTCTGAAGAAATTCTTTTCCTTGTCGATCTTTGGGGTGGAAGTCCATTTAACCAAGCTAATAAGTTATTTGAAGAAGCACCAGAGAAGAGAGCAATCGTAGCAGGATTAAACTTACCAATGCTTATCGAAGCATATGCTAGTAGATTCACTATGACAACAGCTCACGAGATTGCAAAAGCAATCACACCAACAGCTATTGATGGAGTTAAAGTTCGCCCTGAAGAACTACAACCAAAAGCAGAAGTAGCTGAAAGTACAACAGCTGCACCTCAAGGAGAAATTCCTGAAGGTACAGTATTAGGAAACGGGAAAATAGACTTTGTATTAGCCCGTATCGATACTCGTCTACTACATGGACAAGTTGCTACAAACTGGACAAAAGCAACTCATCCAAACAGAATTATTGTAGTTTCAGATTCAGTATCAAAAGATGAATTACGTAAAAAACTTATTGAGCAAGCAGCTCCTCCAGGAGTACGCGCACACGTAATTCCATTAGATAAACTTGTTCAAGTTTATAATGATCCAAGATTTGGTGATACAAAAGCATTATTATTATTTGAAACACCACAAGATGCACTTGCAGTAATTGAAAAAGGAGTAGAGATTCCAGAATTAAATATCGGATCTATGGCTCACTCAGTTGGTAAAGTTCAAATTAACAACGTATTATCATTAGATCAAGAAGATGTAGAAGTATACAAAAAACTTCGTGATTTAGGTGTTAAATTTGATGTTCGTAAAGTATCTAACGATACTCCATCAGATTTATTCAAACTTATTGAAGCTAAATCAAGTGAAGGTTTAAAATTATAATTTAATAGAAATTAGGAGGACACTATGGAATTTAGTATTCTAACAGTTATATTAGTCCTAATTGTTGCGTTATTAGCTGGTATGGAAAGTATCTTAGACCAATTCCAATTCCATCAACCAATTATTGCATGTTCATTAATCGGTTTAGCAACAGGACATTTATCAGAAGGTATTATTTTAGGTGGAGCTCTTCAATTATTAGCACTTGGATGGGCTAATATTGGGGCAGCGGTTGCTCCAGATGCAGCGTTAGCATCAGTAGCATCTGCTATTATTTTCATTAAAGCTGGAGATTTCTCAGCTGAAGGACGTATTATCGCTATCGCAACAGCTGTTACATTAGCTACAGTTGGTCTTGTGCTTACAATGGTTGTTCGTACATTATCAGTAGTTATTGTTCACCAAGCTGACCGCGCGGCAGAACACGGTAACTTCCGTGGAGTTGAATTCTGGCACTACGTAGCACTTGCAGCTCAAGGATTACGTGTTGCTATTCCAGCAGGATTATTAATGTTCATTCCATCATCAGTAGTTCAAAAAGCTCTTGAAGCATTACCAAAATGGTTTACTGAAGGTATGGCAATCGGTGGAGGAATGGTAGTTGCAGTTGGTTTCGCAATGGTTATTAACCTAATGGCAACTAAAGAAGTATGGCCATTCTTCTTCTTAGGATTCGCATTAGCACCAATTAATGAATTAACACTTATCGCAACTGGTATTATCGGATTATGTTTAGCAATTATCTACCTAAACCTTTCTAAAAACAAAGGTGGCGGCGGTGGTGGAAATGCCTCATCTGGGGATCCACTAGGCGATATCTTAAACGATTATTAATAAGGAGGAACTACAAATGTCAGAGAAAAAAATTACATTAAGTAAAAAAGATCGTCGTAGCGTTATGTTACGTTCTCAGTTCCTTCAAGGTTCATGGAACTATGAACGTATGCAAAATGGTGGTTGGGCATTTGCTTTAATCCCAGCTCTTAAAAAATTATATCCAAACAAAGAAGATGCTACTAAAGCATTAAAACGTCACTTAGAGTTCTTTAACACTCACCCATATATTGCAGCACCTATTCTTGGGGTTACACTTGCTTTAGAAGAAGATAAAGCAAATGGAGCTGATATCGATGATGCAGCAATCCAAGGGGTTAAAGTTGGTATGATGGGACCATTAGCAGGTATTGGGGATCCAGTATTCTGGTTTACAGTTCGTCCTATCCTTGGAGCTATCGCAGCTTCATTAGCAACTGGTGGTTCAATTATTGCACCATTATTCTTCTTTATCGCATGGAACTTAATTCGTATTGGATTCTTATGGTATACACAAGAATTTGGTTATAAAAAAGGTTCAGAAATTACAAGTGACCTTTCAGGTGGTATTTTACAAACAATTACAAAAGGAGCTTCAATCCTTGGTATGTTCGTAATGGGTATCTTAGTTCAACGTTGGACTAACATCAGCTTCCCATTAGTTGTTTCTAAAGTACAATTAGATGAAAAAGCATTTATTCACTTCCCAGAAAAAGGTACACACATTACTGGTGAAGTATTACAAGATATTGTTACAAAAGCAACAAGTGGAAAATTCTCATTAACACCAGAAAAAGTTACAACATTACAAGATAACTTAAATCAACTTATCCCTGGATTTGCAGCGTTATTATTAACATTCGTATGTATGTGGTTATTAAAACGTAAAGTAAGCCCAGTTGTAATAATTTTCGGATTATTCGCTTTAGGTGTAATTGCTCACGTAGCAGGTGTAATGTAATAAAGTTTAGGAGGTTGAGTCGAAAGGTCTCAACTTCCTTTTTTAAAATTAATTGTGGAAATCTATAGGAGGTGTAAGTTATGGTGATGTCGATGAATACAAAAGTGATTTACACGACGAAAGCTAATTGCCTTACGGGATCAATTGGTAATAAACATGGAGATGTAATGGTCGGTGATAAAGCATTTGAGTTTTATAATTTTAGAAATCCTGAGGATTATATTCAGATACCTTGGACAGAGGTGGATAAAGTTAGAGCTCAAATGTTTTTTAGAGATAAATATATCAGAGGATTTTTTATAGATACAAAAAGTGCTGGAAGTTTTAACTTTATTGTAAAAAATTCTGGGAAATGCTTAAAAGAAATGAGAGAATTCATTGGAAATGAAAAAATAGTTAGAAATAAACCTATATTATCATTAAAAAATCTATTTAGGAAGAAAGATTAATACTTTGATATTAATCTTTCTTTTTTTGAAAATAATTCCATGAAAATGTATTGCAAAATTAACTTTTTTCTTGCATTTTCATATATTTTATATTAAACTATAGTTGAAAATTAAAATCAGTACTATAACAGATTGGTGTTGTATTACTAAATTATAAAAAAAGAGGTATATAAATGGAATTATCTACAAATTCACCTACGCGAAAGCAAGGAATTATCATGTTTGCTATCCTAATTGCGGCATATGTAGTATTTGCTACTAACTGGGTAGCTGGATCAAACTTGTCAAAACAAATCACAGATCACTATTTTAATGGAGAAAAGGTTTCCCCTATAATTTCTGAAGTAGTCAATTATACAATAACTATAGCAAGAATTATTGCTAATCTACTTGCTGCATTTATATTAATCAAGTTACATCCGAAGAAAGCTGCAATATTAGCATTATTTTGTCTATGTTTTTCATTCTTTGCTATCTTTACACACAATTACTGGTTATATACATTCTCTAGAATGATTATGGCATTTGGAGGATCAATGATAATTGTGTTTATAAACTCATTTGTTGCTAAGTTTATACCGAATGATAAGAAAATAATGACCAGTGCAATTATCACTGCTGCATACAACGTCGGGGCTGCATTAGTAGCTATCTTATTTTTATTATTTAAAGAGCATTTTGTAGATGATTGGCGTTATACTATGATAGGATTTAGTATTTTTAGTATAATTCTATTTATCTGTTGGTTAATTTTCTCTCATGATTTTGAACCAACAATTACTTGGAAACACCCAAATTATTTTGTTTATAAATTATTGATTGAATCAAAAGAAATAGTGCACGAAGAAGATGCAAAAAAATACACTTATGCTGATGGCTTTAAAGACAAATTTATCTATGTATTTTCATTAGGTTTCGGTGGATTTTTATTCCTTTATGTTATGCCATTAGTATCACTACCTAGAGTTGTAGCGGAACATGTACATAATACAAGTTTTAAACCAGAATTTATGATATTAACTGTAACACTTGGTGGAATAATTGGAACTTTATTTAGCTTAATGGTTACTAGAAAATTAAACTTTAGAAGAAAACCATTTTTAATCGCTCATGGAGTATTGATGATTGGATTCATGGCATTAGGACTAATTTTTGTATCTACTAATGTTGTGTTATCATATGTAATGTTTAGTCTATCAGGATTTTTCATGTATTCACAGTACCCAGTATATTTAAATCTTCCATATGAGTTGCCAAATATGAACTCACAGAGATTAACAATAATGTTTGGAATATTTTGGGCTTTTGGATATGCAATTTATACATTATTTAACTTTACTTGGAGTTTAGTTTTAAATCACATGGGATATAATTCTTCAATAATATTCTACTTATTAGGAAGTTTAATTTATATCATTTTTGTATTTACATTTCCTGAAACAAGATCGAAAAAATAACAAAAAAATCTTTAGAGGTAATAGATATCTCTAAAGATTCTTTTATGTTCTATGATGAAAAAATAGGATATTTTCAAGATAAAATTAAAGTACAAATATTAGTTTGATTTTAACAAAAAATTAAATAATATATTTAATGCAAATTAGTAGGATATACGTGGAAATTGTGATATATTATCATAAAAAACAATATAGTAGGAGTAAAATAATGAGTAAAATAAAGAAAACAGCATTAATAGGAGTTGTAGGAGCGTCTGCTTTGACTGCAGGATATTATACTTTTCTGAAACCAAGTATACAAACTACACCATCAAATCAAAAAACGCAAAATACTAACCAAGTAGGAAATAAAGAACAAAAAAATACAACAAATAATACAACTTCCTCAACCAAAGAAGGTGTAGCATACAAAGATGGTACTTATACAGGAGCGGTTACAAAAACAACCAAAGGAGATTTTCAAGTAAGTGTAGTCGTTCAAGGTGGGAAAATAGCCAATGTTAATGTACTTCTTCAGCCAGATGAAGAATTTTCACGAAGTATTAATAAGACAGCACTTCCTAAATATGTTGAGGAAGCTATAGAAGCTCAAAGTAGCGATATTGCACTAGTTTCTGGAGCATCTGAAACATTTAAAGGATTTAAAGGTTCTTTACAAGATGCATTAAATAAGGCAAAGTAGTATGGTTAAGTATAAAACTTATGTATTAAAAAGAATGAACATGCCTTTCACAATTGTCTTTGTAAGGGATAATTTTGATGAAATTTTGATAGAAGCGTTGAATCAGGTCGTAAATGAGATTGATAAATATTTGAAAAATGTGGAAGAGAAATTTTCTCCATTTCTTCCAGATAGTTTAGTTAGTAAACATACTGGTATAGGTGAAGTTTTACAAGAAGATTTTTTTGATTTAGAGTATCAAGAAGTTTACAGCAGGTCTATAATAGCTAAAAAAGAGACTCAAGGTCTGTTTAATCCATTTTTTGGCGGAAAATATAATCCAACAGGATTTGTGAAGGGCTGGGCAATAGAGAATGCTTTTATGAAATATATAAAACCTCTTATAGATAATAATATTATAGAAGCAGGAGCAATTAACGGAGCAGGAGACATTCAGGTTGGTACAAAATCTAATAGTAACTTTTCTTGGAAAATAGGGATAGAAAATCCTGAAGTCAAGGAGAAAATAATTGCTAAGTATAGTATAAAAAATGGAGCGGTGGCAACTTCGGGGCTTAGTAAAAAAGGTGAACATATCAAAAGTGATAATGAGATAAATCATGTTCAAATCACTGTAGTTGGAAGATATCTATCAGATGTTGATGTATTAGCAACTGCAGGAGTAGTTGCTAATGAGAGAATTTGGAGTGAAATAGTAGAAAATAAATTGTTAACAGGTATCTTGTTAACAAAAGAGGGAAAAAAAAGAGTTTTTGAGGGAGGGAAAATAACGGATGTTGAGAGAACATAGATTTATATTTAATATGATTTGGTTAATAGTATTGTTAACAATACCGTTACCATTAATAGTAACAATAGGAAATGGTTTGCCAGAGGTTTTTGGGAGTAGAGTACTAGCAGTTAATTTAGGAGTATTTGCCTATTCATGGATGCTATCAGCAATTTTCCTATCTTCACAGCCGAAATGGTTAGATAGAATAATAGGATTACCGGATATGTATATAATTCATGGAGTAACCGCAATTTTTGCTGTAATTTTTATGTACTTACATGATCAACTTTTAAAATCATCAGGACTTATAAAATTAACAGGGGAATGGTCAATGAATATATTTATAGGAATCATTGCATACTCACTTGTTTTTATGGCTGGTTGGTTAACTTCAAGAATAAGTATCTTAATGAAGATTAAAAAAATGTTAGAAAAAATCTTTAAACATGAGTTATCTATGTGGATACATAGACTTAATTTAGTAGCTGCACTATTAGCTTTCCTTCATGTTCTTCTGATTCCATATATAAGAAGTATAGTTCCATTTACTATTTTAGTAATCTTATACACTGTAATTGCATTCGGTGCTTATGGACACTATGCATATAATAAGTATATAAATGTACAAGTAGGACTTTTAAAAAATGCTAGAAAAGTAGATTCAAATATTACAGAGTTAACAATTACTACCAGTAAATCTGTTTTTAAAAAAATAGAAGCGGGTGATTTTGCATTTATCTCTTTCCCTAATGTAAGAGGGATGAAGGAGCCACATCCATTTTCTATATTGAATATCCCAGAACGAGATGGCTATGTTCAGATGTCAATTGAAGGTGTAGGGGATTTCACAAAAAATCTTCCTAATTTAGAGATAGGAGAAAAAGTTAATTTAACTAGAGGATATGGTGTATTAAGTTCAATGATTGAAAAGTCAGGTAAGAATGAAAAATTTGTTCTTATTGGTGGAGGAATTGGTGTTGTTCCTTTACTTGGATTAGCAGATAAATTTGATAATAAAAATATAACATTCTTATATACTGTGAAAAAGGATAAAAAACTTTTATATCAAGAAAAATTTGCGTTATGGAATGAAAGAAGTAATTTTAAATCATATTCTCAAAATGGAAGATTCACAACAGAGCAATTAGATAAATATTTACCGGTTGGTGAAGAGTATAATTATATAATTGCTGGTCCAATGGCGATGAATATAGCGTATGAAAAAATGCTAAAGGAAAAAGGTATAAAGAAAAATAGAATATTCTATGAAGGTTTTAACTTCTAGAAGTTTAAAAAAATTGGGTTAATCCAAAAGTCCTAAATTTCAAAAAGTATATATTATAACTCATAGGCGCAGTGGTTTATTGATATCTAAATTTACTTTATAAAAGCTTTTTAGATATCCAATAACCTGTGTGGGGGTGACTCGAAAAAATCTTGTTTCTTAAGAAATAGAGACTTTGTTGAGTCACTCCCTCTTTTTTATTAGAGTTAAAGGAAGTTTTAAATATTAAAATTATTGTATTAGATAAATTATAATGATACAATGTACTATGATATAAAAAGAAAAGTAGTTAGGAGAGGAGGATATTTTGAAGAAAATAGCAGTTATTTTGATACGAAAAAGTTCAAAGGGATTATTAGATAAGAATATAAAGTTATTCTGTGGAAAGCCATTATGTTTCTATACAATTGATGTAGCTATTGATAGTAAGAAATTTGATGAAATATGGGTATCTTCTGATTCAGAAGAATATCTTAATTTATGTGCATATGAATATGGAAAAAAATGCAAATACATAAAACGTACAGACGAAGTTTCTCTTGACTCTTCTACAACTTTTGAAACCTTAGAATTTTTATTTAAAGAAATTAAAGAAGATTTTATTTTTATAAATTTACAAGTAACTTCTCCACTTAGAAAAGTAGAACATATATATACAGTATTTGATATGTTTAAAGATTGGGATCACCTTGTTTCAATTACTAAACTTAAATTAAGTAAAAGTCTATTTATGGATGAACAAAAAGGATACTCAGTTCCTTCCTGTCATGGTGGGAATCATAGGAGACAAGATGAGCCTGACTACATATATCCTAATGGTTCTATATGGATGTCGACAAAAAATAATTATTTAAGGGATAAAACTTTTTATACAAATAAAACTAAAGTATATGAGATGGATAAAATATACAGCTAGGATATCGATGATAAATTAGATTTTGAAATTTGTGAGAATTTATATAAAAATTATATAAAATAAAAGAAGAATCGTGAAAAATTCACGATTCTTCTTTATATGTTACCGTCTATTTTGATTTGTTGCTCTATTTGTTTGAGCTGCACTTCCTGCAGTTGTTCTACCTGTTGTTTGTCTTTGTGTAGTATTTGCTTTGTTAGTAGAGTTGGTTAATGAGTTGAATACTGTTGTAAGAGCAGAACGACTATCACGTTGTTTTTGTGCGATAGCAGCTTGATAAACTGCGTCTCTGTCAGTACCAGCATACATATAATCAGTTTCTGTATTTCTTTCCTTAGCATATTCTACACCATTTTTCGTTTCGATTCCTGCAGGTTTTTCAAAGGTAGCAGGTACTTGTTTATCTGAAACTTTTTTCATTACATCTGCCATAATTACCTGT
>ERZ773018.470-NODE-470-length-23879-cov-3.587685_pt1 | contig 23879 bp, 36 predicted proteins | sample MGYA00580840_ERZ773018 | MGnify/ENA primary metagenome ERZ773018 (study PRJEB29015, sample SAMEA2738125) | human oral metagenome | biome: human oral; feature: human-associated habitat; material: saliva | place: China | collected 2256 ... | reverse complement strand
AACAGGTCATGATATTTACATTGTAGATAGATATGGCAAAGTAGTAACCACTATAAAGCCTTGTGAAACAGAAGAGCCTCTGAGAGCTGAGGTTACTATGCGAAGACAGAAAAAAATTGAAGGAATAAAATTAACTAAACTCTTTTATACTAGCAATATCACAGAGCGAAAAATGCAAGAATTACTTAACAAGTATGATGGTATTATTGTATCTAAGATAACAGCAGAGTGCTTGAAAGAGTTAGGCTACACAGATAAGATTTATATTACTGGAAGAAAGTTTTATAGACATGGTGAACTTATCGGTGTGAAAGAATTATGTATTTTATAAGGTAAAGGAAAGAAGAAAATGAAAATGCAATCAGTAACAAGAGAAAATATGGAAACATTCAAGGAATCAATGCTATCAAAAAAGGAATTTGAGGAGCTTGTAGGAGAGGTAAAAACAAACAAAGAGCTTGCTGAAAGACTTGCACAGATTGAAGCACCAGCAGATATTGAAGGGTATGGAGCTGACTTTGTGGAAGCTGTTAAGACCTTAAATAGTCAAACAGACTTTCTTGAGGTTATCAGAGCATGGGATTTGGTGGATAAGCTACGAGAGTATCAAAGCCTATTCCCTAGTGGCTATACATTTAAGGATATGTACCTAACTAGCCCTCTCCCTACTATACTTGTGGGAGTTGATAAAGAGCGTACACTCTTAAAATATCCTGAAAAGTGGTATGAAGACCACAAAGAAGAGCTTTCTAAAGTATTAGACTTGCTTATTTATCGTAAGAAAAATGGAGGTGATTCTTACACAGAGCGAAACAGTAACATTGAAGACTTAGATAGATTTATTTCAGATAATAACCTAGGTAGTTATCCTAAAGTGTTTTCTTATATGCTTATGAGAAGCACAGATGGAAGATATGCTAATGATGGGGATAAAGTTAAAGTATTATCAAAATTTCAAAAATACATCTCTAAGAAATTTGACAAAAAAATTAAAGAGCTTAATGGGGATTTAGTAAAAATTTCTTATTCAAGTATGGTAAAAGACTATTTTGGGCTTAATTTAGATGAATCAAAAAATGCTCCTAAGTTGTCTAAACAGCTTAAAAAAGCAGGAATTAGCTACACTGATGAAGAAATCCGCCATTTTGGGGAAGTAAGAAACTGGTGGGATGATTGGAATGTTTTTAACAAGTCAACAATTAAAAATAAGGTTTTTCGTGCAAGAGATTTATGGGTAGATAAAGCAGATTTTACTATTCCAGTTATTGTTGACGATTGGGCTTTCAATGACTCTTGTAATAAGTCTGATAGCGGTGCTGGTGTTGATACCCATCTTGTGTTACGAAGTTTTGGGTTTGAATATCTCAAAGGGTATTCTGTAGGGTACACAAGAGATAATGGATATTCCCTATACCCTGCTATGAGAACTTATTTCTTAAGGAAAGACAGCGATATTGCTCATGCTGGAACTTATGCCGATTTTAGTAGCACCAGAGCAAAAGCTTGTTATGAATTTACTACTGTCCTCTTGTGTATCTTCTTTAACAAAAAAGTAGATGATTTTTACAAGATTAAAGGTATGAATATTGATTGTCAATATTACAATGACAAAAAAGGAGGACGTATTTACTTTTGGGCTAACCAAGCAAAAAATGACTATGCTAAATTTGGTACAGCAGAGCTTTTTGAAGAATATGATGCGCTTGTAATGGAAGATTACATAAATAATAATGAAAGTCTACGAAATACATTAAATAATTATTTAAAATCTAATGAATATAGATTATTACAAGAAAAGTACATGAATTTTATTGGTTTACAGCTATCAGATAAAGCACCAGAAGTTAGAGAGCTATCACCTCTTACAAAAGAATTGTTGGAATTGATTTAAAAGGAGAAATAACATGAAATACACATTTATTGACGTACTAACTAAAACACAATCAGAAATGCAAGAATGGCTTCCAGAAGTATTGGCTGACTATGGTTATCAAATTAAGGTAACAGACTACATGATTCAAGCAATTAGTACAGAAGAGAATCAGCCTTGTCTTGTGGCTCATTTAGACACAATCAACACAAAACGCAAGAACTCTGGTTATAGTTATGGTACTTACTACCAAAATACCACAGTCACAAGCACAGAAAAAGACCGTACACCAGAAGAGGAAGATATTCTAGTCACAGAGCGCTATATCTTATTGTCTCCTGAGTGCAAGTCTAGTATTCAATGTTTGGGTGCTGATGACCGTGTAGGAGTTAAGACTATCCTAGATATTCTTGAGACAGGTCTCAGACCTCATATTCTCTTCACTACAGACGAAGAAGTGGGTTGTGTGGGTTCTAGGAAGGCAGTAGAAGAAAATGCGTTAGAGGAGCTAAAAACGGCTTCTATGCTTATTCAAATTGACCGAGGAGTTCATGAGCGTTCTTGGCATGAAATGGTGACTTATGATTTTGACCCTGAATCACACAAGGAAATCTTTGATGAGTTACGAAAGACCTACACAATGGCTACAGGTTCATACACAGACGTAGCAGTTCTGGGAGCACATTTAAACAAGCCTATTGTGAATGTATCAGCTAGTTATATGCACGAACATACCACAGATGAATTTATCAACCTATATGCCTATGAATATAACACACAAGGACTAATTAAGTTCATTAAATGGGCACAAGAACAAGATACAAGCGAATGGAAGTATGTAGCTAAGTATGTCCCACCAAAGCCAAAACCAGTCTCTACACGCACCTCAAACATAGCCAATTTTGCTCCTAAGTTTGGGAAAGAAAGACCTAGCTTGTGGGTAAAAGGTAAAGGTTATGGAAAAGCAGAAGACTACCTCACAGAAATGTGTAAGTCACAGTTCATGAGACCTAAAGAAATCTTTGATAGATTCATTAATGAAGGTTATGATGAAGAAGAGCTACTTGACTGTTTAGACTTAGCTTATACACTTGGAGCTGAGTTCACAAATATGTGGCAATTAAACTATATTCTTGAAGGTAAGATTTACCAACACGTTGTATAAAAGAAAAAAGGACAGCTCATTTGCTGTCCTTTTAAGGTTACTTTATGTACTTATAAGTATATCACACACAGCAGAATCTTGCAAGTAAAAGACTCTATATACTATGTATCTTTTTGGTGGAAGTATAAGTTTTCTTTATATTATATATACTCTTGTATATGTGATAAATAAGTACATAATCTATCTTATTCTACACAGATATTATAGTGTATGTATACATTTGATGGAAATATAAGTTTTCTTTATTATATACTATATACTAGGAATTAGTATTTGTATATGTGATAAAAGAATACATACCCTATACCTAAATACCAAACCATAGACCAAGCAAAATGTCCGCAATCAAGTTGCAAACATTTTTTGGGGACAGTATAAAATTTCTTGAAGTTGGTTATTGATTTCTGTGTGTGATTGTGCTATACTAGATTTATCAATTAACGAATGAGAGGTTACTTTATGTATTTCAAAGTACATGTAAATATGTTCCAGCACAAGGATTTAAAAAATCTATCTGACATATTCTTGTATAGCTTTCTATGTGGATTTGCCAAGGAAGACCAAAAAGAGGTTTATTCTCACTACACTAACCAGCAACTTGTGGATATTTTTGGCTGTTCATCACAAACAATCTCTAACTCAATTACTCGTCTTGTGAAATTAGGATTGGTTAAACGCTATGAAGATACTCGTTTCAGTGAATCTAACTGTGATTTTTTCTGTAGACGGACTATTGTAGCTGATACTACACTATACCGTAGCTATGCTGGAGAGCATTATCTTTCTGTGAATACTAATTGGTTATCAGATTGGAAATTGCCATTCAGAGCTGTTCAGTTACTAGCATTGTTTTGGTCTAGTTATTTCATGAATAACTCTAGGATTGTTGAGTTTACTACTGAGCAAGTAATGGATATTATGGGAAATGTAAATTACAGAACATACATCAATAACTATAACCTTTTAGAAGAATTAGGATTGATTAAGGTTAACTCAGAGAAGCATGAGCAGTATAAATGTATTGAGCTTTGTGTTGAATACCTTGGAGAAGAGGTAAATCCAGAAGAAGTTCTAGGCTCTGCTGTGGAAACTGAAAGCATTAAGTCTTCTGTGGGAAAGCTAAAATCTGTGATTTCATATTTCACAAAGTACCTAAGACAAAAAAGCAGTAAGGTAGTTAAGAATCTGTTACACAAGTTAGACCCTTCAATCACTGTGAAGAGAACACTAGAGCCTTTGTGGCAAGCCTTTGATTATTATGATAGACTATCAATCAGGTCAAGAATCCCAGAAGATGCAGACCCTAGAGATGGTTATTTTGTACAAGGAGAAGGATATGCCTAAGAATAAGTTTATTGAACTCTTACAACGAAACTTTGGAGAGAAAGACCTTGTGAACTTTGGGGTAAATAAAAAGTATTACTTAGAACGTAAGGCTAAGGAAGACCCAGAGTTTGAGGATAGATTTAGTCGTGACTTTGAACAAGCAAAGCACTTTGTGAAGAATATTGGTTCACAAGTTAAAGCTCTAAGAAACAAGTATGACCTGTATTTATCTTTCACTCCTACAGGAGGAAAAGAGCGTAAGAAGACTAATGCACAGGACACTTATATCATTGCACAAGACATAGATGGAGCACCTATTCCTACAGACATTCCACCTAGCTATTTTTGGGAAACAAGTCCTAACAAATATCAAGGGGTATGGGTATTAGATAACAAGGTAAATCCACAAGAGCATGAGATTCTGTGTAGAAAGCTTGTTAAAAAGTATGGCTTTGACCCTTGTGGTGTGGATATTGTACACCTATACAGAATACCTGGTACTGTGAATCACAAGTATGCCACAGACTTTAAGGTTAGTGGTATGAAGGGTGATGGTACTGTGTATCGTAAGCGTGAGTTTGTGAAGTTCCTAGAGGACGTAGACATTTCTACACGCAAGATGGCTGATGAAGGTGATATTGAGTATATTCAATATGACTTAGATACTGTATTATCTGAGTACAATGCCTTTCCTGAGTTCACTCATCAGCTTGCTATTGATAGGTCTGAATGGGCTTGGAAATTAGAGCAAAAGATGATTTTTGGTGGAGCTAGTAAGGAAGAGGTTAAGTTTGTACTCTTAAATGCTCCTGACAAGATGGCTAAGTTCACAGAAGAGACTGTAGACGCAGAAGTACACAGAGCCTTTGCTAAATCAGAAGAAGGTGAAGAAGAAGCCGTAGAAGCTGTTACAGAGCTTCCTAAGAAAGTAACCATTGAAGAGAATAAAGGTAAGACCTTATCTACTGTGAGACAAAAAGGGGAGAAGAAAAAGAACAAGTTTAATATCGTCAGAGTTGATGAGATTGAACCTTTTGACCCTACAGACTTTTGGCTCATTGAAGATTTCTGGGAGAATGGTTCTGTGGGAGTTATTGGAGCACCATCTAAATCCTTCAAGTCAACCTTTGCTCTTAATTTAGCTTGTGCTGTGGCTACTGGTAAGCCTTTTGACGGTAGAGAAGTTAAGCAAGGTGCTGTGTTGATTATCCAAGGTGAAAATAACTTGTCTATGGAGCAACATAAGATTTATGCCATTACTGGTTCTGAAACACCTCCTCCTATTTACTTTGTGGAAGATGCTATCAATATGCAACAAATGCACAAGTTGGAAAATGATATTAGAGAGTTAGAAATTAAGCTCCTAATAATTGACCCTATGTACTTGCTATTTGGTAGTGGAGATATTAACCGTCACCAAGATATTGTAGAGCGTTTAGAAATTCTCACAAAACTATCTAAGAATACTGGTTGTGCTGTGATGTTGATTCACCACAGTAGAAAGCTAGAGCGTGGAGCTAAGATTCAAACTGCTGATATGTATGGTTCGGCATTTATTGAGGGTTGGTATGAATCTATGATTCTTCTTCAACGTAAATCTAATAACTCAAGCACCCTTACTACATATTTCCGTAATCATAAATCAGGAGATGTGTATGACCTTGTGGTAGATGATAACATGGGCTGTAAAGCTTATGCACGCAAGGGTGAGAGTGCTTATGAAGCTCCTGAGACAGATTTTAGTGTATTGGCAGGTGAGGAAGATGAGTAAAGGAACTTATCAAGAGCCTGCTTGGTTACAAGATGTGCTAGAAGATGAGAATGTTTCAAGAGAATTTAAAATCTTTATTGAAATTTTTGATGGAGTGTTACAGTCAAGAGATACTACAGTACAGAGTTACATAAACAAGAACATGAAAGACATAGTTGCTCCGCCAGCTCTGCTGAAAAACTTAAGAAGGGGTAATTTACCACCTTTGTATTGTTTGAGACATTTTGACTTTTTAAATGATGAAGAGGTAGATTATCTTGAATGGTTTATGGTAAACAAAGACCATATTACTAGGAAGAAGTATGTAAAACATAACGTAGACGATATTTTTGAGAAATGGGAAGGAAAACCTTGCCCAGAAAATGCTTCAAGATTCTCAAAAGAAGATGAAAATAAGGCTATCAGAAGAGTTAGACGTAAGCAACAATTACTAAAATATCTTCAAAGAGCTTATGAGTTGGGGGTATGATATGGCACTTATATCAATAAAACCAACGAAAAGAAGTGGTAGCCTAGGACTAGAGTATAGTGAGGTACTATTGCTAGATGAAGATAGAATGATTACAAAACTGATGCTCACACAGCACGGTTCTATGATGGTCTACTGTGGAAGAGACATGGTAGGATTCTATAATGGTTATGTAGAAGATTTGTTAGTTGGATTGGGGTGGAATGAATGTTAAATACAATAGATACCTCAAAACCAGTATGCTTGGATATTGAAACTAAAGGTCTTGATAGACATAGACATGCTATTACCTCAATTCAGCTAGGATTCACACATATTGAGACACAAGTATATACTAGGAAGTTCTTTAACTGGGATAAGCTAGGTAAGAAGAGACAGTTAGCCTTGATGAAAAAGCTTAAGGAGTGTAAATTAGTTACCCACAATGGTAAATTTGACTTACTATTCCTTTATGTTAAGACTGGTATATCTCTCAATCTGTGGTTAGATACTCTTGTGCTTGCTCATGTTTGTGGAGAAGAAGAGCTAGGTCTTAAACCACTCACAGAGAAGTATTTCCATGTTAAGTATGATATTGCCAAAGAAGCTAAAACTGGTACAATTACAGAACAGTTCAAAGCCTATGGTCTTGATGATGTACTGTATCCTATGAAGCTCCTTAAGATTTTCCAAAAGAAAATTGCACGCTATGACTTGCTTAAGGTATTTAAGCATGAAATGAGAGTTTATAAAGCCTATTATGAGGTTGAAAAAGGTGGAGTACCAATTAGTCCAAGAAGGCATGAGGTACTTGAAAAGCTTGAAACAGAGCTTAGACCTTACACAGAAAAACTCTTAACTTATGGGGATATAAATTGGAACTCTAATGCACAAGTAGCAAGTATTCTCTTTGCCCCAAAAGATGAGCCAGTTTATGATGAACAAGGTGAGAGATTGCCTAATACCTATGCTGTTGTGGATAGTAAGGGTAAAACCATTGCTGAGTTCAAGGAACGCAAAGAAGCCAATGCACACAAGAAAGAGCATAACATTGATGGTAAAGTCAAGATGGTTAAGCATTATCTTCCTGTGGTTATTGGTTATGGTCAAGGGCTTGAAGTAGTTGAACGTACAAAAGCTGGTGCTCCTTCTGTGGGTGTAGATACTTTGTCTAACTATGTTGGTAATGACTGTGTGGATACATTACTTGAGTATAAACGTATTTCTAAGTTGATTACCTTCATTGAATCATGGGAAGACCTACAAGTAGATGGTAAAATTTATCCTAGCTTTAATATCACAGCAAGAACAGGTAGAACTACTTGTAACAATCCAAATTTACAGCAGTGTCCCCAGGACAGCTATGTGCGTAACCTTATTGAAGCTAGACCAGGTTGGAAACTAGCCGAACTTGACTACTCACAGTTAGAGCTTCGTGTGGCTAGTTGGCTGTCAGGTGACATAAATATGCAACATGCCTACCAATCAGGTAGTGACTTACACAGTAAGACTACAGAGCTTCTGTTTGGTGATACTAGTGAGTTAAGTCATGATGAGCAGAAGAGAAGACGTACTCAAAGTAAGAGTGCTAACTTTGGGTTTTTATACGGAATGGTTGCAAAAACATTTATAAAGTATGCCCTTGGTTTTGGACTTACTCTTACACAAGAGGAAAGTGAGAAAATCCGTGCTGATTTCTTTAAAGCTTATCCTAGATTGCTTGTGTGGCACGAAGAATGTAAAGAGTTTGCTAGACAGCATGGCTACATTGAGTCACCTATTGGACGTAAGAGATGGTTTGATAATATCAATAGCTATGACTTTAAAAAGCGCTCTGCTGATGAAAGACAAGCTATCAACTCACCAGTGCAGGGTTTTGGTTCTGACCTGTGTACCAGTGCTTTAGCTGAGATTGTATTCAGCAAGGAACTAGACCATACAAGGTTTAATGTACTAGGTTCTGTGCATGATGCCATTCTCTTTGAGATTAAAGATGACTATGTAGAAGAACTAATACCTAAATTACAATCAATTATGGAGAATCCACCTATAGTCGAAGGGTTAGATGTACCTATCCCTCTTGTGGCTGATGTTGAAGTTTCTTCATGTTGGGGAGGACACTAATGCACTTATACGACAAGTACAGTTATTCTATGGAAGACTATAAAGAGCTTAGAGAGAAGAACAGACTGTGCTTTCAAGCAGACGTAGAGCACTACTGTAGAAACCAGATTGATTATGAACCTAAGTATGAGATTGGTGTAGAGGGTAGAGAATATGTGATGTGTAAGTTTATAAAAGGGCTTAGAAACATTAACAAACACTATGGAGAAAACGTTACTATTTTTGCTAGTTTTGATGAAATGTACAAGCTCAACTTTAGACTACCATCTAACATAGACTTTATGGTTATGCACAATAGCGCTGTGACATTCATGAAAACACGCTATGTATCTCACAATATAGCCTTTACCTACGCTGTGGGGGATAGGGGAAGTCAGTTACAGATTCACTATCCAGCTAACACACCAGAGGTTAAGGAATTGGCTGAGTTCATTATCAAGAATGGTTTTAGAGAGTATGTACGCAGTTGATGAATACTTTGATGGGGAATTAGTAGAAGAGCATTTGTTTCTCACTTATGAGAAAGCCTATGCCTTCTATGACCTCATGTTCAATAAGACTAAATCTACCTACTTTGTGAGGTATGAATACAGAGGTTTAATACATGACAGTAAACAAGAACAGCTCAGTTGGTATTACTGAGGATATTATTACTAATATTATGCACTTAGGTGCTAGTGAATACCATCTTGAAATTCTTATCCGTAAATATGAAGACCAAATTAAGTTTTGGTACAATATTGACACACCAGACTTGCAGACAGAAGAAGACAAGATTGCCATCTATGACACAAAGGATAAAGTGAATCAGATTACAATGACCCTACAGCAAGTCACAGAACAGCGTAGAAGGGCTATGGAGCTACTTAAATCACAAGCTAATGATAACGGCAACCCTGACCTTTGGTGTTTGTTAAAACACGTTCTCGTGGCTGTGATAACGTCCTTTGAAGCTTGGCAAGTAGATATTGCTAATGATAAGGTTAAATTTATCTTTTTAGAGCAGTCTCGTGTGGCTAATCAAGTATTGGCAATGTTCTTGGGCTATGAAGTAACCCCTTGTAGCGCTTGTTTAACTGACCAATTAAAAGAAGATGGAAAATAAAAGGGAAAATTTTTAAATTTTCTCTAATTTCCTCTTGACAAATATCCGAATATAGGTTAAACTAGTATATGTAGAAAGGAGCAAGACATGAAAGAACAACTATTAAAGAGTCTTGAATCTATGAGTAAAGCTCAGTTAAGTAAGGAAATTGGTATCTCACCATTTATCTTAAACAAGTTGATTTCTAGCAAAATGGAAACAATTAAAACTGAATATTTGGAGAAGGTGAAAGCCTATTATGGAGAAGAAGAGATACCTAAACAAGAAAGAGCTACACTCTCTGTAGAAGTACCTGAATTATCCAAAGAAGAAATTAAATTTTTCAATACACTAGATGTTAGTGGAATTTATGATAAAATTAGCACACTAGGCTACATTAACTATGTATTTATGTCTAAAGTAAGACAATCACAACCTTGGTTTATCCGTTTAGCACGAGGTAAGAAGGCTGATGATGTAAAAGATATTGTTAAACGCTTAGGATTGGCTGTTCTGTGTGGACGTTACCTTGAGAAAGAGGTTGAGAAAACTTATGCCATTAAGTTGCCATCAGAACACTACTTTTGTAAATATGGTAACGGAAGCACTGGTTGGGCTGTAGAACCTAATAAGTTCACCATTAAGTCAACTAATAAAGAAGAACTAGCTAAAGAGTATCCTGAATTTAAGGAGTTCATTGTGGAGCTTGGTGTGCTAATTGAGCATTACAATGGAAAGCCAAGAGGATATACAATTAGTGAGCGTACTAGGAAGAAGAATTAGAGAGCTACGTCTCTCAAACAAGATGACACAAATGCAACTATCTAAACGATTAGGTTATAAAAATAACTCTCGTGTAGCTAGTTGGGAAAATGGTCATAACATACCGTCTGCTATGAATGTTAAGCGACTATCTGAGGTGTTTGAAGTAGATTTGATGCAATATGTTAAAGAAGGTGTGCCTACTATTGACATTGAGGTTGGACGCATTATCCGAAAAGCAAAACAGCTTGGTAAAACTCGTATACAGACAATCAAAGCCCTAGATAGAAAAGGACTGATAACAGAAGAAAATGAAAAGAAAGTTTTTGAAGCTATACTGTCTGGTAAGTGGGTGTCTACTATTGCTCCTAAGTCTAGCACTAATACTGATGCTGAACAGAGTGAATGAGTTAGACAATAAGCTTACCACAGTAAAGAATGACTTGAATGTAGAGAGAACACAACGTACTGGAGCTGATTACTCCATAGGTATGAGGTTTGATACACTTATTTACTATATCAAAGGAGGACAGTGATGGTTTATGACTGTGGTAAATACAAAATTACTCTTAAGAAAGTAATCAGAAGACTAGAGACTATATCAGATGATTCAAGAAATATGTGGTTATCTGAAATTCTATCTCATTTTGGGAATAAATGTGGTGGATTCAAGTATGCACAAGGAGTTGAACAAGGTTTGTTAGAGGGATTCGTAAATGGTCTTAATGAGACTAAATCAGAAAATACACCTGTACAAGTTCCTAAAGTTATTGCTAACTGGATTGACTATTGTAAGTCTTGTAGTATTACACTTTATGGGGCATTAGACCCAGTAGATAAGTTTGGTATGTCAATAGCTGAAACCTTTAATGGTGATGCACAAAAGTGTGCTAAATGGGCTAGAAGTAACTCTAATGACTTTGCTTATGCTTGGATAAATGGTTATGAAGTAGAGGATAAATACTACTACATAGTTATACCTTGTGGTGAAGGCACATATAGAAGAGTGTTTATGAATAGCAATAGAAACTTGGTAATAAGTGGTTTTACATATCATTCTGAGGAAGAAGCTAGAAAAGTATCAAAAGATAGTAGTTTTAAACTTACAGAGAAGATAGTTAAAGACTCAGAGTTATCATGGGTTTGGCAGTTTGCTAAAGAATTGGAGATTTAGATGGATAATTTATTAGAAGCACTAGCAAAAGGTATGAATGTATCTATAGATGGAATCTCTGAACTACTTGGCTCTATCAAGGATAATACACCTCAGCTCTATGAACAACTTGTGAGAGAGTGGACTTATTATATTGTACTAAGTAAAACTTCATTTGCTCTGTTTATCATAGTTGTTATTTTAGCAGTTGCATTAGTGGGAATCTATAAAAATTGTATTGTTGATTGGTGTGAGTTAGAATATAACGATGTTCCAAGTGATTTAACTAGACATGGTTATGCTAAAGTCCTTACACAACAGAATGTGAATAATAATATGAGCACTTTTAAGAAGCTAATAACTGCAATTATAGTTGTACTTGTGTGTGCGTTTATTGTTCATATTAGTAAATATCTCTTAGCACCTAATTACTCAATTCTTGTAGATGAGATTCTACCTAAGCTATCACAGAAATAGGAGATATAATGAACGATTACAAAGAAAGACTTAAAGAAGAACATGCACAACTTGAAGAGCGTGTAGCTAAACTGAACTCATTTATTATTAAATATAATATGGGTGAAGTAGATGTTAAACTTGATTGCCTTATGTGGGTATTAGAGCTACAGCTAAATGCAATGAACACTTACTTAACTGTGTTAAAGAAACGTATAGAGTTAGGAGATACTCATGAAGTTTAGTGTATCTCGTGTGAATACTTACCTAGAGAACCCTTGGGAGCATTGGTGTAAGTATGTAGCTGGTTACAAGGAAATACCTGACCCTGAACGTACAAAGTACATGGACAGAGGTACAGTATTCCACACAGCTATGGAACTAATGGCACAGCACAATGGGGAACTACCAGAAGAACAGCTTAAGGAGATGACCCTTAAAGTGCATGAGTTTTCACCATTCAATGATGAAGCTAGACACACAGGGCTACTTGCCGTGGAGCGCTATCTTGCAGAAGGTGAAACTGTAGATTTCACCAAGGTAGTAGAAACAGAGAAGAAGATTGAGCTTAAATTGCCTAATGGTCATGAGTTCATAGGATTCATTGATGCTGTGATTGATAATGGTGATGGCACTGTGTCTCTTATTGACTACAAAACATACAGTGAAGCACCACAAGAAGCTAAGATGAAGTATAGCCTTCAAGGTAATATGTACATGGAAGTCATGACCAAGCTAGGCTATAAAGTAAAAGATTTCTGCTTTGAATGTGTGAACCCTAAAGAGGTTCTAAAAGGCAGAATGTATCGTGTGAAGCATATTAAGTTCCCTTACAATAAGTACCGTGGAGCTGATATGTTTGAGCAATTCTGTGAAATTACCACAATGATTGCTAAAAACCCTAATCTTCGTATGTATACACCACCAGAAAAAAGACAACCTGGAGTATATGATTACTTCTATAAAGTATATATTGGTGATGTTGTAGAAGATTTAGATGAATTTATTGAAAAAAGTTTTAAAAAAGTTGAAATTACCTCTTGACAAGGTAACACGTTTTTGATAAACTAGTCTTGTGGTGGTAGAGCTAATCACTTTAAACCCTCTACAAATATTATTAAGGAGGTTAGCAAAATGGCTAACAAAAAAGAACTATTTGTCTCACTCGCTCAAGAACTTGGAATTGAATTACCAACTGACTTTCTTGAACCACGTTACATTATCTTCTTAGGTAAGAAACCACGTCGTGTTAAAGCACCATACATTGCTATCAATGCTAATGGAGAGCTTTCTGGATTCACAGAAGAAGCTGATGTACTTGGTCATGGTACTGACAAGATTGGTAAATTCACTATTGCTGAAATAGAAGAACGTTTCCCTCAATTCAATCATGAAGCGTTCCTAGTTAAAGTAGATTAAAGGAGATAGGCTACATGGTTTATCTGTGTAGCCTTAACTTTTATATGGAATGTAAAACTTTTGAAAACTCTAGTAGATATGAACTTGAAAAAGAGATAAATGAATTTATCAAAGACAAGATAGATGTAAGTATGTCAATAACTTCTAGTAAGTTTGGATACTCTGAATACTATACAGTTATTGTTTACTATAGAGTGAGGTAATATATGCTTGAAATTGCTTTTGATGAAAATGCCCATAGCTTGGCAGAGTTTTATAGGGATAATGGTTTAATTGAAGTCACTACATTTGAAAGTTGGAATAGTTTTGTTAAAGATAACCCTGAGTTCTCTAAATTACAATTTATAACTGCTTATAAGTTGTTTCTTGTTGAGGGTAATTCTAAAAGAAAACATAGGGAAGAGTGTGGTGAGGAAGCTCCATATTCAATCATAAATATTGTTTCTAAAACACACTATAGTGATAAAGAAGTAAAATACCTAACAAGTGAGATAGGTATGAAAGGCACATTTGTGAGGACTTTTAGAAATGCTTAAGTTTATTTGGGCACAAGAGGGGTAAGATATGGCTAAAGATACTTTTACTAAAACATTCAAAACAGCTAACACAGAGCAGTTTGATGAAAACCTAAACAAGTTCCTTGAAGGTGAAGACAAGATTATCACAAGTGTTAAGTTTGGTGATGGACGTGTAACCTTCAATGGAATCATAGTTAAAAAAGAAGATGAGAAAAAAGATGCTTAAGTTTATTTGGGCACAAGATAAGAATGGACTAATCGGTAACAAAGGTAGATTACCTTGGTCTAATAAAGCTGACCTTAACTACTTCAAAAACCAAACAACAGGTGGAGTAGTTGTTATGGGTCTTGCTACATGGGTATCAATCGGAAGTAAACCTCTTAAGGGTAGAATCAATGTGGTATTGACACACAAAGATGAGATTGATGGCTATGATGATGAGAATGTTTACATTGCTAACTCTGTGGATGAGGTCTTACAGTTTGAACAAGAGACTGATAGAGATGTTTGGGTCATTGGAGGAGCAAGAACATTCAAAGCCTTTGAAGATTACTGTGGGGAAGTAGTAGTAAGCACTATTGATGGAGATTACAGTGGAGATACCTACTACACAGGCTTAAAAGAAAAGCTCACAGAAGATAAAGTAGTAGTAACAACGAAAGGTGAAGGCTTCACTGTGAAGCACTATAGGTTGGTATAATGATTGAAGCACTTTTAGCAGTGATTACTGTGCTGGTTATAGCTCTGTGTGTTCTTGTGAGTGTTACAATATACCTACATGGCTCTAAATCATCTCTAGAAGATGACAAAGAGGAACTTGGGTATATTATAGCTAATTACAGAAAAACCGAGGAGAAGCGAATTGAGAGCCTTCTAGGGGGTATTGATGGAGTAACTTCTGTAAACCTATCACCAATCCGTTACTTGGAGTTGATGAAAGCTGAGGAAGACTTGGCTGAATACAGACTAAAGATTAGGAAGATTGGAGATTATCGTGAGTGATGACTTATATAAGTTACTAGAACAAGCTCTAATTTGTATCTTTGTTCTCTCTGTGTTTTATATTGATAGACGAGGTAAGAAGTAATGGGTGAAGATATTGTAAATCCAGAGCGCTATACACACACAAAGCTAGAGTGTTGGGATTTCTGGATATATGCTGGACTTAACCCTCTCATTGCTTCTGCTGTGAAGTATGTATGGAGATACAAATATAAAAATGGTGTAGCTGACCTTGATAAAGCATTAGTATTTCTTGAAAAAGCTATAAATGAGAAGGATACAGTATACTATTCTAATAAAGAAGCTTATTTATATGACGATGATGTCAATAATGGTCTTAGTGCTACTCAAATACTATTTATGAAGGGTGCTACTATTACAACTAGACACTCTACATACCTAACAGGCATTGATATTATGAAATATGCAATAGCAAAACTTATAGAGGAGTATTATAAAAATAATGACTAAGATTGAATTAGCCCTTGTGATTATTGTAGCTGTGTACTTTGCATTGAACTTCTTTGTACACCTATATGAATTGCTACATAATTTCAAAGTAATTAAACTAAAGGTACGAGATGATGGTGTGAACCCTGTCAATCGTATTGTAGTTGGAGATTGGATTGACCTAGAATCCAACACAAAACTAAGTTATAAAGCTGGTGACACAGTAGTAATTGACTTTGGTGTAGCTATGGAGCTTCCTAAAGGTTATGAAGCACACATACTACCACGCTCAAGCACTTTCCAAAACACTGGTCTATTACTCACAAACAGTATGGGTGTCATTGATAACTCTTTCTGTGGAGATAATGACTTTTGGGGTGCTAAGTTCTATGCTACTAGAGAAGGTAGCATTGAGAAAGGTCAACGCTTGTGTCAGTTCAGAATTATGAAGAACCAACCTGAGTTACATTTCAAAGAAGTATTGAGCCTTGGAAATGCTGACCGTGGTGGATATGGCTCAACTGGAAAGTAGGGAAGAATGAAGTTAAAGAAACTTAATAAAATCAAGCTACACACAATGACAGTGTTCTATGGTTTACCTGGTTCTGGAAAGTCAAGCTTTATCAACTCATTACCAGGTAATGTATTGATTATTGACACAGACCGAGGACTTGCTTCTGTGGAACAAAATGACCGTTTCTCTGTAGCTGAATGTACTAGCTGGAATGATGTGATTGAAGCTCTAGGCTTTGCTAAAGACTTTGATAGTATAGCTGTAGACCACTTATCTAATGTTCAAGAGCTTTGCTACAAAGATATTATGGAAACTAATAACGTCAAGAAAATGCTTATTAACCATTATGGTGAAGCATCTACTCGCTTGAAAGCATTTATTGATGAGCTTGTGGACTTATCTTATCAAGGTAAGAATGTGTATGTTATTGCACAAGAAAAAAACTTGAACATTGAAGATGTAGTAGATGAGAATGTACCAGCACAGACTGTACCTAACCTTATGGATAGTATGGCTAAGTACATTACAGCATCATCTCGTATCATTGGTCATACAGAGCGTGTGACTAAATCTAAGGTTGTTAAAGGTGAGAAAAAGGTTAAGGACTTCTACCAAGTACGTCTTGCAGGAAATCCTATCTATACACTCAAAGTAACTCGTAAACCTGGTCTAGCAATCCCTGATACAATGGTTAACCCTACATGGGAAGCTGTTGTAGGATTGACTGATGGTAGCACACAAGCAAAAACGAAAGAGGTTAAAGAATAATGTCAATTATTACAGTACAAGCAACTAAAAGAGAAGATTTTGCCTATGAACCTGGAAGATATGAAGCAGTTATCCAAGCTGTAGAGCAAACTGTATCACGCTCACAGATTGATATGGTTAAAGTAACACTTAAAGGTGACTTTGGTAAAAATGCTCCTCACACAATCACTTCATTCATGTTGGATAACAAGATTGGACGTGAACAGCTTTACAGCTTACTCTCAGCATTAGGTATGCAAGATGAAGAAGCTGTAGATACTGATGACCTTCAAGGTAAATATGTAGGTATTGTAATTAAAGAGGGTCAACCTTATAATGACAAACCTTCATGGAACGTTGTAGACTTCTTCGCTCTTGATGAAGATGATTCTGATGATGACGTAGATGTAGACACAGACGATTGGTCTGATGCAGAGTAATTAAATAATAGGGTGAGTGACTAACAAACTAAACTATAACAAAAGAAAGAATTATTTTCTAATTAACACCTAGTCACTCCTCTCATAGAGCTGGTAGGAAACACTCCTTAATTTGTTAAATTTTCATGCTGATTTTACCTGTAATACGTTTTCCCATTAGACAGATTACCTACCAGTTCCATGAGGGGAAACCCTCGTCATGATTTTTACTCCTATTATAAATTCTAGCGTGGAAGGATTTTCCTTCCTAAATGCACACAATACCCTCTGTTTATACAATTTAGGTCTCATCCTTTCTACCTAAATTGGAGCTTGCCTAACTGTGTTTAGCCCCTCGTCTAAACTACAACATTTCATTGTGTGCATCTAGGAGGGTAAATATGACAATAACATTAGATGGTCTTAAAGAGTATGTACTCCTAAGACGTGATGCCTTTGAATACAAGTATGATTTGAATGGCATGAAAAGAAACCCCTTGTACCGTAAGCACTATCCAAACAACCTTAAATACCTTGACAAAATGTCACAGATTCTTATTAGGACAATGAATAATCACCCTGTACCTATTAGAGAGAAACTACTAACTGTGCTAGTATATCGTTTTGTGGGTGATAAGGACTTTGTGAGAAGACATACGAATAAACAAGGTATGATAACACTTAAAGAGCTTAATGTATTGACTAAAAAGCTAGATAATGAGAAGACTGTTCTTGTGCACAGATATGCAACACCAATAAGCAAGAGAGGTATCACAGGGCTTAGTAGAGGAGAGTTCTTACTCGCTGTGGCTTGTGACTTCTTAGATAAGCTACCTCCTGATAACTTCTATAAATGGAAGACCTCAGAGATTGCTAGACAGTTTATTGAGTTTGAGAATGTGTATGGTATCAGTTATAATATGGCTTATCAACTAGCTTCTGATATTAGTTATATCAATGAGCTGTGTGTTAAGATTGACTTTATTAAGGCTATACCTGATAGAGCTAGAGAAATGTTCTCTTACATTACAGGTCAACCTTATAGACTAGAACGCTATGAACAATTCACCTATGAGTTTATGGATTGGTATGCAAACCAAGACTTTCTAGAGAATAAAGAAAGACTTGTGCTACCTCATGATGTTACACAAATGTTGTTAGGATATAGGCTCTATACTTTTGGAGGAGCACTAATAACTAGACACAGAATAGAACGTAAGCCTAGAAGAATTACAGGTGGTATTGTTATTTCAAGGAGTATGTATGAGTATTATAAAGAAAGTGTGGATTCTAAAAAGGATTGATGAGTTAGGTAATTGCTACCACACCTTAGAAATTAGTAATTATGTCACACGGAACAAATTCATTAGAGAATGGATTGGAGATGATACTGTGTACACAAGAACTAAAGAGGGTGATGTAGACATTATCCTTAAGCGTAATGGGGAGGAGTTGTGGTACTATGAAGACTACCAAGATTCTTACCGCTGATGAAGCATCAGACAAGTATATAGAGCTTGAGAAGCTTTATAAAGAGATTGGTAAGGAGATAAAAGAAACTCTTGACCACAGAAAGCTTAAGAAGCTCAGACGTAAACGTAAGCTCATTAGAGCTGAACAGAATATGCTTTACCCTTATATGGTCAACACAGGTTATGTAGCTTACACAGAGCATGTATTAGGTTTAAAGGGTAATCAAGCCCTATATGGCAGATATATAAGAGGTAAGAAATGATAGACATTGAAATTCTAAGAAGAAAGGCTAAGAGAGGTATCTCATTCCCTAAGCAGACTCCACAGTGGGTTGAATTGTTTGGTGTGAGATGCCTAGCTATTGGATTTTATAGAGGTGATGAGAGACGTATTCTATTTCTAGCTGATAAACCTACAAGTGGATTCCATAATGGACATAAGATATTTAAGTTTATTCTATCACTAGAAGCTAGATGCTATGAGCTACCATTCACAGGACAAGTAGACTTAGGTACAGAGAAGTTCTCTATGGGGTTTTATATATAGGAGTGTATAATGGAAACATTAGATGAACTAATAAGAAAAATAGAAGATAATTTAGAAGAAGACTGGGTAAAGTTAAAAGAAATTCCAAAGAGGTGTATATTAAAGAAAACCTATAACTTAGTAAATGTGCCTGGCTATTTTGTTACATTCTACTATCCAGGACAGGAAGGTGAAGAGTTTTTGTTTATATCGGATGTAAAGAATAAACAAGAGTTTCATGATGCTCCTTTTTTATTTAAAACAAATTGCTTTAAGCATAGGTGTAGATGGGTATGGAGAAATGACATAGAAATTGAAGAGTGTAAGGGTTTTTACATTTAGGAGAATATGATACAATGGATGAATTGTTTAAAACTATAAAAAGTAACTTAGCTTATTATTATAAGGTAAAACATAAACCTAAAAGGTGTTATCTTAATGATTATCTTGGTTTAATAAAAGAACCTGGATATGTTGTTGAACTAATTCATGATGATGGCTGTGTAGATTTATTATTTATAGCTGATATAGCTAATGGTAATGTATTTCATAATGGGTCTTCTACTTTTGTATCAAAATGCTTTAAAGATAGATGCTTGTGGGTAGATGCTGACGACATAACATACATAAACATAGAGGGATTCTATATATGACAGTAATGACTAGACAAAAGGCTTTAACTATCCTAACTGATGACTTACTTATTAAAGACAATACCGTATATTTTAAGTCACCTTGTTTTAGAGCTTTATTTATTAGAGATGGTGTGAAGGGTTATGCTAGAAAGATACATCCACGAGGTTATCTATTTATAGCTGATGAAAGACAAAAGAAACAAATTTATGGCTATGGTTTTATCATTGAACGGAGTGAAGCATTAGCTAGACGTTGTTTATTATTAGAAGATAAGGCTGTTAAAATCATAGAGAAAGGACTATGGATATGACGAATATAGAAAAAGTAATAAAAGCTATTAAAGATAAAGGGTTTACTATTATACAGTATCCTTGTGATGCTTCTATACAAAAGGAAGATGAAGAACAAGTATTCTTTGGTAAAACTCTAAAGTTTGTAGGTAAAACTCCTTTTGGAGAAAAGATATATGAATTGTTTATAAATAATGAGCCTGATGGACGTAATTTCCATAATGGTTGCTCAGTATTAGGTAGTTACAATAGAATACCAGATATAATATGGTTTAAAGAAGTACATGATAAAATAACTATACTTGAAAGGTTTTATATTTGAGGTTATAAAATGTTAAAACATCAAGAGGAATATTTAGAACTGTTAAGGGAAAAGTTTGATATAGTAGGGAAACCTAGAATAGCTACATATAAGAGAAACAGAGATGTTATTGATAGTGGAATTGTGGTAGAGTTATCTAATGGTGGGTTTGAACCTACATTAGTATTCTTATCAAATAACTCAAGAATTTATTTCCATAAATTGGCAACGGAAATTTGTAGTGCACATTTACCTCCTTGTGTATGGTTAACTAGATATAGTGACTCAGCTTTAAGTATTATTGATAGTTTCTTCATATAAAACAAAAAGAGCCAATTAGGCTCTCTTTTATTTATTCTTTTTATCATCACAGTTACAGTCATCTTTAGGAATCTCTGTGAACTTCAAGCAGTCAGGTAGGTCTTTACCTTCAATGATAGGAACATACTCAACCTTGAATTGGTGAAGTCTGAATATACCACTAGCTGAGTTTTCTGGAACAACCCTTACCTTAATGTATTGACCAGCAGGTACAATGATTGTGTCAGACATTTCCATAGCACCATCAGATATACCAGTCATTTGCCAATGCACAGAGCGTTGTTTAACCATGTCTGTAGTATAGTTTTCTCCACTGTGATAGACTACAATCTGCATTGTGTTATCCTCTTGTGGGTTCAATGTAGTACCATCAGCACACCAACGTAGAAATACACGATATTGTCTATCTGTGAGCTGTCTACGCTTGTCATCATTCTCATCATCTACACCAGTAGTAGAGTCCATATAAAGGCTGATGTCATACTCTTTAGTGATAGGGTAGTAGAATGTAGCAGAAGACACAGCAGAGTTACGAGAGTAGTTCGTGTGTACTTTACCCATATCTCCAATAGATGCTACATACTCACCCATACACTGTACCATATCCCACAATGCACAGATATTCTCAATGTAGTGGTTAAGCTGACAAGCTAGTTTCTTGATGAATGATGAGAAGAATTTAGGGTTGTAGCACTTCTGTGATTCTGCCATACAAGCAAAACGTCCTACACCCTTGTTGTTTTCCTCCACAAGCCTATCACAGTCAGCAATAGGAATGTCTTCACAGTCACAGCTATCATACCAGCACCTATCTTTAGGATTTTCATTGTAACTCTTGAAAGATGCTTCATTCAGTCTTGTGTTTTTATTATCTTCGTAAGCCATTATCTACCAATCTTTCCTTGTTGTTTCCATGTACCATCTTTCCTTATAGCATTACCAGAAGCAGAGTAAGGTGGGAGGTATATTCCTGTATTGGTTGTACCATAAGGTTTACCAACATCATCTACATTGATACTTGTATCTTGTTTACCCCTTTTCCTAATAATCATGTCAATCTGCTTGGTTGTGAATGATACCCATTGACCACTATTTCTAATAGCCCAAGGTCTAATCTTAGCTATTTTATCATATAAAATGGTTACACTTCTAGTGAATGTAGGTAATTCAGGTTTAGGAGGAACACTATAATCAAGAAACTCTCCCCTAGAAGCATTACCAAAAAATCCAATCTCAAAAGAAGTACGATTCCCTTCATGCCCTGGGTTAGATATATAAGGCTTACCTGGAAGGTTTCCTAAAATATCAACAGTCATTGCAGTACCAATACCTGCTAAAAAGAATGAACCTCTAGGTATATTTACCTCACCATTAGGGTCAATTCTCATACCTTGGGCATCTCCAAAGTAACCTGATGACACTGTTAACCCAGAACCAGGAGGTCTTAAGTATACTCTGTCTGAATGACTAAAGTAAGCATTTATCTGTTGATAAAAGTCAATATCTGAAACAGCAGAGGTTATAGGTATTAGCAAAGGATTTCCATAGGTGTCCTCAAAACTAAATCTGAGAGTTGCTTTATAAGCATCATATATCCAGACACCTATACCATCTTTATTGACACCATAGGGAGCAACCCATATTCCAGGAACAGCATCATCAATAGAGGTGTCTTTAGAATAATTTATTAGTCTAATGCGTAAGTTTACTGTTTTTCCTGATACAGTTGAGGAAACATTCCTTAGTAAGAAATCTTCAACATCATCAGATAAATCACCCTTAGAACCAGGTTTACCTGAATAGTTAAACTTGTTGGCTTCATCATATCCCTGATAGCCCCAAGATAAGGGTCTTGCTAGAGTTTCAACACCTTGAATATCTGTGAATACCCTTATATTATCAAAATATGAGTATGAGCCTGTAGCATAAGTCTTATACTTTTCTAAGACTGAAATACCTTGTTTTTGATAAAAGTTTGGGTCACTTACAAGGTTATAATACTCTCTTCTATTTCTCTCTGCTCTAGCTTTTGCAAGTTCATAGTCAGTAAGCCTAGTATAATAATCAGCAGGTAGGTTTGATTGATACTCTTGTTCTGTTGGTGTTGTTTTATCATGACCATATATAGGTCTAGCTGTATAACCATTAAAACTCTTCTGTGTCTCAGAAACTAATGTACTAAAGGTGTCATAACCTACCATCACAGGAGAAGCTAAGTCTTGTCCTGTTTGGGCATCTTTATAATAAATATTATAATTAAACTTAGCCATTAAATTCCTCCTGTAAGGTCATTCTCTGTGCTACCATTGTTAGTTCTAATAAAGGCATCACCATCAGGCTGTCCTCCAAAGAGGTTGATATTTCCTGTAGCAAGGTGTCTATTAGGTTTAAGATTACCTTTGAAGATAGTATCTCCAGTTTGTTCCCAAGCTCCAGAACCTTTAAGGTCTTCAAGTAACTTAGTAAAAGCATCTTTAAGCTCATTGTATTGATTCACAGTGACATAGTTACTTAGGTCAGGTTGAGGAATATCCACAGAATTACCATTAGAAATGGTTAGCCTATTGTTTGAGATAGAGAGTGTCTGATTATCATTGTCTCTCTTAGCTTCAAGAACACCAAGTCTACGCTTAATATCTGCATCATTGTAAGGAGTAGGGGTAGGTAGAGCTACTGTGTTCCCTCCACTAATAGACAGGTTATTACCACTCACAGTCAATGTCTGGTTATCTCTATCAGCTTTATCTTCTAAAGCCTTAACTCTATTTCTCAATGCTGTGTCATCATAAGCAATACCAATAGTATCCTTATCATCAAACTCCACAGTCTTAGGCTGACCAGTCACAAAGTTATAAGTAAGTTTTACCTTATTTCCAGTACGACTAGCAGTTACTCCTGTAACAAAGTTATCTGTCTTACCCTCTAGTGCTGTGAGTCTACGTTTAACATCAGTATCATTATAGATAGTATCTCTATCCTCTGGGAGTGTAATAGAGTTACCCCCACTAATAGAAAGGGTTCTATTATTGATTGTGAGGGTTTGGTTATCTCTATCTTGTTTATTCTCTAGAGCTGTGACCCTATTTCTAAGGTTTGTATCATCA
>ERZ773018.468-NODE-468-length-23910-cov-25.807336_pt1 | contig 23910 bp, 16 predicted proteins | sample MGYA00580840_ERZ773018 | MGnify/ENA primary metagenome ERZ773018 (study PRJEB29015, sample SAMEA2738125) | human oral metagenome | biome: human oral; feature: human-associated habitat; material: saliva | place: China | collected 2256 ... | reverse complement strand
AGGAAGAGTGCAAGGCCCTTGAGGCACGTACCCGTGCTTACTTCAGAGAGGAGTGTGGTGCTACGGCAGCTATCCTCGGTGATATCCTCCCCAGCGAATAAGTCCTATACATATATATAAGTAGCGCCCCCGAAGGTCATCCTTCGAGGGCGCTGCTTTTTGGGTGGATGCAACCAGTAGAGCCTGTTGCCTTAGCACTCTCAATAGAGGGCAGGACTCTGCCGTAACAGCCTCAAGAGGGCGGATGCAAGGCGCTCTGAAGAGAGGAGCGAAGGCCTTCCCTCTACTTTTTGTACCTTTGTGTAGATCTGTACCTTAAGTGGTATAGACGGAAATCGTATTATTTATCCTTTAGCCTAAGAAGACTAAGAATAGCGTATGGGAAGAGTCCTCATTATCGGTGCCGGCGGTGTCGGTACGGTAGTGGCCAAGAAGGTGGCACAGAATAGCGACGTATTCACTGAGATTATGCTCGCCAGCCGCACGAAGAGTAAGTGCGATAAGATTGCCTCCGAGATTACCAATGTCAAGATCCAGACGGCAGCCGTCGACGCTGATAACGTCCCCGAGCTCGTCGCTCTGATGAAGTCCTTCAAGCCAGAGCTGGTCATCAATGTCGCTCTGCCCTATCAGGACCTCCATATTATGGATGCTTGCCTCGAGGCCGGCGTCAACTACCTCGACACGGCGAACTATGAGCCGCTCGACGAGGCTAAGTTCGAGTACAGCTGGCAGTGGGCCTACAAGCAGCGCTTCGAAGAAGCTGGACTGACGGCTATCCTGGGCTGTGGCTTTGACCCAGGGGTGACCGGGGTCTTCACTGCCTATGCCGCCAAGCACCACTTCGATGAGATCCACTACCTCGATATCGTAGACTGCAACGGCGGGGATCACCACAAGGCCTTCGCCACGAACTTCAATCCCGAGATCAACATCCGCGAGATCACCCAGAAGGGTAAGTACTACGAGGACGGCGAGTGGCGCGAGACCGAGCCTCAGGAGATCCACAAGCCCCTGACCTATCCCAATATCGGGGTGCGTGAGTCTTACCTCCTCTACCACGAGGAGCTGGAGTCACTCGTGAAGAACTATCCCACGATCCGCCGTGCGCGCTTCTGGATGACCTTCGGGCAGGAGTACCTGACCCACCTGCGCGTCATGCAGAATATTGGTATCACGCGTATCGACCCAGTCCTCTACAACGGCGTCGAGATCGTCCCCATCCAGTTCCTCAAGGCGATCCTGCCTAATCCCGGTGAGCTCGGTGAGAACTACACGGGTGAGACGTCTATCGGCTGCCGTATCCGCGGTATCAAGGACGGTCAGGAGAAGACCTACTACGTGTGGAACAACTGCAGCCACCAGGCTGCCTATCAGGAGACCGGTGCTCAGGGCGTGAGCTACACCACGGGTGTACCCGCCACGATCGGTGCGATGATGTTCTTCAAGGGCCTCTGGCGTCGCCCAGGCGTGTACAACGTCGAGGAGTTCGATCCAGATCCCTTCATGGAGCAGCTCATGAAGCAGGGCCTGCCTTGGCATGAGCAGTTCGACCTCGATCTCGAGCTCTGATAAGACTCGAGATGCGGCGTAGCGGAGCCGCCTGAGTGTCCTCTTAGAGGCCGAGCCTTAGGGCACTCAGGCGCCTTCCCCGCACGCCACCCTTACCCCCTCACTCTTTACCCCCAAAAACCACACCCACTACCTCTAATCATGAACATCCTGCTGATCGTAGATCCCCAGAACGACTTCATCACTGGCTCCCTCGCCATCGAAGGCGCGATCCCAGCGATGGATTACCTCACCGCTTACGTCAAGGAGCACCACGCCGAGTACGATGCTATCGTCGTCACCATGGACCAGCATCCTGCCGACCACTGTAGCTTCGATGTCTCTGGTGGCCCATGGCCTATCCACTGCATTCGCTACACGACGGGGGCGGCTCTCTATCCCCCTCTGGCTGATGCGATCATGGAGCGCAAGCGTCAGGGGCAAAACGTCCTCTTCATCCCCAAGGCGATGACCCGCCACAAGGATGCTTATAGTGCCTTCCACGACGCAGTGCCCGATCTCCTCATGAATGCCCGCCGCATCGACGTCGCAGGCCTCGCAGGGGACTACTGTGTCAAGTCTACTATAGAAGACCTCCGACGTCTCCTCTCCTCTCCTCAGATCCACCCGATCGATGAGGCCATCGCCTGGATCGGTGAGCCCCAGCCACTGGTGTAGCTCCCCCAGCGATCTCCCACCTCTAATTCCCCCACACACCTATGAAACGACTCATTGCCACTCTGAGCCTCCTCGCTATGCTCACTGCTTGCCAGACCAGCTCGACCAAGGAGAACCCCCTCCTCACCGAGAGCACGCTTGACTACCAAGCTCCCGACTTCAGTAAGATCCGCCCTGAGCACTTCGTCCCCGCTATCGAGGAGGGGATCCGTATCCAGCTCGCCGAGATCGACAGCATCACGAGCAATACGGCTGCTCCGACCTTCGAGAACACCGTGCTGGCGTATGAGAAGTCCGGTCGCCTCCTCGCACGCGCTACCTCTATCCTCTCAGGCCTCGTAGGTGCTGACGGCACCGAGGAGCTGCAGAAGATCGATGAGGAGACGACGCCCATGCTCTCCGCCCACCACGATGCGCTGCTCCTGAATGAGAAGCTCTTCGCTCGTGTCAAGGCCGTCTACGACCAGCGCTCCAGCCTCCAGGGTGAAGACCTGCGCCTCACGGAGGTCCTCTATGATCAGTTCGTCCATGAGGGCGCCCTCCTCTCAGCTGCCGACAAGGAAGCTCTGAAGAAGATCAATAGCGAGATCGCTGTGCTGCAGACGAAGTTCACGAATCAGGTGAACGCTGGCACGAAGGAAGCAGCCGTCCTCGTCGACAAGGTCGAGGAGCTCGACGGCCTCTCCGAAGAAGCGATCACCCGTGCTGCCGAGGCAGCTACCGCTGCAGGCCACAAGGGTAAGTACCTGCTGGAGCAGACGAATACGTCACGCCCAGGCTACCTCGTCGACCTCAACAATCGTGATGTCCGTCGTCGCGTCCTCGAGGCTTCGCTCTCACGCTGCTCGAGCGGTGATAGCACGAATACGCACCCCACGATCACCCGCATCGCAGCCCTACGCGCCGAGAAGGCAAAGCTCCTCGGGCTGCCCAACTTCGCCTCTTGGGCACTGAGCGACCAGATGGCTGGTCGTCCCGAGGCCGTAGAGCGCCTCATCAGCCAGCTGGCTCCCGCCTGCCGTGCTAAGGTCGCTGCTGATGTCGCCGAACTCGAAGCCTTCGCTCAGCAGACGGAGGGTAAGGACTTCAAGCTCGCTGCTTGGGACCTCGACTACTATGCCGAGCGCCTGAAGAAGGCTAAGTATGACCTCAACGAAGCCGACCTCAAGCCCTATCTCGTACTGGATAGCGTGCTGAAGAATGGTGTCTTCTACGCTGCCAACCAACTCTACGGTCTGACCTTCAAGCCCCGTCCTGATATCCCTGTCTATGCTGATGGCGTACAGGTCTACGAGGTCTTCGACCAGGATAATACCCCCATGGCCCTCTTCTATACGGACTACTTCCGTCGCCCAACGAAGACGGGTGGGGCATGGATGTCGAACTTCGTCCAGCAGAGCACGCTCTTCGGTACGAAGCCTGTCATCTACAACGTCTGTAACTTCGAGGCTCCTGCTAAGGGCGCTCCCGCCTTCCTCACCTCGTCGGATGTAGAGACGCTCTTCCATGAGTTCGGCCACGCTCTGCATGGTCTCTTCGCTTCGCAGAAGTACGAGACGCTCTCGGGTACGAATACGCCCCGTGACTTCGTGGAAATGCCCTCGCAGTTCAACGAGCACTGGATGACGGACTCTGTCGTCCTGCGCCACTACGCCCGCCACTACAAGACGGGTGAGCCTATGCCTCAGGCTCTCATCGACAAGATGAAGGCTGCTGCTACCTACGGACAGTCCTATGCACTGGCTGAGAACCTCGCTGCCGTAACGATCGATATGGCTTGGGGGATGCTCCCCGCTGGTCAGACGGTGAGCGATGTAGATACCTTCGAGCGTGAAGCGCTCGCTCGTGCTGGTCTTGACTTTGCTCTCGTACCTCCCCGCTATCGCTCGGCTTACTACCTGCACGTCTTCGCTGGTGGCTATGCTTCGGGCTACTACTCTTACCTCTGGACGGAGGTCCTCGACCACAATATCTACGAGTGGTTCGCTGCACACGGCGGGCTGACGCGTGAGAATGGTCAGCGCTTCCGTGAGATGGTCCTCTCACGCGGGAATACCGCTCCTGTCGGCACGTTCTTCACGAACTTCACCGGCCTCACGGAGCCCGATATGTCGAGCCTTCTGCGCTTCCGTGGCCTTGTGAAGTAAGCTAAGGGTGCTTCGTCACCTCCCCACATAATAGGCGCCCCCCATCCCTCGGACTGAGATCCGTCGGGTGGGGGGCGCTACTTTATTACAGATAGCACTCCATAGGCTGGAGCGGAATACGTATCTTTGTCCTACTAGTCGTAATAGATCCAGCACAGACCTCGAAGAATGACAGAGCACTACGTCGTCTCCGCACGCAAATACCGCCCCGATACCTTCCGTAGTATCGTCGGGCAGGAGGCTATGGCCTCCACACTACGCACCGCTGTTCGCTCGGGCAAACTCTCCCATGCGTATCTCTTCTGTGGCCCCCGTGGGGTAGGGAAGACGACGGCGGCACGCGTCTTGGCGCGGACGATCAACTGCGAGAACCTCTCCGCCGAAGGCGAGGCTTGCGGGCAGTGCGAGAGCTGTAAGGCCTTCGAGGAGCAGCGCTCCTTCAATATCTTCGAGCTGGACGCCGCGTCGAACAACTCCGTAGAGGACATCCGCCAGCTCACCGAGCAGGTGCAGATGCCACCCGCTCTCGGTCGCTACAAGGTCTATATCATCGACGAGGTGCACATGCTCTCGGCGGCGGCTTTCAATGCCTTCCTCAAGACCCTTGAAGAGCCCCCCTCGTACGCTATCTTCATCTTAGCGACGACGGAGAAGCACAAGATCCTCCCCACCATCCTCTCACGCTGTCAGATCTATGACTTCAAGCGAATCACCGTGCAGGATATCACCCGCCATCTGCGCTACGTCGCCGATAGCGAGGGTATCGATGCCGAGGAGACGGCGCTCGGGCTCATCGCCGAGAAGGCCGATGGGGGGATGCGCGATGCGCTGTCGATGTTTGACCGTATCGCCAGCTTTGCTGGTGGGCATATCACCTACCAGCATGCGCTGGAGAGTCTGAATGTCCTCGACTATACCTACTTCATCCGCATCTTTGAGCTCTTCCTGAGTGGGGACCATCGTAGTGTCCTGCTTCTCCTTGATGAGCTGATGGGTAAGGGCTTTGAGGGACAGACGATCCTCACGGGGCTATCCGCCTTCGTGCGTGATCTCCTTGTAGCCCAGCATCCCGACACGCTCCAGCTCTTGGAGAAGCCCGATGCCGTAGCCGCCTCCTATGCGACTATTGCCCAGCAGTGCACACCTGCCAGCCTCTTCGCTGCGCTCAAGACTCTGGTGCAGGCTGACCAGCAATATCGCGGAGCAACGAATAAGCGCCTCTTAGTCGAGCTGAGCTTCCTCAGCATGGTCCCTCTCTTCAAGCGGGACTCCGACCTCAATCTTCCAGCTGCGCCAGCCCCCGCTGCACCTCCGACGGCTACACCACAAGCTGCTCCTCAGACGCCCCCTGCGTCTACACCCCCAGTGTCTCCTGCACCCAAAGCGCAGACAGCTCCCGTAGCTCCTCCCGCACCGCAGGCCGCTCCTAAGCCAGCCCCTTCGGCGGTGACGCCTCCTCCGGCGCCTGCTGAACCGACTCCAGCGCCCGCGCCTGCGGCATCTGCTACACCCCCTTCCCCAGCTCCCCCCTCGTCCGCTCCTAAGCGTCTCTTCGGTGCGCGCCGTCGTGCAGACGCACCCAGCGAAGCCACTTCTACGGCTCCAACAGAGGCCCCTGCCCCTGTCGAGGACAAGGACTTCACGGAGGATGACCTCCAGCGAGCTTGGGTGCGCTTCGTCGAGCAAGAGCTGACGCCCTCACAGATCCTCTACCGCAATATCCTGCGCCCCGAGCTACCGAAGCTCTTAGACGGCGTGCAGGCAGAGATCTCCCTCCCACCAGGTGAGGCTATCCATACCACGGTGATGGAGGTCTATCCCCAGCTCGTAGAGTTCCTCCGCACGACGCTGCAGAATCGTAAGTTCAACCTCGTCCTGCGCGAGAAGACTGTAGAGGAGCAGGCGAAGATCGTCCTCACCCAAGAGGATCGCTTCAACCAGCTTGCGGAGATCAACCCCGAGGTGCGCAAGCTCAAGGAAGCCCTTGGCCTGCGCTTCTCCTAATCCCAGACCACATACACATACAATACGCATATCGCTATGAAGATCAAGAAGCACATCACCGCTCTTGCTACGGCAGCAGCCCTCTCGGCGACCCTGCCTGCTGTGGCTCAGCAGTCGCAGCACATGACGCCCGAGACGATGCTTTCGCTCGCTCGTGTCGGTGCCTCCGCCCTCTCTCCCGACGGCAAGACGGTCGTCTACAGCGTGGGCTTCCCCAGCATCAAGGACAATAAGATCCGCACCGAGCTCTTTACCATCTCCTCCGATGGCAGTGCACGCCGCCAGATCACCCAGGGTGTCGCTGGCGTACATGGCGCTCGCTGGATCCAGCAGGGCCGTCGTATCAGCTACATCTCCTCGGAGAGTGGCGCTCCTCAGGTCTGGACGATGGCTCCCGATGGTACGGACCGCCGTCAGGTGACCAATATCGAGGGCGGGCTCTCGGACTACCTCTTCTCACCCGATGAGAAGCAGCTGGCCTATATCAAGGAGATTTCCTTCGGGAAGAGCACTAAGGAGATTTACCCCGACCTGCCTAAGGCTACGGGTCGTATCATCACCGACCTGATGTACAAGCATTGGGACGAATGGGTAGAGACGATCCCCCATATCTTCATCGCTCCCGTAGGAGGCGAAGCGATCACGGGCGGTAAGGACATCCTCGAAGGTGAGCCTTACGAAGCTCCTACGAAGCCCTTCGGCGGGGCTGAGGAACTCTCATGGAGCCCCGACGGTAAGACCTTAGCCTACTCCTCTCGTAAGAAGACGGGTATGGAGTACTCCCTCTCTACCAACACCGATATCTATCTCTACGACCTCGCCTCAGGGCAGACTCGCAATATCACCGAGGGAATGGGCGGCTATGATACCCACCCTCGCTTCTCCCCCGATGGCAAGCGCATCAGCTGGATCAGCATGGAGCGCGACGGCTATGAAGCCGACCTCAAGCGCCTCTTCGTCCAGGATCTGAAGACAGGGCAGAAGACCTTCCTCACCGACGGCTTCGAGTATGATGTAGATGAGCTCCAGTGGGCAGCTAATAGCCAGAGCATCTTCTTCCTCTCGACGAAGCACGCCGAAGCCCAGCTCTGGGAGATCGCGCTCAAGGGCCGTAAGATCCGCCAGATCACCACGGGTATGCACGACTACACCTCGCTGGATGTGCAGGGCGATAAGATCCTCGCTGGCCGTCAGAGCTACATCGAGCCCACGGATCTCTACCTCGTAGACATCAAGACGGGTGCAGCGAAGCAGCTCACGGCAGAGAATAAGTCTACGCTTGACGACCTCGCTCCTATCTCGGTAGAGAAGCGCTGGGTCAAGACGACTGACGGGGGCAACATGCTCGTCTGGGTCGTCCTCCCACCGAACTTCGACAAGACGAAGAAGTACCCTGCGCTGCTCTTCTGCCAGGGTGGTCCACAGAGCCCCGTCAGTCAGTTCTTCTCCTACCGCTGGAATATGCGCCTCATGGCTGAGCAAGGCTATATCGTCATCGCTCCCAATCGCCACGGCGTCCCCAGCTTCGGTAAGGCATGGAACGAGCAGATCAGCGGCGACTACTCGGGGCAGAATATCCAAGACTACCTTACCGCAGTCGATGAGCTGAAGAAGGAACCTTGGGTCGACAGCGAGCGTCTCGGCTGTGTCGGTGCCAGCTACGGCGGCTACTCCGTCTTCTATCTGGCAGGCGTGCACCAGAAGCGCTTCAAGGCCTTCATCGCCCACGCAGGTATCTTCAATCTTGAGATGCAGTACATGACGACCGAGGAGATGTGGTTCGCCAACTGGGATATGGGCGGTGCTCCCTGGGAGAAGGATAATGCAGTCGCTCAGCGCACCTTCGCCAACTCCCCCCACAAGCTCGTAGGCAACTGGGATACGCCGATACTGGTCATCCACGGCGAGCGCGACTACCGCATCCTCGCAGGCCAAGGTATGGCGGCCTTCAACGCGGCTAAGCTCCGTGGCATCCCTGCCGAGCTCCTCATCTACCCCGATGAGAACCACTGGATCCTCCGCCCGCAGAACGCCCTGCTCTGGCAGCGTACCTTCTTCGGCTGGCTTGATAAGTACCTCAAGTAACCTCTATATGTCCGTGCGAAAGAACTGTTAGTCCCCTCTACAGTCCTTTCGCACGGCTTGCTTTCACCCCATCTCTCTCCCGAATAGGAAGCTCTTTTACCCACATAATTGACCCACTAACTCTCTTTCTGGTAATGAAGACCGACATCGAAATCGCCCGCTCGATAGCCCTCGAGCCGATCGAAAAGATAGCTGCCAAGGTGGCTATCCCCACCGACCACCTGGAGCACTACGGCAAGTACCTCGCCAAGGTAGACCTCTCCGAGCTCCAAGCTGGTCATAAGCCTGGCAAGCTCATCCTCGTCACCGCCATCACCGCTACGAAGGCTGGTATCGGCAAGACGACGGTCTCTATCGGCCTCGCTCTCGGTATGAACCGCCTCGGGCATAAGGCGGTCGTCGCACTGCGTGAGCCCTCTCTCGGCCCTTGCTTCGGTATGAAGGGCGGTGCCGCTGGTGGTGGCTACGCTCAGGTGCTTCCTATGGAGAAGATCAACCTGCACTTCACCGGTGACTTCCACGCCATCACCTCGGCGCACAATATGATCACCGCGCTCCTGGACAACTATATCTACCAGAACCGCAATACGGACAAGGGCCTCAGCGAAGTCCTCTGGAAGCGTGTCCTCGACGTCAACGACCGTTCTCTGCGCTCCATCGTCACGGGCCTCGGTGGTCAGGTCAATGGTATCCCAGCCGAATCGGGCTTCGATATCACGCCTGCCTCGGAGATTATGGCGATCCTCTGTCTGTCGACTTCACTCGAAGACCTGCGTCGCCGTATCGAGAATATCCTCCTCGGCTATACGAAGCAGGGTGAGCCCTTCACCGTGCGTGACCTCGGTGTAGCGGGTGCGATCACCGTCCTCCTCCTCGACGCTATCAAGCCCAATCTGGCGCAGACGACCGAGCATACCCCTGCCTTCATCCACGGCGGTCCCTTTGCGAATATCGCCCACGGCTGCAACTCGATCCTCGCTACCCGCATGGCGCTGGCGCACTCCGACTATACGATCACGGAGGCAGGCTTCGGTGCGGACCTTGGCGCAGAGAAGTTCTACAACATCAAGTGCCGCACGGCTGGCCTCCAGCCTGCACTCACCGTCCTCGTGGCTACCCTCGGCGGGCTGAAGATGCACGGCGGTGTCGATGAGAAGGATCTCAAGACGCAGAATATCGAGGGCGTCCGCCATGGGCTGGCTAACCTCGACCGCCATATCGAGAACCTCAAGAGCTTCGGGCAGACCGTCGTCGTAGCCTTCAACCGCTTCGCTACCGATACGGAGGAGGAGATCGCACTGGTGCGTGAGCACTGCCACGCCGCTGGTGTGGGCTTCGCTGTCAACACGGCCTTCGGCGAAGGTGGTGCTGGTGCGGAAGAGCTGGCTCGCCTCGTCGTCGAGACCATCGAGCAGAAGCCTTCGCAGCCCCTGCAGTTCACCTATCCCCTCACCGCCTCCATCGAGGAGAAGGCTACGGCTATCGCTCAGCGTATCTACGGCGCACGCTCCATCCACTTCTCGGCGAAGGCACAGCGCCAGCTCGAGCGTATCGAGCGCCACGGCTGGTCGAAGTTCCCCGTCTGTATCGCCAAGACGCAGTACTCCTTCAGCGACGATCCCACGGCCTATGGTAGCGTGCGTGACTTCGACCTCGAGGTGCGCGACGTCGTCATCAACACGGGTGCTGAGATGATCGTCCTCGTCCTCGGCGCGCTGGTGCGTATGCCCGGTCTGCCCCGCGTCCCCCAAGCAGAAAAGATCGACTTCATCGATGGACACATCGAGGGTCTTAGCTAATTAATACCTATATAACTCACTCACTACACTCAAACTCATGAACTACGATGTAGCTATCATCGGTGCTGGCCCCGGCGGTACCGACGCTGCAGAGCATGCAGCAGCCCACGGCCTCCGCGTCGTCATCTTCGAGAAGAATAAGCTCGGTGGTGTCTGTCTCAACGAAGGTTGCGTACCTACGAAGGCACTCCTGCACTCAGCCCACCTCCTCTCCGAAGCCCTCGATGGCAAGAAATATGGTCTTACGATCCCCGAAGCAGCCTTTGACCTCGGTAAGGTGATGGCGCGCAAGACGAAGATCCTCAAGAAGCTCGGTGCGGGTATCCGTATCGGTCTGCAGGGTCATGAGGTCGAGATCGTCACCGAAGAGGCTCGTCTCACGGGTCGCGGTGATGAGGGCTTCACCATCGTTGCAGGCGAGGCGACCTATACGGCACGCCACGTCATCATCGCTACGGGCTCACGTGCCTTCATCCCACCCATCGATGGGCTGAGCGACGTGCCCTTCTGGACAGCTAAGGAAGCGCTCGAGGTCGAGGAGCTCCCACAGAGCCTCGTCGTCCTCGGTGGCGGGGTCATCGGTATGGAGTTCGTCTCCTTCTTCTCTACGCTCGGCGTGGAGGTGACGGTCGTCGAGATGCTGCCTAAGATCCTCGGGCCTATGGACGAAGAGCTCTCTGGGGAGCTACAGAAGGCCTTCGAGAAGCGCAAGGTGAAGTTCCACCTCTCCACGAAGGTCACTGCCGTGCGTGAGGGCAAGGTCATCGCTGAGCATGAGGGCGAGACGCTGGAGATCCCCTTCGACAAGCTGCTGGTCAGTGTCGGCCGTCGTGCTGTGACCGATGGTCTGGGACTGGAGACGGTCGGTGTCGAGCTCCAGCGTGGGGCTGTCGTCGTCGATGAGCACCTCCAGACCTCGGTGCCTGGTATCTATGCCGTCGGTGATGTCAATGGTACGTCTATGCTCGCTCACACGGCTGCTCGCGAAGGGCAGGTCGCTGTACACCACATCACCGGCACGGAGGATGTGATGAGCTACCGCGCTATCCCTGGTATCGTCTATACCGATCCCGAGATCGCTGCTGTCGGTCAGACGGAGCAGGAGCTGCGTGCGGCTGGCGTCGACTATGAGGTGCATCGTGTGCCGATGACGCTCTCTGGGCGCTTCATCATCGAGAACGAGCAGGGCAATGGCTTCTGCAAGCTCCTCACGGACAAGGAGGGGGTGATCCTCGGTGCGCACCTCTTCGGTAATGGCTCTTCGGAGATCCTGGTGCCTGCGATCATGGCTGTCGAGCAGCGCATGAAGCTCTCTGAGCTCTCTCGCATCGTCTTCCCACACCCCACGGTCTGCGAGATCGTCCGCTCGGCTACCCTGCACTAAGGGAAGCTACTCCCCATAATAAGCCCGCCGGCTACGCTCCACGAAGGAGGGTAGCCAGCGGGCCTTTTTATACTGCTATGTGCGGGGGGCTTTGCTTTACACTGCTGTGAGGCGGAGGATCTGCAGGCCGTGGGGAGCGAGGCTCAGGCGAAGGGGAGCCAGCGTGGTGAGGCAGAGGAAGTCCACTGCATCCGTGAGCTGGTCTGCGGCACGGAAGGCTGTGCCCTCGGTGATGCCCGTAGCGGCGAAGAACTCAGCGGGTAGGGGGAGGGCAATGTCTGCCTGCTCGCTGGAGAAGTTCGCCAGCACGAGGTAGAGCCCTTCCTCCGAAGCGCGTGCGAAGGCGAGGACGCGCTCTCTGCCAGAGCCCTCGGCACGCAGGCCGTAGTAGCTCCCTCGGCTGATGATGGGGTCGGTGTAGCAGGAGGCGAGGCGCTGGTAGTCGCTGAGTAGGCTGGCCTCTTCGTCCGTCAGCTGGGCGGGGGTGTAATTACCCGCTTGCAGGCGCTGGAGCTTGTCGAGGCTCCAGTAGTCGAAGATCGTCGTGCGGCCATCACGCCCGCTGAAGCCCTCGCTGTCCATGCCCTGCTCTCCCAGCTCCTGACCGAAGTAGAGGAGTAGGGGATTGCCACCACTTAGGGCTGCGACAGCCGTAGCGAGGAAGCCCTGACGGGGTGAGGCGAAGACAAAGTCCGAGGCGAGGCGCTGCTCGTCGTGGTTCTCCGTGAAGTAGCACATCGCTGGTTGCTCGCCACCGACGGCATCACGCACACCGGTGAAGTCCGCTGCGTCGCGTGCGCCCTTGCCGAGAGCGATGAGGAAGTCATAGACGCCGACCTTGTCATAGAGGTAGTCAAAGCCTGCATGGAGGTACTCGCCGTAGCGGTGGGGCTGGTAGATCTCTGCGAGGAAGAGCGTCTCGGGGTACTGCTCACGCACCGAGGGGATCGCCCAAGCCCAGAAGGCGGGTGGGACAAGCTCGGTCATATCGCAGCGGAAGCCATCGACACCACGTGCAGCCCAGTAGCAGAGGATGTCACGCATCTTCACCCACGTATCGGGGATGGGGTCGGCATGCAGGCCACTTCCCCCGCAGTAGTCCACCCCGTAGTTGAGCTTCACCGTCTCGTACCAGTCCGTGATGCTGGGGTAGGGGCTGAAGCAGTCGTTGCCCGTAGCACGTGCTGGAGACTCGGTGTATGGGGATGACTCTGTGGATAAGGGTAGGATAAGTGAGGTGTCGGGGAGGTAGTAGAAGTTGTTGCGCGGGGAGAACGCCAGCTGTACATCGTCCGTAGCACCGAGGTCTGCGACGCCCTTAGGGCACGCATCGGAGTGATAGGTGCGGGCGACGTGGTTGGGGATAAAGTCCATCAAGACCTGCAGCCCTGCCTGGTGGGTACGCTTGATGAGGGCGTCCAGCTCTGCCTGTCGCGTGTGTGGATCTTCGGCGAGGTCGGGGTCGACGTCGTAGTAGTCCTTGACGGCATAGGGCGAGCCAGCCTGCCCCTTCACCGTATCGGGGTGGTCGGGGCGGATGCCTTGGGCGCTGTAGTCGGTCTTCGTGGCGTGCTCCAGCAGGCCGATATACCAGACGTGGGTAGCCCCAAGACTGCGGATATAGGCGAGGGCTTCGGGCGTGAAGTCACGGAGCTTCCCCGAGCCGTTCTCGGATAGTGTGCCATGGGGCTGGCGAGTCGTATTCTTATTCCCCCAGAGTCGAGTGAGGGCGGAGTAGATGACGATCTTCTGCTGCATAGGTATGGGTAGGTGGTGGGGCTAAGGCTTCTTTGCGCCCTTCTTCTTTTTGACTAGCGGAGCAAGCTCAGCTTTCGCCAGCTCGTAGCCTATCTTCATCAGCTGCTTGGAAGCGCTGACCTCGAACATCCCGAACTTCGTTACCTCACTCGTCTCGAGGAGGTAGTCACAGGCCGCACAGTCAGGGGTGGTATTCTGGCGGAAGATTAGTTCCCATGCACGGTTAGCGATGTCCTTTATATTCATGGGGGTTTCCCCACTCTGCACAGGGCCGAGGTTCATACCGATGACCTCCTCGCAGTCCTCGCGGATAGCGGTGACGGGGAAGTTGCGGAAGAGCCCGCCGTCGACGTAGGTGTGACCGTCGATTTCTACAGGGCAGAAGAGGATGGGGATGCTTGATGAAGCTAAGATAATCTTAGCCAAGGGGCCCTCAGTAAAGACGTGTGGTTCTCCTTGGTTTAGGTCGGTGGCTACGATACGCATGGGGGTCGGTAGGTCCTCCAGTTTGCGGTGGCGGAGGTTCTTCTTCAGGAGATTGAGGAATTTCGTCGTGCTGAAGATCCCTCCTCCCTTGGTGGTGAAGCTGGTCATCTGCATGAAGCCCGTCTTCGAGAGGAGCTCGTGGATCTCCTCAGGCGCATAGCCCGATGCATAGAAGGCACCCATGATGGAGCCGGCACTGGTACCAGCGATGATCTCGGGGCGCAGACCTACCTCATCGAGGTACTTTAAGACGCCGAGGTGGGCAAAGCCCTTGATGCTGCCGCCACTGAGGGCGAGCCCCAGCTGGTAGGGGCGGGTGGAGCGGTTGTCTGCCATTGGTTGAGTCATTTATTGGCGTAAAGATACGCCATGCCCCGCATACCTGCCCCGCACCTGTCTCTTAGCTGAGGGGGTAGTCCTTGCGTTGGCTCTCGGGGATGAGGTCGAGGATGCTCTCATCCATGACCGTATCACCCTCTTTCTTGAGGGCTAAGATTAGTGCTTCGTCTTCTGTCTGATAGACCTTACCAAGGAGTCGCTTGAAGTGCTTCTCTACAAATGCTTTCTTTTCCTCTGCAGATGCTTCGGGCCATAGTTCATAGAAGCGATACAGCTCCTCAAAGGCCTTGATGACGTCTTCTCTGAATCGCTCCCGCAGGAAGCTATCTGTGCTGGGGCCATAGTCCTGGCTTAGCACATAGGCTGAGAGGACGTAGAGGAAGTTGATCTCATAGGTGAGGACAAGGAGCGTATCACGGTCGAAGAGGCGATTCTCGAAGTGCTTGTTACTGCACTTCTTCTCGTCTTCTTGGTAGCGCGTCAGCTTGTGGTCGCTGTAGGATAAGTCCTTCTCATCAATAATCCCTCGGATGAAGAAGTTGGGAGTCGGGTTGTAGCCCTCGGTGAGCTCATCCCGATAGCGTAAGGTCTGCGCCTTCTCGTGGAAGAGGTCAATGTGATATTGGATCACATTCTTGGCGTAGGTGAACTGCTTGTATCTGGAGAGCTGTCCTACAGCGTTGTCCTCCTTGTAATACTTACTATCCCCGATGAAGTAGATATTACCATCTCCTATCAGAGACCTGTCTTGATAGATATGGTCGATGATCTTGCCGTCCTTCTGCTTCTTCAGCCCAGAGGGAGGCGTCTTTTCTCCAATTAGGCTGTCGATCATGTCCTCAAAGACGCTGTTGAAGTTGCGTACTAAGAGGCGCTCATCGTGGGCTTTCCCTTGGGCGGCCTCTTCGGCTCGCTCGTAGAAGGCATAGAGTAGGTGCCAGAGCTGCACCAGCTCGTCAGTAAAGTACTTCCCTCTTATTTGGCGGAGACGGCGAGTGCCCTTGCCGCTTTCAATGAGGTTCTTTATGCGGTGGGGAAGCTCGGTCTCATAGTTGAGGTTGCGCTTCGCTACGAAGTGATAGCTCTGCTTCAGATAATCGAGGGTAGAGTAGAAGAGGCAGATCAGCTCTTCGTCATAGTTGATAGCCTTCTCCTTGGTCTTGCACTGGAGGTAGTAGGGCTTTCCGTCTTGTAGGACTGGGGATGTCGTGCGTATCGTTTTCGTCCAATGGATCTTGTGGCGTCCGCTGTGTGCGATCGTGGCGATATAGGTGAAGAGCGACTGATGCTCTTTGCCGAAGCGGATTAGGGCAAGGATGAGATCAAGCAAAGTCGTCTCACCATCTCTCCGCTGCCCAATGACACCAGCCAGCTCGCGGTGAGAGGTGATCTCATTCTCGGTGTGACGTTCGCAAAAGAGTGCTATGGCCTGATAGATCCAAGCAGATAGCTCGAAGAGAAAGGCATGGTCTGCGTCTGTAAGTTGTTCGTTCTTCTTATCTATATGCAGTAGAAGTTCAGGCTCATATCGCCCGAATACCTTCCCTCCGACGATGAAGACCTTAGGCAAGATGAAGATCGTCTCATCCATCCCTCCATCATGGTAGTAGCCTACATAGGGGAGCTTGATCTGCCCTCCCGAGAGCTCCGTTGGGTCAATACCCTTCAGCTCAGGGAGGCCCGTTGGATCGTAATGATAGTCTTCGATGAGGACTTTCATCTCGGCTATGCTGTATCAATTACTCGTTCTCTTCTCCAGCACTCTCTTCTCCAATAGCTGAAACTTTGAGGTAGGTCATGAAGCCATGTAGAAGCTTTGTGCTATCGATCTCCCCATCGTACAGCTGATTGAAGCTGAACTCCTCTCCACCGTCAGCCCTTTCCCCAGAGCGGAAGAAGTTGCTTTGTGTGCCGTATTCATCTTTACATACCTCGTGCCAGAGGTAGGCCATTACCTTACTCTTGAACTCCTTCTCCTTAATTGAACTCTTGATGAAGAAGTTCCCCATCTGCTTGTCCTCAGATCTTGTCACCTTGAGGATGCGCTTGTTTATGGTCTTCAGGAAGTCAATCCATCGGTATTGCTTCTGTTTTTTCTCCTCCCCAATAGAGATCACAAACTGCCCCGACTTTACCTCGTCGCTGTAGTTAATGGGGATATACTCCCAATCCCATCTACGCTTGAAGGCGCTATCCATGGGGAATAGAGACTGGTCGGAGGTGTTCATCGTAGCGATGATGTGGAGATTAGGGGGTAAGCATAAGTTGCCCCCTTCAATTCCACGCTTGGCGTCTCCATTAAGTACATGCTGCAGGTAATCGGCAAGATCCTTATCCGCACGGATGTAATAGCAGGACGTGCCATCATCTTTGCGATCAAGAAGCTGGAAGAGGTCGCCAAAGATCTGTGCGCAGTTCCCTCGGTTGATCTCTTCGATCACGAGGTATACCTTCTCGTTGGGATGCTCCCATGCATGCACATAGGCCTTTGTGAAGACCTGTGGAGTGAAGGCATAGGCTATTGCTGTGCTATTTCCTGATGCGCTCAAAATACCATTATCCTCCAAGTATCTCCCTAATGCAGCACCAGCAAGGACTGTTGCTGTCTGGATAGTTTTTCCTTCAGCTTGCTGCTCATCAGAGTTCTTGGCCGCTTGAAGGATCTTGACTCTAAGTTCATTTTTCTGGGAGGAGCTTATGTTGAGCTTTTCAATGGAGCGATAATGTCTAAGGCAGAACTTTTCGACGGGATAATTTTCGCCCACTCTCACTTCGTTGGGGATGATTGCCAGCAATTCATCGAGAGTGTAGGACTCTTCCCATATAGGCTCAGATCTCATTTCGGGCTTATAGCAGCCTACAAAGCTTGCATAGTCGTAGTCAGGGTGGAAGGTGGTGCGAAAGATGTTCTCCCTGCCTACCCCTGCAAGATCTTCAGCTACCTTGTGTGACTTCCCGCTTCCAGGTGCCCCGAAGTAGATAGTTTGTAAGGATGAAGGCACCGATGATCGTTCCTTTTTGCTCGGAGTAGCTTGTGATAGTTGTAGCGCAAGGAGATAGCGCCGATAGTAGGCGAGAGCATTGGTGTATTGATTGTTTCCTTTGCTATTATAGTTAAGGAAGTCTTCGTCCTTCTTAAGAGATTCAATGATGCGATCTAATTCGGAAACCTCCAAGATGCTGTATATGTCAAAACTCGGCAGCCCCTCTAATCTAGCTATTGTTTCATTGATTCGAGCGAAGCTCCTATAGTTGTCAGCGCTTTTGTTTGCTGTGGTACAATTCTTTAGAAAAAATAAATAGCTTTCTTCTGGAGTCATCTTGATCATTTGATAGTGAGTTGTAGTCTATGCCGAGAGTGAATTGTAGGGCGTTGCTTCAAGAGCAAGGGGGCACTAAAATATCCTCGTCGGGACTTGGTTATACTGGGTACTATGCTGGGTTTATGGGCTGTTTCAGCGTTACAACCACAAAGATACGGCGTTAGTACCTTATATGCATAGTGTACTTACGCTGACTGTAAGGTGGTAGTTTCTATCCCATTGATAGCCTCTCTTGGCTACAGATAAAATCGCTTCCCTTAGGGGAATGATCGCACGTAGCTATATGCCGCTGTGTGCGGAGCTGTGGGGGAGGGGGGGTGTGAAGCTATATAGGTCGCGAAAGCAACCAGTACTGGTCGGAACGGCGAGCAGTACTGGTCACTCATAGTAAGTAGTACTGGTCACGAAAGCAATCAGTACTGGTCAGAACGGCGACCAGTACTGGTCAAATTGCGTTGGCTGTGAGGTGTGTAGGGTGACGACCTCGAGAGGTGCTGTGATAGAGGTGCTTGGGAGGGGTAAAGAAGGTGAGGTAAGCGAGGCGAAAAATGGAGGTGGGTGGTCGGTAAATCGCCTTCGCGGGCGGGCGCGCGAGCATCTAAAAGGCCTTTATCTACGGGCAAAAAGGAAAAGTGGGGGCTATTATGAAGAAATTTTAAGATCTTTGTACCGCAAATCCATAGGTTCTATTATACCCAAACAAGCAATAATGATTAAGAGTGCACTCCAGCAGGCTCGTAGCAAGTACAGCCCCAAGCTCCCTAAGGCACTGGAAGGTGGCGTGAAGACCGTCTTCGGTGCAGCTACGCAGAGCGTCAGCGATCAGGAAGCTATCGCCAAGCTTTTCCCTAACACATACGGTCTCCCCAAGCTCACTTTCGAAGCTTCGAGCGAGGCTACCTCTGGCACGCCCATCAATGGCGGTGTCATCCTCTCTGGCGGTCAGGCTCCTGGTGGGCACAACGTCATCGCAGGCCTCTTCGACGGTCTGAAGAAGATCCATCCCGATAGCCGTCTCTATGGCTTCCTCATGGGTCCTGACGGTCTCGTACAGCACAACTACATCGAGCTGACGGCCGACATCATCGACGAGTACCGCAATACCGGCGGCTTCGACATCATCGGCTCTGGCCGTACGAAGCTCGAGGAGACGGCTCAGTTCGACAAGGGTCTCGAGATCCTCAAGAAGCTCGACATCCGTGCGCTGGTCATCATCGGTGGTGACGACTCCAACACCAACGCTGCAGTCCTCGCAGAATACTACAAGAGCATCGGCGCTCCCGTCCAGGTCATTGGCTGCCCCAAGACCATCGACGGTGACCTGAAGAACGAGCAGATCGAGACCTCCTTCGGCTTCGACACCGCTACGAAGGTCTACGCTGAAGTCATCGGTAACATCCAGCGCGACTGTAACTCTGCCCGCAAGTACTGGCACTTCATCAAGCTCATGGGCCGCTCTGCTTCGCACATCGCCCTCGAGTGCGCCCTGCAGGTACAGCCCAACGTCGCTATCATCAGCGAAGAAGTAGAGGCTAAGAACCAGACCCTCGACGACGTAGTCACCTACATCGCTGAGGTCGTAGCCGCTCGTGCTGCTCAGGGTGAGAACTTCGGTACGGTACTGATCCCCGAAGGTCTTATCGAATTCATCCCTGCCTTCAAGGCGCTCATCGCTGAGCTCAACGACTACCTCGCACACCACGAGGCTGAGTTCCGCGCTGTCCCCGCTGACGAGCAGCGTGCCTATGTCGCTGAGCACCTCAGCGCTGCTAACTCAGCTCTCTACGCCAGCCTGCCCGCTACGGTAGCTCGCCAGCTGACGCTCGACCGTGACCCCCACGGCAACGTCCAGGTGTCGCTCATCGAGACGGAAAAGCTCCTGGCTGAGATGGTCGCTACCAAGCTCGCTGCTTGGAAGGAAGAAGGTCGCTTCACGGGTAAGTTCTCTCCCCTCACGCACTTCTTCGGCTACGAAGGCCGCTGCGCTATGCCCTCGAACTTCGATGCTGACTACTGCTACGCCCTCGGTCGTACGGCTGCTTGCCTCATCGCCTCTGGCGTCACGGGCTACATGAGCTCTGTACAGAACCTCACGGCTCCCGCTGCTGAGTGGATCGCTGGTGGTATCCCCACGACGATGATGATGAACATGGAGCGTCGTCACGGCGAAATGAAGCCTGTGATCCAGAAGGCTCTCGTAGACCTTCAGGGCAAGCCCTTCGCTTACTTCGTAGCTAATCGCGCTGAGTGGGCTAAGAATACGTGCTTCATCTACCCTGGGCCCATCCAGTTCTACGGTGATCCCGAGCTCTGCGACCAGCCCTCACGTACGCTCTCTCTCGAGCAGGCTAAGTAAGCCCTGAGGCTCGCACCTCTATACAAGGCGTACCCGCACCTGACCCTATGAGGTCGGTGCGGGCACGCTCGCGTATGGTGGGCTCTCGCCCTGATCTTTGTAGATGTGGATAATAGCTGTAACTTTATGTCCGTTACACAATATCTATCCACCCACAATCAGCTAAATAACCATGCAAGAGAAAAGCTTATTTGCGTACTTCAAGGAGTGCATTACCAGTAAGTATATCAAGTTCGAGGGGCGTGCACGCCGCCGCGAATACTGGGGCTTCATACTCTTCAGTATCATCATCATGCTCTCCGTGCTCATCGTAGGGAGCTTGATTGGCGATCTCCTTGGGGGCGGCTTCCGCTTTATGGGGATTATCCCTGCTTATCTACTAAGTCTCGCCTTCTTCATCCCTCAGCTCGCCGTGAGCGCACGCCGTCTGCACGATATCGGTAAGGACACTGCGTATCTCCTGCTCTATCTGGTGCCCTTTGGCTTCCTGGTCTTGTTTGTCTTCTATCTGATGGATAGCGAGCCCGGAGAAAATGCCTATGGCCCCAACCCTAAGGAGCTCTTCTAAGGAGGGATATCCTTAGTGCGCATATACGCATACAAACGGGAGCGAGGCGGCGATCATCTGATGATCGCCGCCTCGCTCTTATACTTCGTCCTACCTCCTCAATGAATTTTTTGTGACGGTAAGTAATATATGCACCTTCACGCACGTTATAATTGTGATATATCAACCCACAAACAACTAAAATACTTATGCAAGAAAAAGGTATCTTCGAGTACTTCAAGGAAGGTGTAACTCTTAAGTACATGGATTTCAATGGCCGTGCACGCCGCCGTGAATACTGGAGTTATACGCTCTGCGCCTTCGTCATTGGCTTTGTAGCTGGCCTTATTGATGGCCTCATCGGTCTACACAGCGTCCTCTCCCTTATTGTAAGCCTTGGCCTCCTCCTCCCTGGTCTCGCGATCTCTGTGCGCCGTCTCCATGACCTGGGTAAGGACTGGAAGTATCTCCTTATTGCTCTCATCCCCTTCGGTGCTTTCTACCTGATCTATCTCTTCGTTCAGGAAGGCGAGCCCGGTGACAACGCCTACGGCCCCAATCCTAAGGGCCTCTAAGTAGGACACAGACCTCTCCACGAACATACACACAAAACGACAGCGAGGCCGCGATCATCTGATGATCGCGGCCTCGCCTATTTATAGAGTTCCCTTTTGTGGTGGGGACTATCGAAGCATCTGGCGGTAGTGCCTATCGATCTCCTTGCGGGCTTCGTCCGTGGGCTCAAAGGCGGGTGCAGACATCGTCTCAAGGACGGAGGCGTCGGTCTTCTCGTTGAGCTTCGGGATGAAGACGTTGACGTTCACCAGCAGGTCTCCCTTGCCGTAGCCGTTGACGGAGGGAAGTCCCTTGCCACGCAGACGGAGGACCTTGCCTGGCTGCGTACCTGCGGCGATGTTCACGCGTGCCTTCCCACCGATCGTAGGTACCTCGACGGAGCCACCTTGGGCGGCCGTAGGTACGGAGATGAGGAGGTTGTAGATGAGGTCATTGCCGTTGCGGATGAGGTTGGGATCCTCTTCTTCCTGGATGACGACCTGCAGGTCACCGGGGATACCACCGCGGGGAGCGGCGTTCCCCTTGCCTTGGACGGAGAACTGCATGCCTTCGGCGACCCCAGCAGGGATGCGGAAGGATACGACCTCTTCGCCGATCTGAGTGCCCTTCCCCTTACAGAAGCTACAGGGTTTGGTGATGACCTCGCCCGTACCCTCACAGGTGGGGCAGACAGACTGCGTCTGCATCATGCCGAAGATACTGCGCTGAGCGGAGATGACGACGCCCGAGCCGTGACACGTGTCGCACTGCTTCTTGCCGTCCTTCTCCGTGGTGCCGTCGCCGTGACAGTGGGAGCAGGCGACTTGCTTCTTCACCTTGAGCTTCTTCTCTACGCCCTTGTCGATCTCCTCGAGGGTGAGGCGGACGCGAGCGCGAAGGTCAGAGCCGCGCAGGACCTGACGGCCACCGCCGCCACCTCCGCTGAAGCCTCCGAAGTCAAAGCCACCGAAGCCACCACCTCCGAAGAGGTCGCCGAAGCGGCTGAAGATATCTTCCATCGACATGCCTCCGCCGAAGCCACCGCCACCGCTGGCGGCGCTGCCACCGACGCCGGCATGACCGAACTGGTCGTAGCGCTGGCGCTTCTCTGGGTCGCTCAGTACGTCATAGGCCTCAGCAAGCTCCTTGAACTTCTCTTCGGCCTCCTTGTCCCCGGGATTCTTGTCGGGGTGATATTTGATGGCGAGCTTGCGGTAGGCCTTCTTCAGCTCTTCGGCCGAAGCGCCCTTAGCTACGCCAAGGACTTCATAGTAATCTCTCTTTTCTGCCATAGATAGTTTCTCCTTTCCTTACTGACCTACGACCACAGAGGAGTGGCGTAGTACCTTGTCGTGGAGCTTGTAGCCCTTCTTGACGCAGTCGATGATCTTACCCTTGAGGCTCTCCTCGGGGGCGGGGAAGGTGGCGATGGCTTCGTGGAGCTCTTCGTCGAAGCTCTCGCCCTCGGTGGGGATAGCTGTGACGCCCTGACGGCTGAGGTAGTCCACGAACTTTGAGTAGATCAGGTGCATACCTTCCTTGAGGGCATCGAGGTCGGTGGCCTTGTCGAGGTTCTGCAGGGCGATGTCGAGGTCATCGACGACGGGCAAGAGGTCGGTGAGGGCCTTCTCGCCACCGCTACGGATGAGCTCGCTCTTCTCCTTGAGGGTGCGCTTGCGGTAGTTGTCGTACTCGGCGACCAGACGCAGGTGCGCATCCTTGAGCTTGTCGAGCTCGGCCTGAAGCTTGGCTTCGGGCGAGAGTTCCTCGGCTGGGCTCTCGGTCAATTCTTCCTCTTGAGGCTGAGCCTGCTCGTTTGTCTGACAATCTGTCTGCTCTTCTGCGGCTGTCTGCTCGTCGCGCTCCAGCTCTTGATCTTTGATTTCTTCGCTCATATTATTTATTGTTATTTGCTATATATTAGTGGCTTACACCACATGGAGGGGCGGTGTAGGCGCTATCATTATCCTCCCGATCGTGCTGTGCCGTGCGGGAGCTATTTACCTTCGTGCAAATATGATACCAATCTCTTGGCAGGCGGGGGAGCCCATTCTATGCGGGCTAAGGAAGCCCCTCTCCCAAGCACTAACCGAAGGGAAATAAAGAGCTCGCCCGTGGACACCACTCAAGGAATCCACGGGCGAGCTTCTGCTTATCCCTTATTTAGAGGCGAGATCAGTCGGAGAGGAAGTGCCCTCGGACTATTTTTCCCAGTCTGTGATGATCAAATCGATGAAAGCACGAAGCTTCTTTGCCTGTGCCTCATTGATCTGCTCCTGTTCTGATGCTAAAGTTGCATAATTCTTATCTACCCACTCAAGTTCCATGTTGCCCCCTTTGTTGTCAGAGGTGACAAAGTCAGATAACCAACCCTTTGTTTTTTTACCTGTCCGTGTTGCCGTTACAAGAATATCTGCTCCCAACATAATGAATAAGTCTCTACTCTCCTTGAGTGCTTTCTCATCATCTCCTGCAGTCGATATAACTAATTTCTTTCCCTTATAACGGAAAGCTACTTGAATATCTCCCACGACTTCCGACTCCAAGAGCCTTTGCAAGAACTGGCGCAACGTGGCGGTCTCTTCTTGAGCTATCGATCGAATGCTGGTTTCTATCTCCGGCTTTAGTTTTTCGTCGATCTTCTCTTGTTGCTTGATCTTCTCTTGTTGCTTGATCTTCTCTTGTTGCTTGATCTTCTTGCCTAGTGAATCTGCACCTTGTACTTGATCTTTATATTTCTTCGGCTTAGCAACTACATCGATGTTTCCTTCCGGGCACTTTACTCTTGTTGTAGTAACAAGGATAAGACTCCTATTAAATACGGAGCAGAAGGCTTGGTTGACGTCTCTATTATCTATAGTTGATACAACTACTTTGGGCTTCTCTTCGGGCTTCTCT
>ERZ773018.465-NODE-465-length-24005-cov-7.904050_pt1 | contig 24005 bp, 19 predicted proteins | sample MGYA00580840_ERZ773018 | MGnify/ENA primary metagenome ERZ773018 (study PRJEB29015, sample SAMEA2738125) | human oral metagenome | biome: human oral; feature: human-associated habitat; material: saliva | place: China | collected 2256 ... | reverse complement strand
TTGCACGGTTTTGCTCCGTGTCTACATACAAGTTTCCCTATATGCTTACTAAAATTTTCGTGCAATTCATACTCTACGAGTACATGTCTCATGACTAACACCCTATGAGTGCTAGAGTCACGAGTGTTCTTGCACTATTTAATAAAATAGATACATAGCAATCTTTAATTTTTGTATTTTTAGCAACAAAATTATAAGTGAAGCCTCCATTTTCATTATTAGCAAATTTATTTACATAAGCTCTTTTATTATTAATAGAACTTAAAAATTGTTGATTATCTGGAGTGCTTGACTTGATTATGTCACTTACCTCTTTAGCATTAACATCTTCTATCACAGTAAAAGTCACAGATATTCCAGCTTCATCAGTAGACTTTACAAATGTAAAAAAGTCATCATCATCATCATAAATTTCATAAGAATTTTGTTTTATTTTATTCACATCAACAAAGCTAGGACTAGCAAAAGATAATGCTCCTAAAATTAAGAATAATCCTAATACAATTTTTTTCATATTGTCCTCCTAAAAAATATTTTAAGTTTAGCAATTTATGTTATAATAAAAAGGTGAATATTAAATGAATACAAAATGAATATAGAAAGTATTTTTACATAAAAAATCCCTACTATTACAAAGGAAGTAATGGTAGGGATATCTTTATTTTAAGAAGCTCTCAGCTTCATTTAAAAAATTCTCAGTAGATTCTTCTATTTCTTTTTCTGAAAGCTTTACAGGTGTAACAAGTGAAACAATAGGATAACAGTTTTCATTTTTAGAATTTTTGGCAACATAAATATTTATATATATACCCTTAGATAAATAGCTTTTAATATAAGCTTTTTCATTTTCATTTGAATATAAAAGTTTAAAATCCTTTGGAACAACTTTTGGATCTATTTCATCTAATGCTTTTTTAATTGAATTTTCTCTGTTATCTAAGTTATATTTTATAACTATGGATTCAACTGTCTCTTCTACTCTCTTAACTATTGTAAAAGTATCTGATTTATTTACTCTTATATGATAACCATTTTCTTGAAATTTCTCTTTATCTACATAATCAGGTAAACTCTCAGGTGAAGCAAAAGACAACACTCCTAACATAAAAAATATTGCTAATATAATTTTTTTCATAATTCACTCTCCCCAAAATATTTTTTTAATTCTATCATAAATTTTTTTATTTTACTAATATTTTAAGTTTTGTATTTTATGTTATAATAAAAAGGTAAATGATAATTAATACAAATTGGATATAGAAGGGAGTTCTACTTATGATTAAAAAGTTAATAGAAAATTTTAAAAATATTAAAATAGCCGTTATTGGAGATTTGATGTTAGATGAATATATTATGGGAAAAGTGGAAAGAATATCACCTGAAGCACCTGTTCCTGTTGTTAAAGTTACAGAAGAAAAATTTGTTTTAGGTGGAGCTGCCAATGTTATCAATAACCTTGCTGCATTAGGTGCAAATGTTTATTGTGGAGGACTTGTTGGAAACGATAACAATGCAGAAAAACTTATAAATGCCTTTCCTAAAAATGTGGATTGTAATTTAATTTTAAAGGCTGATAACCGTCCTACTATTGTAAAGAAAAGAGTAATAGCAGGGCATCAACAACTTTTAAGACTTGACTGGGAAGAGGAATTCTCTATCAATGAAGAAGAAGAAAATATAATAATAGAAAATCTTAAAAATCATATAAAAGAATTAGATGCAATTATTTTATCTGACTATAATAAGGGACTTTTAACAAAATCTCTTTCACAAAAAATTATAAATCTTTGTAGAGAAAATAATGTGATAGTTACAGTTGATCCTAAACCAAAAAATATTACTAACTTTGTGGGAGCATCTTCTATTACTCCAAATAAAAAGGAAGCTTATTTAGCTGTAGATGCAAACTCAAGAGAAGATATTGATATAGTTGGACAAAAATTAAAAGAACAATATAAACTAGATACTGTTTTAATCACAAGAAGTGAAGAAGGAATGACTTTATATGATGAAGGAATTCACAATATTCCTACTTATGCAAAGGAAGTCTATGATGTAACAGGTGCAGGGGACACAGTTATTTCAGTTTTCACTTTAGCAAGAGCTGCAGGAGCAACTTGGGAAGAAGCAGCAAAGATAGCCAATGCAGCTGGAGGAATAGTAGTTGGAAAAATAGGTACTTCTACTGTTAGTGAAAAGGAATTGATTTCTACTTATAACAGTATCTACAAAAACAATTAAAATTTTTGGAGGGGAGTTTTAATGGGAAAAAAAGAGGATGATGGTTCATTAAAGGTAATTGAAGAGTATACTGAAAAGATTGTAAAAAATCCCAATAATATTGATTATTATATTGATAGAGGAGATATATACTTTTCTATAAGAGAATTTGAGAAAGCCCTTAAAGATTATTCACGAGTAATAGAATTAAGTTCTTATTCAAACTCTACTAAAGGGAGATATTATCGTGATAGAGGGTATACTTATTATTGTTTAAAGGAATATAAAAAAGCAATAGAGGATTTTTCAAAAGCAATAGAGTTAGAACCTACTGATAGAGATTATCATAATAATAGAGGAAATGCCTATTATTATTTAAAAGAATATGAAAGGGCAATAGAAGATTACTCACGAGCAATTGAATTAAGTCCATATTCAGTTGTTTCTAGGGGTAATTATTATTGTAATAGAGGAAATGCCTATTATTATTTAAAAGAATATGAAAGAGCAATGGAAGATTACTCAAAAGCAATAAAAGAAGGTTGGTTTAGACATAGGTATTATCATGCTAGAGGCGAACTTTATTATTATTTAGGAGAATATGAAAAAGCAATAGAGGATTATTCAAAAGCAATAGAACATTATTCAATAGAAACAGATTTATTCCCTTTAAGAATCGATTATTATATTGATAGAGGAGATGCTTACTATTGTCTGAAAGAATACGAAAAAGCAATAAAAGATTATTCATGTGCCTTAGAATTCAAATCAATTTGTGAAGAAGTTGAAGATTTAGAAAAAATAATCTCTGGTCACTTGGATAGTAACTTTAAAAAACATAGGAAACAAGAACAATTAGATAATTTTTAGAGGATACTTTAGAAAGATAAAAAATTTTAAAAAGAATATATCATTCATAGAATTTTATTTAAAATACTTTTATATTAGAACGTAAATAATTAAATGACTACTAAGGAGAAGGAATAATGTTAAGAATAGGTAATGGTTATGATGTTCATAGATTGGTTGAAGGTAGAAGATTGATGTTAGGTGGAGTAGAGGTTCCTCATACAAAAGGAGTTCTAGGACATTCTGATGGAGATGTACTTTTACATGCAATAACTGATGCAATAATTGGAGCCTTAGGTTTAGGAGATATAGGGCTACATTTTCCTGACAATGATGAAAATTTAAAGGATATAGACAGTGCAATTTTATTGAAAAAAATAAATAATATAATGAAAGAAAAGAACTATAGAATAGTGAATTTAGACTCAATTATAGTGATACAAAAACCTAAATTAAGACCACATATAGATAGTATCAGAGATAATATTGCAAAAATTTTGGAAATAGAGCCTGAACTTGTAAATGTAAAGGCTAAGACTGAAGAAAAATTAGGTTTCACAGGAGATGAAACGGGAGTTAAATCATATTGTGTAGTTTTACTAGAGAAGGGACTTGAATTAACGATTAAATAATTTTGGGGGAGAAATAATGTTAGATAAGACTTCTTTTAGAAAATCTGTACTTACTTTTTTACTACCCATAGCAATACAAAATTTAATAAATGTTGCTATCTCAAGTACAGATGTTATTATGCTTGGAAGATATAGTGAGGTGGCACTATCAGCCTCTTCACTTGCAGGACAAGTACAATTTATTTTAATTTTACTATTCTTTGGAATAGCCTCAGGTGCAACTGTTTTAACAGCACAGTACTGGGGTAAAAAAGATATAAAGTCTATTGAGAAAGTTTTGGCTATTGGAATAAAAATAGCCTTTTTTGTGAGCATAGGCTTTTTTATCTTTGCATTTTTCTTTTCAAGAACTGCTATGAGATTGTTTAGTAATGATGAAGCTACTATCTTACAAGGAATAAGGTATTTAAAAATAGTTAGTTTTTCATATTTAACAACTTCCATTTCCATAGTATACTTAGTTACTATGAGAAGTGTTGAAAGAGTTGGAGTATCAACGGTTGCCTATGCAACTTCTTTTGTTAGTAACTTAATAATCAACTATCTTTTAATATATGGAAACTTTAGTTTTCCTGAAATGGGAGTTGAAGGAGCGGCAATTGGGACACTTGTTGCAAGAATTATTGAGCTAGGAATAGTATTCTATTACAATTCTAAGAATCATCACTTTGTTTCTATTAAATGGAAATATATTAAGAGTTTAGATCCTGTTTTAAAGAAAGATTTTTTTAAATATTCAGTACCTACTATGATGAATGAACTTTTATGGGCTGGAGGAACAGCAGCAGGAATAGCTATCTTAGGAAGGTTAGGAACTTCTATAGTAGCAGCGAACTCTATAACATCTGTTGTTAGACAACTAGCAATGGTTTTTGCTTTTGGACTTGCAAATACAGCAGCAGTTATGGTTGGAAAAGAAATTGGTAAAAAAGATTTTCATACAGCAGAAATCTATGCAAAGAAACTTTTGTTTTACTCTTTTCTTTCAAGTTTGGTAGGAGTTGCTTTACTTTACATTGCAAAACCTTTTATCATAAGTAAGTTTGCTTTAAATGCTGAAGTGGAAGATTTTCTAAATCATACTATAAATATTTTATTTTACTATATACCTTTACAAAGTATTTCGGCAGTTTTAATTGTTGGAGTATTTAGAGCCGGTGGAGATACAAAGTTTGCATTGATATCAGATGCTATACCACTTTGGTGTGGTTCAGTCTTACTTTCTGCCATAGGAGCTTTCTATTTAGGACTTTCTACAAAACTTGTCTATATTTTAATAATGTCAGATGAAATTATTAAATTACCTCTAATTATTTGGAGATATAGAAGTAGAAAATGGATAAATAATATCACAAGAGAATTGAAATAGAAAATATTAGGGGGAAAAATGGATAATAAAAAAGAACAAGAAAGAGCAGAATTACATAGAACAATATGGGCTATTGCCAATGATTTAAGAGGGAGTGTAGATGGTTGGGACTTTAAGCAATATGTTTTAGGAATTCTGTTCTATAGATATATTTCAGAGAATTTAACTAACTACATCAATAAAGGAGAAGTTGAAGCAGGAAACCCTGATTTTAACTATGCAGATTTAAGTGATGAAGATGCGATAGTTGCAAAAGAAGATTTAATAGCAACAAAGGGATTTTTTATTCTACCTAGTGAACTATTTGTAAATGTTAGAAAAAGAGCAGATAAAGATGAAAACTTAAATGTTACTTTAGATACTATTTTTAAAAATATTGAAAATTCAGCAAATGGAACTGAAAGTGAAAATGATTTAAAGGGTCTATTTGATGACATAGATGTCAATAGTAATAAATTAGGTGGAACAGTAGTTAAGAGAAATGAAAACTTAGTTAATTTATTAAATGGTGTTGGAGATATGAAATTAGGAGATTATCAAGAAAATACCATTGATGCCTTTGGAGATGCCTATGAATATCTAATGGGAATGTATGCTTCAAATGCAGGTAAAAGTGGTGGAGAATACTATACTCCTCAAGAAGTTTCAGAACTTTTAACTAAACTTACTTTAGTGGGAAAAACAGAAGTAAACAAGGTATATGACCCAGCCTGTGGTAGTGGTTCATTACTTTTAAAATTTGCAAAAATTTTAGGAAAAGATAATGTAAGAAATGGTTTTTTTGGACAAGAAATAAATATTACAACATATAACCTATGTCGGATAAATATGTTTTTACATGACATAGATTTTGATAAATTTGATATTGCTCATGGTGATACTTTAACAGAGCCAGCACATTGGGATGATGAACCTTTTGAAGCTATAGTTTCTAATCCTCCTTATTCTATAAGATGGGAAGGAGATGCTAGTCAAATATTAATTAATGATTCTCGTTTCTCACCAGCAGGAGTACTTGCACCTAAGTCAAAAGCAGACTTAGCTTTTATTATGCACTCTCTTTCTTGGCTTGCACCTAATGGAACAGCAGCTATAGTATGTTTCCCTGGAGTGATGTATCGTAGTGGTGCTGAACAAAAAATTCGTAAGTACTTAATAGATAATAACTACATTGATTGTATCATTCAATTACCAGATAATTTATTCTATGGAACAAGTATAGCTACTTGTATTATGGTAATGAAGAAAGCAAAAACTGATAATAAAGTATTATTCATAGATGCCTCAAAAGAATTTGTAAAAGTTACTAATAGTAATAAGATGACAGAAAAACATATCAATGATATAGTGGAAAAATTTACTAAGAGAGAAAATATAGAATATGTTTCAAATCTTGTTGACTATGAAAAAATAGTTGAAGAAAACTATAATTTATCAGTTTCAACTTATGTAGAAAAAGAAGATACTAGTGAAAAAATAGATATAGTTGAATTAAACAAAGAAATTCAAAGAATTGTTGCAAGAGAAGAAGAATTAAGAAAAGAAATAGATAAGATTATTGCTGAAATTGAAATTAAATAAGGAGTGGACTATGGATAATAAAATTAAATCTTTCATATCTTCTCCCGAGAATCAATATCTTGAAAGAAAAAGTGCAAGAGTAGAACCACTTGATATATTGAAACATTTAGTTGCTTTTGCAAATGCAGATGGGGGTTCATTGGTAATTGGGGTAGAAGATAATGGAGAAATAACGGCTTTTAATAATTCAAAAGCACGTAAAATAGAAGAATTTAAAAATATAGCACTCATAAAATTGAAAGACAGCCCTATTTTACCAAAATATGAGATATTTGATGTGAAAAATAAAAAGGGAGAAGAAGATAAGATTTTAGTAATTTCAGTTGAACCAGCTTATGATAGAGTTATAAAATCATATGATAATAATGTTTATTTAAGACAATTTGATAAGACAGAAAAATTAAATCATGAACAAATAACTCAATTAGAATATGATAGAGGACAGAGATATTTTGAAGATGAAGTAGTTGAAGATTCTTCAATAGAAGATATTGACTTAGAGTTAGTTGAGTCCTATAGAAAAAATATGAATTTAACGAATTCAAATTTAGAAGACATATTAAAAGCAAGAAATTTTATTAAAAAAGGACTTTTAACTAATGCTTGTGTACTTTTATTCGCAAAAGAACCCACAAAATATCTACCTCAAGCTAGATTAAAATTTGTTAGATATGATGGAACAAAAGCTGGAGTAGGAACCGAAATAAATATCATAAAAGAAATAACTTTTGATAAAGCTATTCCTAGAATAATAACAGAAGTAAAAGAATTTATAAAAACACAATTAAGAGAATTTCAATATCTTGATAGAAAAGATGGAAATTTTAAATTAATGCCAGAATATCCAGAATTTTCTTGGTTTGAAGGGGTAGTTAATGCTTTAACTCATAGAAATTATTCTATTAGAGGGGAATATATAAGATTTATTATGTTTGATGATAGGATAGAAATACAAAGTCCTGGAAGATTACCTAATATTGTTACCATTGAAAATATTCTAACACAGCGTTATTCTAGAAATCCAAGAATAGCTAGAGTATTGTCAGAGTTTGGTTGGGTGAAAGAAATGAATGAAGGTGTTAAGAGAATATATAGTGAAATGGAAAAATTCTTTTTGAAGAAACCAGTTTATTCTGAACCAGGAAATAATGTTTTACTTGTTTTAGAAAATAATATATTAAATAGAAATGTTAGAATTGAAGATAATCTAAAAAAAATAATTAATGAAGCTATATACAAAGATTTAAATTCTATAGAAAAAGAAATAATAAAATTTTCTTTTATGAATAAAAAAATTACAGTGGCTGATTTATCAAAAAATATAAATAAAACAACTGTGACAACTCGTATGTATCTAAAAAAATTAGTAACATTAGGTTTATTAGAGTGGCATGGAACAAATCCAAAAGATCCTACACAATTTTATAGTTTAAAAAATAAAAAGTAACTTTCTAGTATTTTCTAGTAACTTTCTAGTAAAAAAAGAAAGTTGCTGAAATATAAAGGATTTTTAAACAAAAAAGTAACTAGTAGCTTTCTAGTATTTTCTAGTAACTTTCTAGTAAAACAAAAAAATTATTGAAATATAAAGAAATCTTAAATAAAAAATGAAAAGTGATGTTACAAGTAAAAATAGAATTTCTAAAAAGAGGGAAGAAATGAGTAAATTAGATGAATTGATAAAAGAGTTATGCCCTAATGGAGTGGAATATAAGGAGTTAGGAGAGTATTTAGACTATATTCAACCTACAAAATATATAGTAGAAAGTACAGATTATAAAAATGAGTATAGTATCCCTGTATTAACAGCAGGACAAACTTTTATTTTAGGCTACACAGACGAAAAAAAAGGAATATATGAGGCTAGTATGGAAAATCCTGTAATTATTTTTGATGATTTTACAGGATCAATGCATTGGATTGATTTTAAATTTAAAATAAAATCTTCAGCTATGAAGATAATAATTCCTAAAGCTAATAAGACTTTAAATTTTAAGTATTTTTACTATTTATTAAAAAATATAAAGTATTTTAGTGAAACTCATACAAGATTATGGATTAGTGTTTTTTCAAAATTTTTAGTTCCTATTCCACCATTAGAAATTCAAGAAGAAATAGTTAGAATTTTAGATGACTATACAAAATCTGTTGAAGAATTAAAAGAAAAATTAAATAAAGAATTAATAGCTAGAAAGAAACAATATTCTTGGTATAGAGATTATTTGTTAAATTTTGAAAATAGGGTAGAAATTGTAAAATTAGGAAGTATTTCGAATATAGTGAGAGGAGCATCACCAAGACCAATTTCAAATTATATAACACTTGAAGAAGATGGAATTAATTGGATAAAAATAGGTGATGTTGATTCAGAAAGCAGGTATGTGGAAGAAACAAAAGAAAAAATAACACAAGAAGGAGCTAAAAAATCAAGAATTGTAAAAAAAGGAGATTTAATATTATCTAATTCTATGAGTTTTGGAAGACCATATATTGTAAACCAAGAAGGTTGTATACATGATGGTTGGATATTAATAAGTGATTATCAAACAAATTATAGTACAGATTTTTTATATTATCTTTTAACTACTAATAAAGTTCAAAAGTATATGAGAGATAATGTGGTTAGTGGTACAGTACAAAATTTAAATATTGATATTGTAAAAAATATAGAAATTCCTTTACCACCATTAGAAGTGCAAAAAAGAATAGTAGAAGTTTTAGATAACTTTGAAAAAATATGTAATAACTTAAATATAGGACTTCCTGCTGAGATAGAAGCAAGACAAAAACAATATGAATTTTATAGAAATTTTCTCTTGACATTCAATAATGAAGAAATTTATGCTCTAAGCAAGCAAGCAAGCAAGCAAGCAAGCAAGCAAGCCCAAAATCTAATTAAAATTCTTCAATATGTTTATGGCTATGTTGAAGTAAGATTAGGAGATATCGCAAGTATAGTTCGTGGAAATGGATTACAAAAAAGAGACTTTACAGAAGAAGGTGTAGGTTGCATTCATTATGGACAAATATATACAAAGTATGGAATGGTAGCTGAAAAAACAATTTCGTTTGTTGAGGAAAGTTTAGCTGAAAAATTAAGAAAAGTGGAAAAAGGAGATATAATTTTTGCTGTTACAAGTGAAAATATAGAAGATTTATGTAAATGTGTCGTATGGCTTGGCGAAGATGAAATTGTAACAGGTGGGCATACAGCAATATTAAAACATAATCAGAATTCCAAATTTTTAGCTTATTATTTTCAAACAGAAGCTTTTCATAGTCAAAAAAGAAAGTTGGCAACAGGAACAAAAGTTATGGATGTAACAGCAACAAAATTAGAAGAAATACTTGTCCCTTTACCACCACTAGAAGAACAACAAAGAATAGTTGATATCTTAGATAGGTTTGATAAATTATGTAATGATATATCAGAAGGATTGCCAGCAGAAATAGAAGCAAGACAAAAACAATATGAATATTACAGAGAAAAATTATTAAGTTTTAAAAAATTATAATTTAATAGGAATTAAAAAAACTTTTCATATTTTATATGAGAAGTTTTTTTGTGACATAAAGTAGAAAATTTGTTATAATTAAAAAAAATATAAAAATTAAAAAGGAGGTTTCATGAAAAGGTTAGCCATAGGTATAGATGATTTTAGAAAAATAATAAAAGAAGATTGCTATTATGTGGACAAGACAAAATTTATAGAAGCTGTTTTAGAAGATGCTTCAAATGTAAAATTATTTACTCGTCCTAGAAGATTTGGAAAAACATTAAATATGTCTATGCTAAAGTATTTCTTTGATGTTAGAGATAGCGAAGAAAATAGAAAACTCTTTAATGGATTGGGTATAGAGAAATCAAAATATATAAATGAGCAAGGAAAGTATCCTACAATTTTAATTTCATTAAAAAGTATAAAATACGAAACTTGGGAAGAAAGTTTAGAACAATTAAAAAGTTTATTATCTAATTTATATAATGAATTTGAATATATCAGAGAATGTTTGAATGAAAGTGAAATAGAACTTTTCAACGATATATGGTTTAAAAAAGAAAATGGAGAATATGCTAATTCATTAAAAAATTTAACATCTTTTTTATATAAATATTATAAAAAGGAAGTAATCTTATTAATAGATGAATACGATATACCTTTAATCACAGCACATAAATATGGCTATTATGATGAAATAATAAACTTTTATAAAATATTTTTAGGAGAAGCTTTAAAAACTAATCAATATTTGAAAATGGGAGTTTTAACTGGAATAATTAGAGTAATAAAAACGGGAATATTTTCTGATTTAAATAATTTAAAAGTTTATTCTATTTTAGAAAAAAAATATTCAGAGTTTTTTGGTTTTACAGAAGAAGAGGTAAAAAAAGCATTGCAATATTTTAATATAGAAGAAGAATTGGCAAATGTAAAATATTGGTATGATGGCTATAAATTTGGAAATTCAGAGCTATATAATCCTTGGAGTATAATTAACTTCTTAGATGGAAGAGAATTAAAAAACTATTGGGTAGGAACTTCAGAAAATTTTTTAATAAAAAATATATTAGAGAATTCTACAAGTAGAACTAATGAGATTTTAGATAAGCTATTCAATGAAGAAGAAGTAGAAGAAGCTATCACAGGAACATCAGATTTATCAATATTGATGGATAGTAAAGAAGTATGGGAGCTACTATTATTTAGTGGATATTTAACTGTAAAAGAAAAGCTTGATGATGATATTTATTCATTGAAACTACCAAATATGGAAGTAAAAAAGCTATTTAAAAAAGAATTTATCAATGTACATTTTGGTATAAGTTTATTTAGAAAAACAATGGAAGCCTTAAAAAATCTTAACTTTAATGATTTTGAAAAATATTTTCAAGAGATAATGTTAAAATCAACAAGTAATTGGGATACAAGTAAAGAAGCTTTCTATCATGGATTATCATTAGGAATGCTGAGTTACTTAGACAATGATTACTATGTAACATCTAATTTTGAAGCAGGCTTTGGAAGATATGATGTGGTATTAGAACCAAAAAATAGAAATGATAGAGCTTTTATTTTAGAGTTTAAAGTTGCAGAAGCTGAAAATAAATTAGAAAAATTATCAAAAGAAGCGATTAAACAGATTGAAGAAAAAAAATATGATATAAATTTAAAATCAAAAGAAATAAAAGAAATTACTTCTGTGGGAATAGCTTTTTATGGGAAAAAATTGAAAGTTAGCTACAAATAAAATTTTTGGAGGGGGCAATGTCATCAGTAGATTATAATATGCTTATATCAACACTTGAAAGTACAGTGGTAACTGAATATATAAGAGAAGACATTCCAGCATACAGTTATCAAAGTGAAGCAGATTTAGAGAGAGAGTTTATTAAAAATTTACAAAATCAAGGTTATGAATATTTGAGTATTCACAATGAAAAAGAATTAGTTGCAAACTTAAAAGATAAAATAGAAAAGTTAAATAATATTATTTTTTCTGAAAAAGAATGGGAGAGATTTTTCAGAGAGAAAATAGCAAATAAAAATGATAGTATTGTTGAAAAAACAAGAACTATACAAGAGGACTATATAAAAAGCTTTACAAGAGATGATGGAAGCTTAGTGAATATTAGTTTGATTAATAAAAAGAATATCCACAATAATTTTCTTCAAGTTATAAATCAATATGAGGAAGAAGGAGGAAATCATAACACAAGATATGATGTGAGTATTCTGGTCAATGGTCTACCTTTAATTCATATTGAGTTAAAAAGAAGAGGAGTTGCAATAAGAGAAGCTTTCAACCAAATTAATAGATATCAAAGAGATAGTTTTTGGGCAGGAAGTGGACTTTTTGAATATGTACAAATATTTGTAATTTCTAATGGAACTAATACTAAATACTATTCCAATACAACAAGAGCAAGACATATTAAAGAGATGTCTTTCAATAGAAAAAAAGTTAAAAAGTCTAGTAATAGCTTTGAGTTCACTTCATATTGGGCAGATGCAAATAGTAAGTCAATAACAGATTTAGTAGATTTTACAAAGACTTTTTTTGCTAAACATACTATTTTAAATATTTTAAGTAAATACTGTATATTTGACACTAGTGAAACTTTACTTGTTATGCGTCCTTACCAAATATCAGCAACAGAAAGAATTTTATCTAAAATACAATTAGCTAATAACTATAAATGGGTTGGTAAGATTGATGCTGGAGGATATATTTGGCATACAACAGGAAGTGGTAAAACTTTAACTTCATTTAAGACAGCACAGTTAGCCTCACAGCTTGACTATATAGATAAGGTCTTATTTGTTGTGGACAGAAAGGATTTAGATAGCCAAACACAGAAAGAATATGATAGATTTTCAAAGGGTTCAGCTAATGGAAATACTTCAACGAAAATATTGAAAGCACAGCTAGAAGATAAATATGAAAATAAAAGCAAGATAATTATAACCACTATTCAAAAGTTAGGACATTTCATTAAACAGAATAAAAATCATGAAGTTTTTAGAAAGAATATAGTTTTAATTTTTGATGAGTGCCACCGTTCACAATTTGGTGAATTACACCTTGCAATAGCTAAGACTTTTAAAAATTATTTTATGTTTGGTTTCACAGGGACACCAATATTTCCAAAAAATTCAAATGGAAGTTCAAAAACTTTGTTTAAAACAACAGAGCAAACTTTTGGAGATAAATTACATACTTATACAATAGTCAATGCAATAAATGATGGTAATGTACTTCCATTTAGAATAGACTATATAAATACTATTAAGGAAAAAGAAAATATACAAGATAAAAAAGTTAATGCCATTGATATAGAAAAAGCTATGTCAGCTCCAAATAGAATTAAAGAAGTTGTTTCATACATCATAGATCACTTTGAGCAAAAAACTATGAGGAATAAGCACTATGAATTAAAAGACCAAAGATTATCGGGATTTAACTCTATATTTGCAGTGAGTTCTATTCCTGTGGCAAAAAAATATTATTTTGAATTTAAAAAACAACTTAAAGAGAAGAATAAAGATTTGAGAGTAGCAACAATATTTAGTTATTCAGTAAATGAAGAAGAAAATACTGATAATTTAGATGATGAAAGTTTTGACACTGAGAATTTAGATTTAGGCTCTCGTGAATTTTTAGAGGAAGCAATATCGGATTACAATAAAATGTTTGGTACAAATTATGATACTTCTTCAGATGGTTTTCAACTGTATTATGAAAATCTAAGTAAGAGAACAAAGGATAAGGAAATAGATATTCTAATAGTTGTAAATATGTTTTTAACAGGTTTTGATGCGACAACTTTAAATACTCTTTGGGTGGATAAAAACTTGAGAATGCATGGACTTATTCAAGCCTTTTCAAGAACAAATAGAATATTAAATTCAATAAAAACTTTTGGTAATATAGTATGTTTTAGAGATTTACAAGAAGAAACAGATGAAGCCATAGCACTTTTTGGAAATAAAGAAGCAGGTGGAATAGTACTTTTAAAAACTTATGAAGATTACTACAATGGTTATCAAGATGATAATGGTAGAGAAAAAGAAGGATATAGTCAACTGATAGAAGAATTACAAAGTAAATTTCCATTGTCTGAGCAAATAAAAGGTGAAAGCAATAAGAAAGAATTTGTAATATTATTTGGAAATATCTTGAAAATAAAGAATATATTATCAGCTTTTGATAAGTTTGCAGGAAATGAAATTCTATCTGAAAGAGAATTCCAAGATTACCAAAGTATCTACCTAGATATGTATCAAGAAATAAGACCCAAAAACAAAGAAAAAGAAATTATTAATGACGATATTATTTTTGAAATAGAATTAATTAAACAAGTTGAAATTAATATTGATTATATTCTAATGAAAGTTACTGAATATTATAAGTCAAATAAAGAAGATAAAGAAATACTTATAGATATTAAGAAAGCTATAAATTCAAGCCTTGAACTTCGTAGTAAAAAGGAATTGATAGAAGGTTTCATAGAAAGAGTTAATTCTTCTAAAAATATTACTGATGATTTCCAAAAATTTGTCAGAGAAGAAAAGGAAAAAGACTTAGAAAAAGTAATAGAAGAAGAAAAATTAAAACCAGAAGAAACTAAAAAATTTATAGACAATTCACTAAGAGATGGTAATTTTAAAACTACAGGAACTGATATAGATAAGTTATTGCCACCTGTTTCTCGTTTCTCTAGTGGAAATAGAGGGCTTAAAAAGCAAGGGGTAATTGATAAACTAAAAGGCTTTTTTGATAAATATTTAGGATTAACTGTTTAAAAAACTTGAGCAAAAAGAGAATTCTTGTTAAAATAATAAAAGATAAGAATATTTTTAAATAGGTGATAATATGAGAGAAAATTATATAGACTGGGATAGTTACTTTATGGGGATAGCTCTGCTTTCTTCAATGAGAAGTAAAGATCCTAATACTCAAGTTGGAGCTTGTATAGTAAATGAAGATAAAAGAATAGTTGGAGTGGGCTATAATGGTCTACCTAAAGGCTGTGAAGATACAGATTTTCCTTGGGAAAGAGAAGGAGATTTTTTAGAGACAAAATATCCTTATGTTTGCCATGCTGAATTGAATGCAATATTAAATAGCATAAAATCTTTGAAAGATTGTATTATATATGTAGCCTTATTCCCTTGTAACGAGTGCAGTAAGGCAATAATTCAAAGTGGTATAAAAGAGATAGTATACCTTTCAGATAAATACAATGGAACAGATGCAAATAGAGCCTCAAAGAAAATGTTGGATTCAGCTGGAGTAAAATATAGACAATTTACACCTGATATGGATAAATTAGAGATAGATTTTAAAAATATTTAGAAAGGTGGAATAATGCTAGAAGCTTTAAGAAAAAGTGTTGTTTTTAATAAGATTAAAATTGAAGATATAAAGAAAATTTTAGAAGAAACTAAGCATGAAATAAAAACTTATTCTCCTAATGAAACAATAGCCTTTAGAGGTGATGAAGTAAAGGGACTATATGTAATTCTAAAGGGAATATTGAGTACAGAAATGCTTACAGAAGAAGGAAATGTAATTAAAATTGAAGAATTAGTTAAAAGTGATGTAATAGCTTCAGCCTTTATTTTTGGAAGTAAAAACTGTTTTCCTGTAGACTTAAAAGCAAAGGAAAAAGCTGAAGTATTATTTATTGAAAGAAAAGAATTTTTAAAATTATTATTTTCACAAGAACAGATTTTAGAGAACTTTTTAAATGAGATTTCAAATAAAACTCAACTTTTAACAACTAAAATCTGGAATAATTTTAATAATAAAACTATCAAGAAAAAATTCTGTAATTATGTCAATAGAAAACAAGAAAAAGGTGAATTTTCTATAGAGAATTTAGGAGCATTAGCAGAGTTTTTTGGAGTGGAAAGACCTTCTCTTTCAAGAGTTCTAAGTGATTTAGTAAAAGATGAAAAACTAGAAAGAATAGGAAGAAATAGATATAAGATATTGGATAAAGAATTTTTTGAAATCTAAGATAACTAATAAAATAGAGCTATTGCAAATTAATAAAAAGTAAAAAATAGTTCGTTACTGAGTAAATAAAAAAATTTTCTTTGAGAAATTTTAATAAACTTTAGCTATATATAGCGATTACTTGCCAGCCTATAATGGTTCTAGAGCTCCACAAAGGCTCTTTCACCATTATAGGACGTCGCAGTAATCTTATTGAAAACTATTAGTTATTTACTTAAAGAAAATTTATAATGATAAATTATGATGTAACTCACTTATTTTTTACTTTCAAATTTATATCTATGCAATAGCTCTTTTGTTTTATATTTTTAAATCTCCTGCTTTTATGTAACCTTTTTTCTTCAATATCTTATATACAATAAAAGTTATGACAGCAGGAAGTACGAAATGTAATATTATCATAGTTGGTAGATATGACATTCCATTTACTGAAAATGAAGCTATCTGTCCAACAAGTCCACTTGTTCCCATACCAGAAGCAATACTGTTTGACGATAAATTAAAAACAGTTGTAGAAAGCACACCTAAGATAGCACTTGAAACTATAGGTGGTATCCATATCATAGGATTTTTTATTATATTAGGAATTTGTATCATAGAAGTACCAAAACCTATTGAAAATACAGTACCTAAATCATTATCATCATAAGACATAACAGCAAAACCTATCATTTGACAACAACATCCAGTTAAAGATGCTCCAGCAGCAAGCCCACTTAAACCTAAAGATATCCCTATAGCAGCAGAACTTATAGGAAGTGTTAAGATAATTCCCATAATAACAGACATAGTAAGTCCCATTAAAATAGGTCTAAGTTCAGTTGTCTTATTAACTATGACACCAATTTCGCTGATAACAGCTGAGATATATGGAGCAAAGAACTTACCAAGTAAGCAACCAAAAATTATAGTAGTCATAGGTAAAAGTATAATATCAAACTTAGTTTTTCCCGCAATTCTTTTAGCAATAAGTAAACCAAAGATAACTGAGAAATATGCTCCCATTGGTTCTCCAACTTTTAGAACTGCTTGCCCATCTACAAAGTTAATACTACCTGCACCATACATACCTGTTATAGCAGAAGCTATTAGGATTAAGACATGAGATTCAAGAGCATAAGCAACACCAACTCCTATTCCAGCTCCCATTAAAAGTTGTGAAAATCCACCGAGATATGTTAAAAACTCTATATTAAAAAGGATTCCAATCTGTTTTAAAATAAGCCCAACTATCAATGATGAAAATAAACCAAAAGCCATACCATTTAAACTCTTGATAAAAAAGTTTTTCATTTTTTCTTTTAACCTCCAAGTATTTTTAAAATGAATAGTTGATATTCATTTTTTATATATTATATTCTTTAGTAAAAAAATTGCAAGAACAAATTATTTTTTGTAGAAAATATTTTTTGTAGGAAAGTTGAAAAAATAGAAAAATTGTCTAAAAAAATGAATAAAAATGTATAATTTTTAGAACTTTAAACTTGAAGATGGCTATTAATCAATAAAAAAACATCATAAATTATATAAAAATATATTGACTAATTTATAAAGTGGATATATAATAGTTAAAACAATTTATTAAAACAAATTGGGAAATTAATTATTAGGAGGTTGGTATGAAAATTAAAAGAATTCTATTTAGTATTTTAGCAATATTTATGTTTGTGTTAGTAGCTGCTTGTGGTAAAAAAGAAGCACCTACTGAAGATGCTAATGCTCAAAAAGAAGGAACAGCAACTGAAGTTACACAAAATTATCATATCGGTGTTGTAACAACATCTGTTTCTCAATCAGAAGATAATGCACGTGGAGCTGAAGCAGTTGTAAAACAATATGGAGCAAGTAATGAAGGTGGAAAAATTACCGTTGTAACAATACCAGACAACTTCATGCAAGAACAAGAAACAACAATTTCTCAAATGGTTTCTCTTGCAGATGACCCTGAAATGAAAGCTATAGTAGTAGCTGAAGGAATCCCAGGAACTTATCCTGCATTTAAGGCTATAAGAGAAAAAAGACCTGATATTTTACTATTTGTAAATAATACACACGAAGATCCTGTACAAGTAAGTACAGTTGCAGATGTAGTTGTAAACTCAGACTCAGTTGCAAGAGGATATTTAATAGTAAAAACAGCTCATGATTTAGGAGCAACTAAATTTATGCACATTTCATTCCCTAGACACTTAAGTTATGAAACTATTTCAAGAAGAAGAGCTATAATGGAACAAACAGCTAAAGATTTAGGAATGGAATATATTGAAATGTCAGCACCAGACCCACTAAGTGATGTTGGAGTACCAGGAGCACAACAATTTATCTTAGAACAAGTTCCAAACTGGATAGCTAAATATGGTAAAGATATAGCATTCTTTGCAACAAACGATGCCCAAACAGAACCTTTACTAAAACAAATAGCTGCAAATGGTGGATACTTTATAGAAGCTGATTTACCTTCTCCTACAATGGGATACCCTGGAGCATTAGGAATTGAATTCACTGATGATGAAAAAGGAAATTGGCCAAAAATATTAGAAAAAGTTGAAAAAGCTGTTGTAGAAGCTGGTGGTTCAGGAAGAATGGGAACATGGGCTTACTCATACAATTTCTCAGGTATTGAAGGACTTACAGATTTAGCAGTTAAATCTATAGAAAGCGGAGATAAAGACTTTACATTAGAAAAAGTTTTAGCATCTCTTGATACAGCGACACCAGGATCTAAATGGAATGGAAGCTTAATGAAAGATAACAATGGAGTGGAAATAAAAAATTCATTCTTCGTATATCAAGATACTTATGTATTTGGAAAAGGATATATGGGAGTTACTTCTGTTGAAGTTCCAGAAAAATATGGAAAAATTGGTACTAAATAAAAATAATAAAATATAAGACTATTTGGGCAATGGGGGCTGGAGCATTTTATGCAACCAGTCCCTATTCTCATTTAGACTTAAGGAGGAGGCTATGGTGTCAAATACACTATTAAAAATTGAAAACCTCTCTAAATCGTTTGGTGAAAACACAGTCCTTAAAGATATTAATTTAGAATTAAATGAGGGAGAAATTCTTGGACTAGTTGGGGAAAATGGTGCAGGAAAATCAACTTTAATGAAAATTATATTTGGTATGGATGTAATCAGAGAAACAGGTGGATACAATGGGAAAATTTCTTTTGAAGGAAAAGAAGTTAATTTTGCATCTCCATTTGAAGCTCTTAATGCAGGGATAGGAATGGTTCACCAAGAATTTTCATTAATTCCAGGATTTAAAGTTAGTGAAAATATAGTATTAAATAGAGAGTCTACAAAAAACAATGTGGTAACTCATTTCTTTGGAGATAGTATCAGTAAGATAGATCAAAAAGAAAATATGAAAAGAACCCAAGAAGCTATTTCAAAATTAGGAGTAAACTTAACAGGACAAGAGCAAATAAGTGAAATGGCTGTTGCTTACAAACAATTCACAGAAATTGCTCGTGAAATTGAAAGAGAACATACAAAACTTTTAGTTTTAGATGAACCTACAGCTGTTTTAACAGAAGATGAAGCAGAAATTTTATTGGAAACAATGAAAAAATTATCAGCTAAGGGGATAGCTATTATTTTTATAACTCACAGACTTAATGAAATAATGGCAGTATCTGATAAAGTAACAGTTTTAAGAGATGGACAACTTATAAATACAGTTGCTACAAAATCTACAAATGTAAATGAAATTACAGAATGGATGATAGGAAGAAAAGTAAATTCTTCGTCTGATGCTAAAAAAGTTGCTCATAATGATCTTGAAACATTGTTAGAAATCAGAGATTTATGGGTTGATATGCCAGGAGAAATGCTGAAAGGTCTAGACTTAGACATTAAAAAAGGAGAAATTCTTGGTCTAGGAGGTATGGCAGGACAAGGAAAAATAGCAGTGGCAAATGGAATAATGGGACTATTTAAATCAAAAGGTGATGTAAAATACAAAAATGAAGCCTTAGTTTTAAATAAACCAACATATCCTTTAGAAAAAGGTATCTTCTTTGTTTCTGAGGATAGAAAAGGTGTTGGATTACTTTTAGATGAAAGTATAGAAAGAAATATTGCTTTTCCTGCTATGCAAATTAAAAAACAATTCTTTAAGAAATTTTTAGGAGTTTTTAATGTAATAGATGATAGGGCTGTTACAGAAAATGCAAAGAAATATATAGAGAAATTAGAAATAAAAAGTATGGGTGAAAAGCAAAAAGTTGGAGAACTAAGTGGAGGAAACCAACAAAAAGTTTGTGTGGCTAAGGCTTTCACTATGGAACCTGATCTATTATTTGTTTCAGAACCAACAAGAGGTATAGACGTTGGAGCTAAACAATTAGTTCTTGAAACTTTAAAAGAATATAACAGAGAAAGAAATACAACTATAGTTGTAACTTCTTCAGAAATAGAAGAATTAAGAAGCATCTGTGACAGAATTGCAATAATAAATGAAGGTAAAGTCGCAGGAATATTACCAGCTAGTGCAGGAATACTAGAATTTGGAAAATTGATGTCAGGAATAAAGGAGGGAGAATAGTATGTTAAAGAAATTCGGTTTACCAAGACTAATAATATTAATATTTTTAATATCAACATATATAATAGCTCCTTTCGTAGGAATTCCTATAACAACAGCACTATCAGATACAATTATTAGATTTGGTATGAATGCTATTTTAGTTCTATCTCTTATGCCTATGATAGAATCAGGAGCAGGTCTTAACTTCGGTATGCCTTTAGGAATAGAAGCAGGACTTTTAGGTTCGCTAATAAGTATAGAGTTAGGATTTAGTGGTTTTGTAGGTTTTGCTTTAGCGATACTTATATCAATAATATTTGCCTTTATTTTTGGTTGGGCTTATGGAGCAGTTTTAAATAAAGTAAAGGGTGGAGAAATGATGATAGCTACATATATCGGTTTCTCATCAGTTGCTTTTATGTGTATTATGTGGATAATTCTTCCATTTAAAAGACCAGATATGATTTGGGCTTATGGAGGTTCAGGACTTAGAACAACAATAAGTGTTGAAACTTACTGGAAGGGAGTTTTAAATAATGTATTTGGGAAAATATCACAAGCTATACCAGTTGGAGAAATAATATTCTTCTTATTACTTGCTTTTATTATGTGGGTATTTTTTAGAACAAAAGCAGGACTTTCTATGAGTGCTGTTGGAAAAAATGAAAAATTTGCTCAAGCAACAGGTATCAATGCAGATAAGAGTAGAAAACAATCAGTTATAATCTCAACTGTTATCGCAGCAATAGGAATAGTTGTATACCAACAAAGTTTTGGATTTATACAATTATATCTAGCACCTTTCAATATGGCTTTCCCTGCTATAGCAGCAATACTTATTGGAGGAGCTTCAGTAAACAGAGTTACAATATGGCACGTTATGATAGGAACTTTCCTATTCCAAGGAATACTAACTATGACACCTACAGTTGTAAACGCTGTTATAAAGACAGATATGTCAGAAACAATAAGAATAATAGTTTCTAACGGAATGATATTATATGCTTTAACTAGAAAGGATGGTGGAAGTCGTGGATAAAAATAATAAAGTAAAAAACTTTATATTGGATAACAGTGTTCCAATACTTATACTTATTATGGTAGCTATAATGTTTCCACTTTCTGGTTTGAGTGGAGATTATTTAGTTCGTGAAATGATAGAAAGAATTTCGAGAAACCTATTTTTAATAATGTCATTGTTAATACCAATAGTTGCAGGAATGGGATTGAATTTCGGTATAGTTTTAGGAGCTATGGGAGGGCAACTTGCCTTAATTCTTGTTACTAACTGGCATATTATGGGATTGCAAGGAGTATTTTTAGCAATGATACTTTCTATGCCATTTTCAATTTTACTTGGATATGTTGGAGGAGTAATATTAAATAGAGCCAAAGGTAAAGAAATGATAACTTCTATGATTTTAGGATACTTTATCAATGGTGTTTACCAACTTGTAGTTCTATATTCAATGGGAAAAATTATTCCAGTTAGTGATAGAACACTTTTACTATCTTCAGGTAGAGGTATAAAAAATACAGTGGATTTAACAGAGATTTCAAAAGCAGTAGATAATGCTATTCCTTTAAAAATATTTGGTTATGATATCCCTGTTCTAACATTACTTTTCATAGTTGGACTATGTTTCTTTATCATTTGGTTCAGAAAAACAAAATTAGGACAAGATATGAGAGCTGTTGGACAAGACATGGAAGTATCTAAGTCAGCAGGGATAGAAGTAAATAAAGTTAGAATTTACTCAATAGTTATCTCAACTGTCTTAGCAGGTATAGGACAAGTAATATATCTTCAAAATTTAGGAACAATAAACACATATAATTCACACGAACAAATAGGTATGTTCTCAGTTGCAGCCCTATTAATAGGAGGAGCTTCAGTAGCAAGAGCAACTATACCTAATGCAATAGGTGGGGTAATTTTATTCCATACTATGTTCGTTGTTGCACCAAGAGCAGGAAAAGAATTAATGGGTTCTTCACAAATAGGAGAATATTTCAGAGTATTTATTTCTTACGGAATTATAGCTCTTGTTCTTATTATCTATGAATGGAGAAGAAAGAAAGAAAAAGAAAGAGAAAGAGAAAAAGCAATAGGATTTTAAAAAGTGAGGTAGAAGATGAAACATACATTAAAAGTAGCTATTATAGTTTTAATTCTTGTTGTGATTTCAGTAATTCTTTTTGTTACAGGAAAGAGACATGATATTCTAATTGAAAATAATTCAATGGCAGGAATTAAATACAGTATAAATGGAGAACCATATAAGACATTAGATGCTGGTAAAAAAGCTCTAGGTATATCAAAGGGAGTAGGAAATGTAATTTTCATAAAAACAGCAGATAATAAAGTTATAGAGAAAGAACTTCCTTCTAAGAATATAAATCTTTTTATCAATCAAGCTATAAATAATGGTGAAGATTGGTATAAAGAAAGTGAAAAATAATAGTAGTTTTTTATTGGTATATAAAGGAATTTGTATTTTTGGATATTTTGTGCTATAATAACCAAGTAGAATTTTTACTTAAATACATATTCTAAAATAAAATAAAAAGGAGAATGCTACGATATAGTAACTTAGAATAGGTATGTGTACCGATTGCTAGTCGGGAATTTAGGACTACAAAGAAGGTAGTAATAGTAATTTAGTAGCAAACTGTATGAAGAAATATTTACTAGCAGTTGTTTTTCTATGCTTGTCAATTCTTTCTTATTCTAATGATACAGAGGCCCTAGATCAAGATACCAACACTGGTATTATTACTCAAGCAAAAGATTTTGCCAAGGTAAAAGGTAAATCAAAAAAACAAATATTTATTGATACTCTTATTCCAACTATTGAAAAAGTAAGAAACAAGATAGCTGAGGATAAGGAATATGTAAAGACTCTTATAGAGAAAGAAATCTTAACAGCAGAAGAGAAATTATATTTAGAGGAGATGTACACTAAATATAAAGTAAAATCTAAATCTAAAACAGAATTAGTACACAAGATGGTGGTTCCACCAACATCATTTATACTAGGGCAGGCCTCATTGGAAAGTGGTTGGGGAAGTTCTAAACTTGCAAAAGAAGGAAATAATCTATTTGCAGTTAGATCGTCTTTAAAAGATCCAGAAAAAACAGTATATCTAGGACCTAACCAATATTACAAGAGATATGAAAGCTTAGAAGAATCACTAATGGACTATGTGATGACTTTATCAAGACATTCTAGTTATTCTAATTTAAGAAAAGCAATTAATAATGGAGAACAAACAATAGTTCTTATCGAACA
>ERZ773018.464-NODE-464-length-24082-cov-10.887918_pt1 | contig 24082 bp, 18 predicted proteins | sample MGYA00580840_ERZ773018 | MGnify/ENA primary metagenome ERZ773018 (study PRJEB29015, sample SAMEA2738125) | human oral metagenome | biome: human oral; feature: human-associated habitat; material: saliva | place: China | collected 2256 ... | reverse complement strand
CCAGCCCAGTTAGCCAGGCATATATGCGCAAGTAAACCGGACCAATATGGGCTAGTTTCAAGGCCATCCTCCTTTGGCGCTAGCACGCAAGCAACACTGGCAAGACACTGGCAAGCAGGCGACGTTGCGGTTGTCGATTGTACCTAGGAAATATATCGCGAGGGTTTTATCTGGACAAAACAATGGTTCGAGTGGCTATAGTCGCAGCCACCCGAACCATTGCATTTAAATCAGGCGCAGTCCTTGCAAATCAGGCGTAGTCCTTCTGGAACTTCAGCTCCAGCTCTTCTAGATAGTGGAACTTAGTTTCGGGCACAAACTTCCAGCATCTCGTTGATTTCGCCGGCGACGTCGTCGTTTTTACCCGAAAGTATCCGTAACACACAAAACCTATCTAGAACCGCTTTTTAAGCAGTCCAAGATAGGTTTTGTTGCTTTTTATAGGATCTTATACCACTTGTATAGCCTAAGCTAACTTAGGGTATCGATGCTTTTAAATCAGCCGTTGGTCGGGAAGTTCATACCGACATAGCCAACCTTCTCGCCACGCTTAGGCCAGCGAGTGGTGACGACCTTAGCCTTGGTGTAGAAGCGTACGCCCTCGGGGCCGTGGATGTGGGTGTCGCCCAGCAGCGACTCCTTCCAACCACCAAAGGAGTAGTAGGCCACGGGCACCGGAATCGGCACGTTGACGCCCACCATGCCGGCCTCAACCTCAACCACAAAGTGGCGGGCAGTGTCGCCGTCTGAGGTGAAGATGGCAGAACCGTTACCGTAAGGCGAAGAGTTAACGATCTCGATAGCCTCTTCGTAGGTGTCGGCGTGTACCACTACCAGCACCGGGCCAAAAACTTCCTCGCAGTAGATGTCCAGCTTGCGGTCCACGTTGTCCAAAATGGTCGGGCCCAGCCAGAAACCGTCAGCGTACTCTTCACCCTCGGGCTTGTAGCCGCGACCGTCGAGCACCACGCTGGCGCCATTAGCTTCAGCTTCATTGATCCACTTGGTGATGCGCTGCTGGCTAGAGCGGGTGATAACCGGGCCCATTTCGCAGGCCGGGTCAGTGCCGGGGCCAACCACAATCTTTTCGGCGCGAGCCTTGATGGCCGGAACCAGCTTCTCCGCAATGCCGCCCACAGCAACGATTACCGGCAGGGCCATGCAGCGCTGACCGGCAGCCCCGAAGGCACCGGCGCTGATGTGCTGAGCTGCAAACTCGATGTCGGCGTCGGGCATGACAATGGCGTGGTTGTTAGCGCCACCCAGAGCCTGCACGCGCTTACCGTGAGCCACACCGGTGTCCTGCACAATGTGAGCCACCGGGGAGGAACCCACAAAGCTGATGGCGTCAATGCCCGGGTGGGTGAGGATGTCGCCCACCAGGTTGCGGTCACCAGCAATTACGTTGAACAGACCGTCAGGCAGGCCGGCCTCCTGGTAGAGGCGAGCTACGAAGTGCGAGGCGCTGGGAACCGGGGAGGCTACCTTGAGGATGAAGGCGTTACCGGTGGCCAGGGCTACCGGGTGCATCCACAGTGGCACCATGGCCGGGAAGTTGAAGGGGCAAATGCCAGCGACGACGCCGACCGGCTGACGCATAGTGTGTACGTCTACACCACTAGAGGCCTGGTCGGTGAATTCACCCTTGAGAGCAGCGTTAATGCCGCACACAAAGTCCACAGTTTCGCGACCACGGGCAATCTCACCCAGGGCGTCACCGTGAGTCTTGCCGCCTTCGCGCACGATAATGTCGGCTAGCTCGTCAGCGTGCTCGATCATGAGCTGACGGAACTTGAACATGATGTCTACGCGCTTAGCCAGGGAAACGCGGGCCCACTTGGCCTGGGCGGCCTTAGCCACCTCAACTACATGGTCCAGGTCTTCTTTGCTGGCCATGAGTAGTTCGTCAACAACCTTGCCGGTGGCCGGGTTCTCAACGGGAATGGTCTTGGTTGAAGTACCGGTGTAGGGCTTACCGTCCACCCAATGTGAAATCGCCATGATCTCCTCTTTCTACTGTTCTTCAACGAACAGCCGGTTAATTTTGTTAGGACAAATATAGCACGCTTTGCGTCGCCTAGTCACTAACTTTCGCTCAGTCTCTGAGCCTTAAGCCCTAGTTTAGCGCATCAGCACAGAACTTAAAGACATTTATGACGCAATAGTGGGCCAGCACCCATTTTTTGGATGCTGACCCACCACTAGCCACTCACGTGGCGTCGTCGCTAACCCGTAAGCCTAAGCTCACTAAAGAGTCATCACAGGTAGTGACGCTGCGGCTTACGGTCGCGTACGTAGTCCTCGTAAGCCTTCTGGGTGGACTCTAGGCGAGAAACGCCAGAGACTGCCACGTCCCACCAGCTGGAGCCGGGCGGGTTTGGGCCGTAAAGGTCGGTCTCAATGTGGATCATGGTGGCCTTGTCGCTGGCCTCAGCCTTGCGGTAAGCGTCCTTAAACTCTTCGATGGTAGAGACCTCAATTACGTCAATGCCCCAGCTGGCGGCGTTGGCGGCGATGTCTACACCAGGAATGTTCTGCTCGTCTTCCAGATGCGAGCCGGTGCCACGCTTGCGGTACTTGGTACCAAAGCGCTGGGAGCCGCGAGACTCAGACAGGGCACCAATGGAGGCAAAACCGTAGTTCTGCAGCAGCACGTAGATAACCTTGATGCCTTCCTGGGCCACGGTGGCTAGCTCCATGGGCAGCATCTGGTAGGTACCGTCACCAACGATGGAAACTACCTCGGACTGCGGGCGGGCCAGCTTGGCACCCAGGGCAGCGGGAATCTCGTAGCCCATGCAGGAGAAGGCGTACTCCACATGGTACTGCACCGGGGTCTTGGCCTGCCATAGAGCCTGCAGGTCACCGGGCATGGAGCCGGCGGCGTTGATGACGATGTCCTCCTCGCCCAGCAGCTCGTTAAGGGCACCAAATACCTCGGTCTGGGCCGGTAGCGGGCCGTGGCCCAGGTGGTAGCACTTGTCTACCTTGGCAGCCCAAGCCTCGCGCTCAGCGGTGATTTCCTCGCTGTAGGCGGCGTCAACGTGGTAGTCAGCCAGGGCTTCCTTGAGGGCAACTAGGGCCTCACGGGCGTCAGCTACAACCATTTCGGCGCTCTGCTTGGCAGCATCGAAAGCGGCTACGTTGATGTTCACGAACTGCACGTCGGGGTTCTTGAACTGAGTCTTGGAAGCGGTGGTGAAGTCAGAGTAGCGGGTACCAATACCAATGATCAGGTCAGCCTTGTCGGCCAGGTGGTTACCACTGTCGCCACCGGTGGAGCCCACGCCACCCACGGAGCAGGGGTGGTCGTAGTTGATAGCACCCTTACCGGCCTGGGTGTCAGCCACCGGAATGCCGGTAGCGGAGGCGAACTCGCGCAGCTGCTCAGAAGCCTCAGAGTAGATGGTGCCACCACCGGAGATGATCAGCGGGCGCTTGGCGGCGCGGATCTTGGCGACGGCGCGTTCCAGGGCGGCCTTCTCGACGGCGGGGCGACGCACGTGCCACACGCGCTTGCGGAAGAACTCCAGCGGCCAGTCAAAAGCTTCAGCCTGCACATCCTGGGGCATGGCGATGGTGACGGCGCCGGTCTCGGCCGGGTCGGTCAGCACGCGCATGGCGTTGAGCAGGGACGGGATCAGCTGCTCGGGGCGGTTGATGCGGTCGAAGAAGCGCGAGACCGGACGGAAGCAGTCGTTAACGGTCACCTCTAGGGTGGTGGGGTCCTCTAGCTGCTGCAGTACCGGGTCCGGAATGCGGCTAGCGAACTGGTCGGAGGGGAATAGCAGTACCGGCACGCGGTTGGTGGTGGCCAGGGCGGCACCCACAACCATGTTCAGCGAGCCCGGACCAATAGAGGCGGTGCACATGTAGGTCTGCATGCGGTTGGTGGTCTTAGCGAAGGCGGCAGCAGCGTGCACCTGGCCCTGCTCGTTACGCGGCATGATGTAGGGCATCGGGTTTTCACCCTCAACCGGAGCGATTTCGTTCTGCAGCAGTGCCTGACCGATACCAGCTACGTTACCGTGACCGAAGATACCGAAAGCGCCCGGGATTAGACGGTGCTCGACGCCGTCACGCTCGGAGTACTGGTTAGACAGGAAGCGAATGGTGGCTTGTGCGACGGTTAGGCGCACGGTGCCGGTGTAGGCTTCATTGCTCACGTTGGTTCTCTTTCTGTGGATCTACGCTTAGATTTGTTTATACATTAAGTACTTTAATGTGGCAGGTGCAACCAGTATTTTGTTCTGGCTCACTTGGCCATCGGTAGACGCGGGTCTACCTCCTGGCCTTCCCAGCTGGCACGGATCCAGTGGTGGGCCGGGTCGTCGGGAGCCAGCCACACTAGGTCCTCGCTGGGGCCAGCCATAACGTTGAGGTAGTACATGTCGTAGCCAGGGGCGGCCACACAAGGACCGTGGTAACCGTGCGGGACCAGGGCGGTGTCGCCGTCGTGAACCTCAGTGCACAGATCAATGGGACGCTCGGGGGTGCCGTAGGTGCGGTGCAGACCAAAGCCGGCGCTACCATCGGGGCCAGAGGCAATCTCGAAGTAGTAGATCTCTTCTAGTTCGCGCTCGTTTTCGCTGTGCTCATCATGCTTGTGGGCCGGGTAGCTGGACCAGTTACCACCGGGAGTAATAACCTCGCAGGCCAGCAGGTGGGAGGTGGTTACACCCTCCACGGCCAGGCAGTAGTTGTTTACCTGACGCGAGCAGTCCCCCGCACCACGCAGGTCAATACGCACGGTCTCCTTGGGGTAGTAAGCGGCGGGCAGGTCCTTGGTGGCCACCGCCGAGGGGAAAGCAAAGCGACCACCGTCAGCGCTGGTGATGGTCAGCTCCTTGCCGCGCCCCACGTAGAGATAGTCGGTTACCGCCTGGAAAACCCCGGGGCGGCCGGCTAGCTCATAGTCGCGCCCATCCACGTTTACAGTGGCAGAACCGGCCAGGGGCAGCACCAACAATTCGCTGTCGCCGGTCTCTAGAGCCTGGCTAGCGCCAGCTTCTAGCTCCACCACACGCAGGCCGCTGTAGCCCCAGCCAGCCTTTTCGTGGTCAATGTCCACGGTGAACTGACCATGCCCACTAGTGCGGGCCGGAATGAAGATATCTGCACTCATGTTTCTCACTTCAATAGTTGGACGGTCTTGTCTACTGCCGTCGCCACATCGCCGTCGGCAGGAAATAGCAGCGAGCGACCAATTACTAGGCCGCGCACATTGGGAGCCTGAAGAGCTTTACCCCAAGCCACCAGGTCTTCATCTAGATTGCCCTTGCCTGCCCCCAGTGCCCCACGGGCGGGGTGGTCGCCGCGGTTCCTCGGCGGCGAGGGCGCCGTCAGGGCCCAGTGCCCCACGGGCGGGGTGGTCGCCGGCAATGATCATTAGGTTGCCGCTAATTTGCGCCAGGTCAGCTTTGGGGCGCTGACGTAGAGCCTTAGCGAAAGCTTCGGGCTCGCGCATACGGATTTGGGAGAGTTTGGCAATTAGGCTCACAATATGCCACCGGTTTCGAGCATGGTTTCCAGTTCTGCGCGAGTGGGCATGGCGGTGGAGCACTCTAGACGTGAAGCCACCAGCGCGCCCGAGAGGGAGGCGGCCTTGATCATTTTTTCTAGGCCCCAGCCTTCTAGTAGGCCGTGGCAGATGGAGCCACCGAAAGCGTCACCGGCACCTAGGCCGTTGGTTACGTTTACTTTGGTGGCCGGCACCCACACGCTTTCGTCGCAGGTCTTAGCTAGGGTGCCGCGTGGGCCTTGCTTGACAATGGCTAGTTCCACGCCACGCTCTAGTAGGGCGTCTGCAGCGCGTTCAGGTTCGGCTTCTCCGACGGCGACGGCGCACTCTTCGCGGTTACCGATGGCTACGTCTACGCTTTCGAGCACATTCCACACGCGTTCGCTGGCTTGCTGCGGGTAGGCCCAGAGGTTTTCACGGTAGTCCAGGTCAACAATGGTGTAGGGGCGCTTGTTGCGACGTGACAGGACGGTGGTGTGTACCTGCAGGGAGCGCTCTCGTGACAGGCCGGTTACGGTGAACCAAAAGATTTTGGCGTTTTCGACGGCGGCCCAGTCTACTTGCTGAGGTAGCACTTCTAGGTCGGGGGCGCTGGGCTCGCGATAGAAGTAGAGGGGGAAGTTGTCGGGGGGAAAAATCTCACAGAAAGTGACGGGGGTGTGGAAGTCATGGACAGTGACTACATTTGCGTCGCTCACACCTAGGCGGCGCATCTCACGCTGTACGAAACGGCCGAAAGGATCGTCACCTACACCGGTGATTACCCCACTGGTGTGACCTAGGCGGGCGGCGGCCACGGCTACGTTAGTGGGAGATCCGCCCAGGAATTTGCCGAAACTTTCTACATCTTCAAGGTGTACGCCAGTTTGTAAGGGGTAGATGTCAACGCCACTACGCCCTATTGTCAGCACATCTAGGCCGGCTTGATTTGTCATATCTGTGGGCTACCTTTCCACTTCTTCGGGGTGGCCCCCGCGCCTGATAAACAGTATGCCCGCTCACATCCGACAGCGTCAAGCTTTGTACTTACAAACGGTTATATGTGTACAGCACACAAATTATTGCTTTATTATTAGCACCATCATCACTTGATCAGACAAGCCGGATGTCAACGGCGCATGTCACTATGTGCGAGCGACGTTGCCAACTGGCTTGTTGTGTGGTGATACCCCAACATCCCGAATAACTACACAGTTATCGAGCTTCTAAATACCCTCACGGGTTCCCTGATTTAGTTGCCCGCACGAAAGAAAAGACACCATGGCTACCTCCCCCGCGACCCCCTACGCGCTGCAGATACAGTTGGATCGCACCTCCCCAGTGCCGCTCTACTACCAGATCTCTGAGCCGATCGCGAAGCTTATCTTGGATGGTGACCTGCCTGCAGGTACTCGCCTAGAAGACGAGCTTTCTATGGCCGCACGCCTACAAGTTTCCCGCCCTACCGCCCGTCAGGCCCTACAGCGTCTAGTTGACCGTGGCCTACTAACCCGACGACGCGGCGTCGGCACTATCGTGGCTCCCACCCACGTGCACCGCCCGATGGAACTAACCAGCCTTCTCAATGACCTAAAGGCCGCCGGGCACACCGTGCGCACCTCGGTCTCTGACTATGAGGAGCACCCCGCCAACGCCGAAGAGGCCAAGCGCCTCAAGGTCCGCCCTGGCACCGCCCTAGTTCACATCGTGCGTCTGCGCTATGCCGACGACGAGCCCGTCTCTATCCTTGACAACCTCCTGCCGGCTGACATCGCCCCCTCGATGCGCCGCCTAGAGGACAACTCCCTATATGACCTATTCCGTGAGCTAGATATTGTTCCCACAACTGCTCACCAGGTTATTGGGGCCCGCCTAGCTTCCGTTAAGGAAGCCCAGATGCTCAACGAGCGCCGCAACGCCGCCGTGCTAACTGCACAGCGCACCACTTACGACGCTAACGGTCGAGTCATTGAATACGGTAACCACATTTACCGTGCTTCACGCTACTCCTTCGAAACCACCCTGTTTTCGCAGTGAGTAATTGGCCTGTCAATTTTTAGGCAGGCATTGGCTTGGCTTCGACCCAGCGAAGCTAGCTAAGTATCTACAGTCACGACGTCGCCACTTTGGCGGCGTCGTGCTTTTACCCTTTTTACCCGAAATAAAGCCAAATCTGCCTGCAAAAGCGTGCGCAACCAAAGAGGTATGTGCGGACACCTACCCAATTGTCGGTTTTGTACTGACATATGTTGACAGGTGTGGGCCAGCTCCCCTAAAGTCATTTCTATCGACACCGCTAGTCGCCTCTAAGACCAAAGATTTTCACGAAGGAGTGCCTGCCAATGAGCATTGAATACACGCCTGGGCCGCTGCTAGATGCAGCCCGCAACACCCCCACCGCGCTATGGAACGACTCCTCTGACCCAGACGAACTGCGTCAGTCCATTTCCTACGGTGGTGTTGGCGCTACCTGCAACCCGACCATCGCTTACAACTGCATCATCAAGCGTAAAGACTTCTGGAACGCTCGCATCGCCGAGATCGCCAAGGATAACCCCACCATCACCGAGTCTGAGATTGGTTGGACCGCAGTACGCGAGCTGAGCCTCGAAGCTGCCAAGCTACTCGAACCCATCTTCGAGCGCGAGAATGGCCGCAACGGCCGTCTGTCAATGCAGACCGACCCCCGTCTAGCCCGCTCCGCCAAGGCTCTAGCCGACCAAGCCGAAGAGTTCCACAAGCTAGCTCCGAACATCATCGTCAAGATCCCCGCCACCGCTGTTGGTGTTGAGGCCATCGAAGACGCCACCTACCGCGGCGTAAGCGTAAACGTAACCGTCTCCTTCTCGGTTGCTCAGGCCGTTACCACCGGTGAAGCCATCGAGCGTGGTCTAAAGCGTCGTGAGGCTGAGGGCAAGGACGTGTCCACCATGGGCCCCGTGGTCACCCTGATGGTTGGTCGTCTAGACGACTGGATCAAGGACGCTGCCAAACGCGACAAGCTGTTCCTCGACCCCGGCCACCTAGAGTGGGCCGGTGTGGCCGCCTTCAAGCGCGCCTACACTGAGTTCCAAAAGCGCGGCCTGCGTGCTCGTATGCTCTCCGCTGCTTTCCGTAACGTGATGCACTGGAGCGAGTTCGTCGGTGGCGACGTCGTAGTCTCCCCGCCGTTCGCTTGGCAGCAGCTGATCAACAACTCCGGATACAAGATGGTTGAGCGCATGGACGTACCCGTGCGCGACGACATCATGGAGACCCTGCTGGGCATCCCCGAGTTCGTCCGCGCTTACGAGCCCGAGGGCATGACCCCTGAGGAGTTCACCCAGTTCGGCGCCACCCGCAAGACCCTGCGTGGCTTCCTAGAGTCCGACAACGACCTAGACCGCCTGGTACGCGAGGTGCTCATTCCCAAGCCCTGATCTATAAGATCAGCTTAAATTTAGGGGCGGTGACCTAAAGATACGGCTGCAGCTAATGAGTGACTGCACAGGCCACCGCCCACACCCAAACTCACTGCTACTTTAGGAAAAATATGCTAAACATTGCCGTCATCGGTGCCGGCCGCATTGGCCACGTCCACGCTAAGACCATCGCCTCCCACCCGGACGCCAAGCTGGCCCTGGTTGCTGACCCCTTCGGCGACGCCGCCGAGAAACTCGCCGCTGAATACGGCGCAGCCCACACCAAGGACATCGACTCTGTTTTCGCTGACGAGTCCATCGACGCCGTCGTCGTCGGCTCCCCCACTCCGCTGCACATTCCGCACCTACTGGCTGCTGCTAAGGCTGGCAAGGCCGTACTGTGCGAGAAGCCCATTGCTTTGGATATGAAGGACGTTGAGGCTGCCCAGGCTGAGCTGGACGCCGTAGAGGTTCCGGTTATGTTCGGCTTCAATCGCCGTTTCGACCCCTCCTTCGCCACCCTGCACCAGGCTGTTGTCGACGGCAAGATCGGTGACCTGGAGACCCTGCTGATCATCTCCCGCGACCCCGCCGCCCCGCCGGCCGAGTACGTAAAGGTCTCCGGCGGTATCTTCCGCGACATGACCATCCACGACTTCGATATGGCTCGTTTCTTCCTGGGCGACATCACCGAGGTTTACGCCGTAGGCCAGAACTTCAACCCCACCATCAAGGAAGCCGGCGACTCTGACGCCGCTGTAGTAACCCTGAAGAACGCTGACGGTGTGGTAGCTACCATCATCAACAACCGCCACTGCGCTTCCGGCTACGACCAGCGCCTAGAGGCTCAGGGCGCCACCGGCACCCTCAACGCCGACAACATCCGCGCCACCACCGTGCGCCTAAACAACGACGAGCTGACCGACGCTGCTGAGCCCTACCTGGACTTCTTCCTGCAGCGCTACGCCGACGCCTACCGCCTGGAGCTAACCAGCTTCATCGACGCCATCAACGGTGGCATCAAGCCCCTGCCCGGCATCAAGGACGCCATCGAGGCCCTGCGTCTAGCCGAGGCCGCCACCGAGTCCGTGGCCACCGGCAAGGTTGTACACCTGTGAGCCTTACCAGGCTTTAAGTGCTCTCACAGCTTCTCCAGTAAGTTTTTGGGGACGGAAAATATTTTTCCGTCCCCAAAAACGTTTTTTAAATCAACAGCTGCTGTTTAAATGCCTCTACCTAAACTTGGTGGATGAACGCACAATCATTAGTGGTTTTACTTCCACACATACACTTTGATCAGCTTTCATAGTGATATGTATATTATCGCCAAACTCCTCTAGAGCTTCAGACAAGCTTACTGATTCACCGCGTCGCTGCAGCGAGCGCGCATGTGCTAGCTTCAAGGCCACCCGCGACATTAATGTGGCATCTTGGTCGATAGTGCTTAGCTCTAGTGCACTTACCCCAGCTAAATCGATACCGTCATAGCCCATCACCAAAATATCTTGCGGCACCCGTTTACCGGCACGCACCAGCGCCATTAGCGCACCTATTGCGCAATGATCGTTAAAGCACATCAAAGCCTGGGGTAAATCACCGTTAGCTAATAGCTGCTGCGCTGCCCGGGCTCCTTCAGCCTCTGAGGTACCCCCGGTTACCACCTGAATATACTGTTCTAAACCATGATCTTTCATAGCCTGGCGATAAGCCCGGGTGCGACGCACACAAGCGTTAGAGCCAGCGCCGTCGATATAGGTAATGCGACGCACCCCTTGCAAAACTAGATGGTCCACACTGGCGCTAATACCGACGTCGTCACGCGAAATTACGCTATCAACCCCAGCTGCGACAGCATCATTACTAAGCACTACTGTGGCCACGCGCTTACCGATCCGGCCCTGACGGCCACTTTCGTCGTCGTCGGGATCAATTAGCACCAAGCCCTCACAGTGGCGTGCCAGCAGGGCCCGCACTCCAGCTTCTTGATCATGATTAGCGGTAGTGGCCGCTACCAGCACATCTACGCTTAGGTCTTTGGCGGCTGCATAGACCGCATCGAGCAGGCGCACTTGGAAGGCCTGGCCAGCAGTTAGCACCACCCCCATCATGCCGCTATGGCGACGACGCAGCTGCTGGGCGTTAGGGTCAGCGGCGTAACCCAGCCGCTGGGCGGCTTGCAAAATTTCGGCGCGAGTAGACTCAGCCACTCCACTAGCACCATTGAGCGCAGCCGAAACCGTGGAAATAGAACGGCCGGTGACTTTAGCTACGCTGGAAATAGTTACCTTAGCGCCCATATGTCTCCTAACACACTTGCTAGGATTGTCCCATAAATAATCAGTCACAGGAGACATGATGAAGGCTCGCCCAGCAACACAGGCAGATGTCGCTGAACTCGCAGGGGTCTCACGCGGCCTGGTATCCCTGGCACTAAGCGGGGGTGGACGCATGAGTCAGCACACCCGCGAGCGTATTCTTAGCGCCGCGCGCGCCCTAAACTATCAGCCCCATTCGGCAGCGGCGGAACTGGCCGGAGGCGATTCGCACCGGCTGTTATTGGTGCTGCCCTATTTAGATAATCCCTATTTTGATCAGCTTTCCCGCGCCCTGCGTAAAGCAGCTGAAAAGGTTGGCTATTCGCTGCTGGTAATGGTCTCTGACCGGATGCCTGAGCGCGAGCAGGAAGTCATTAGACAGGTTCTGCAAATGCGCCCGGCTGGAGTTATTTTTGCCGGGATCACCTTGGATACTGGGGCGGTACTGGAGCTGAGCCAGCGCATTAATTTGTGCCTGCTTGACCGCCAGTTAAGTGATAACACGGTGTGGGTTACCCGCATGGATGAGATAGCTGCAGCTACGCAGGTAATTCGTCATCTGGCCGAGCAGGGCTATAGTCACCTGTATTTTGCTACTCCCTCCTCTACCCGCATGGAGCCGATTGTCTACGAGCGCCTGGAGGCTTGCCAGTTGGTAGCCGCGCAGGAAAGAGTGCCTTTTAAGATTCTTAAATCTCACTGGGATTGCCAGGCTAATTTAGGGATGCTCACTAAATCTCATGACGCCGGTCACTGCGCCATCATTGCGTTCAATGATCTGTTGGCTATTGACTATGCGGCGGCTGTTTACCGTTCAGATTGGCGGATGGGTCCGGATGTTGGCATGGTTTCTTATGACAACACCCGCATGGCTAACCACCCTGAATTTGCGCTTTCTTCGATCGATCAGAATCTTGAAAAAATGGCCGCACTGTCAGTTAAAGCTTTAGTTGATCCTCCCAGCCCCACTCCACAAATGCAGTTAATTGAGCCGTTTTTGCAGGTCAGATCCTCTTCTTTGCGCTCTGCTACGGCTAGTTAAATGTGCTCTTAAGGTAGCGTCAAGTGGCCAACTTTGCACCATTTACTGACATATGACTAGATAAACCTGCCTGCGATAGTGAGTATCGCAGGCCACTTCAATTAACTTGTTGTACTTACATTTGCGTAATGCTAGTGTGTACTCAGCGTCATTGCTGACGCGCGTTTGCATCGCCAAATACAACACATTCAGATCACACCACAGACACCAAGGAGGAACTATGGGTGAGAAGAAGCGTCTAGGGGTTGGCGTAATCTCCCTAGGTTGGATGGGTCGTCTACACACTCGTTCTTACAAGGCCGTAGCAGAGTACTTCCCTGAGCTAGGGGTAGAGGTAGAGCTAGTTGCAGCCGCTGACCCGATTGACTCCGTGCGCGAAGAAGCCACCGGCAAACTGGGTTTCAAGCGCGCCTACGCTGACTACCACGAGCTGCTAGCAGACCCCGAGGTAGACATCGTTTCTATTGCTTCTCCTAACTTCCTCCACAAGGAAATCGCCCTCGCCGCCATTGCTGCCGGCAAGCCCTTCTGGATCGAAAAGCCCATGGGCGTAAGTGCTGCGCAGTCGCGAGAAATCGCTCAGGCCGCTGAGAAGGCTGGCCTGGTTAGCGCCGTCGGCTTCAACTACCGTCACACCCCTGCCATTGAGTACATGCGTACCCTGGTACGTGAAGGCAAGCTTGGCCGCCTGACCAACGTACGCGTTTGGTTCATTGCGGACTACAACTCTTCCCCACTAAGCCCGCTGACCTGGCGCGCTAGCAAGGAAAAGGCTGGCGCCGGGGTTGTGCCCGACCTGATGAGCCACGGCGCAGACCTGGCCCAGTACATCGTGGGCCGTATCGCTTCCGTCAGTGCCATCACCGACACCTTCATCACCGAGCGCCCCATCCCCACCAAGATGGGTGTGGGCCACTCCGGTTTCGAAATCGGCGATGAGGTTGGCGAGGTTGAAAACGAAGACTACGTAGCCATGCTGGTACGTTTCGACAACGGCGTGGTAGGCACATTGGAGTCCTCTCGCGTAAGCGTAGGCCCGCGCGCGGAGTACGTGGTTGAGGTTTACGGCACCGAGGGCTCTGCCCGCTGGAACTTCGAACGCCTTAACGAGCTGGAAGTATGCCTCGGCGTCGACGGCGGAGCCACCCACGGCTACACCCGCGCCATGGCCAACCCCGCTTGGGGCCAGTGGTCCCGCTTCCAACCGGCTATCGGCACCTCCATGGGCTTTGACGACATGAAGGTGGTTGAGGCTGCTCAGTTCATCCAGTCCGTTCTGACTGGTGAGCAGCTTGCGCCTTCAGCAGCCGACGCTTGGTGCGCCGCTGAAGTTGATGAGGCCACCGTCGCCTCTGCCGCTGATGGCCAGTGGCACGAAGTTGCTTGCGTCGAAGGCAACACTACCTTCGACAAGTGATACTGCTCCTGGCCCCTTTGTCCCCCTAGCCCAGGGGCCAGGCAATTGCGCCGTTTGCCGGCAAACACAATAATTAAAAAGACTTGCCCCCCACTGCTGGGGGTACACACTCGTAGATGAGTGAAAAATAGGAAAGGAGCCACCCAATGTCAAAGGGTGATATCTCCCTGAAGAATATCAACAGGGAGCAGATGCAGAAGGCGGTTGACAAGACTCCGCCTTCTGGCAAGCACCGTGGCGTGGTTGCCATCGCAGCCGTAGCTACGCTAGGTTCACTGCTATTTGGTTACGACACCGGTGTAATCAGTGGCGCATTACCCTACATGTACATGCCCAATGGCGCTTCTGGTCTGGCACTGACCAGTATCGAAGAGGGCGCTATCTCTGGTGTTCTGCTAGTTGGCGCAGCTATTGGCGCGCTCATTGGTGGCTTGTTGTCTGACAAGTACGGTCGTCGCCACAACATCACCCTGCTGGCCATCCTGTTCTTCTTCGGTGCCTGTGGTAACGCCTTCAGCCCGAACGTGTGGATCATGTACATCTTCCGCTTCATCCTGGGCTTTGCCGTGGGTGGTGCCAGCGCAACCGTTCCCGTCTACCTAGCTGAAACTGCGCCTAAGCGTATTCGTGGCTCCATTGTGGCCCTGGACCAGCTGATGATCGTTACCGGTCAGCTTCTTGCCTTCACCATCAACGCCATCATCAACTCCATGAGTGGCGGCCCCTCGCTGACCGTCACCGCTGACCCCTCTGGCACTCTAGACCCGAGCCTGCTGGGCCGCGAGATCTCCTTCGACGTTCTGTCCAAGCTGCAGACCTCCCAGGGTGGTAACCTCGACCCCGCCGCCTACCACGCTTTCCTAGAACAGCTGCAGGTCAGCGCCGGTAACGGTGACACCTGGCGCTACATGATCGTACTGTGCTCCATCCCGGCTGTGGCCCTGTGGATCGGTATCCGCCTCATGCCCGAGTCCTCCCGTTGGTACCTGGCTAAGGAACGTCTCTACGACGCCATCGGTGCCCTCAAGCGCGTGCGCAACGAGGAAAAGGACGGCCCCCTGGCCGACGAGCTTATGGAAATGGTCCAGGCTCACCAGCAGGAAGAAAAAGAGCACGCTCAGCGCAAGGGCTTTGGCTACGTCATGGCCACTCCGTGGCTGCGTAAGCTGATGTTCGTAGGTATCTTCCTGGCTATCACCAACCAGCTAACCGGTGTTAACACCGTTATGTACTACGCCCCCAAGGTTCTGCAGTACGCCGGTATGTCCACCTCCGCCTCCATTACCGCCCAGGTTGCTAATGGTGTCATGAGTGTTATCGGTTCCACCCTGGGTATCTGGCTGATCTTGAAGTTCCGTCGTCGTCAGATCCTGATCGCCGACGTGATCGGTGTGGGTATCTCCTTGCTGGCCATTGCCGCTATCTTCGAGTTCACCATTGCTCCGCACATCGATAACAAGACCACCCCGCCGAGCTGGGCTGCCTACCTGATCCTGGCCCTGATGTCCGTGTTCATGCTGATCGTTCAGTCCTCCAACGGAACCATCGTGTGGACCATGATGGGTGAAATCTTCCCGTCTAACGTACGTGGCGTCATGAACGGTACCGCTATCTTCTGCCTGTGGATTGTCAACGCCATCGTGGGTTGGACCTTCCCCTACATGATGGAGAACCTCGGCGGTGGCATCACCTACACCATCTACGGTGTCACCAACCTGGTCGTGGCCGTGATCCTGTTCAAGATCATGCCTGAAACCGCTGACAAGTCTCTGGAAGAGATTGAGGTCGAGATGAAGGCTCGCTTCTCCTGACCAAAACTTGTGGGGTGTTTGCCGTAAGGCAAGCACCCCACTTTCAGCGGTATCTAACTGCCGCTACAGTTCGACGTCGCCCCTAATTAGCCGTTAGGCGCGCGCCCGGGGCAGCATAGCTACATACCCCAAAACGCACGCAGGATACGCATAGGATCAGGGGCGGCGTCGGACGAAAAACTGTTCACCGGCTCGAACAAAATAAAATTAATTGTCCAGACATTGAAGTCGCAGAAACCTTTCTAAATAAACTTCTTTATGAGCACCCAAAGCCGGGATCCGCTCACCGAATGCTAAAACACAAAGGACTTGCAATGGCAGCAAAGCTAGACCCCACCACCGCCATCACTGACCCGCACGGCATCACCTGGGGTATGCACCCCATCAGCTGGCGTAACGATGACATTCCCGAGGTTGGCGAATGGAACACCATTGACGTCATGTTCGACGACCTGGCCACCGTTGGCTTCCGTGGCACCGAGGTTGCCGGCTGGTACCCGCCCAAGGAAGAGGTCAAGGCTAAGGCTGACGCCGCTGGTCTGAAGATCGTTGCCCAGTGGTTCTCCTCCTTCATCATTCGCGACGGTATCGACGCTGTTATCCCCGAGTTCCGCGCCACCTGCGAGTACCTGCAGTTCCTGGGCGCCACCCGCGTGGTGGTCTCTGAGCAGACCGGCTCCGTGCAGGGTGTCCGCGACATCTGCATCTTCGAGAACAAGCCCGTACTCAAGGACGAGGAGTGGCCGGTTCTGGCCGAGGGCCTGAACAAGCTCGGCGAGATCGCTCACGAGTACAGCCTGGACCTGGTCTACCACCACCACCTGGGCACCGTTGTGCAGACCAAGGAAGAAACCTTCAAGCTACTTGAGCTGACCGACCCCGAGAAGGTCTCCCTGCTGTTCGACACCGGCCACGCTTTCGTGGGCGACGGCGACGTCCTGGGCCTGCTGCACGGCGCCATCGACCGCATCAAGCACGTCCACTTCAAGGACGTTCGCCCCGAGAAGATGGCCGAGTCCAAGGAAGCCAAGCGCTCCTTCCTCGACTCCTTCCTGGCCGGTATGTTCACCGTTCCTGGCGACGGCACCATCGACTTCACCGAGCCCTACAACTTCCTAGTTGAGCACGGCTACAAGGGTTGGATCCTGGTTGAGGCCGAGCAGGACCCCAAGGTTGCCGAGCCCCTGAAGTACGCCAAGATCGCTCGCAGCTACGTTGAGGAAAAGCTCATCAACGCCTGACGCCTAGCGCTTGACCCCAAAGCTTTTAGAGCTAACGGTTCTTAAGCCAGCTTTACAGCTACGGAAATATGTGCCGGATCGCCTAATAGCGGTTCGGGACTTTATTTATGCCTGAGCGTATTTTATTATGCCTGAGAATGTTTTATGCCTGAGCACGTTTTAGGTCTGGCGCCCCTAAAGTACATCCGCCACCCGCGCGCAGAGCAACCGAGCCAGGCGCCTGGGCTTTCAAAGTCTGGCCTCATAGTGATCATATTGGGCGCCAACATAATCAGTGGCTGGTGGTTAGGGAGGATTCCCTGACCACCAGCTGTGGCTCTAGCACCTGGTTGCGTCCGCTTAGGTCAGCTGCCGGGCTGCTGGTAGCCGCAGGGACGCTGGTAGCGCGGGCGCCGTCGGCACCTCACCCCGGACGGCCCGAGCTGCGCCGTCGGCACCAAAAGCGGCACCCTCAACCCCTGCAACCAACCCCACGGGCGGCGTCGAAAACCGGCATAACTAACAAAAAGCCACAAAATAAGAGATGTTTCACCCCTGCCTACAGCCAAGCTTGGCAAAGTTAAGCATGACAATGAGGCAGACTTAGAGCATGGGACGCCGAGGTCACCTCGGCCGCCCCGCGAACGATTTGATAGAAGATCCGAGGTTGTAGCGTGGCACACAGCATTTATATCAGCTCCCCCAGCGCTGGCTCGGGCAAGTCAATGGTGGCTTTGTCCCTAGCTTCAGCGTTAACCAAGGTGGTGGCCAAAGTTGGTATTTTCCGCCCCTTCGTATTTGACCGGGAAAATGACCTATTCACCCCGCTCCTACTTGAGCACTCAGGCTCACACCTAAGCGCTGAGCAGGCCATTGGCGTCACCTGGGACGAATTCCGCGCCGACCCCGAAGCCGGCATGGCCGCCATCATTGAGGCCTACCGTAACGTGGCCCGCGAGCACGACGTGGTCATCATTGACGGCTCTGACTACGACGGCGTCGCCGGCAACCCCGAACTGACCCTAAACGCCCAGGTAGCAGCCAACATTGGCGCCCCCACCCTGCTGGTAGTAAACGGCAACCAGGGCCCCTCCGAAGCACTAGTCAGCGCCCAGGTATCGATTAAGGAAATCGCAGCCGAGCACGCCCGGGTGGTGGCCGTGGTAGCTAACCGCTGCAAGCCCAGCGAGCGCGAAGCTATCGAGTACCTGCTTAAGTCCAAGTTGGAAGGACTAACCGTCACCTCCATCCCGGAAGTGCCGCTACTGGCCGCCCCTAGCGTCGGCGAAGTTATGCGCACTATTGACGGCCAGCTACTTTCCGGCGACCCGGCGCTGCTAGAACGCGAGGCTGAAGACCTGCTCATCTGCGCTATGGACGTCTCCCACGCTATGGAGCGTCTACGTGACGGCCAGCTGGTGGTTGTGCCCTCAGACCGCGTAGGTATCATCATCGCCCTGGCTGCTGCGCACGCCTCCACCGCCATGCCTTCCCTGGCTGGCCTGGTGCTAAACGGTGGTTTCCCGCTACCTACCGTGCCCGCCGAGCTGATCAAGGGTCTAAGTACCTCGCTGCCCATCATCACCACCAACCTGGACACCTTCAAGGTGGGTCTGGCTGCTGGTTCCATTAAGGCTCACATCGCCCAGGGCTCCAAGCACAAGATCGACGTCGCTATCACCACTTTCGAGCAGGAAGCTGACGTTAAGGGCATTATGGACGCCCTGGATGTAGCCCGCTCCGAGGTGGTTACCCCGCTGATGTTCCAAAGCGAACTGATCGAGCGCGCCCGCAACGACCGCCGCACCATTGTGCTGCCCGAGTCTGAAGACGACCGTGTGCTGCGCGCCGCCGACTCCGTGCTACGCCGCAACGTAGCCAACGTGGTGCTGCTGGGTGACGAAAACGCTGTGCACGCCCGCGCCACTGAGCTGGGCCTAAACATTTCCGGCGCCCGCATCGTGTCTGTGCACGACGAGGAGCTGCTAGAAAAGTACGCCACCGAGTTTGCTCGCCTGCGCGCCAAGAAGGGTGTCACCCTGGAGCAGGCCCGCGAAAAGGTTCAGGACGTGTCCTACTTTGGCACCATGATGGTGCACATGGGCGACGCCGACGGTATGGTTTCGGGCGCGGTACACACCACCGCTCACACCATCGTGCCTTCCTTCCAGATCATCAAGACCAAGCCGGGCACTTCCATTGTTTCCTCGGTGTTCTTGATGCTGCTTGAAGACCGCGTACTGGTTTACGGTGACTGCGCCGTCAACCCTGAGCCCACCGCTGAGCAGCTGGCTGACATTGCCATTTCCTCGGCTGAAACTGCCCGCCAGTTCGGGGTGGAGCCGCGTGTGGCCATGCTGTCCTTCTCCACCGGTACCTCCGGCAAGGGCGCGGATGTGGACAAGGTTCGCACCGCCACTGAACTGGTCCGTCAAAAGGCCCCTGAACTGGCCGTTGAGGGCCCCATTCAGTACGACGCCGCCATTGACCCCTCCGTGGCCGCCACTAAGGCCCCTGGTAGCGCTGTTGCCGGACGCGCCAACGTGTTCATCTTCCCGGACCTTTCCAGCGGTAACATCGGCTACAAGGCCGTGCAGCGTTCTTCTGGAGCGGTGGCGGTGGGCCCGATCCTGCAGGGTCTGAACAAGCCGGTAAACGACCTGTCTCGCGGTGCGCTGGTGGAAGACATCATTAACACCGTGGCCATCACTGCCGTACAGGCACAGGGCTAAAAGCAAGCACTAACAACGCAAGTAACGCCAAGTAACGCAAGGGATTTTTATGGCACTGCACACCGTTTTGGTGATCAACTCCGGTTCTTCCTCCATCAAGTACCAGCTGGTGGACCCTGACTCTGGTCAGGCCCTGGCTTCAGGTCTGGTGGAGCGTATCGGTGAGGAAATGGGCGCGATCACCCACAAGCACGACGAAGCTAAGACTGTGATCGAAGCTCCCGTACCTGACCACCGCGCCGGCCTAGCCAAGGTGCTGGAACTGTTTGAAAGCGAAGGCCCCTCCCTGGCAGAGGCCAACATTGCCGCCGTCGGTCACCGCGTAGTGCAGGGTGGGCGCTACTTTGACGGTCCCGCCCTGGTGGATGAGGCGGTAGAGAACCGGGTTGAGGCGCTAATCCCGCTAGGCCCGCTACACAACGGCCCGGCCCTAGCCGGTATCCGCGTGGCTCGCCAGCTGCTGGCGGATGTGCCGCACGTGGTTGTTTTCGACACCGCTTTCTTCCAGGGCCTGCCGGAAGCCTCCGCGCGTTACGCCCTGAACCGCGAGGTTGCCGACAAGTACGAGATTCGCCGCTACGGCGCCCATGGCACCAGCCACCACTACGTTTCCTCCACTGTCAGTCAGCTGCTGGGTCGTGACGACCTCAAGCAGATTGTGCTGCACCTGGGTAACGGTGCCAGCGCCTCCGCTGTTGTGTGCGGGCGCGCGGTAGACACCTCCATGGGTCTAACCCCGCTGGAGGGCCTGGTTATGGGTACCCGCACCGGCGACATTGACCCGGCTGCTGTATTCCACCTGGCCCGCGTGGCCGGGATGGACGCCCAGGAGCTGGACCACCTGTTCAACCGCGAGTCCGGCATGAAGGGCCTGTGCGGCGACAACGACATGCGTGAAGTGTGGAAGCGCATCGCCGCCGGCGACACTCAGGCCCGCGAAGCCATGGACATCTACATTCACCGCCTACTCAAGTACGTGGGTTCTTACACCGCCGTCATGGGTGGCCTAGATGCCCTCACCTTCACCGCTGGTATTGGTGAGAACGACGCCGCCATTCGCGCCGAGCTGTGCGCTCGCCTGGGTTGGTTGGGTGTTGAGCTAGATGAGCAGGCCAACAACCAGCGCAGCCCCGAGCCGCGCGTGGTGTCCACCCCCGACTCGAAGGTGAAGGTGCTGGTAGTACCCACCAACGAGGAGCTGGCCATTGCCCGCCAGGCCATGACCCTGGTCTGAAACATTAGCCGCGCTAGTACTAGCGGCGCTAGTACTAACGGCGCCGGTACTAGCGGCGCCGACGCCCAGGCTACCGCCAAATCAGGCGCTGGGCGCTAAATCAGGCGCTGGGCGCTAGCGGCGATAGCTGCCTGCCCGCGCCGGAAAACCTGGCCACGCTAGCAGCAACGCTGGCGCCACTGGCGCCGCGTTGTTGCCGCAAAGCTAGCCAGATTTAAAGCAATGTGGGCCGGAATTTACATTCCGGCCCACATCTTTTTGTTTCACGTTAAACGTGTGGCCTGCCCCTAAAACTAGGGACTATGCCGAGCTCCAGCCTGTTCGCCGGCCGCCCTAGGCTACACGCCGCCAGTCTAGGGTTCCGATCTGCCGACCAGTTGGCCTTGGGCTTACCCCTAAAACAGGGTGTCAGGGTTAGAGTCAGTTGCTTTACTGTGTCCGCCGTGGCGGTTAGTAGACAAAATTTCTTGTTGCGTTGAGGCAATTGTTTGCTGCGCGCTAGCAATCTTTTGTTGAATCTTGGCGATCTTTTGTTGTGCTGCCGCGATTTTTTGTTGAATCGCCGCAATGCTTTGTTGGGCGTCAACTATCTTTTGCTGCTCTGAGGCAATTTCTTGTTGTGCCTGCGCAATCTGTTGCTGCAAAGCAGTAACGTTTTGTTGCGGTTGCGACGTCGAAGTCCCAACCCGTGAGGAAGCATGAGCTGCTGTTCGAGGCAAACCAGGTGTCATCGCAGCCTCAGCCCGTGAGGGAAAGTTAGCGCCTTGAGCTGAGCTGGGCGCCGTCGTCGTAGTCCCCTTATTTTCCCCGCGAGTCCACCCCGGGCCACTCTCCACCGAGCTGTGACGCTGGTAAGCTGTGGCGGCGGCGCGGGCCTTATCATCAGCGGCCTCATTGAGGGGGTGACCGCTGTGACCACGCACCCATTCAAAACTCACCTTACGGCCACTAATAGCCTCATCAATAGCCTGCATTAAATCAGCGTTAAGCACCGGGCTTTTATCTGACTTACGCCAACCGCGCTTTTTCCAACCCGACATCCATTTAGTCACCGAATTAATCACGTACTGTGAATCAGCCAGCACATGCAATTCCTCATTGGTGGGGGCCGTGGCTTTCAGTAGCTCCAACAGCGCCGTAAGCTCGCCACGATTATTGCTGCTATTAGGCCAGCCTCCGGCCGCCCAGCAGTTTTCATCCACATACCAAGCCCAACCAGCTGGGCCGGGATTACCCAAGGCAGAACCATCTACCGCAACAACAGTCGTCATAGCCCAATATTAAAGACAAACAAAAACCCCCGCTGCGTAAAAACGCTGGCGGGGGCTTAAGTTTAGACGTATCAGGCGTCCAGGTCGGTCTCTAGCAGAGCCTTGAGGGCTTCCAGACCGGCCTCGGCACCCTCGGCCTCGCTGGTCAGGGTGACGACGTCACCGAAGGTGGCACCTAGGGTCATGACACCGAGGATGGAGGAAGCGTCTACCGGGCTGCCGCCTTCCTTGGCAATGGTGACCGGGATGCCCTGTTCGCCAACGGCCTTGACGAAAGCAGCGGCAGGACGAGCGTGTAGGCCGACCTTGGAGGCGATGGTGGCGGTTACCTGTGCCATAAACATTCTCCTTGACTGAAGTTATTGCCAGCGTTGGCTGGTAGCTATGAGAACGCGCCGCAGGTTGCCGCGCGTGCCGGGTATTACTTTACCGTGTTCTAGGTCAAAATTTCATCTGGGTTAAGCAGGTAAATAAAATTTTTGAGCAGACACACTGGTTTGATTGTCTGCACAGCGTCTGTAAGGACTTAGCGTAGGCTTTCAGTTCCAGCTGGCTTTTACGACGTCGTCGCCCTCCGCCACCGGCGTTACCCCCGCCCCTGCCGTCACCTCCACCCCCGGCGCTCCCCTATCCCCGCCAAAATGACGTAAAAATGGCACCTTAGCGAGGGGTATAGACATGCCAAACTTAAAGTAACACCCGGCCCGGACTGTCATGCCGGCAGCATTGCCTGTCATTGCATCGGCACCTGCGGCCTAGCCAATCCGGCAGCCCAGGCACCTGGCACCCGACAACTGGCGCTATAGGTACCCCGGCAGCCGTCAGCCACCAAAGCACAACTTATCCACCAAATCACCACCAGGAGAAAACATGAGCACACCATGGTTTAATGGCCCCTTATTGGGCTTCGATACGGAAACTACCGGGGTTGACCCTCGCCATGACCGGCTAGTGACGGCCGCTTTGGTGTTCCGTCCTGCCAGTAGTGGCGCCCCCACCCGCACCCAAGACACCGTAAGCACCTGGCTGGCTAATCCCGGCGTCGAGATTCCCGCTGGCGCTACGGCCGTGCATGGAATCACCAATGAGGTGGCCAAAACTCACGGCGCCCCCGTTGAGGAGGTTTTGGAGCAACTCGCCACCCATATTGTTGACGCACTACAGGCCTCGATTCCGCTAGTCATTTTTAACGCCAGCTATGACTTAACCCTGATGGAATCCGAGCTTAAGCGCCACGGCCTGGCCACGCTAACCGAGCGTTTGGGGGGAGAGCCAACGCCGGTGCTAGATCCACTGGTGTTGGATCGAGAGCTAGAGCGCTGGCGTAAAGGCAAGCGCAAGCTGGAGAACCTGATTGAAGTTTACGGCGTCGAAAACGACGAGCGGCTACACACCGCTGAGGTAGATGTGCAGGCCACGCTGGATGTCTTGCAGACAATGGCGCTCAAACACAAGCAGTTGGCGCAGCTAAACCTGGCTGAGGCTAATGCTTGGCAAGCTCGCTCACACGCCAAGTGGGCGCGTTCCTTCAACCAGTGGCTCAGTAAGACGCGCCCTGACGCCGTTCCTGCTAGCGAGTCCTGGCCGCTTGACCTGGGCTGAGCGAGGCTTACCTGCTCGCCCTTGACTGAACGAGCCTTGCCCGCTTGAGCTGGGCTGAGCAGCCCCGACTGCCCGACCTAGGCTAAGCGAACCCTGGCCGTTTGACCTGCTCGGTAGCGCGTGCATGGTTTTTTGTAGATACAGACGCGGATTTATGAGGTGTTGTTCCAGGATTTTGATTTAGCCATGTAGGGCTCGGGGTGAGCCTAAAATTTTACGTATCACCAAACACACTAACCCACGCATTACTAAACGCTCTAAACAGCAACCTAATAATGTGGGGCGTTATGTAGCATGTTTTGTAGCAACCCCCGTTGCTTCCTTAACTAATCAAGCAATGTTGATCATGAGGGTATGCAGCGAGGGCTCTATTTAAGTGCCATGTGGATGGCTCCATTCTCGGTGTTACCAAGCTGCACGACCCTCAGCGGCGCTTCAAGCCAACACCAGAGGAAGCAATTTTTCTCAGTTTTATAGGTGATACAAGACACATTAGTGCAGGTTTTTTGATTTGCCTGCGAGATCCGGGTTGCAGAT
>ERZ773018.460-NODE-460-length-24352-cov-3.539779_pt1 | contig 24352 bp, 34 predicted proteins | sample MGYA00580840_ERZ773018 | MGnify/ENA primary metagenome ERZ773018 (study PRJEB29015, sample SAMEA2738125) | human oral metagenome | biome: human oral; feature: human-associated habitat; material: saliva | place: China | collected 2256 ... | reverse complement strand
AGTCCGCACGCGCATACCCCGCCGTATCCATTGAGGACATTGAAGCCCGCAAGGAACTTACCGAACAGGTGAAGGCTATCTTCACCGCCTTTTGGGAGCCGTTGAAGAAGGCTAAGAAGGAAATGAATTACCCTGTTGATACCTGGGGTCACTCTATGGGTCAGGTTGATAGTGGGTGGGATGAGCGTGGTAATAACACTATTGCTAACATTCTTTCCCTGGCAACCCACCGTGTATCACAGTTGAAGACGGCACGCCGCGAACTTATCAAGCAGGCTAACGGCTATATTGCCCAGCTTGAAGAGTACTACGAGCTGGCACATGGTGAGTAACTAGCCCCCCCTATTCATGTACCCCCTGGAAGAGTCCCTAGAGCCTTCTAGGGGGTATAGGTGGGTAGCGCCCCTGGCTAGACCCTCAATATTAAATGTGACCTATTTCACGCCATTTCAGTTTGCGCACCTCTAAAAGGTGTGTCATAATAGAAGTGTAGCGAGGAAGTGATAGATAACTTCCATAAGGCGCTAAGCCCGCTACGATAGATTCCCTGAAAGGAACACCTAATGTTTACTGCTATTTCCCGTGGCGACCGTAAGCTCAACGACCTCCTGATTGACCTTCGACAGGTTGAAGGTGTGGAGCGTCTCGAAGTCATTGCGTGCGGCGACATGGCAACCACCGGTAAGTTTGCAAAGATGCTGGAACCTAAAATCCGCATTGTCGAAATTGATACCGAAAGTGAAGAAGATGCAGTACGCGCTGAACTTACCATCTTCGACCCTGAGACTAATTCCTACTATGACTTTATCGCTGTTGAAGACATTGACAGCTCTATCGGTCAGTTCCTTATCAACGGGGAATACGGCGAATTTACTGTACTTCTTATGGTGGTAAATGAAACCGACGAGGATGCCGTCATCTACCTCACCACCGACTAGGCATAACCGCTAAGGTACCCCTAAGCTTGAGGGGGGGGTGCATAATCCCACCCCCTCAAGCCCCCTAACCAACACCCCATTACCCCTAATATCTATTACACGAAGGAAATAACACACATGGCTAACAGCACCCTGGCACACCAGACCTTTTTCGCAAACCGCTACGCCGACACTGAAGCCGGTATGCGTGACCTCCCCGCCGGTGAATACTACATTGAGCTTATTGATGAAGTAGTAGACGCTAAGACCCTAGAGGAACAGCTCTCAACCATTGGAGACACTACCGTAGTTCGAGTACCGTTCGAGGTCTTTAAGTGCATGAAGCCCCTGTACAGCCTGTACAACGACATGTACGACATTCACCGCGCACACAAGCACCTGAACCTCAACAGCGAACAGGAAATTCCCCTGCGCGTATATGGTCACCTCAAGCAGGAATACCTCTACGAGTACTCTCTGGCTCTCATGACCGACATTGACGGCTGGAAGGACATTACCCGCTTTACTATTCCCCGTCCCACCAGTGACGAGCAGGAGGCGGCAATGGAAAAGGTTGCCGGTAAGTACCGCTACATGCGCCTGGGTGCCATTGTAGATAATCGTGAAACCATTGATTTCTACTTCACCAACGAGCCCGCCGGTGCCTAGTTAGCCCACCTATAAGTAATAGGCATTATATAGATTTCTCACCCAACCCCAAACCCCCTAGCAATCCACAGCTAGGGGGTTTATCCATGCCCACTAAAATAACCAGCCACACCACACTACAATCCACCATGTGCTACACTAGAAACACAAAAGGCAACCCAACACGCCAAACCCGGCAACACATAAGGGGAAGCCCTATAACCCCACATATACCCCTACAAGAAAGGCATATAAAGCATTGGGTAACGAACCAGTCACAAAAGACCCACCAAAGTACACCGACACCATGACCGAAAAGGTCACCACGCCACCACTCGACCCGGTAACCAACAGGCGAAACCGTGAAAACGTCGTAACCGTCATTGCTAGCATCGTCTTCATTGCTTCACTCGCTGGGGGTATCACCTACAGGGCGCTAAACCCCGAACTGACAGCCAATAGCTTCTATACACTGACGCTACTAAACGCTATCGGCATAATCTCAGGTGCCGCCGCCATTGTCGGACTCACCCTCAACTTTAAAACAAGTAAAGAGCTTAATATTTGCCAGTGGGAAATTTCCCCCTACCTGTACCCAAAAAACCTCCGTTCCGTCCTACTAGGAACCCAGGAAGAGATTACATTCAAGGTAAAGGCAACACAGCCCACCGATAGGAACCCCCTAGCCCCCTGGATTTCAAACCAAGACGGCAACGTAGTTCTAGACGTACAGAACGACAAGTACGGTGAAGGCACCCTAGTCATTCACCCCGCCGACATCTACGAAGTCACATTTGACCTACTCGAAGGCAACGAACCACAACTAGTCGGATACGCCTCAGAATGGCGCTACAACACCCGTAGCGTTTGCTGGCATCTACACCTACCCGCAAGCTACCACAAGCACTATGCCGCCGCTTTCGGTGAAAGGGCAAAGGGTAAAGAGCTGTTCAACAGCAAGGTAACCCTACAGGATAAGACCCTATCCTACACGGAAGACATTCGCCCCTATATACTAGGTAAGCCCAAGGATAGGCTATCACACAGGCTAAGCCCTAAAGCATTTAGCGGCTACGGGGCATTGCTTCTTGTAGCTGGAGTATTTGGCGGCACATCCCTAACGCTTACTATAGACGCTCTCGCAAACCTGCGTTTTGGTGACGCATTTTTCCCTCTTCTACTTGCTGTAGGCTGTGTTTTCATGGCTGTAACGTTTGTATCCTTTACCGTAGGGGAAGCTTGGATTAACAGGGTAACCCCCCTCAAGGATTATTCTGAGATGTGGGACTGGTCATCTATGGGTCTTCCTAAGAATTTCAAGGAAGAACTAAAGTACCGTTCCCGCTCGATTGTCCTACCGCTTATCCCATTTGGTAAAGACGGTAACAAGTATGCAGACTGGATTCAGAGCCGCCCCACTCAAGATGCGGACGGTAAGAGCAAGAGTGCGGTAGGTGTGTATCTACCGCGCGGCGAGTATGGTCTTATTGAGCTTCCCGATAAGACGAAAATTAAGTACGAACACCTAAAGTATCCAACAGATACCCCCTGGGTTTCATTGGAAGTCAGCCCCGAGATTGAAGAGCCATACAGTGCTACTATCTACCTACCGGCTAGTGTGCTAGACTAGGTATCACAATAACCTAAAAATACCCTAGATAGTTTGTGAACCATCAAGCTATCTAGGGCATTTCTTTATATGTGTGTTATTTCACATGATTTTAGCTTGCGCGCCCTGCTAGGATGTGTCATAATAGAAGTACAGCAAGGGAAAAACCCTAGCGATACATCTACTATCTACCTATTGAAAGGGTTTCAATCATGGCACTGTTCGAGTTCAACCTCAAGCACTACGAAGACGTTATCGACGCAATCAATGAAGGCGTTGATGTTCGCACCAGCCAGATTTACAAGAACAGTAACGGCTGGCTCACCATGAATGTATGGTGCGGCGAAGACCGCGACCGCGCCGAGGTGTGGGTAGAAGGTGACTACGACGAAGAGCGCACCCTTATCAAGCTCATTGAGGATAGTGAAGATTATGACCTGTATATTAACTGGAACGAGGGTTACCTGACCGTCGAATTTGACGAGGAAGAAGACGATGAAGACTGGGGCGACGAAGATGACGAGTGGTAAGTCACTCGACTAGCCCCTAGCCTATCTATCGTTTACCCCGCCCTTGTACTCAGGGGTGGGGTAAACGGAAACCAAAGTACCAATGACTTAACCAGCATTAACTAACTAATTTTCCACCAAGAAAGGGAATACCTACCATGTCTATTATTACCGTCGAGAAGCTGACCGACCTGCTGTTTGATGACCTGAACCGCATTGCAAGCATTATCAACACCCTCAACTCTGGCAACTTCCTCATGACCCGCTACGTCAATAAGTCCAAGGACAAGATGACCGCAAAGGGTGAAGCTGATGCGAAGAAGATTAGCGCCAAGTACATTAAGCTCATCAAGGACGCGAACAACCTTAACAACGCAATCAATAAGGCTATTGCAGACCCGAACCCGAGCCGACACATGGCACTCCGCCCGAACAAGCGCGGCATGATGACTACCAACTGGGCGGGTGAAATCGAAGAGCTTCTAAAGCATGTCGATAAGCTGACCGAAAAGCGTATGGACTTCCGCGCCCACTAGCATCTAAGCCACAAAACCATATAGGGGTGGTGTGCACCTTCACCATGTGCCACACTCCCCTATATGGGCACCCATTTTCAACTCTAGCAACACCGAAAGAGGAACCCTTATGTCCATCTTCACTAACGGCGGGGCACCTAGCCGGGAAGCCCTAACCACCCTCCTAAACGCCCTAGCACCTACAACCATTACGGGCGACACCTGTAATGTAAGGGCTATTCAGCCGCGCGGCATCACAGGTGACCGTAAGATGTACGGTGCTTGGCAACTTATTGGCTCCGAACTGCCCGGTGACTCTACCGCTAAAGAGATTCAAGATGCACAGTTTGCCCTGCTCCACAAGGCGCTCACTGGCTGTACGGTGCGTGAGCTTGCAGAAGCACTCACGGAAGCCCCTGTAGAGGGGTCTTGGGATTGGTGGTGCGCCATTTACGACAGCTACCTCGGTGAGCGTGTTCAGGGGCGCGGTAAGACCCTTGAAGATACCCGCAGGCACATTATGGCATGGGCTAGTAACATGGAACACTCAAACCTTCTGGAACACCTAACGCCTATCTCTGACGAATCCATCTGACATTACACAGTAACCACAACATTAAACACCCGTAAGAAAGGCGAATACCCATGACTCTGGGAATTATTCAATATGGAGACAAGGAGCTAGGTTTTGGTACCTATCTATCAACCCCCCGACCAGCTGGCAAAATTATTGATGAAGTCATTCTACTACACAAGGCATCTGAGCTAGACAGTAGCAAAACCAAGGTTTCCCTGCCGCGCCTTGATAAGATTAACCGCGTCTGCTTTGAGGTCGAAGACATTCCTGTAGAAATTTCCTGGGACACCGACGGGTACAATACCTGCGATGAGGATACCTCATGGGATTATTTCTCAGGGGGTGCTATTGCGTGCCTTGTCAGCCCTAAAAGCACGGTATCCACCTCTGAGGGGGTTGTGCTTGACCGAACTGTTACGAAGGTAATGGGGCGAATCCTGGCATTGGTTTCAGGTCTTGAGGTTATTGGTGAGATAGAAGAATATCACAAGGTATATGAAAAGTATCATCCGTAACACTTCGATAAAAAGCCCCTAGTAGCTACAGGAATTAGCCGCTAGGGGCTTCCTATTGCTGGGTATTGCTGATTTTAGCTGGCTCATTGCCTGAGATTTAGGGAAATCTACAATCCCTAGCTAGATGTGACTAGGTTCACGCGGTTTTGACTTGTATATCCTATTTGAGTGTGCCATAATGGTTATATACACAGGGGATAACCCCTAAAGCTACTTCTACCATCTACCTATTGAAAGGGTTTCAATTATGGCGCTGGCAACTATCACCCCGCTTAACTTCATTGGTCGCGAGCTCACCGCAACTGACGAGCCGGGCAGGTTCCACATGGGTGAAATCACCGAGCTTAACCGCGAAGCCGTAACCGATATCATCCTTGAGGACCAGGAGCTTTCCCGGGTTCAGGCAATCAAGGAGACTGAACCCGGCATCTTCATTCTAGCTCTTGATGTTTGGGATGAAGACCCGTACATGCCTGGCTCTGCCCACCATGCCGATTTTATTGCTTTCCTCCCCAAGGAAGGTCGCCGTTTCGAGGAAGCCCGCTACCTCATCATGGCAACCGCCCAGGCAGATGGCGAGCTTGCCGATAGGTTCCGAGACATGATTGAGCATGAGTGGAGCGCCCGCGCCGAGTTCAACTACGAGGATGAAACCATCACCGTCTTCTAAAGTCGTTTGCAGTCCCACCCCTTATATTTAGGGTTGAGACTGCAAGCCATACAATCCCAACTGACCATCTAACAAGTGTAAGCCGTGAAGAGCTTACACTATGAAAGGAAAACTGAAACATGACTATCCTGCGACTTCCTGAATCCCTGGAATTTGAGCTTGAGCTTGAGCCTATCGAGGGCGTAAGCATTGACGACATTGTAGAAGCCCTTGAAGCAGGGGCGGAATACGTCGAAGTTGCCGATACCTCACTTACTGTTATTGATAAGTATATGGAATTTTATTTCTACGATAGCAACGGTGAGCCCCTTATTGCAGATGAAGATAATGACGAAATGATTTGCGGCTCACTAATTGGTGAAGCACGTAATGTTGATAGTGAGCAGAACTGCATCTATCGCACTATGCGCACCCTAGAGCTTGTGGGTGAAGTGGAAAGCGTTTCGTTTGATGGTGAAGTGCTTACCGTGTCCATTAGCAACTTTCCTACCCGCACCGGAACCCTAGCATACTAACCCCCTTCCTGCACCCCTAACCCCTTTGTGACTCAATTCACACGTCTTCGAGTTGCAAAGGGGTTAGGGGTGTGTCATAATAGTTATATAAGCGGTAGAGAAAAATTCTAGCGCACAGTCCACTACCTACCTATTGAAAGGTTGTTTATCATGGCAAAGCTCATTCTCGACGGTTACATGGGTATCAACACCGAAATCGCCTCCCTCCTGGTCGAAAACCACAAGTATGTAACCGACGACACCGAAAACGAAGAGCTCTGGGAAATCCTTGAGAATACCGCAACCAAGGTAGACATTTCGATTGGTGAAGAGTACGAAGATGCCGCCTGGTTTGACTTCACTTTCCACACGGACACCGACGATAGCCACATTGCATACGAAGGCGTGACCCGCTCCATTACCGGCGTAAGCGTAGTAGGTAAGGATAACCCCAAGTACGAAACCCTGCGATTCATTGCTAAGAGCGGCATGACCGCAACCATTGAAAGCATTGATAAAGGCATTATCTTCATTGACGGCGCAACCAAGGACGACTAACCCCAATTAGTCACCCGCCCCGCGTGAATACCATAAGGTACACGCGGGGCAAGCCCGCACCCCCACAACATTATCCCCAGCAGGCGACAAAACCGCGCCGAAGAGTGATACAATCAATACGCACCCCTATAGAAGAAGGGTACCACACAACAGGAAAGGGAAGACCCTGCAATGAACAAGGACATTCAAGAACTTATCGCCAAAATCAATAGTAAAGACTACGGTAAGCCCACCCTAAGCGGACACAACCTAAACCGCCTCATTACCCCAGAGGTAGGCTGGCTACTGTCCTGTATGGAAAAGCGTGCCTCAACCGTAATCATGACCACCAAATACCCACAGGTACGCCAAAATGCACAAAATATTATGCTGGGCGCTATCAAAACCATCACGCAGGAAGGTCGAGCCGCCCGCCGCTGGAATAAGCGAGGACGAACAGCCTACTACAAGGCACTAGCCCGACACGCCCTAAACCTTGAAAAACTAGGAAAAAGCAACACCTACACTATCTACATCCCCTAAACAACAGACCCCACTAATGGAAGGAATACGCCCAATGTTCAACACCTCAAAGCCCGCCCCGTAAAGGAATCCGCCTCATGCTCAGCGACCGCAAGATAAACCGTGAGCTCAAAAAAATCAACAAAGCAAACGGTATCAACATCGCACTACAGTATCAGGCGAAAGCAACCCTAACGGCAACCCGTCAAGACCTCAAAGAAATTATCGAAGCCCTGCGCACCATAGGCGGCAACGAAAGCACCAATCCCTACAAGAGCGACCTAATCCGCACCGCAAAGGTACTAGACAAGCAAATCATCCCCGCACAAGAAAAAACCGTCGAACAGCTAACCGAAATGGTACGCGCCGGACAAGAAGCCGCAACCAAACTCAACGAAGCCCTACGCAACAAGCGCCTCACCGCCGCCACCAAATCCCTAATCAGCAACGTGCAACACATCAACGCGCTACCCAACGTAGACGACACCGACCTGAACCTCAGCCACGAAACCCTCAAGGCATACAACGAAATTCAGGACGAATATAAAGAACTAGACAAGCTAGACGATGAAGCATACATCAAGGAACTACTAGCACGATAACCACCCACCCGACGAAAAGGAACCCTACAATGCGGAAGCTTACCGCACAAGAGCACCTAGAAAACATCATTATTCAACAGAATAAAGACCAGTCCGTAAACCAGTACACAGCCCTACTATGGAATGAAGGCAAGACTGGATTTGAACGTCCACATTATATTATGGACTACGGAGAGTATAATAGTGAAGAAGAACTCTCAACGGTTCAGGGCATAATGTGCATCTCACTGCTCATCTTTGCCCCGCTAATGATTCTTGTTTGGTTGCTTCTTGATTTAGGTGTTGTGAACTTTATAGGTTGCCGAAACAATAAGTCTATTATTCGCGTATTTCAAGACCAAGGTAGCTGGGCACTTATAGGACTAGGATTTATTGCGCATTTTATTTTGACTGGAGGCGTTACTTTGGTGTCTTCTGTGAGTGGTGGAACCTCTGGATTTTGGGGTATTTTTATGCTCCTAAACCTGATTGGTCTAGCATGGGTTATTCTTGCAGAAAGCGTTAATGCCCTAGTATCACTCGCATACCTTAAAACCCTAGAGCAATCGTAACTATACCCCAGACCCTATAGAAGAGTATGGAGCCGCAACACATGCGTAAGAAACTAGCCGCACTCACGGCACTACCTGTGCTACTACTGACCGGGTGCGATAGTCCTAACCTTTGTGAAGTGAACATCAATGAGACGCGGGTTAATGTTGAGGTTCGCAACGTCTCGTCTAGCTACACGTGGTACAGTACCGAGTACTACACCTGCCCCGACGGTAAAGGCGTATGCAGTCGTCAAGACCCGCACTGGGAAGACGGCGGCCTTGATTGGCGTGAAGCAGGTAAGTATGATAACCCTGATGAGGGGTGGACTCACTGGGTGGGTGACGCTAAGCGGGTAGATAACCTAGACCAACCCTATAAGCTGGACGTTGAGAGTGACGACATGATTTGTGACGGTCGCGAGAACTATAAGGCGCGTGACGGCGAAATCGTAGCTCACAATTCATACTCCAAGTTCTATGTACGTAGCTAACGCCACACAGTAACCCCCTCTAAGGGAACGAAGGCTACAGTCACCGCTGAAAGCTTCCACCCCTAGAGGGGGTACCCCCTAACCCTACTAATAGAAGGAATTTAACCTATGACTAACATTAGCTTCAACCCCGGCGACATCATTATCACTAGCCATGCCGTGACCGGCGAATACGGTATGCACACCATTGCAGGTACCAACGGTGGCGGCAATATCGCAATGATGAAAGATAGCCCCTACTGGGATAGGCGATACGCCCTAGAGTACAACCCCGGAATCACAGAGGAAGGACACCCCTACACTCACACTCTCTACCAGAGCGATAAGTGGTCAAAGCGCAACCCTAAAGGCTCAAAGGCAGAGCCGGTAAACATCATCAACCACTTCACCAAGGAAGAAGTCGCCAAACGGAACATTGACCGATACTATGCCAACCTCTACAAGGCACATAACCTACTAGCTGATATTAGGCGTGAAACCCGGCATGACAAGCCGGTACCACCACTGAACCAGTGGTGCAACAACCCGCACACTGTAGCCAGCGAACAGGACGTGACCGACATTATCCATTGCCTCCAAGAAGAAAGCAACGAGCATGTCGAAAACTACCGCAAGGAAACCGGGTGGGCGGTAGACATCATCAATGACCACGCACGACAGGATGAAGAGCAAGTAAACGCCTACATGGACAAAGTGCGGGCAAGTAAAGTTGAGCCGGGCTGTGAGTTCATCTATCTACAGGACAGAATCACAGGAATCTACGACATGGGTGTTACCGTAGGTGACATTCTACAGATTACAACCCGCCACGGCTGGCAATACTTCCAGGTGACCGGCGGCAACACCAAAAACGCTACCTTGAAGAACCTCGACACAGGCGACGAAAGTACCCTAGCCGCAGTAGCAACCCATGACGACAGTAACCCCTCATTCTGTCAGCCTGACTGTGACCTTGAGTTCCACTACAAGACCGACCTACAGCTAGGCTGGGCAGACGGAACCGTAGATACCGTAGCAGAGTACACTATCTTACCTAGCCCTGACCTGGAACTAGTGGAAGATTACCATGCACTAGTAACGGGACAGCATAAGTCATTGCATAGTATGCGCAATATGCTCAGCGGTTACGAGCAGAGCTTGATGAGGTCTAGCTTCACTCTTGCAAACCTGTGTGTTGAAACTGACAGGTTATTGCATGAGGTCGGTAACATCTTCCGTATCCAGAAGCTCAAGGAACATACACGCGAGCATATTAAGCGTGAAGTCAATGACTACCTAGAAGAGTCCAAGCGGAATCACGCAGAGCTTTGGTCATACTTGCAGGGCATTGCTGAATTTAATAGGTAGAGCACTATACCACCTAACCCTTATGTGAGCTATTTCATATGATTTTAGCTTGCACAAGGGTTAGGGGTGTGCCATAATAGTTATATAAGCCGTTAGGGAAACACCCCTAACACGTAATCCATCAACTATCTACCGAAAGGCTGGGCACCATGACCTCCAAGAAGACCTATAAGGTTTCCCCGTTCTTTATGTCTAAGAGATTTGCAAAGGCTGAATGGGAAACCCGTGAAGAATATAATGAAAGCATCATGAAGCTGGCAAACTCTCTCTTCCTTGCAACCCGCCCCGGCAGTATTGTCACCATTGAGAAGGCAAATCAGCATTACGGCGAAGATATTGTACTGATTAAGTACCCTGTTACCAGCCTTGAAAAGATGGGTGACTATTGGGATTACTACGTTAGCATCCGCAACCAGGTCGCCCAGTCCTGGTCTGACCGCGGATACGAAACCCCTATGAACGGTAAGTACAAGGTCATCAAGTCCGAAGATGAAGAATGGGTGCGTACCGGCGGAGATGAAGGTGCATACTACTGCGACGGCATGACCCTCACCCTCGAAAAAGTAACCGAAGAGTTCTAGCCCTACCCCCATAGGCACCCCCTGGTAATAGGGGTGCCTGGAACCATACTATCCACTTACCTATTGAAAGGTTTCCCAATGTCCAAGAGTGCCACCTGTACTTTTTCTGAGCCTATTTCTTTTGATATTGGCTTCGGTTTGCACTGTGAAGAAGTAGTGAAACGAATCAAGGACGATAATCTCATTATTAGCCTTAATGGTTGTATTTATGCAGAATCGTCTTATGGTTATTATGGTGCAACGGTTGATATTACTATGTACTTTGAAGACCATGAAGGCAATACTGTTTTTCGCCCGCGTCTAGATGTAGATACCCCTATGAGTGTTGAATACTTTCTTTTGGGTGCCGGTTACAACGAGGCGCGCATTGAAGAGTTTGAAATCAAGGTCAAGGATGACAATACGGCAACTGTAACTTTCAGCGAGTTTACCTACTAAGCCGCCTGGCACCCATGCTCTCCAGGGTGTAGACTGGGTGACAGGTCACCTGACAGTAACCGCCTAAAACACCCAAATATGCCCCTAGTAACCAACCAATACTAGGGGGCAACCCATTAAATAACTACCCTATACCCCTCTAAGGAAGGTTGATAACCCACATGTTTACCTCTAACGAAGATGTAACCGTAGCTTTCACGGTCATCTACAACAACGCCAAAATGACCAATAAGGAAGCGGTCAAATACATCACCCAGAACAAGGGCGTTATCCAGTTGTGGGGCACCGTCGAAATCGAAGAAGAAGAGGCTTACTACTACGACGGCTTTGATGAAATCCAGACGACCGAAAAGTTTATCGAAACAACCAATGGGGGCACCTTCACCTATGAAGACGGCACCGAAATTAGCACCCGCATCAGTACCGAGTACAATGAGGGTTTGAGCTACTTGTTGGCAGGTGCGGGCATGATGAAACGAACCATCAAGAAATACACCATCGAAGCTGACGGAACCGGTGATTCTGGATACTTGACGTTCCGCGAAATCGTGTAACAGCCACATGCGCAACACCTAAACAGCAACCTATACCGAAAGGAAACCCTGGAAATGCTTGTAGATATTTTCAACTCTTTTAACCCCACCCAGTTTTTGATTGACTCCCCACTATGGGTTTCATTCATTACACCTGGTGCCACCTCCGCCATAATCCTAGGTGTTACATATGCTCTGCTGAGAGTAACTACCCGCAACAAGGAGATGAGTGAAGGAATCACTGTCGGTGTTGGTATTATACTAGTAGTGCTTGGTGGGCTTTGGATGCTGGCAACTCTCACAGAAGTATTTAAACATGCCGGGGTTAATGAAGGTTACCCGCTGGTTCTAGCGGTCTTTGTTGGCGCAATTTCAAACATTCTTGTGGTAGCCATTATTGCCCGCACCGTATTCGCCACTCACAGGTTTTTCCAAGCGCACCAAAGCCCCAAAAGCTAGTACGGGAAGGCGTAACGACAGAGCTTCGTAAACCCGCCTATTCCTCGCTTGAAAACCCTGAGCAGGCAGGGAATAGGTGCACCCATAACCACCACAAGAAGAACAAGCAAGAAGAAGGAAACAGCAATGACCAACCACCACACGGTAACCCCCGAAGAAGTCACCCCAGACGTAATTGGTGAAACAGAACGTAAAGCATGGGCAACCATTAAGGAAATTAGGCGGCATTACCGCAATTACAACCGAATGGGTGACATGCCCCACCCTCACCCTGTCTGCGACTACCTAGACTACATTATAGGACAGCTTGAACATGTAGGCGTAAGTGGCTCGTATATGGTGGAACAGCTCGAATACGCCCTGAAGTCACCGACTGGCAAAACGGGTGTAGATACCGTGGATAACATTAAACGCACCTTTGCAATTACTATCAATGACGCTAACCGCCTTGTTAAAGAAGCAGAGGTGAAACTTCTTGAGCTTGCAAAAGTAGTTGCAGAGAATAAGAAGGAACGCGAAGGTAATCTATAGGGGAAACCAGTAGAGTAGACCCCATAACAACAAGGAAGGAACTTGCATGATTGAGGAACTATTAAACATTATGAACGCCATAGAAGCTTTACAGGGCGGCGAGCGTGTGTTCGCAGGTTTCGCCCTGTCAAGCATAGTACTAGCTACTATTGCCGGGGTTTTACTGCTTATCACCTGGCTCTTTAAGCTACCCTCACCTAGCGGGGGTGATGTTGCATTTGCATATTTCGCCGGACTCTTACCACATTTTATCGTCTGGTCACTCTTTGTAATACCAGGATTTGCGGCGGATGGGTTCATGGGGGCGGCTGTAACTATTTTTCGCATACTACTTTGGACGGTTGGAACAGTTATTTCCTATACCCTCATAGTCCTACTTGCTGGGGGTATTGCCTACAAAATTGCCAAAGTGAGGCAGTAGGCTTACCCCCCCACCAGCCCCTATGTGAGCTATTTCATGTGAATCCAGTTTACATAGGGGCTATTGGTGTGCCATAATGGAAATGTATTGAGGGGTATTCCCTTCAAGTATCCAGTACCTACCTAGCAAGAAGGGGAATCCGATGTTTATTAATCCTGTTTGGGAATATCAGCTACACAATGGCGTGAAGTTTAGTAGCATCTTTGAGTACATTAAAGGCATGGGTACCTACTCTGTCAAGCAAGCCACTGTAGAACGCAATGGTGAACGCATTGAGTTTGAGCTTAATAATGGTCATTGGTTCTGCCTGGAAGCTCAGCCTAACGAGAATAGTAAGTTTGTCTTTTTCGGGTTTGATGACGAGCAGATTTGCGACGAACTGGAATATGTAAACCCTGAAGGCGCAAAAGACCACCCAGAGGATAAGTGTATGTGTGGGCAGGACTTTCACCGCTACGGCTGTGCGTTTGACGAAGACGGTACAGCTATCCGTGAGTTGATTGTCAAGTATGCCAATGATTGCGGTATTTGCGACATCTAATTCACCCCCTGTGACTAGGTTCACATGGTTTCGACTTGCACGCCCGGCTAGGGTGTGGCATAATAGTTATATAAGCGCTAGAGAAAACCTCTAAAGCCGCTTCCACTATCTATCTACCGAAAGGGCAACCATCATGACCGTAGCTATCACCAACCTCCGCAATGCTTTTGCGACCCTTCAGGACGAGGGTCATGCAACCCCGCTCGTAGCACGCTTTGAAACCCTGAACCGTACCGAACTTGAATGTGGTGCATACAGTAAGGACTTCACCAACATCAGCAACTACGTAACTGTTGAGTGGGAGCTTGAAGACGGTATCATTATCGGCTTTGATGAAGCTATCTACTTCCTTGCAGGTGAAGAGCTTGAAGCTTTCAGTGAAGCTATCAAGGACGGAAAGCTCTACTTCGAGTACACTCATGAAATTCCCGCCGGTGCTGACCTCAAGGAAGTACAGGATGAGGTGGATGTAAAGGTAGAAGAAATGATTAAGGAATGGTCTACCCAAATGTTCGGTGATATTGAGCTTGAAGAGTCCCCCTCCTCTTCCTATGAAATCATGGACGTTGAAGGTGAGTACGAAGAGCACGAAGGCTAACAATTAAGCCCCTTAGCTACTGATAAAGCTAAGGGGCTTTAATATTGCCCTAAACACCCCCTGGAAGCGTTCTAGGGGGTATTTCGCGCCCTAAAACTAGTCGATATTATAACTTTACCCCCAGGTAAACTGAAAGCCGCTACGGGGCGACTAGTGGCGCATAGTGGCATATGTGTACCTAGTGTGGTAAATATGTAACACAAGGCACCATGTGCAACCGTGACAGGTCGAGCTATTGGTAGCGGTATGAGTAACGCCACCAAGGATACTAAGAAGGATACTGAGACGGTTCCGGCACCTCTGAACCTAGATGACCTAGAGAATGACGACGCCATCTAGCCTGTAATGGCATAAGGTGCAACACTAAGCCCCTAACCTATAGAGCATTAACTCTCTTGGGTTAGGGGCTTTCTTCATGCCTCTATTGGGGTGTGATGTATATCATAGTATTTAACTTGAAAGCACATCTAAAGTGTGCCATAATAGACATATGGAAGTTCTTATAAGAAACCCAAGCCACTACAGGAAAGGAAAAGATACACAATGAACACCCCTGAAATGGACGAAATACTAGCGAACATTGGCGTAAAGCTTGAAGCCCTCTATGAGCTACAACTTGAAGCAGACCGTACCCTAGTAGCCCTCAAGCAAGAAGAGCTTGACACGAAGCGTGTAGAAGCCGTAACAGAGGCATATGCGAACTTCAACACCATCAGCATTGAAGAGAAAATCAATGACGGCACCCTAGCAAAAACCAACCAGTCACTATACGCTGACCTGGTTAAGCTCTCTAACGACATCGACACCCACAGGTTCGCCTTCACAAACGACGTAGCACAAACCCTCAACGAAGACTTTACAGCAATCCCCTACGAAGGACACGAAGAGCTAACCACCTACGACATTCAAATGAAACGACTCCAGGAAGCTGAAAACTTCCTCGACCGCTCAATCACCCTATACAACTACGGGCGAGACAAGCTCAAAGAAGCAACCAAAGCCGTAAACTAATAATACCAAGTACCCCTCCAAGGAAAGGATACATCATGGGTTTCACCGACGCAGGACGCATCATCCGGGACATCACCTGGAACTACGGAAAGTACCAGATTCAGAGCATTATCGACACGGGACAGGTTCGTCGCATGACACCCGCCGACCTCAAGAAGCACCCCTATCTGAAGGATAAGGCGTTCCGTGATAGTAACCGCCACCTCTACGTAGAAGACCCCGTAGGCATCCACTTCCCCGAAACCTATGGCGCGTCTTCACTTACTATCTTGCTTAACCGCGACTACGACGTGAAGAAGCGAGAGCATAGCCTTATGGGTTACTGGGACCACAGTACCCTCTACGGCTGGACAAAGAAAGGTGAAGCAGTCGTGCTTAAAGGCAGTAACCGCCCCCACAAACCGCGAAACCACGACGAGAGCCAGAAAGCCAAGGAAGCTATCGAATGGTACGCCGAAGAGAAGCGACACATGGTAACCTCCTTCGACCCGGAACACCCCATTGAGGTGACCGTGAACTTCAACAAGGGCAACATTTGGGAATTTGAAGACTTCCTCTACGACTATTCCCGCTCTACTACTACAAGGACGAGAACCCGGCGAAATATCTTGCAAACAACTACCCCACTGAGCGAGAGATTGTCTTCATTAGTGATAGTATCGCCGTCTGTGTACCCAGTAAGCCCTTCCATGATGAGCCGCTGATTACTCTCACCGCCGATAAGCCTATCGCGTCAGGTCTTGCAGGGCACACCTTCAACATTAAGTCAGTAGAAGTTGATGGGTGCCGCCGCAATAAGGCTAAGGTAACCCTCAAGTAACCAAAAGCAACCAACACAAACTACCCCTCCCTTATCGGACAATAAACAGTAATGTTTTGTTCGCCGGGGGGGGGGTACTTTTTTGCCCACAACACGAAAACGTACCCGCCAAACAAACAGAAAGGACACAGGTGAACATATGCTGACAGCACCAGCAAACATCACTGTACAGATACTTGGTCTAGGTGTGAGCGCCGGACTGTTCTTTATCGGGTACGCAAACCGCACCTGGGTCAGAAACATCAGTCTAGGAATGTGTGCCCTAACAGCCGCCCAATCATTCCTACTAGGACAAACCGGCGTTCTAGCCATGAACCTAGTAAACCTCGCCTACTACATCATGCTACTGTTCGAGAACCGGCTGACATTCGTCCAGTCCCCCATCTACCGTGGCGCATCAATGAGCGTAGCAGTCGGAACAGCCGCCGTCACACAGTACGGCATCCTCGGGTGGGGGTTATGGTCGCCCGGCACCCTAGCGCTACTAGGTGGACTAACCGGACTTGTCATGGCGCTACTAGAAAACTTCGTAGCACTCAAAACCGTAACAGTTCTCAACGTTGCGTGCTGGGTCAGCTACTATATTCTAGTCGGTAGCTACACTAACATTATCGGTAACGGGCTAGTCCTCGTAGGTGTAGCATTAAGCGTATGGCAACGTATGCACACCACCGAACCGCCGCCCATCACCTCCTCCGGTACCACCGTCCCGGTCGATACCGGAAGTCTGCGACAAGCAGAACTACACACCGAACAACAATAACCATATAGGGGCAGTTAAGCACCGTAAGAGCACAAACATTGAACCGTGCCCTTACGGTGCTTTAGTACATATAGGGATAACCTGCAAGATGCAGTAACCCAGCTTACTAGACCCAGCAGTAGCACCACTGGTAGAATGAAACAATGAATACTATCCTGAACGAAAAGGTGACCGCCTATGTTTGTTGATTTTGTAAACATGTTCGCAGACCCGACTGGGTTCTTTAGTGCCGCACCCCTATGGTTAGCCTTCGTGATACCAGGGGTTATCACAGCCGTGCCTGTGGCTCTAGTGTGGTGGCGGCTAGGGTGCCCCGTGTGGGAAGCCACATTCAAGGGCGGCACCTCAATCATTATTGGGGTAATCCAGGCTGTCGCCACTGTCTATTGGGGTATTGTTGTTACACCCGCGTTCACTGCACATGGAGTCATTGAAGGGAACCCCCTAATCATGTCCGGCACCTTCGGCTGGGGTGCAATGATGCTAATTTCCAACCTAGTACCCTGGGCTGTTACAAAGTACAAGGAACGGTACAACTAAAAGCCAGCCGTAAGCCCACAGAAAGGTGACACCCTATAACCATGACCAAACATAAAACCGCCACCGGCTCCAGTAAGAAGCCGCTAGTCCCCGTGTGCCTTACCCCCGAGCCTCAAGGCAGTGTAACAGCTGAAAACGTTCCAGACCCAAAAACAGTGGTAGCTCTCATTGGGCAAGAACAGCGCCTCATGAACCTATGGGTTGAAGGTGGAACAAGGGCACTAGCTGAAATCCTAGAAGTACCCGAAGACGTTCTAGCTAAACGTTGGAACCGAATCAAGAACCACTCTAACTTCGTAGACGGCTACCTACCTATGGAAGCATGGGTAAGGTGCCTTCCGCCTCTTGAGTCAGTAGTTGAAGCCTTGGAAACATATGCGCACGAGACATTTCGTGACCTCGACTATACGGACGTAATGATGCCCCGCCCCGACCTCGGGTGGGTATCCCTAGCAGAGTACGCCCGCATCAACGAATCATACCGATACCTGGAAGTTGCCGGGGTAGTCATCAATAAATACTACGACTACAAGAAGCCGCCCCGCTACGACCTAGGAATCAGCAAAAGCTACCAAGTTCTACCCGGAACCGTGTTTAGCCGCTACACAGGCAAGACACTACGGTTCGGACGTAAATACCGCGAAGCACACAAGCACCTACTAGCATACCCTCGCACCTCCGCAAGGACACACAGGGTAGTATGGGACAAGCCGGAAACCTACGAAGGGGAAAAATACTACCCCGTAGAAGCTATCCACGACTTCACGCAACCATACGGCAAAGACGACTGGAAAGTTCGCGCCGGTGAACAAGGCGGATACGTCAAAGAATACGACAACCTCGAACCTTACAGCTGGGTAGCAGACACCGCACACGTAAAAGGTAAAGTCAGTGATGGTTCACTAGTAGCAGGTAACGCCTATATTGGCGAATACACTACCGTCCTAGCCCGCTCCATCATCTCAGATGACGTGCGAATCAATAGGAAAACAAAGGTTGCAGGCTCCAATATCACGGGTGAAGTCACTATCGGCACCAAGCCCACCCTAAGCGGTGAAGAGCTGACACTCTACTATGCGACAGTAGACGGTAAGGTAACCATTGACGACAATGTTAAATGCATTGCACAAGCAACCATTAGCGGCGACATTGAAATTAACGGTGACCTGACTATCGCCAACAACATTAGCCTAACCGGTTCAATGGCCGTAAACTCTACCGGCGGGTACGAACTGTACGACTCACTGAAAGGCGAGCTAGACCATAAGGGCAACAAGCCCGTATTTGAATTGCGTAATGGTCCCGATAGGCGACAGCACCGTAGCATGGGACTCTACCAGCAGAAACCGCCGGTAGACTAACACCCAAACACCCAATAACCAAGTGTGCCCCTGAGTAAGGGCAACCAAACCCAGGGGCACACACCCTAAAACAGAAAGCATAAACGCATGTACGTTGAATTTGTGAACATGTTCACCGACCCGACCGGGTTCTTCAAGACCGCCCCAATGTGGGTATCCTTCATACTGCCTGGCGCTATCAACGCCCTACTTATTGTCATTCCCGCCGCCATAGCTGGTCTTATCGCCCGCGATGAAGACTTTGCCCTGTCTACCTCTTGGCTATTGAGTGTGTTGAATCTAGCTGTAGGTACTATATTTTGGGGTATTATCGTTTCGCCTGCATTTGAGGCGCACGGCGTGAACCCTGGAATCCCCACAGCAATATCATTTGCTCTAGGTTTCCTGGCAATGGTAATTGAAACCGCCCTAGCAACAGTGCTATTTTCAGCCGTTGTATCCAAATACTTTTAAAGAAAGGTAAGTCAATCATGATAGGTAACATTGTTGCACCGTATAGGCTCTGCCGTGCACTAGGTACTGACTCCTGCTTCTGGGCAACCATTCCAAAGACCTATAAAGTAATATCACTTATCGGTAGGGAACAGTGGCTCATGGACATCTTTACAGACGGCGGCATACCAGCTGTAGCAAACGTTCTAGATATTCCTGTCGATACACTTACCCATCGGTGGCGAAAGTTTAAAAAGCACCACTGGGACACTCTGCATCTAAGGGAACCTTCAAGCTTTTTCAAGATAGAGGACGACTACGAGGAGCTGTTCAGTGATGAATACTGCACCCACGCCGACCCGCCCTTCAATGTTTTCTATAGTGGTTGCGAACCAGTGATGAGCAATCCTGTGACAGGTAAGCCTCAACCAATCCAAGGTGCGCAATGGTCTTGCACATCAGCTGAAGTACGGCGAGAGCTAAACAAGCTCCTAGAAGAAGAGATAATAAGCAAAGGCATCGACCTAACATATGATGACCGGGTATGGATACTTTTCGCACCACGCCTAGACCTTGGTCTAGTATCACTAATCCACTATGCAGAACAAGGAGACTGTGAGTTGGAGGCGGCTAAGCTCATTATCAAGAACCTCCAGGCATATAGGCAACCCCCGCTGGAAGAACTCATCAAAGAACGACCAAAGTATATGGATAACGACGATTTTGACAGTGTGTTCTATGGTAAAGATGAATACAAGCATCTACGGCTATTCCGTGGATACCGCAAAAGTCAATGCTACAAACTCGCATACCCCAGGTACCCGAGCCGCGTATTCCGCGTACTATGGGACGAACCCAAGACCCATGAAGGGGAAACGTTCTACCCTATCGAGGCTCTATGGACTGCAAGTGTCGTAGTGCACGAAAGCCCGCACCGCATTATTAGTCATGGTGTAGCAAGCCCTGGTTCACGTGGCGGATATGTGACAGCTGAATATGTTGCAGAGAACGGCTGTGGCACATGGATTCTAGAAGGCGAATACGCCACAGTGAAGAAATCCGCTAACGAAAGGTGATACGTTATGATTCCCGCCGCCGCTAATGCGGATACGAAAGACCCTATGACGATTCTAGTAATACTGATATTTTTTGGTGCCTTGTTCTTGGTACTTGCCGCCTATACGGGCATTATATGGTTCGTTAAGCGGGGCAAGATGATTGATAAGCTGGGAATTATCTATAATGTCACCCCTACTATCGCTATTGGTGTTGCTGTTATCATTCTTGGTACTCAGCCTAGTTTCACTAAGGGGCGGTTTATGGGTGCTACATCTTTGGTTATTATGTTGTTTGCTCTGAGCTTCTTGTCGAGGTATTGTGAGCCGCCGGTGGCTGTTGGTAAGACGGCAACGCTAATGTTTACTGGTTTAGGTGCATCTATTATTGTGTGTGCTATTCTGGCTTCTTTGACGGCAACCCTCTAAGGTACATACCCCCTATCTGTAGGTGATTCACTTACGGTTAGGGGGTATGTCTATGCCGTGTGACCTATTCCCCATAATGTCTTGGTTTGCAAACAATACTAGAGTGTGTCATAATTGAAGTATCCACTTTCCTGGTAACCCTATAACGGGTAACCAAACATGCCACGAAGGAGTCCAAACATGCTATTCAAGACTGAAGCCGAATATATCACTTTCCCCATCGAGAATAACCCCGATTTCATTAAGGAAGCCGAAGCAGGTAAGCCTATCAACATGCTCTACCGTAGCGACTTCCGCATCACCCGCCTCGGATACCTCAACAGTGACGGCGCGTGCGACATTGGTGTCGCCCTCGCATGTGGCGACGCTATCCACTATGTAGAAAAGAACTTCGACTTCCTCTACGCACTCCCATTCCACAGCACCAGCGTAAAGAACAACCCCGGCGAACTCTGGAACCACCCGGAGCGTAAAACCCCCGCCGTAGCGTTCAACTTCAAGGGAAAGTTCTTTGAAATTGATAACCCGCAGGTACCCATCCACTTCAACGTATACGCCGTAGAAGAACGCGCACTCAAAGAAGCCGCCAAGATTACCGGTAAGCCCTGTAGCAACCTCAAAGCATACAAGGAATACGTAGAAGATGGTGCATACCATGCACTATGCAACTACACCACCCAAACCGAAGACGGAAACGGTCTAATCTACCACACCGGAAACCTGACCGTAGACTTCACTACCGGAAAGCTCACTATCTCATAACATGCAACAGGCATACCCCTGCGTAGGTCAAATAGCACCTAACCGGGGGTATTCCATGATATGATTAAGACATACAGATTACCCTGTAGTAAGGCACACGAAGACCGTATGCCGCAACGTCACTAGACAGAAAGGTTGCAAGAACCTTGAAACGTAAGTCTGTAACCAAGAAGCATAAGGCACGCGATTCACGCTATAGCCATTGGCATTGGAAGGGTGGTAAGCGCCGCATCCTGGAAGAGAATGAGAAGCGGAAAGTGTATTACCCGTGGCGCAATGGTGAAGAACTCGCAATTATCGCCCAGGCATACAATGCCACAGGTGAAGTTGATGAGAACTACGAAGACCGCGCATCACGCCGCCACTACCGACCCCACCCGGAAGGTTGCAAGTATAACTACTGTGACTCCTGCTGGGCTGTTTACGCATGGTAGATGGCAATATTCCCCTGAGTGGCGCTCATTGGGGCGACAGTCTATCATGCATGTATGTCAAAAGTGACGCACATCACATGAAATCGACTTGCAATACAGAAAATACTGTGCCATAATAGTTATATAAGCCGCCGGGGTTATCGAGAGCCCCGACAGCTTATATAATGAGGAATATTAGCAAACGACTGAACGTGACACAAAACACAGAAAGTCGAGTTGCATACCCCGAGAGGGAGTGCTATAATAAAACATGTACTCAGCTGAGAAGCTGGTATGCAACATAAGCCCCTATCGTCTAGCGGCCAAGGACACTGCCCTTTCAAGGCGGAGGCACGGGTTCAAATCCCGTTAGGGGCACGTAACACATTCTTTTGGGTGTGTTCACTCACCTCGCCTGTGAGAGACTGGGAGAGGTGGCTAATCTAAACGGACATTCACGTGTCAAGACCAGGGTCAGCTTAGGCTGGCTTGAGGGTCACCGTCGAAGTAAAGCTTTGGCTCACCTACCGTATATACGGGGGTGACTCATCCCGTTGGGAGTACGCAAGTCAAGAAGACAGCAAAACACTGTTTACTTAGACACTAGATAATTGACAACACGAAATAGTGAATTTGCAAAACAAAAAGGAACATGCTAAGCTTGTTCCTTGTAAGCCCCTTTAGCTCAGTCAGGTCAGAGCTACGGACTTTTAATCCGCAGGTCGTGGGTTCAAATCCCACAGGGGGCACAAACAAGAAGCCCATAAAGCTTCTTGATAAACACCCCTTCAGTAACATGCAATGCTGAAGGGTAAGGGCTGTTAGCTCAATTGGTAGAGCGCCTGCTTTGCAAGCAGGAGGTCGTGGGTTCGATTCCCGCACGGTCCACTCTGCAAGATAATCGCTATCTTGCATAAGCGCCCGTGGTGAAATTGGCAGACACGCAGGATTTAGGTTCCTGTGTCTTCGGACGTGAGGGTTCAAGTCCCTCCGGGCGCACTTGCTCTTGAAAAGCACATTTCGAGAGCCGTCCCTGTAGCCAAATCGAGTACTGAATCATAGTCGTTGCTACCAGACCCCTGAAGGTTTGAGAATCCATCCACCGTCCAGGTTGCAAGCATTTGTGGCCGCCCCATATTTTTGACGAGATGCAGATTTAAACCGTCTTCATTGGGTTGTAAAAACTGGAAGCAAAGATTGCCTCAGCTAGTTGGTTCGGCTACATATGTAACCCTAAGCGTTCTCGCGAGGGGGTAGAGGTATCGTAGGGTGCCTATAACGGGTGAAGCCGTTATGAATTAAACGTGTAACAATTCGATGCACCGTTTAAACCTACTGTGATAGCATCTTTAGCTCAGTTAGGAAGAGCGTCACCATGTGAGGTGGAGGTTCACAGGTTCAAATCCTGTAAGATGCTCGGTAAGCTTCTTAACTCCTTTCAGGAAGCTTACTAAAGACAAAAGTCGAATAATACTGATTAAGGCGTACTGGTGCTTTCGAGCCCTTTCAGTTCAGCCAGTACGCCGCGCACCTTTAGCTCAGCTGGTAGAGCAGGCGGCTCTTAACCGCCGGGTCGTGGGTTCGAGCCCCACAGGGTGCACTGGGGTTCACTTCGTGAACTACAATAATGCAGATGCGCTTCTTTTAGCGTGTCCTGGTCTGTTAGCTCAGCTGGTTAGAGTGCCGCCCTGTCACGGCGGAGGTCGCGGGTTCAAGTCCCGTACAGACCGCGCGGCAACCCCCCTCTATGGGTGTTGCCACTATATAAGCCGTTATATCCAAGTCTGGTTAAAGGAGGCTGACTGTAAATCAGTTGCCATTTGGCTTCGGGGGTTCAAATCCCTCTGACGGTACGTAGCACACTTTCGGGTGTGGTATCCTCGCCTGTGAGAGACGGGAGAGGTTAAACGGACATTAACGTGTCAAGGCCAGGGTCGGCTTAGTCCGGCTTGAGGGTCACCGTCTAACAAAATGTTAGACCCGCCTCATGTTCTCATGGGGTAGGCTCCGATGGAAGATAGTGGACAATTTAATATGCGGTTCGCCCCTTTAGCTCAGTTGGTAGAGCAATGCCTTTACACGGCGGAGGCCACTGGTTCGAGTCCAGTAGGGGGGCACTGTGAGTGAAGCCAAACGGTTAGGCGCTTGCTTGTGGCGCAAGTAGTAGCGGGTTCAACT
>ERZ773018.457-NODE-457-length-24405-cov-4.089199_pt1 | contig 24405 bp, 17 predicted proteins | sample MGYA00580840_ERZ773018 | MGnify/ENA primary metagenome ERZ773018 (study PRJEB29015, sample SAMEA2738125) | human oral metagenome | biome: human oral; feature: human-associated habitat; material: saliva | place: China | collected 2256 ... | reverse complement strand
ACTATTAAAGAAGTCTTCATCTAGGTGATACACTCCATTATTTTGCGAACTCTTCATCCCAGTCCCTTGACACAAGAGGGTATCCAAATGCAGGAGAAGTTCGGCGCTATTCTTGCTCTGAGCGAGCAACATGTACTCAGGGGCAGAATCCCAATCCATGATTGAGCTTGGCAACTTTACACCTGCGGCTATTTCTCCCCCAAGACGGCAAATAACCTGCTTCGCCAAGAGAGCCTCAGATTCCGATGCACTTGTAAGAGCCAATGCCTGGCACACTGCGTCTAAGGCTTTCTCTCCAAGAGACGAAACAGCAATAAGTACGACATCCTTTGGGAAGTTGGCAAGAAGTTCCTTTGTCACCTTAACATCACTCATAAAAGGATTGGTGTAGGGCTTCCCCTCTGGATCATAAAGTTTGATTTCGCTCCTGATTTCTTTTTTCTCAAAAGAGATGGTGGCAATTACACGCATGTCCTTTTGCTCTTTGAGCATGGGGAGCGCTTTTTCAAGGTCCATGGTTTGAGGAGCTTCTTCCTCAATGGCCTCTACCTCATCTTGGTCTACCCCCTCTTTAGAGAGTTCTTCCAAATCCTCTTCCCAGTCTCGCCAATCTATATCTTGATCCGCTGCATAGTTGTGGTTAAAGTTCAGACCGCGAAGTTCTTCTAGGTCAGTAAGAAGAGCATAATTCATATACATACCGGCATCTTTAGCATAGATATCGCTGATGTGCGGTATGGTATTAGCATTATTCTCAGGCTTTATTTCTACATATTTCTTGACTGCCTCAAGAGGCGCCAAGCCCATGTCATTCGAAAAAATCCAGACCTGTTTTTTATTGCTTACAATCGTGGAATTATTATTAGAGGCAATCCAATACCCATCTTTTTCCTCTCCTTGTTCGCCATAGCCCAACTTAGAAGAGGCTTCTCTAAACTGCTTGAAGTCTTTTACGAAAAAGGTAAAAGTAAGATTCTTTTCCGGAGTGATAAAGAAGAAAAGGTCGTGCAACTTTATTGATTTGGCCAAATCCATCATAAGGCTAAACTCCTCATCTATGGTAGCATCTTTGGGGAGATATTTTTCAAAGTTCCCCTTTTTGATCAAATCTGCTCCGTTGCAATAGCCCACAAATAGGCTCTCTTGAGGGATCGTCTCGAGTAATTTCTTAGCACCCTTGGGGCTACAAGAGGCAAGAAGTCCTACAACTAGCAACGTTGCCACAAGCCAAGTGTAACGAAATGTCTTCATCTCTATATCATCTTTTAGTTTAAACTCCCAGCCCATTATTGGCTGGCACTTTTGACAACAAAGGTATGTATATAATGGCATTTAGATGGACACTCCTCCCCACTCCCCCTCTAGGCACAAAATTGCAGCCTGCTCTCCTTGAACACTTTAAGGCTGATTTTCCTAGAGTTTCAGGGGAAGAACGAAAACAAAACAGCCCTAAACCTTTTCAGATTTAGGGCTGCACCGGATCTCTTATTAGGGAGAGATTTTATTCCAAATCAGCCTCAATTGTATGCGAAGAGAGCTCCTTGACAGTGAGGGTAAAGGAGAGAGAGGATTTTTCTGCTATACGATCTGTGGTCAGCTTGTCGGGGAAAAGGTTACTTCCAAATCCTAGAATTGTATTAAGATGGATGGCGTATTCGTTATTTCTCACCACTCCGTAACGCCCGAAGGAGTTCCACAAAGGCGCTTCTGTTTGCCCAAAATGGCGAATCGGGAGAAGGTAATAATTGTAAGACTGGTGATAGAATTGTATCTCATTAATGGTAAAGGAGGCTTTGCGAGCTGTGATCAAACCTTTCTTTTTCGAGTCTTTCAAACCCTGCTTCAAAGCCTCTAAAAATCCAAAAGGCATCCCATTTACAGGCTTATCATAGGCATCTATATTTTTCAGCACCTCTTGTACGAGAGAAGCAAATGCGCTCTCCCTCATCGCTCCTCCCTTATAACGAATCCAACCCTCTTCTGTTCCTAGTTGATCTTTTAGTGACTTTGGTACCACCTTTGCCCTTACGACAATATGGGGAATTAGGGAAACAAGGAAATGATTGGGTGGGCAAGTTGTCTCCTTTATGTATAGTCTCTTGTTGGATAAGTCTGTGCTATTGCGATCCTTTTCCACAGAAACAAAAGACAACGTTGGATTGGGAGCAACTCGATATTTACCTATAAACTCATCCGTCAAAGCGCCAGCAGACTGAGCCTTTATCTCCTCATAACCGGGACTGTAAGCATAATCTTTGGCAAGAGGCTGCACCTCTCCCTCCATCTTTGTCCGACGTATTAAATCAAAATCCCGAGAGAAATATATCGTACGAAAAGAGATATTTTCATCCAACAACAGGGCTTCTTGGTTCGCAACGCGGGGTGTGCCATAAGCGAAAACACGAGCGAGCATCGGCTCTACCTCTAGCTTACAGGCTGGTTTTCCCCCTAGCCCTTCTATTGTTTCACTAAACTGATCTTCCGTAACATGGTAGGGAGCGCTATTTACGGGAGACATGGTTACACTACGGAATTTACCCCCCTCCAGGTCTGCGAGATAGGCGATATCCCCCCTGATGGCCTCACGGAAGTCTTTGAGCTGTGTATAGCCTTGCAACTTTCTTTCCAACGTTTCTGTAACATTGACAAAGGAGAGAATGTAGCACTCTTTGCGAACGAGTTTGATGGGTATTGGTGAAGCCATGTTTCCCTCCAGCTTCTTAATCCCGAACAATTTGCTCTCGGGCTTATCCCCATCGAAGATGTAAAGAGAAAGGCAACGAACCTGATGGATAGGATCTTCACTCCCGTCGCGCAATACCCCTTGAGGGCAATCTAAGGAGAAAGAGATGTAGGCAGAGTCTGCACTAGAAGTTGTGGTCTTTCCCTTATTGGGAGACGAAGTGTGGCAAGCCGACAACAAAACGCCCATAAAAAGACCTCCAAATAAGATCTTTGCTGTGGATTTCATATACATTTTATATTGTTTATTCCTATGCAAAGTTAGGGATTTTTTCAAAAGAGACCTCTTCCGTACGACTGGGAATTAGACTATAAACTCTGGGAAGAGACGCTCAGCGTGGGGTTCCGGTTTAGGCAAAACCATCCGAATGGGGATGGCATACATGTCTCTTTCTAGGTCTTTTTTATAGGAGAGATTCAAGGCAAGGGAAGTTGTTTAGAGGTCGTTTTGGAGAAAAGAGCGGATATATAAAGTGGGAGGGCTTACTCTAGAAGTAAATACCCTCCCACGGTATCGGAACAAAAGTTCTCTCAATCCATGTTTTAGAATATCCCGAAACTCCGGTATTAGGGACAAAAGAGAAGATTATCAAAACATCCTCTTTCTCTCCCCCTATCCGGCGAGGGCCTCACCCCAAAACTCAAGGGGGATTGAGACAATCCTCCTCAACTAAGACTGAGGCTATACTTAATGCTGATCCTTTATCTTTTCGATTTGACGTTTAAGAGCATCTACAGCCAAATCCACAGCCTCCTCAAAACTAGAAGCCTGCTTCTCTGCAAAAAGGTCGGGACCGGGTACTTCCAAACGAATCGAAGCCTCCTTATTCTTATCTTCGCCTCCCTTGGCAACCTTTAGCACCACCTCAGCTTTAACTACACCTCCATAGAGACGATCCAAACGATCGAGCTTCTTTTGTACAAACTCTTCTAGTGCCGTAGTAGCGGTAAAATGTACTGATTGAATCCTAACTTCCATAATAGACTTCTTCTTTGATGCTCGTGGATGAGCGTTATACATCTGTTGCAACTCTGCTAGCGAAGTGTGTGTATATAGTACCGTTGTAGCCACGCTTTTATGCCCCAAAAGCTCCTTTACCGCCATTAGCTGCGCTCCATTGTTGAGCATAGCCGTGGCAAATGTATGCCTTAATACGTGAGGACCTCGACGTGCCAAACCTGGAATAGATTGTAACCGCTCGTGTACAATCTGATACACCACCTCTCCGCTAAGAGGTTGGTTACCCAAAGAAACAAAAAAAATCTGAGATAAGCCTACCTTTTTGTGCTTGAGTGCAAGATATTCTGAGATACGTGTGGCAAGGCGATCTCCGAAGGGGATTATTCGCTCCTTCCGCCCCTTCCCAAAAACGCGTAGTACCCTCGAAGACAAATCAACGCCCCCTTCCAAAAGCCCTACCAATTCACTTCTACGCATGCCAGTCTCATAGAAGATCTCTAGGATCAATTGATTCCGTAGAGCGACAAAATCGTCTTTGTCTACCTCTTGCGCATAAAGCAAGTTACTAATCTCTTGCTCCGAGAGCACCGCAGGCAACGGACTCTCTCCTCGAGGGCCACGCACGAGGCGAGCAGGGCTCTGCTCCAACAGTCCGATCTTTACAAGGTACCGATAGTAACTCTTGAGGGAACTTAACTTGCGATGTACGGAGCTTCTCTTCCGCCCCTGCTCTATTAGAGACGACAAGAAACCTCGGATCAGGTCTCTATCCCCGTCACTGGGGACAAACTCCTCACCTAGCACCTCCTCCACATACCGTACGTACTGTTGCAAATCCAACTCGTATGCCGCAACCGTATGCTCTGACTGATTGCGTTCGTAGCGGAGGTAGCCAAGGAAACGTTCTATACTCGAATGGGGCATAAGCTCCTAAAAAAGAAACGTTGCTCCCCACACAAAGGAGGGAAGCAACGCTAAGTCACATACTAAAAAAGAGAAGCGAGGCAATTAAGTTTTAGCTCAACATGGCATTTTACAACTCGCCCTAGAGCTAAAAGTCAAAAGGCTCTGCCACCAAGAATCCCATTCAAGAAAGGATCGGAAGCATTCCTTCCCTCTCTTCCTCCAAGCTCCTAAAAAATAAGAGCCGAGTTCTTTGGAGCCTATGTTTATTGCTCTTCTGCCTGACGAAGTGCCTGCACGTAGATGGCTTTTTCCATCTTCTTGCGCTTCACTTCGGAGGGCTTGATAAAAGCCTGACGTCTTCTCAGCTCACGAACTGAACCAGTCTTGTCAAACTTCTTCTTGTAACGCTTCAACGCGCGCTCGATGTTATCACCCTCTTTGATTGGAACTATAATCATAGTCTACAATATTACTTTTATACTTCTATCTTATGTTGTTATTCTACTATCCTAAGTGCATAAGGGGTAGCGTCTTCTCAGGAGCCCCTCTCCATACACGCGACTGCAAAGGTAGATATAATTCCACAACCGACAAACATTTGCAGCCTATTTTATTAAGAAGAGAGGCCTCTTCCTCCTTTTTTACAGGCTTTTACTGGAATATATAGCGCAGGAGAAGCAGCACTGTAACAATAGCAAGCGTGAGGGAAATCTGACGCCATTGACCACTCAATAGCTTCACAAGGGTATAGCAAATCATCCCCAAAGCCATCCCCTCTGCGATGTTGTAGGTAAGCACCATCGTTATCATCGTAATGAATGCAGGTAGAGCTTCCGACACGTCTGTAAGATCAATCTTGGGTACAGCATCCAACATAAATACTCCTACCATAACCAAGGCCCCTGTGGTGGCCGCACTGGGCACTAATAAAAAGAGAGGAGCAAAAAAGAGAGCCAAGATGAAAAGAGCCGCCGTAGTAAAGGAAGTAAGCCCCGTGCGACCACCCTCTGCGATCCCCGATGCACTCTCCACAAAAGTTGTAACCGTGGAGGTGCCCAATACAGCGCCCACGCTCGTAGCAAGAGCATCGGCCATCATTGCCTGCTTGATGTGACGCACATTCCCCTTCTCATCCATCATCTCCGTTTTGGCAGCAGCCCCGATGAGGGTTCCCACTGTATTGAATATATCCATAAAGACAAGGGCAAAGATGGTGAGCGCCATGTCCATATTAAGGAGCGAACTGAAGTCAAATTTTAGGAAGGTAGGATCCAATGACTTGGGCATAGAGACCGGAATAAAACCATCGGGCAACTGAGTAACCCCCATAGGGATCCCTATAAGGGTGCAAATCAAGATCCCGTAAAAGAGGGCTCCACGCACCTTGAGGGCAATAAGTACACCACTTACTACAATCCCGATACAAGCCAAAATAGCCGTAGGAGTAAACTGCCCAAGGGTGACAAATGTAGCTTCGTTGGAGACGATTATACCTGCATTTTTCAGCCCGATAAAGGCAATAAACATACCAATCCCCGAAGAAATGGCATAGCGAAGATTGAGCGGGATACACTTTACAATCTGCTCTCGGATATTAAATGCCGTGAGAATGATAAAGATAATCCCCTCTACAAATACGGCAGCAAGGGCTGTTTCCCAACTATACCCCATCCCTTTTACGAGCGTAAAGGCAAAGAATGCATTGATACCCATGCTCGGAGCTTGGGCAAAAGGCAGCTTAGCAAGGAAAGCAATCAGGATAGTACCAATGGCAGAAGCAAGTGCCGTAGCTGTAAATACAGCCCCTTGATCCATCCCCGCTTGACTTAAAATGTCGGGATTTACCGCCAAAATGTAACTCATCGTAAGGAAGGTGGTAAAACCAGCCATTAGCTCAGTACGACGATTGTGCCGAGAGGGGTCGAAACCCAATAACTTGTAGAAATTCATCAATCCGTAGGTTTACAAAGTCTATTTACGGCTGCAAAAGTACAAAGTTCTGCCCAGCACAGAAGCTTTTTTCGCCCAATTTTTCCTCCAAAACCAGGCAAGGAGGGCGCATATTTTACCCTAAACAAAAAAACGAGGAGAGCAGAATTTTTGCCCTCCTCGCGTAAGATTAAAATTAGAGTATTACTCTAGAGTAAGGTACGATTAGTGTGCTAGAAAGAAAAAGATGCAGCAATACCTAAGGAGGTTACATGCTGTGGATTGACAGTAAAACCGGAGAAGGAGGAATTGCGAAACAGGTGGCTATAGTCGATATACCCCTTCACTCCAAAAGCGGCTCCCGAAGAGAAAATATAATCGTATTTGATGGCTTCCTGTAACCCAACGCCCCATTTACTCTTCGTAAAGGGAGTGGACGATCCCACACCAAAGGAAAAATTTGTATGAACAGCTCCTACATTCTGAACCCAAGAGACACGAACCTTCCCCCTATTGTGCAAATAAAGCTTTGTGGTCAATCCTCCATAAAAACCCGAGAGAGCCGAGAGGCTTGAGGGGTCATTTTCTGCTCTACGAGTATATTCCGAGAGAGCAACATACAAGCCCAACCAGTCTCCTCCCTCTTTTGCAAAGTGAGGAAAAAGCGAATACTGCACTCGAAATCCATCCAACTGAGTATGCAATGCCGCAGTACGCCCAAGGCGATAATCCGAATATAAAATCCCCCGTTCGTAAGAAACATCTACTACAGAGGTAAGCCATCTTGAGAGACCGCCACGCTGGTTCTTTCCCTTCGCCCCTGCTGCGTCTTGAGCCAAAAGGGTAGTAGTACTCAGCAAAAATACCCATGCAAATGCAATACAAAAAGCTCTACTTTTCATCTTCATTTCTCACTAAAGTCTAGGCCGTTATAGGCCGGACAACAAAACTAATTTCTAATAACAACAAAGCGAACGCCCTCGAATGGGTAGCTTCTCTAGATGAATATCTCCCCGGTCTGAGCGCGACGAGCTAAAGTTAGAATTAAAAATTGAACTGGCAAAAATTACAAATCCACAAAGTAGGGAAATAGGGAAAACACGGCACAATGGGATGATGTATTTCTCCTAGCCTAAACCCCCAGTAACTCTCCCGAAATCTACCCGAATAGGCAAGGCTAATCCCATAGAAGGGGAAGGAAAAATTTCTTCAAACCCATCTCCTTTTCTACGCTTAGCTTCCTACGAACACAACGTCTACTTTCGCCCTCAAAGCGGATAGGTCAAAGTCAAAAAGAAAGGAATCTAGATATTTTTCTTACCAAACGCTTGCACATGTCAAATTTTATCGTACATTTGCACCGTGGTTTATTCATAATAGTATTGGATTTAGGTTTAACAAGACGAAAGAACCCCGCTGGGAAGCAGGGTTCTTTTTTATGTAAAGTTGGAAGTAGAATGCCCTAAATCTCCTAAGAGACAAAGCAATAGACCTGTAAAGGGATTCTCAAAAGTTCCTCCGAAAGCAGGGACGATCCCTCCCCTATCTCTCTATAATAAAAGGGAATACACCCTCATCAGCGCGTAAAAAGTAGCTCCCAACAGGGAGGTGAGATAGGGGCAACTTTAGGCTCCCCGATGCTCCCGTCAACTCTTTTTGTACGCACTCTCCCGATGCATTATAGAGGTATAGCCAAGTATTTGGAGATGGATTTTCTACCAAAAGATACTCTCCGGCAGGATTCGGGTAGAGAGTAACAGTTTGTTGTGGTGTAGGCTCTAGAGCCATAGGCGAGCCCTCAAAATTTTCTGTAATCTCCCTCCCTTGGGCATCTACACCGGTAACGACGCGCACTTCCCATCCGGCAGTACGCACCTTGTCAACGAGGCTTTTAGGACAGACATTATACTCCGGCACTTCTACCCGAGTAGTAAAAGGAGTAAAAACTCTCGGGGACTGCTCAGGGCTACTCTTAATCAAACGCTCAACAAGTTGCTCCATACGCTCCAAAGACAATCTATTGCCATAGCAAGAGAGCTTTTGCATATTCGCTCTATCACTCAAGAGGATAGCGGATAGCTGATTGCGGTCGCACTGCAATTCTTTGAGCCAAAGGGACGTCAGATCAAGCTCCGTTAGTGCATTGCGTCCACAACGCAAGACCTCTAGATTTTCGCAACGATTGACACTGAGATGGGTCAATTGATTGTTGCTACAGTCGACCTTATTAATATAGGTAAAGCCGTTCAAATCGAGAGAAGAAATGCCCAGACCAAAGCAATAAAGCGAGCGCAACCGCCCATGGGGTAGCTTGTTTTCGTCAAAATCGCGAAGAGGATTATCCCCAATGGAGAGGTGCAGTAAAGAGCGAAGAGGGCGAAGGTCTCCCATAGATTTCAGCTTATTCCCATGGATGTAGAGCATCTCTAATTTGGGGAATTTACGGCAATCAAACTCCTCTAGTCCCAAGCGATCGCACGTGAGTTGGAGCAAGGGCAGGGAGCTATAGGCGTAGAGATTGAAGTCTTGGTCAAAGGGATTCCCCCCTATCCCCAGGGCTGCGACTTTAGGATTTGCCGAGAGATCCAACTTCTTTAGCTTCAGATCCGAAGCCGAGAGCGAAGTGAGATTGGGCAGTCCCGATAAGTCTAACTCGGCTATGGGATTGGCGTCACAGAAGAGATAGGTAAGGCTGGTGTTCTTAGAAACATCAAGGGAGGTAATGTCATTGCCTGCGCAGTTGAGCGTAAGAAGACGAGGTGCCCCCTGTAGATCAAGAGCCGCTACCTTAGGGGTATTCTCGCCCTTTGCTCTATACGGGATGAAGAATTCTCGCAGAGAACCCACTAGAGAAAAAGACGTAGTGCCCGAGGGCAACTCCAACGAAACGGCTTGCTTACGATTCTTTTTCTCTCCCAACGAGAGTGTGCCCGAGGAGGGAGACTCAAGGGAGACTTGGTCCCCTTCGGAGATAGAAAAGTAAACTTTTTGATTCCCTTCTAGGGGTTGAGGAGATAGGGTTACAACGATTCGATCCGTAACTCGTGGGGCCGAGAGTTGCCCCCAAAGGGGGAATAAAAAAACAAAAGATAGCGCGCAAAGCAAGGCAAAGCGCACTACCCAAGCGTAGCATTTGTTCATTATTTGTTTGTGAGTTAAGGGTGAGAATTAGCTCTCTAGCATGGGAGATGAGGGCTGAACGAAGTCTACAAAACAGAGTGAGGCAAGTGCCGTTCCATACCGTTTGGTAATGGTTATTCCCTCTGTGAGGAAGGTAAGCTCGCCGAGGTAGTACTGGCTATAGGTTTTCTGATGCAGGTCGTTAATCACGCGAATAAGACGAGACTCAAGTTCCTCAATGCGGTAGCGTCCGTTTACCTCGCATACAAGTCCTCCTACTTTCTCATCAAAGTTTTCGTCTTTGTACATCCAAGCGTAGACGATTCCTGCCGATACAAACTCATCTTGATAGCCATGTGAAACGGACATAATCGTCTTCATTTCTGAGCCAAAGGGAGGCATATCCACTTCGTCCATGGTGGCAAGGCGAGCCGTTGCAGGTAGCACAGACGAATAAGTCATGATATTATAGTCAGAGATACCGGCATCGTAGAGAGCCATGTGGTAGCTACCGGCGTGGAGTTCGAGATCACTCTCTCCGCTCCCCTTGGTCACAAAAAAGGTGTTGGGGATGATGTTTCCAAAGATATTACTCATTCTTCTTTTTCTTCTTCTCAGGGTTACTTACAATCTTTCTAGGTGCAAATGTACAACTTTTTCCAGGCTATTAGCGACGACTACGCACTACGGTAATGAGACTATCGGCTCGTGCTAGAGCTTCGGGGTCTTGAGCATCTATGTTATACTCCTCCGGGCGAGGCACTCTTAGGGTTGTACCTATTGGTACATTATCGGGGTTGGAGATTTTCTCTTCGTTGGCAAGATAGATATAAATCCAAAACTTCTTATTACCGTAATGCTCTCGGGCGTAATCGGCTAGGCGATCCCCCTTTTTGATCGTGATGTAGACCTCCTCAACCACTTCGGGGACTGGGGCAACTACCACCGAATCTGTGGGAGTAGGATCTGTACGATGAGGAGCGGCAGCCGTTTTTTCTCGACTGGGTTTAGACGAGGAGCGGGAAAGAAACCTCGCTCCCACAAAGTAGCCCCCTACAAGGAGTAGGCACAACACAGGGAGAGCAACCCAATGCCACACCTTACGTTGCGAGTGGGATCGAGTAGGAATAGGGGGTATGGGATCCTCGGATGCACAGCACGCCTCCTCTTCTTCCTTAGGCGAAGGCTCCATAGACTCCTCTTCCGGAATGGAGGGCAGCTCGGGGGGAAAAGTCGGCAAGGAGGGGAGTTCAACCTCCTCTTCTTGCTGTGGCAAAAGCTCGTCTGTGGGTAAAAGCGGTTCCCCACTCTCCTCCTTAGACGCGATCTCCTCTACCTCCAAAAGGTTGGGAGAAGGAGCGGATTCCTCAATCTCTTCGGCTGGGAAAGCCTGACAGACAGAATATACTGGAATTTTTGTAAGCTCCTCTTCCTGCTCAATAGCACGCTGAGGCAAGTCGTCAAAAGCTTTGTCTTGAGGCAAGGCAATGGGAGAAAACGCATCAAAAGGCTTATTGATACTCTGGAGAAGTCGCTCAGAAGGCGTAAATGTAAACGCCAACTCCTCTTGAGCCACCCCAGCAAACAACCCAATTCCTTCCCAAAGGAAAGCATTGCCATTGTGCAAATGGTGCAACATCTGCTCGGTGAGAGCTTGATAAAAAGCATGTACACTCTTGGGGGATAAAGGGGAAGACTCTTGCAGTATCTCCTCAAGGTCGTCGGGGGCAGCACTTGAGGCTAAACTGGTCTCAAGGTGCAATCGGGGAGGAACGAGAAGCCGATTCCCAAAAGGCAAGAGAGCAACGTACTCCATTTCTTTACGCACGTGCCACGCCACGACCCCCGCTACAGAAACGGGAATGGTGGATGCAAGCCGATCCGAAACTATGCGCCCCAGAAGGCTCCACAGCTCTTCGCAACTCTCGTATTGCAACTCCGATCGCTCGGCAAGTTGACTAATCCATTGTAGGGTCTCTATCATAACTATCGGGACAATGGGGCTTGCGCCAATAAATCAAAACCATCTACTCCTACGATAGGTAGGGGGTAATAATGCCCAACGCGGAGAGACTGGGCTTGCTCTATGGGGATAAGGACCTCGGGATCCACCTCAGGAGAATCGTATTGCGTGCGCCCCACAACAAACTCCTCCTCCCTGCGGTCTATAAGCGCCTCCTGAGTGGTCCCTACCAAGCTACGGCTATATGCCTCGGCAATCGGCTCCTGCAGCAACATAAGTTGCTCCAGACGCTCCATTTTCACCTCTTCGGGTATCTCGTCTTGATAGTGCTTATAAGCATACGTCCCAACCTCGTGGCTATAGGCAAAGGCACCCATGCGCTCAAATTGCCTACGCTCTATAAATTCGCACAGAGCTCGGAAGTCTTGCTCCGTCTCCCCGGGATGCCCCACAATCAGCGTGGTACGCAGGGCAATGCCCGGCACCTCTTGGCGGATCTCATCGAGGAGGTGCTCTGTCTCGAGCTGGGTGATATTGCGGCGCATCTTTTGAAGCATGTTGTCCGTTGCGTGCTGCAAGGCAATATCCAAATACTTACAAATATTATCTCGCTCCCTCATGATGGGGAGAATTTCTCGTGGGAATTGGGTTGGATAGGCATAGTGCAAACGAAGGCGACGTACCCCGGGGAGGTCCGAGAGTTGCTCCAAAAGGGGAGCCAACAGCACCTTTCCTCCAAGATCCCGACCATACGAAGTAAGGTCTTGTGCGATCAATTGAAACTCGCTACAGCCCTCGTCTACGAGCGTTTTTACTTCATCCACAAGAGACTCTATGGTACGCGATTTTTGCCGCCCCGTGATAAGAGGGATAGCGCAGTAGGAGCAACCCCGATCACACCCCTCCGAGATCTTCACATAGGCGTAGTGTTTGGGGGTGGTTAGAAGGCGTGCCGTATCCGTCTCGGGAGCGAAGGAAGGGCCTAGGTCGGCCACTAGATTTTTCCAATCGAACTTGCCGTAGAGAGCATCGATCTCGGGAATTTCGGTTTTAAGATCACCACGGAATCGCTCACTCAAGCAACCCATTACAATCAATTTGCCAATGCGCCCCTCTTCTTTGGCACGCACAAAAGAGAGTATCGTATTGATAGACTCCTCTTGGGCCGCTCCGATAAAACCGCAGGTATTGATCACGACAATCTCACCCGTTATGCGCTTGGGATCGTGGCGCACCGAGTAGCCTGCCGCTGCAAAGCGCCGCATCAAGAGCTCCGAATCCACCAGATTTTTGGAGCAACCGAGCGTGACTACGTTTACTTCGTTTCTTCTCATTCGCCAAAGAGCGAAGCTACAAACTCATGCTTACGGAAGACCTGGAGGTCTTCGATTTTCTCCCCTAAGCCAATATACTTTACAGGGATATTGAACTGATCAGAAATCCCAATCACTACCCCGCCCTTAGCCGTACCGTCAAGTTTGGTCACGGCAAGAGCATTAACCTCGGTAGCCGCGGTAAACTGGCGTGCTTGCTCAAAAGCATTCTGCCCCGTGGAGCCATCGAGTACCAACAATACCTCCTGAGGGGCATCGGGTACTACCTTCTGCATCACACGTTTTATCTTGGTAAGCTCATTCATCAGCCCCACTTTGTTGTGGAGACGACCGGCTGTATCAATCAACACAACGTCGGCATCTTGTGCCACGGCGCTAGCCACCGTATCATAGGCCACGCTAGCAGGGTCTGCCCCCATTTTCTGTTTGACCATGGGTACATCCACACGCTCTGCCCAGACGCTTAATTGGTCAATAGCAGCAGCGCGGAAGGTATCGGCAGCACCAATTACCACCTTATGACCAACCGCTTTGAACTGGTAAGCGAGCTTGCCGATTGTCGTGGTTTTGCCTACTCCATTGACCCCTACCACCATTATTACGTAGGGCTTACTCTCTGTCGGCAGCACAAAGCTATCTCCGTCTATAGTACCGCTCTCGGTGAGTAGAGCCTCTATCTCGCTACGCAAGATGCCGTTAAGTTCGGCGGTAGACACATACTTATCGCGAGCGACGCGCTCCTCTATACGCTTGATAATCTTGAGTGTGGTGTCTACCCCAACATCGCTGGAGATGAGCACATCTTCGAGGTTGTCGAGCACTTCGTCATCAACCTTGCTCTTACCTGCGAGTGCACGAGAAATCTTACCAAGTACCGAGTCTTTGGTCTTCTCAAGCCCTGTATCAAGTGTCTCTTTTTTCTTCTTAGAAAAGATTCCGAATAATCCCATATCTATCTAAATTTGTCTCTACTAAAACTGTCCTCCGGCGTCAATCCATTCGCTCTTTGTAGTCCTGATAGTCGAAGCGACGTAGGAGCACCTCTTCGCCATTAGCCTTTTGTAACACGAGGTCGGGATGCGCTACTCCATTAAACATATGGGTCTTAACCGTAGTATAATGGATCATATCCTCAAAGATAAGCGTATCTCCCACCTCCAAAGGCTTATCGAAACTCCAGTCTCCCAAGAAGTCGCCACTTAGGCAACTATTGCCCCCGAGTCGATAGGTAGGTAGCCCCTCCACGGGGTCGTGGTGCGCACCTCGTATCACGGGTTTGTAGGGCATCTCCAAGCAATCCGGCATATGGCAAGTAAACGAAACATCGAGAATTGCCGTTTTAATGCCGTCGTGTTCTACAATATCTATCACGTGACTTTCTAAGAAACCGGTCTGCCAAGCAAATGCCGACCCCGGCTCCATGATAAGTTGTAGATGGGGGTGACGCTGACGGAATGCTTTGAGTACGGCAATCAGATGAGGTACGTTGTACTCTTTGTGGGTCATAAGATGACCACCGCCTAGGTTAAGCCAACGCGCTTCTGAGAGGGGCGAGGCAAAACGTTGCTCTATGATGGAGAGCAGTTTCTCTAGCTGGAAGCTATTTCCCTCGCACAAAACATGCACATGTAACCCCTCTATTCCCTCGGGGAGATGCAAGCCCAACTCCTCGGGCAAGAGCCCAAAACGCGAACCGGGTAGAGCCGGATTATAAAGGTCTGTCTCCACAGGAGAGTAACCAGGGTTGATACGTAAGCCGTAAGAGACCTCCGAAGAGGGGGTATAGAACGCTCGGTACTGACTGAGGGAATTGAAGGTTATATGACTACAACAACGAGTCCATTCCGCCCAATCTTGCGCCCGATAGGCAGGCGAGAAAGCATGCGCCTTGCGCCCTAAGCCCTCATACCCTAGACGAGCTTCCCAGGGAGAACTGGCGGTACTACCAAAGCCGTATTCTCGAAAGATAGGGAAGAGCTTCCACAAGGCGAAGGCCTTAAAAGCGATAATAATTTCTACTCCGGCCTCATCCGCTACCTTGCGAATAAGGCTCAAATTGCGCCGAAGGAGCGGCTCCTCAACTACATAACGCGGATATACTTCCATGCTACAAAGATAGCTACTAATCTGCGACTAGCACCCTACGCCCCAGCGAGTATGCCGGCCGCTCCCCTCAGCGAGAGACCTCACACAGGGCTAGCCTCTCCTCCACTCTCGCTAATTTCCGACCCGAAACCAGCCTGTAACAGATCGAATTCTGCCCTATATTTCTCTCCTTTTCACTCGGCTTCCTTGTGCGTAACAGGCTATAAAAAAGCCCCCTTCACCTCTAGAGATAAAGGGGGCAATCCATAACTTTTACAGCTTAGATATGCGCAAAAGAATATCTTTCATTAAAGAGAACTCAGAACTTAATCATAATTCTCATCCTCATTTCTCAATCGAGTGAGACGTATATTCATCGTTATATCTTCGGAAATCTCCGGATCGTAAGCAATTTTAGCTCCTGATCTTTGATTCGCACCCTCTCCCTTCTTGAGCACAATGCGTATCTTATCTCCTCCTTTGAATTTATGGGTAACAACCGGGAAAACAAGCGTCTGCGACCAAGTCTGAGTCCCTCTATCAAAGGGTAGGGAGGAAGAGGCAATTGTAGACCAAGAGGTTCCATACTTTGTTTTTTTCTGGAGCAAAACCACAACCGAAGTCGCCCCATCCGCATTGGACTTGAAATTAAAACTCCCGGTAAACTCGTAGTAAGCCTCAGTGAGAATTTCAATATCTTCAAAAGGAGAAATAGTCGAAACCTTTACATCCTTCTCATTTTTCAGATACACTTCATCGGTATTCCACTTCAAAGGCATCCCCTGAGAATTATTGAACTTTGAAATTTCAATATTGATCTTCCGCTTAGAGGCAAGTACAAAGTGAATCGGTTTCTTTAGTTTGCGAATCTCCGGCAGATTAGAAAAAGGCACCCATTCTTGTCCCGTCCAAACATACACGAGATTCTTATACACTTTCTCTTCTCCGCTTCCCGCGTCTTGCATATTGTACACCATCATTGCCCTTTTGGGGTTGGATATCGTATGAGTATCCTTTTTCCCTGTAAGAGCAACCTTGGGGAGCAAAAAGCCCTTCTTTTGTCCATTAGGCAAATTAGAGACATCCAGGTCTAATGCAGACGAGTAGGGAGTACGTGTCCCTACACCAACGGCACGCTCCTCTTGCTGAGCATGGGCTGGGATTACCAGTAAGCTCAAAGCAAGAAAGCTATAGTATATATATTTGTATCTCATCACAAAATAATTGACTAAGAAAGTTTCTGAATCTTGATCACCTTAGAGGTATTAGACCCCCCTGCAGGGTTTATATTAGCTACCCACTCTGGGGCAGTACCATGATCACTACCTGGCTTATCCCCTTTTGTCTGTTTAACAACAGCTCGGATCTTATCCCCCTTCTCAAACTTTACCACCATGGGGGAGATCACCATATGGCGGCTATTCAAGACCGTATTATTCCCCCAAGCAGAGACACAACGAGCAATATTCATCCAGGAAGAGGAGTGGGATGATTTCCGTTGGATAATAAACTCCAAATTAGTACATGTATTAAGCTGGTTGACATTCTTCCAAATATTGGGATTGTACCCAACAATCCCGGATATTTCGTAGTCTCCAGAATTTAAGATTTCAAAGGTATCCTCAGCATCATTCAACCGAACATTATTCCCGGTATTAAGGGTTATATTCTCTTGAGAATAAGTCAACTGTACCTCATGACCATTGTACAAGGAATTAGTCTTTTTTGAGGCGACATTCTGGGTATCCCCTTGCAAGATAAAAAAGACTTGGGGTAATAGTTCTCGAATCACAATATCAATATTGGTCATATCAAGCCATTTTGCGCCATCCCAAAAGTAAAACATATCGCGCTCAACTTGATCATTCCCAGTACCACGATCTTCCAGGTTATAGACAACCAAGCCTACGGCAGGATTGGGGATCGTTGTACGGTCAGTCTTACCCGTAAGCTGCACACGGGGGAGTAATATCCCCTTCTTCCCATTAGCAGGGAGAGTAGAAACATCTACATCCAAAGCGGCAGAAGCATCGGGGGTCTTAGTAAAAACACCTACAGACTGGGCAAAACCTTCCCCAGAGAATGGGAGCATCATCAAAAGAGATGCAATCCAAAATAGTCTACTTCTTTTCATATGTATTTCTATCTCTCTTCTCTTAAAGATTAAAGTCTAACAACAGCGCACGAAACCCTCGTGCCACAGGGTGATCAGTATCAGTTCCCGTATAGGGTTTTTCTGTTCCATGCCCCTGACTACTATTCTTGTAGGGAGACTGTACGACAAGGCGTATCTTATCTCCTTTAAAGAGCCGAACGGAAACTGAATTGATCGTTGCCGTCTTCAAGAAACCACCGGCATCAAAGCCCCAAGCAGCACGCACCACTACAAGGTCTTCCCAAGTAGCTGCTCTAGAAGCCTGTCTCTGAATCTTCAGATTAAGGAAAGCCCTCTTGTGGTAAGTGACACCGGGTTGATGTGGGATATTTTCTTGAATCACTGTAGCAAGCGGATTGTAGTGAACGAAGGCACTCATGTCGTAGGTTCCCGTTACGTTAACCTGAAAGTTCTCTTCAGTTAGTTTAGTAAATATGCTTTTTCTATTGAGGACAGGCTCTCCCTCAAACTTGAGAGGAAGATCGGCTCCATTAACCCCCTGATTGTTATGAGGAGGATTCAATTGCTGGGTTGTAAACTCCTGCTTAGCCTTCCCCTCAATATAAAACTCCCGGGGGATAACAGCATCGTACACGAGAGGAGTGTACACCATACGCTCCCAGCGATCGCCCAACCAATAGTAGTAGTTATCGGCATAGACATGTCCCGAAAAAAAGTTATATGTGTCTTCCGTATTGTACACCAGCATCGCCTTCGCCTTATCCTCTGTTCCCGTTGCAATAGGGACGGTATTTTTATCCCTCTGGTTCTTAAGATCTACACGAGGAGGGAGGAAGCCCTTCTTCGTAGAGCTTCCCGGGGTATCGGCTTTTACCTCCATTATGGCGGAGGGGTCTACAGAAGTAGTATTGATCCCCACGCTGTTGGTATTCTGAGCAAGGAGGGAGAAGGCTAGAGACTGAAGCAATAGAATAACCGATAGCCTCGCCATTCCCCTCGAAGTGCAATTAAAAATAGTATTCTGACTCATGTTATGTTCCATCAAGATTAGGGTAACAACACTTTTGCAATTGTAGAAGTCTGGTTATTAACCACCTTCACCACATAAGTTCCAGGGAGAGGCAAAGAGTATTCCTTTCCCGAACGGGCAGGTATCTCAGCCTGTAGCACCAAGGCTCCTGTAGCATCGAAAACGAGAACCTTAGAGTCGAGAGCTGTAGTATTATCTACCAACACTCTCGTATCACCTAGCCCTACTACACGAATAGGCTCGGTGGCAGGAGAGAGGTTATCTTCTCCCTCAGTTACAAGATCGAAGCGATGCTTATCCAGAGACTTAGTAGTAACAAAGGTGTAAGAGCTGGTCTGCCCCACGGGGGTAAGCGTGCCCGTTACACGGTCTCTAAGGCATAGCGAAGGATAACGCCCCTGTAGCTCAGGACTAACGCGGAATGAAAGCGTATAGGCCCCATCTTTGGGTGCTTCAAAACCGATTCGCAAGCCCTCAATCTGTGCAGAGGTTGCTACTTGTAGAGGACCTTCCGACGAGATCACATAGAGCTGCGGACGGCCTCCGACCAAGATCTTGCTACCATCCCATCCGTTATCGAATCCGGCAGTCGTACCCTCCTTGCGGAATACGAACAAGCGGTCTGCACCCTCATTAGATGCTACATCTATATGTAGGAATTCTCTCACATCCTCTTCGTCTCCGGCCCTAAGCTTCTCAGAAGCCTTCTCTTTTACAATGCCAGAGTAGGGCATGGAGAGGGAAGCATTTAGCGTTCCCTTATTGCAGATCATAAAGCCTTGTAGAGAGGGGATCTCACGAGGTAATTCGCCAGTTCCGGCAAGATGTTTCGGAACAGAAAGGTAAGTTCCTGCCAAAGTTGAGCTTGTCTCCTGATTGTGTGCAAGCCACTCTATACGGCTTCCCGTGTTGTATAGGAAGACCGTCTGCTCTAGCCCCGTGCCAAACTCCATTGAAGGGATGGCATACGATGCGGTATAACTATTGGCAAACGAATTGAATGCGCCGTACAAGACGCCTGCAGCCCTAGGCTGAACCTCTAGGTTGTTGGGAGCCTCAAGGTTGAGTTTCCCTCTAAAGATATAGGTGGCCGGTACAGGTTGCGTTACTTCATACCCATGGAAGGGAGTCAAGACATCCCCGGGCTGGGCAGCCACCCACTTCTCGTCGTACTCATCGTGTTTACCTTGGTTATACTTGCGCACGATGGCAGATGAGGGAAAAGCTTTCTCCACAGCCCCTCCCACGATGGGTGTACCGAAGTATTGCCATTTGGCATGCTGCTTATCAAAGTTCCCATCGTAGCCCTTGGTATAAAACTCCACGGTGGCGAACAAATCTTTATTCTTCTCCGGAGCATCGAAAAACAGAGCTCCATTGGGTTCTCCGGGGATTGACTTTAGTCGGACACGGTAGGCAGGCTCGGCATTCCCATAAGAGGTCTCAGTTGCCTTATCCACCTCGACCTTATCTTTTACGCGCAGAGAAGATCCGGCATTCACAACGACTCCCTTACCTGATTCGCTCTTATTGATAAGCTCAGTAACAACACGATCTTCACCCTTTGCCACGTGCAAATCGCGCAAAGCGGGGGACCCATTATTATTGTCTTTGGTAGCAAACTCAACTTCCACCACCTTGTCGCCATCCGACTTCAGCGTTTTGGGGACATAATTCCCGGTCCAGTTTTCGGGCTTAGCCCACGTATTATCAGTGCCACCATACCAAAGATTGTACTTTAGGGAGAGGGTATTACTCCTATAGATAGGCTCGCTATTATTGTACTTATCCGCAATGCGAGTGTATAACTCTTCGTGGTCAAAGTGCCCATGACGCGTCTTAATATGCTCTTCCCCAGAAGTCGTAAAGGTCCCGGAGAGACGCTCAAAACTATCGAAGTGGGGGAAGGCTTCCGTGCTCATAGCAACAAACAAACGCCCTCTCACATTACGAAGGAAACGAGTCTTCCCATTAGAGACTTCATAGTCTACATTCTCGCGGAGACGAGTGTAACTATCAGTTGCGGCATTATCTTCGACATACCAAGTATACTTCGTTTCCTTTTGAGAAGAAGCTATGCCCTTTGCATGAAGCTCAGAGGAGAGATCAATCCAATCCTTCCCCACTGTAAGCTCCGTTTGAGGTAGTACATAGCGCTCCTGCAAATTGTAGTGGTAAGCACTTGCCAAGGTACCGTTGGGGAGGTTCGGAAGAGTGGAGATCTTGAATTTATTTACCCTCAGATCTATATTCTTATAGTGATTCTGAGGAAGAGTGAGAGGACCTGCAAATAGGTTCTTGCTCAAATCCAAATCAACAAGATGGCTCAGCCCGGTCAAATCTATATTCTCCAAGAGGTTAGAGGAGGCGTTGAGCTTCTCTAGGTTCTTGTTCTCTTTCACCACCAGCGCTTTGTAGTAGTTGTTTGAGACGGATAGAGTTTTAAGCTCTCTGTTCGTCTTAAAGTCACTTCCCCCATTACCTAGCTGCCCCAATAAGTTCTTATCCAAATAGAGATGTTGCAGGATGGAGGCAGTGTTCGTTGTTGCCTTTGTGACAGACTGATCTACCGCCTTTACTGTCCAAAGTCCATTCTCTCCGGTAATGCTAACAACCTGAGAAGCAGGCACCTTGACAACGAAAGTCTCCTCTTGATTGAGGTTTATCATCATCCGATTGTCATTCCCGTTCCAATCTATAAATACCACAGGGAACTGCGGGCGTCCCGTTGTTTCATCGGGAGCTAGGGTGAAGGAAAAGTTCTGACCCGCACTCTTAGATGTCGTAAACTCCACTAACTGGGTAGCGTTGTGAAAGTTGGGATAAGAGGCACCCTGTGCCCTCACCTCAGCCACAAACAACACCATGCTTAATAGGAGTAGTATATATTTCTTCATAGAAGACAATACGCTATTTTCGTTCTATTTAGTTGTAAATCAAACCCTTTATAAGACTCTTTCTCATTAGTATATCTCCACAGGAAGAGTTATCGTCATATTATAATGCCGCCCACGTATAATCTTTCCATAGTTGACATTATCGTATGGCTCATGCACTACCACATAGTATCTGTGCAGATTATTTGCAGCCTCCCAAGGAGTTTTTACCTCAATCCCGATGTAGGTACGGTCATTGACGTCGGAGGGATCGTGCTCCGGCAAATAACAGACACCTCTCTTGTCCTTACCAAGCTCAAAGGTCTTATAATCGGTAGCAGGGCATGTGTAGTAAGTCTTCACCCCTCCTAAAGAGAACGTAGGAGGCACTTTGGCAATCCACACTTTCGTAACCTCCCTTGGACGTAGCGCTCTAAGCTCCGGCCCTGAGGTGGAAGAGCGCCGCTCGTTTAAGAAGCGAATCTTGTATGAAAGTTTGGCGTAGGTAGGCGTGAGCGTGATAGGAGAAATTGAGTTCACTCCATCATTTACAGAGAGTGTACCTACATACAACTTTGGCTCTGTTTTCCCATTGGTGCCAAAGTATTGTTGGGTATTAAGTTCCTTTTGATTAAACTCTGTAGCTCGCAACGCGCCGAGATCGTCCCGCTCTCCGGCAAGAAAAAACAGAGTCTGTTTTTCGTTAGTTGGGAGTCTGAAATTCACTTGATCGCTCTGAACACTAAGCAGCTTATTGTAGTTCTGAGCAGAAGATATAACACGTAAACTACTGATCTCTCCCGCACGAAGCTCTCCGTCAACAGACGAAGCATTCACCGAAGCGGTAAGAGCGTCTTGAGGGGTCTTTGCACCACGATCTACACAAGCCCCTAGGCTCCCTACTATAGCCATCGCAACGAGCAACCTTATGACATTCTTGGTATACTTACTCATATGGGATCAACTATTAATTATAAATTTTATCTGCTCCCTCGCCCGACAAATTGACCTCAGACCATCCCTTAATAGAAACGGTAGAAGAAAGATCCACAGGCTTTGCAGCGTCTCCGGAACCGGCAGATAAAACCTGAGTTTCTAATATATAATGTGTATTACGCTCCACCTGACGAGGCAAGATCACTCTATAGTAGTAGTAGCCCTTATGAGCGGGGTACACATCGCCTCCTGCAGGAGGGGGGTACTTCCCTTCCGGATCATTGATATGAGACTCCGGCACATCAGCATAAAGGGCAAGATAGAGGTAGGGGGGCACATTAGTTTTGTCTGTACCCTGATTGTACTCATTGATATAAGCGGTAACCACAAAGGGTCCTTCTCTGTGAGCCGCTACAGGAGCGAACTCCCACAAATATTTATTCCCAGGGATAAGGGGTGTTGCAGTGGTTGCAGGGTTGTCATTGTAGCGGTCGCTACGGTTGGAGGGGTCCAGCAAGAGGTTGGCATGCTCCACAACGTGGGTCCGTTTCGCCACGTCCCTAAACTGATAAAAAGAACGCTCCGAAGCTGCGGTGCGTCTTGCATCAAGGGGTTGCCATTGCAAGTTCAACTTTACCGTAACCTTAGCAACCGCCCTCCTGAGTACTACCTGAGCCTTACGATTCGCCTTCGTAAAAGTGTGGTCAACCGCCCCTTCCATCAAAAGAAGCGGAGCAGTTATCTCAGAGCTTTCACTGGCAGATTCGTAATAAATCTGTTTGGTTGCCTCCGAGAAGTCTCCAAACTTCTGTACGGCACGCAACTTTGTCTTGAGAGTCCCTTTTCCCTTATAGTTGGCAATAACGACTACCTTTTTGAGCCCAACCTCTTCGGGGTTGAGAGGGAAAAGCATAGTCTGCCCGTCTTCCCATTTTGCTTTATCGGTGCGTCCCGCAGCGGTTGCATCATACTCATAGATTTTGTTCTTCCAAAGCTTCTGCTGACCCGTTGTCTCGAAAAATAGAATCATGACATTGTCTATTTGCGTCTCTTCGGGGGTGGCAGTGGCTTGTTTCAAAACCTGAGAATCTTGCACTCTGAGGGCAAGGCTTAGATAGTTATTGGGCTGCAAATCGTCTTCCCCTTGGTGGCTACATGCCACCGAAGAAAGAAGCAAAATGCTCCAAGATAGCCAGTATAGTGTATGAGAAAAGAATCTTTTCATCTTTATAGGGATTAAATGTACGCTCCTTAAAACGCTGTTTCTTCTTTGGGAGAGCGACCGCTCACCTTGTAAAGAACCCTGAGAGAATTTCCTGACGAAGCGGTGTGTAGTGTGTACTCTCTGAAAGCTCCATAATCCTGTTCTGTGAACGAGACTTTGTTCGTGGAGTTGTCAATCTTTGCGCCATTGATGGGCTCAAGGATTACCTCATGCCCTACAGGGACAGAGGCCTTAGAGGTGTACAAGCGAAGCTTTATATCCGAATTCGGTTTAATCTTAGATGCACACCAAAGATTAAAGTACTCGCCGACATAGCCCCAAGAGGTATCCTCCTTCCAATCTTCAATAGAGATACCTACAGCTATATCGCTCCAGTCTTTGAGACTGAGTACATAGTTGTGATGATGGTTACGGCGGAAAAAATAATTATCATCTTTTCCCAATTCAATTATGCGCGTCTGCTCTTCGGAGGCGCCCTCCTGGCGGATCGTTAGAGCAAGCCGAAGATGCTGCGCATCTGTATACTCAGGGATATAGCGAGACTGTACAGAGCCAAAAGCGATTTGTTGGGGTGTACCGGAAGCCGGGAAGGTATGCTGTACATCCAAAGTGCCGGCATAAGTGGGATGAGTAGCGTCCGTAAAGAGGAAACTCTTCGAAGGCACCTTAGACAACCCCATATCACTTATGTATAGCTTCTTCTGCTCGGCGGGGCTCCCTTGAGGCCTACGGATCTCTATGGACAACTTTGCGACTACCCTATCAAGCTCCGCCTCTATGACGAAAGGATTTGCCAGTGTATGCCCCTTTGGGATCTGACAATTTTCTTTCCGAGTGGTCATGAGCAAGCCTTTTTTAGCGGCTTGGGAAGGAGCAAAGTCTTTTTTGAAGTCGCACTGCAAAGCACGTACCTCTGTCTCAGTATTTAGAGCATTGAGAGCTTTTGGCAAGACGCCGGTACAGTAAGACTCGTTGGCTATTATATAAACATTGTAGAAGCCCGGCAAAATGCGAGCAGGAAGGCTCCGGCTAGAATAGCCATTGGTATTAGATCCAATACCCGTTGTCGGGAAATCTAACTTACTATTGAAAACGACCGCCCCTGTCGCCGACTTACAAAGGATGAGACGTACCTCAGACACATAGTCTTCGTTATTCGTATTTATAGTCCCTCCAGCCCTA
>ERZ773018.456-NODE-456-length-24477-cov-5.302023_pt1 | contig 24477 bp, 22 predicted proteins | sample MGYA00580840_ERZ773018 | MGnify/ENA primary metagenome ERZ773018 (study PRJEB29015, sample SAMEA2738125) | human oral metagenome | biome: human oral; feature: human-associated habitat; material: saliva | place: China | collected 2256 ... | reverse complement strand
TCCCCGATGGCGCAGCGGTAGCGCAGCTGACTGTTAATCAGCGTGTCGCAGGTTCAAATCCTGCTCGGGGAGCCAGAACTTTCAAGACCAGGCATTGCCTGGTCTTTTTTGTTATAGGGTTCTTAGCCCACAACTTTTCAAGCATCTTATGGCCATTTGTCCTGTTTTATATTTTTTATCCTCAGAAAATTCAAAATTGATACCACAAAAGGTACAAAACATAACGCTTACGGTGTTTCTACAACCGTTGAGCGATATCGCATAAGTGGTGTTAAGTAGATTTGTTAACGTACTCATTAAGGTCAGTGTTGTACAAAAGGTACAACAAATGAGAAAGGTCACTACTATGGATGTGTCTCGTCGCAGTTTTCTAAAGTTCTGTGGTCTTGGCGTTCTGAGCGTTGGTGGATCTAGCGTTCTTGCAGCTTGCGCACCTAGCGAGAAAAAAGAGGAAGGTGCAAAGGATGCAAAGGTAGAGAATAAGGATAAGCCTGTTGTCTTCTTTAACCGCCAGCCTTCCAACAGCTCCACTGGTGAGCTTGACACCAACACCCTTAACTTCAACAAGGACACCTATTACGTCGGTTTCGACGCAGTTCAGGGTGCAGAGCTTCAGGGCCAGATGGTTCTGGACTACGTAAAGGCCCACGCAGCTGAGCTTGATCGCAACAAGGACGGCATTATTGGTTACGTTCTTGCAATTGGTGACATTGGTCACAACGACTCTATTGCTCGTACTCGTGGTGTCCGTAAGGCACTTGGTACTGGCATCGAGAAGGACGGCAAGATTATTTCCGATCCAGTAGGCACCAACACCGACGGCTCCGCTTCTGTTGTTCAGGACGGTAAGCTTGAGGTCGGCGGCAAGACCTACACCATTCGTGAGCTTGCTTCTCAGGAGATGAAGAACACCGCTGGTGCAACTTGGGACGCAGCAACCGCTGGTAACGCAATTGCAGCATGGTCTTCCTCTTTCGGCGATCAGATTGATGTTGTTGTTTCCAACAACGACGGTATGGGCATGTCCATCTTCAACGCATGGTCAAAGGCTCAGAAGGTTCCAACCTTTGGTTATGACGCTAACTCTGATGCTGTTGCAGCTATTGCTGACGGCTATGCAGGCACTATTTCCCAGCACCCAGATGTTCAGGCTTACCTGACTCTCCGCCTGCTCCGCAACGCTCTTGACGGCGCTGACATCAACACCGGCATTGAGTCCGCAGACGACGCTGGCAACAAGATTGACTCCAAGGACTACAAGTATGTTGCAGAGCAGCGTTCTTACTACGCTCTCAACCTTGCTGTTACCGCTGAGAACTACAAGGATAATCTGGATGCAACTACTACCTATCCAGAGGCTTCCAAGCAGCTTGACGCAGCAAAGCACCCAGAGAAGAAGGTTTGGCTCAACACCTACAACTCTGGCGATAACTTCCTTGGCTCAACCTATGTTCCACTGCTCAAGAAGTATGCTCCACTGCTCAACCTCAACGTTGAGTTCATCGCAGGCGACGGCCAGACTGAGTCCAACATTACCAACCGTCTTGGCAACCCTGACGAGTACGATGCATTTGCATTCAACATGGTTAAGACCGACAACGGTTCTTCCTATACCCAGCTGCTTAAGTAATTAAGTAGTCGATAGCACGAAACAATACCGGAGGGGAGATACCTACTCTCCTCCGGTGTTCTCGCGAATAAGCGCAAAAACTTAGCGAGATAAGGGGTGATTACATGGCAGATACAGAAAACGATATCGTTCTAACTATTGATGGAATGAGTAAGTCCTTTGGACGTAACCGTGTTCTAGATCACATTTCAATGAACGTACGCCGTGGAACCGTTATGGGTCTTATGGGAGAGAACGGCGCAGGCAAATCAACCATGATGAAGTGCCTGTTTGGTACGTATCAAAAAGATGAAGGCAAGATATTTCTTGATGGCAAAGAGGTCAGTTTCTCTGGACCAAAAGACGCTCTTGAGAATGGCGTTGCAATGGTTCACCAGGAACTTAACCAGTGCCTGGATAGAAATGTTGTAGATAACTTGTTCCTTGGTCGCTATCCCGTTAATGCAATGGGTGTCGTTGACGAGGGACGCATGAAAAAAGAAGCAAACGAGCTCTTTAGACGTCTGGGCATGACGGTTGATTTGACTCAGCCTATGAAGAACATGTCTGTATCTCAGCGTCAGATGGTCGAGATTGCCAAGGCAATTTCCTACAACGCTAAGATTATTGTTTTGGATGAGCCTACTTCTTCACTTATGACCCAAGAGGTCGAGAAACTCTTTGAGATGATTCATATGCTCAAAGAGCAAGGAATTTCATTGGTTTACATTTCTCACAAGATGGATGAGATTTTTGAGATTTGTGACGATATTTCAGTTCTTCGTGACGGCAAACTTGTTATGACCAAGCGCTCTGATGAGACCAACATGAATGAGCTCATCTCTGCAATGGTTGGCCGTTCACTTGAAAACCGCTTCCCAGAAGTTACTAATACACCTGGTAAGACGTATCTTTCTATTCAGCACCTTTCAACTAAATATGAGCCATACCTTCAGGATGTCACCTTTGACGTCAAGAAGGGTGAGATTTTTGGCTTGTATGGTCTTGTCGGCGCTGGTAGAACTGAGCTTCTGGAAACAATCTTTGGTGTAAGAACTAGAGCTGCAGGTCGTGTATACGTCAACGATCACCTTATGAACTTCTCGACAGCTGCAGAAGCAATGGATCACGGCTTTGCCATGATTACCGAGGAGCGTAAGGCAAACGGCCTGTTCCTTAAGGGTGACCTGACGTTTAACACAACCATTGCAAACTTGAACCAGTATAAGGCTGGTCCAATTCTTTCTGATCCTAAGATGACCAAGGCTACTGTCAACGAGCTCAAGGTTATGAATACCAAGGCTCAGGGTCCAACAGACCTGATTTCAAGTCTTTCTGGCGGCAACCAGCAGAAGGTCATTTTTGGTAAGTGGCTCGAGCGCTATCCTCAGGTATTTTTGATGGACGAGCCTACTCGTGGTATTGACGTCGGCGCTAAATATGAGATTTACCAGCTCATTATTGATATGGCTAAGAGCGGTACCACTATTATCGTAGTCTCTTCGGAGATGCCAGAGATTCTGGGAATTACCAACCGTATTGGCGTTATGTCCAACGGTAGACTCTCGGGCATTGTAAATACCAACGAGACTAATCAAGAAGAACTCCTGCGCCTCAGCGCAAAGTACCTGTAGGAGAGGATGATACAAATGCCAAAAACAGGTGGATCTGTTCTGACGGCCGAGCAGGAAAAAGAGCTGCTAAAGCCTATTGATCAGAAGATTGGTTCCATTCAGGCTCAGATTGATGAGCTTCGCGCAAATGGTACCAACAAAGTAATTTCAACACTGAGCGCTATCGAGTCCACAAAGCGCGATAAGTCCATCTCTGCTGAAGAGCGCAACACGCTTATCGAGGGCTACAAGGCTGAGCTAGAGCTTGCCAAGAAGGTTGAGTCCGAGAATAGCGCTCAGGTTTCTAAGCTCATTGCAGAGGCAGAGGCTTACCTCAAGGAGCACTACAAGAGTGAGTATCTTGAGCCTGTAAAGGCTAGCTGCGCCCTTGAGAAAGAGCAGGCTAAGCAGAATTACGCTGCTGCTCTTGAGCGCCTTAAAAAGGAGCACGAAGAGGCTGTACGTAAGACCTCTGATGCTCAGGAAATTAAGGACGAGAAGTACGTCTATAAGAACCGTCAGTTTGACGCTAAGGTCAACTACCAGAAGGAGCTCCAGCGCATCAAGGATCGCGCTCACAGCGCTTTCAGCCACGAGTATCATCTCATTGACCTTCTGAGAATGTCTAAGTTTACGCTTCTTGAGTCTCAGGCTCAGAAGTGGGAGAACTACAAGTACGCATTTAACACCCGTTCATTCTTGCTTCAGAACGGTCTGTACATTGTTATTCTCATGGTATTCATTGCCCTTTGTATCATTACCCCAGCAGTCAAGGGCACACAGCTTCTGACATACTCCAACGTCATTAACATTCTCCAGCAGGCATCCCCTCGAATGTTCTTGGCACTTGGCGTAGCTGGATTGATTTTGCTTACTGGTACTGACTTGTCTATTGGTCGTATGGTTGGTATGGGCATGACCGCTTCAACCATCATCATGCACCAGGGCGTAAACACAGGTCAGGTCTTTGGTATCACCTTCGACCTTACCGGCCTTCCTATTCCTGTAAGAATTGTTATGGCGCTGGTTACCTGTATTGTTCTCTGCACCTGCTTTACTAGTATTGCTGGCTTCTTTACTGCTAAGTTTAAGATGCACCCATTCATTTCCACCATGGCTAACATGCTGATTATCTTCGGTCTTGTTACCTATGCAACAAAGGGTGTTTCGTTTGGTGCTATCGAACCTTCTATTCCAGACATGGTCATCCCACGTATTGGTAAGTTCCCAACTATCATTCTGTGGGCCGTTGCTGCAATTGCAATTGTTTGGTTCATCTGGAACAAGACTACCTTTGGTAAGAACCTCTACGCGGTAGGTGGAAACCCTGAGGCTGCTGCAGTTTCCGGTATTTCAGTCTTTAGGGTTATGGTTGGCGCCTTTGTCATGGCTGGTATTCTCTACGGATTTGGTTCTTGGCTTGAGTGTATGCGCATGGTCGGCTCTGGCTCAGCTGCATACGGTCAGGGTTGGGACATGGATGCAATCGCAGCCTGTGTTGTCGGTGGCGTCTCATTTACCGGTGGTATTGGTAAGATTTCAGGCGTTACCGTTGGTGTTCTCATCTTCACCGCTTTGACTTACGCACTGACTATTCTTGGTATTGACACCAACCTTCAGTTTGTCTTCTCGGGCGTTATTATCCTGACCGCAGTTACCCTTGACTGCTTGAAGTACGTTCAGAAGAAGTAAACCGAGCGTTCCCGTAGCAGCACGCGGCGTACGGAAAAGCGCTGCAAGTGCAGGCGCACCAAGCGCGGGCAAGCGCAACACTACATGCAGGTTTCGAGGCGTCTACTCACGTAGACGCCTCTTTTTGCGCACAAATTGAGGATTGCACGTTAAGGAAAAGTGCATTTACGGTAAATCTGAAATCACGCAGGTCAAGAGCACAATAGCATTGGACATATGTCCTCTTAGATTTTGATGACCACAGCTATGTCGGATATTCTGCTATTTCTGGTGAGAAAAACACATCTATGCCGGATATTCTGCAGTTTTAGAGTGAAAAAACACCTCAATGTCACATATTCTGTTAACTATTAACAGAATATGTGACATTGCTGTGGTCAAGGAACAAAGCAGAGATCATTTTGACAGAATATGTGACATTGCTGTGGTCAAGGAGTCAAGTGGGTTCCATGTATGACGAAATGCTCAACATCGCTGTGTCTAGATAGCAGAACTTCCTAGCTAGTGGAAAAAACAAGAGGACCGATCTTCTCGGCCCTCTTGTTGGGTGATTATATGTGCAACTCGCATAGAAGCTGTGAGTTCTGTGACTCCGTACAGACGTGAAGTAAAGTGTGGGATTTCTAGCTCTAAAGCTTGAGAACTACGTCAAAGCTGATGAGCGTGAAGTCTACAGCGTCTTGAGGAAGCGCAGTTGTGCGGCTCGTCCTTCTTCGTCCCACTTGAATACACCAGCGTCCTCAAGTACGTGCGAGAAGACAATGCCGACCTCGTCGTAGATGTATTTCTTGAGCTGCTCAGACGAGAGGGAAGTATCGTCCTTCCTCAAAGCGCTATCATTGTTAGAAGCGTCGCCCTGCTCAAGCAGTTTTGCGTAAATCTGACGTGCCCAATCGGCATGAGAGATAGTGGTAGAGTCTGTGGTGAGCTGACCATAGACAGCGTTGGCTTTCTTGTCATTTGCCAGACACTGCTCCATGACCGAATGAACTTTGTTGAGCTCAGGCACAAGGCGAGGCGGAAGCACAGCAAGTCCCATAACCTCGATGAGACCAATGTTCTCTTTCTTAATGTGATGGTACTCGGCATGTGGATGAAAGACGCCAAGCGGATGCTTGTCGTTGGTAACGTTGCAGCGCAGCGCAAGGAAGACCTCATAGGTATCATCTTCAAGCTTGCGAACAACAGGGGTAACTGTATTGTGTGGCTCGCCGCCAGTTTGCGCGAAGACAGAGACAGACTCGTCGGAATAGCCACGCCATGCGGTAAGGATAAACTCCGCGGCCTTGAGCGCTTCTTCTCGGCTGGTTGAGGAGAGGCGAAGGACAGAAAGCGGCCATCTGAGAACAGCTCCTGAAACACTTGGGAACTTTTCAAGCTCAAACTCTTCTGCCACCTCTGCACGCATCATAGGGAACTCGTAACGACCGCCTTGATAGTGATCGTGCGAGAGGATCGATCCACCCACAATAGGTAAATCGGCATTTGAGCCAATAAAGTAATGGGGGAACCTGTCCACAAAGTCAAAGAGGTTGACAAGCGCCTCGTGATCAATGTGCATAGGAATGTGATCCGAGTTCATGGCAATGCAATGCTCGTTGAAGTACGCATATGGGCTGTACTGGAATCCCCAACGATGCTGGTTAAGCTCAATGGGGATGATGCGCAGATTCTGCCTAGCAGGATGAGCTCCTGCGCCAGATGAAGCACCGCGTCCAGAATAGCCCTCGTTGTCTAGACAGAGTTGGCATGCGGGGTATTTCTCGCCAGAAGTGTTTTGTGCCGTTTTTTCTGCGGCAATTTCACGAGGATCTTTCTCGGGTTTGGAGAGGTTGATAGTAATCTCCAGGTCTCCCCAGGTAGTTGGGGTAGTCCACGTGATATTCCTGGCAATGGCGCTTCTTCTGACATAGCCTGCGTCGCAGCAGAGCGTGTAGAACCAGTCAGTTGCGGCACGAGGACCCTCGGCAACATACAGCTCATTGAAATGGCGCGCCACCTCGGAAGGCTTTGGCAGCAGAAGACCCATGACACGCATGGCAAATGAGTCTTCACCGCTTTGGGTATTCTCGGCAAGACCGTGAGAAACAGCCAGGCGGGCAAGCTCAGCGAGCGTCTGATCAAGATCAAATGACGCCAGGTCAATCTTCTCCCAAGACTTAACGGGAGCTGGACCTTCGTACGAAAGCATGTCTAACAGCGCGTTATAACACCAGGTCAGATCCTCGGTTTGAATGAGACCACGCTCACAGGCATACGCAACAAGCTGCTGAATGCAAAGAGCGCTTTCATTGTCTGCTACAGCCATTGTGCACAAGCTCCCTGGTCAGAGATGGCGTAGTGACGGCAAGCACCCTCGCTGAACCACTGGTTCATCTGTGCAATGAAGGTCTCGACAAGGGCGAGAGGAACAAAGCACTGGATAGAGCCGCCAAAACCGCCACCGTGAATGCGAACGGCGCCAGTACCTTTTAAGATGCTCTCAGCCAAGCCAAGAGCAAGCATAGCTGGCTGATATGAGCCAGAAGTAGAAACATTCTGCAGATACATGCCAGAGCTTGCACCAGAAGCATTGGTGAGCGCAATAAAGGACTCAATATCGGAGTTCTGGAGATCAGCCCAACGCTTGTCAACCAGGTCATTCTCGTACCAGTAGTGGATAGCACGAAGAAGTGCGCGATCTCCAAGATCTTCTCGCAATTCAGTAACGCGAGCTTGGAAGTCTTCAACGGGAACCTCAGAGAGGCGAGTCTTACCAAAAGCTGCTGCAACTTTCTGCATCTCTACGGGGACAGCCGCGTATTCATCAGTGAAGGCAACGTGGTCGCAGCCAACATCAACAAGGCAGAGGGCATAGCCGTAATCCTCAAAGTTAAGGTCTAGTTTTTCTGCCTTGGGCTCTGCAGAATCTTCAAAGTTCATGAAGGCAAGGCCGCCAAGGCAAACAGCAAGCTGATCCATAAGACCACAAGGCTTGCCAAAGTAAACGTTTTCTGTGTTCTGGCTCATCTGGGCAAGCTTAACGGCGGAAATTTCACTGCCGCCTTTCCAAAGCGCTTCCATTGCGCGACCTGCTGCAGCCTCAAAAGCAGCAGAGGAAGAAAGTCCACCGCCACCAGGTACGTCGCTCACTACCGCCATGTCAAAACCAGATGGCTCAAAACCAAGTTTTACCAGGTTTGCTGCCATACCGCGAACAATGGCCTTAGTGGTAAGGAATTCACTCTCGGAAGGCTCAAGGTTTGTATAGTCCACCTCAAAGGGGTCATAGCCTACGCTGGCTACACGAATAACGCCTAGGCTATTAGGAGCACAAATAGCGTTAATAGCAACATCAAGAGCGCCTGCAATGACATGACCACCCTCGTGGTCAGTATGGTTACCTGCAATCTCAGAACGACCAGGAGCATGTACTGCAAGATAGCGATCAGCTTTTCCGAACATCTGCTCAAAGTGGTCTTTTGCACAGTTAAGCTGTGCAAGTGTCTTTTTATCAAACGAATGAGCCATGGTGTTCCTTTCCTTGTGATGCTTGTGAAGCTACGTGAACCTTAAAAGAATCGATACACAATCTGTGAGCTGTATGGCTGATCAGGAGTGCAAACTGGCTGAGGCCACTCTGCATGATGAGCACAATCTGGATAAAACTCACTCTCAAATGCAAAACCTGCCAGCGGTTTATAACTTGCTCCATCTTTTGCGCGAGCCTCATCAATCCAGTTGCCGGTGTAAAGGTGAGCTCCTGGAGCAGTTATTTGAATCTCAAGAGAGCGCCCACTCTCTGACGTGGCGAGAAGAGCGGGACGAAGCTGACCATCTGCATAGTTGTTAATGGCAAAGCAGTGGTCATAGCCACGAGCAATTTTGAGCTGCTCGTTGTCTATTTCAATATCCTTGCCAATTGCCTTTGGTGTGCGGAAATCAAAAGGAGTTCCTGCAACAGAGTCAATAGTTCCCGCAGAAACCGAGTCTTCTCTCAAAGGGAGATATGAATCTGCACGAATGGTTAGGTTGTGACCACAGACATCCCCTGAGTCATGTCCATTCAGGTTGAAATACACATGATTGGTCATATTTACAAAGGTAGGGGCATCAGTGGTGCAGGCATAGGTAAGGTTAACGGTTGATTGAGTTGACTCTTCAACAAGTTCATAACGTGCAGTAATATGACGATTACCTGGTAGACCATACTCACCGTCAACAAGATCAATGCTAAAAACTACTGCGTTATGAGCTTCATCAAGCTTTGTCTGCCAAATGCGTTTATGAATACCAGCGATAAGATCAGTGTGCAGGTTATTTTGATTATCTGGACCATTATTTTTTGGTAGATGATAGACAACCCCATTAAGAGGAATTTCTGCTTTATCTGCACGGTTAGCAGAAGGCCCAATAGAAGAACCAAAACAAGCAGGGTTATCTAAATACGAATCAAAAAGGCTATAACCTAAAACAACGTCTGCACGAGTTCCATAGGTGTCAGGTACTGCAATGCCAAGAATAGTTGCACCAAAATTAGTAAGTTTTACTGCCGAACGAACACCGCGAATGGTATACGTAAGTGCGTCAGGGGAGTTAACAAAGCTTTCAAAAGGTCGAACGTCAATCATCGGATACCTCCGAGGTACCTCTCATAGTGCATTACATATACTATGTTAACGTACTCATAGTAATCCAACAGCAGATTATTGAGTTTTCAGTCAGTGGTATTTTTGCGGGGGCAAACGGTTAGAGCCCAGGTCAAAAGTCCTACTCGCCGAACGGCTCTTTTTGCACCGTGAGCGTTTAATTTGTACCTATATATACAATTTTGTCTTAAATTCCAGAGTTGGCTGGTACTATGAGTACGCAAACAAGCAGATAATCGGAGGGGTACGTGACACGCTCGCATTGTTCCAGCTTAAATAAACGCTCCGTTTCAATGGCCGACGTTGCTCAAGCAGCAGGTGTTTCTCAGCAGACGGTTTCTCGTGTTGCCAACGGCGCACAGAATGTCAGCAAGGCAACGCGTGAAAAAGTTCAGGCCGCAATGGAGTCTATGGGCTTTAGGCCAAGCTTTGCGGGTAGGTCGCTGCGTTCTGGTTCGTATCAATCTGTGGGACTGTGTTTGTATGATATCCGTGAATTTGGTAACTTGGCCACGCTTGACGGTATTGTTTCTGCGGCTCGTGAGCACACCTATGCTATTACGATGATTGAGAAAGGCTCTGACGACGGCCTCTGCCTGCAGGATATTTCTCATCGCATGTCTAATCTGCCTGTTGACGGCATGATTATCAGCATGAGCCTTATGGCATCAGACTTTGAATCATTTGTACCGCAGCCAGGCCTTGGAACAGTGCTTCTTACCATGCATGAGCACCCTTACTGCACAACCGTTGACTCAGATCAGTACGGCTGCTCTAAGCTAGTCATAGACCATCTCTATGAGCAGGGTCATCGCAAGATTCGCTTCGTAGCAGGACCTTCTTACTCTATTGACTCGCAATTTCGCGAGAAGGGCTGGCGTGACACCATGGCTGAGTACGGTCTAGAAATCGTTGAGCCATTTGCCGGAGATTGGACTGCAAACAGCGGCTATGAAATTGGCAAAAAACTGCTTGAAAATCGTGATTTTACTGCAGTATATGCCGCAAATGACCAGATGGCTCTTGGTATTATCGCTGCTTTTGAAGAGGCAAACCTTCACGTGCCAGAAGATATCAGTATCGTGGGCGTTGACGACTCTCTTGAAGACTATTTGCCTAACTTCTCTCTGACTACTGTACGCTTTAACTTGCTTGAGCGCGGCCGCGTTGCTCTTGAGCATGCCATTCGTGCATCTCAGCCAGGATATGAACCTGAAGCAATTAGGATTGCTCCAAAGCTGATTGTCCGTACTACCACAGCCGCCCCAAAGAAGCAGTAACTCATTCAAGAAGTCGGGTTTCTCGCCATAATCAGCTATACTGTTCAGGCGATAGCTGATTAGAGGAGTTATATGTCTGAGTCACCAAATAAAGGATTAGGCTGGTCAGTTCAGGTTTCTCTGGATACGCATGAGATTCGTGCGGGAGAGACTGTAACTGCTACTCCTAAAATTATTGGTGCAGATCCTGAGGGCTTCCGATTCAACTATGTGTGGAGTCTGTACGATCGCTGGGACGAGGGCTTCTGGGATACCACAGAGCATCAGTTTGGCGGCTCAATCACAGACACTTCGTGGACGTTTACGTTTACTGAGCCTGGCCGCTATCATCTTTATATTGATGCTTTTGATAGCCTCAACAACCCTCAGACAGTTACCGCTTGGGTAGTAGTTGCAGGTGATGATGACTTTATGCGCCCTCCGCTTCCAGTTGAGGATGCAGAAACCGTCGTTGCTGTTAATGGTGTTTCAGAGATCTTTAACATTGCCTCTGAGCAGTTTAACTCGCTGAAAGAGTATTTTATTGCGCTTACACGCGGTGAAGTTACTTTCAAGGAGTTCAAAGCCCTTGATGACATCTCATTTGAAGTGAAGCGCGGCGAGGCTTTTGGTTTGGTGGGCACCAACGGTTCCGGTAAGTCTACCATGCTCAAAATCATTGCGGGCGTCCTTGAGCCTTCTAAGGGAACTTGCGAGGTCAAGGGTACTATTGCACCGCTTATTGAGCTTGGTGCTGGCTTTGACATGGAGCTTACCGCTAAAGAGAATATCTACCTTAACGGCGCTCTTCTTGGTTACAAGAAGGAGTTTATTGACTCGCACTTTAATCAGATTGTTGAGTTTGCTGAGCTTGAGGGCTTTATGGATATGCCGCTTAAGAACTACTCCTCTGGTATGGTGGCGCGTATTGCCTTTGCAATTGCTACCGTCACAGAACCTGATCTGCTCATTGTTGACGAGACGCTCTCGGTAGGAGACTTCCTTTTCCAGCAAAAGTGCGAGAACCGCATCAAAGAGCTGGTCGCTTCTAATAATGTTACGGTTCTTCTGGTTTCTCACTCCATTGACCTGGTCCAGCGCATTTGTGACCGTGCCATTTGGATTGAGAAGGGAAAGCAGCGCATGCTTGGCCCAGTAGACGAAGTTTGTGAAGCTTACGAGCACCTTAAGAGATAATTAAAATTCCTAACCAAAAGTTAGGCTCTGTACGAGTACAATATGTGTGTCTTTAAATGTGGTACGAGATACCCGTAAGGCTCATAGTTATAGTTTTGCCTTTTGGATACCTTGTGCCTGGTCAGGTGAGGTATCTTTTTTATTGGAGGCGCTATGGCTCAAGAAGGTTCGCACTCTCTCATTGTGGACGAGCAGTCCCTTGACCGCATTCTTACGCGTATTGCTCACGAAATTGTCGAGAATAACGATTCAATTGAAAATGTTGCTCTGGTAGGTATTATTCGTCGCGGAGAAGTTTTGGCTTCTCGCCTTGCAGAAAAGATTCTGAGCTTTACCGGATTTAAGCCAAAAGTTGGCTCACTAGATATTAGCTTTTATCGCGATGATTTTAGAAGAAATACTGCGCCGGTGCTTCATGCAACTAATATCGATTTTGATATTACAGGTACAAGCGTTGTGCTGGTAGATGATGTACTTCAGACCGGAAGAACCATCAGAGCAGCACTCGATGCCCTCATTGACTATGGCCGTCCTGAGCGCGTTCAGCTAGCGGTTGTTGTTGACCGTGGTCATCGCGAGCTTCCTATTAGACCTGACTATGTGGGAAAGAATGTTCCTTCATCAAAGAGCCAGGTAGTCAGCTTAAATATTAAAGAAATTGATGGTCAGGACTGCGTCTTGCTGTACGAAGCTGACTATTCTGACCCCTTTATTGAGGGAGGAAACTAATGCTTTCGGTTAAACATTTGATTGATACAAACAGCCTGACGCGTGACGATATCCAGCAGATTCTTGATACAGCTCAGTCGTTTGAAGCTGTAAATAACAGAGACATCAAAAAGGTGCCAGCTCTTCGTGGGCGCACCATTGTTAACCTGTTCTTAGAGCCTTCTACCAGGACTCGCTCCTCATTCGAACTTGCCGAGAAACGCCTCTCTGCCGACGCTTTAAACATGGGAGGATCTACCTCATCTGTGGTTAAGGGTGAGTCTTTGGCAGATACCATTCAGACTATCGACGCTATGAATGTTGATATGTTTATCTGCCGTGCAAAACTTGCAGGTACACCGCAGAAGATTACTGAGCACACTGATGCCGTTGTCATCAACGCTGGTGACGGCAAACATCAGCACCCCACTCAGGCAATGCTTGACCTCTATACCATTCGCAAGAACTTTGGACACCTTGACGGTCTCAAGGTTGCCATTGTCGGCGACCTTTCTCACAGCCGCGTTGTTGGCTCTTTGGTGCCAGCACTCAAGACTATGGGTGCAGAGGTTGTTCTGGTTGGACCTCCAACATTCCACGTAGACGATCCAAGCTGGTTTGGATGCTATCAGACCTCACACTTTGATGAAGTCATTGGCGATGTAGACGTCGTGTACATGCTTCGCGTGCAGCTGGAGCGTATGGAAGGAGCTCCTATTCCTTCTCGCCGTGAATACAACAGGCTTTGGGGACTAGATGAGCGCCGCAGCAAGCTGATGAAGCCCGAAGCAATCATCTGCCATCCAGGTCCTATGAACCGTGGCATGGAAATTAACAGCGAGGTAGCCGATTGTGCTCGCTCTCGTATTCTTGATCAGGTCAATGCGGGTGTTTTGACGCGCATGGCCGCAATGTATTTGCTTCTGGGAGGAGACTCTGATGGCATTTCTGCTTAAGGGCGCGCGTGTTGTAGACCCGCAGCTTAATCTTGACGCAGTACTGGACGTTCGTATTGAGGGAGAAACTATTGCTGAAGTAGCAGCAACCGTTGTACCTCAAGAGGGCGATACTGTTATTGATGCAAAAGGCAAGGTATTGACTCCTGGCCTTGTTGATATGCATGTCCACTTTAGAGATCCTGGTTTTGAGTACAAGGAGACCATTGAGACGGGCTCTAGGGCTGCGGTTCATGGTGGCTTTACTGACGTTGCTACTATGCCAAATACCAATCCTGTTACCGATAACGGTCCTGCTGTTCGTTTTCAGATTGACCGCGGCAATGAGGTTGGTTTGATTCATGTTCGTCCTATGGGTGCACTAACCAAGGGTTCTAAGGGACAAGAGCTTGCTGAGATTGGCAACATGGTTGACGAGGGTGCTTCCGCATTCTCTGACGACGGCCACGGCGTTCAAAGCGCTGGTATGATGCGCACGGTAATGGAGTACGTCTCCCAGTTTGACCGCGTTGTTGCTGCTCACTGTGAGATAGAGTCCATCAGTGCCGGCGGTGTTGTTAACGAGGGTCGCGCAAGCACGCGACTTGGCATGTTTGGCTGGCCAGCACTTGGTGAGGAGTTAGAGATTTCCAGAGACATTGATCTGTGCCGCCTTACCGGTTGCCCTCTACACATCTGCCACATTTCAACAGGTAGGGGAGCAGAGCTGGTACGTGCAGCTAAGAAGGAGGGTTTGCCTGTTACTGCAGAGGTTTGCCCTCACCACCTCTTCTTGTCTGAGGATGACATCACTGATACGTATAACACCAACCTTAAGATGAATCCACCGCTCAGAACTGCTGAGGATACGCTTGCTCTTCAGGCTGCAGTCGCAGACGGTACAGTTGACTGTATTGTTACCGACCATGCACCTCATGCAGCTCACGAGAAGGACTGTGAGTGGGAAATCTCTTACTTTGGCTGCATTGGCCTTGAAACCTCGCTGCCTTTGATGGTCACCAATATGGTGCGCACCAATAAGCTTTCTTACACTGGTCTTGTTCGCGCAATGGCCGTTAATCCTCGTCGTATTCTGCGTCTTGCGCCTGTTAAGATCGCTGCAGGTTATAAGGCTGACCTAACCCTTTTTGACCCAGACAAGAAGGTTCAGATTACGCCAGAGTATTTTGAGAGCAAGTCTAAGAACTCCGCCTTCATTGGCGCTGAGCTCTATGGTGTTGCAACGGATGTGTTTGTTGATGGCAAGCGTGTTCTTGCCAATGAAGTAGTTGTTCCTGGAGGGGAAAAGTAATGCCACTACGTGGAAATGTACAGGTATTTGACTTTACGGTTCTGAGTAATACCCAGGTTGCCCAGAATCTGTATAGAGCCCAGCTCAAGGTACCAGGTCTTTGTAAGTCTCTAGCGCCTGGTCAGTTTGTAAACGTTAATGTTCCAGGCGATAAGCGCCACATTCTTCGCATTCCACTGTCCTTCTCGCTTGCTGATAAAGCTACCGATACGCTGGAGCTTATCTACGCAACGGTAGGCGAGGGTACACGCAGGCTTTCTCAGATGAAGCCTGGTGACGCCAGTGACATGACTGCTCCTTGCGGCCGCCCCTGGCGCCTCAACGCCTCTAGCAAGAGAAGTGTGCTGGTAGCAGGTGGTGTAGGTATCACGCCAATTATCGCGGCAGCTCGTAAGCTTACCGAGCTGGGTGTTGAGTTTGACGCGGTCATTGGCGCACAAACTGCCGAGAAACTCTTTGGAGAAGAGGATCTTCTCGCCTTGGGCGCACAGAATGTATACGTAACAACAGATGATGGTTCCAAGGGTACCAAGGGCTTTGTAACAGCAGCTTTGGAGGAACCTTTGAGCCAGGGTGTTTGGGACGCTGTGTATACCTGCGGTCCAGAGCCTATGATGAGAAGCGTGGCCAAGCTTGCAATTGCCAACAACGTTGCCTGCCAGGTTTCTATGGAGCGTATGATGAGCTGTGCCTTTGGCGCATGCAACACCTGCAATGTCCCACTTGCTAAGGGCGGCTATGCGTCTGCTTGCATGGTCGGACCTGTCTTTGAGGCAAAGGAGATCGCATGGTAGATCAGGTAAAAATGGCCGTCAATCTTGGCGGTATCCAGATGAAAAATCCTATCAATACTGCTGCGGGCACCTTTGGCTATGGCTGGCAGTTTGAGGGTTTCTACGACGTTTCTTTGCTTGGCGCCATCACTATGAAGGGTGTTGCTCGCGTTCCTTGGGAAGGAAACCCAGCTCCTCGTATGTGCGAGCTCAACGGCGGCATGATGAACAGCGTTGGCCTTGCCAATCCTGGAGTGGACGATTTTATCGCCCACACTGATGACTACATGAAAGATCTTGAAGGCCGTGGTACGCGCGTCATCATGCAGATGGCGGCACACTCCGTTCAGGAGATGATTGACGTTGTCGAGCGCCTTGAAGAGCTTAATCCACACATCTCAGCTATTGAGCTTAACGTGAGTTGTCCAAATCTCGAGAAGGGCGGTAAGCCCCTCGGCGGTACTCCAGAGCAGGCCACAGAGATTATGAAGGCAGTACGTCCTCTGACAAAGCTACCTATCTTGGTTAAGATGGCCCCTGTCAACGTTGCCGAGATTGGTAAGGCTTTTGAGGCCGCAGGCGCTGATGGTCTTACGCTCATCAATTCTATTCCAGGCATGTCAATTAATGTCCACACCAGAAAGAGCAGGCTCTCTAAGCCAACGGGCGGCCTGAGTGGTCCTCTTTGTCACAACGCTGCTGTTCGCATGGTTTGGGAGTGCGCTCAGGCGGTCTCTATTCCTATCTGTGGTGTTGGTGGCGTAGAAACAGGCGAGGACGCTGCGGAATTTATTCTGGCAGGTGCTACGGCTGTCTCGGTTGGTTCTGTAAACCTTTACGATCCTATGAGTGCTCCACGTATTCTGAACGAGCTTACTGACTGGGCAAAGTCCCAGGGCGTATCTGACATTAACGAACTGATTGGAGCTGTTGAATGCTAACAGATGAGCAGGCACGAGACGCCGTCATTGTTGCGCTTGATTGTACAAGAGAAAGAGCTCTGGAGCTCACCGATCTTCTCGCCGGACATGCACGCTGGGTCAAGGTTGGTATGACGCTCTTTTACCGCTATGGGCCCTCGATGGTTGACGAGATGCATGCCCGCGGCTTCAAGGTGTTTCTGGACCTCAAGGTACATGACATTCCGTTCCAGGTTAAAGGAGCTGTCCATTCAGCATCTCTTTCTGGCGCAGACATCCTCTCTATCCATGGTCTGGGTACAGCTCAGATGATTTCTGCCGGTCGAGAGGGAGCAGAAGAGGCAGCAGCAGATCGTGGCGTTGATGAGTCTGGACGTACCAAGTTGGTAGCTATTTCAGTGCTTACGAGCATGGATGAGGATGCGCTTCACTCCATTGGTGTAGACAGCTCCATTAAGGACGAGGTTGCTCGTTTGGCTTCTCTTTCTTACAACGCAGGTGCTGACGGAATTGTCTGCTCGCCTCAGGAAGCACAGGAGATGAGAGAGCTTTTGGGGCCAAATGCGCTCATTGTGACCCCTGGAGTACGTCCAGAAGGTGCCGAGAAGGGCGATCAGGTCAGAATCTCCACACCTTCAGCTGCAATTCAGGCAGGAGCAAGCAAATTAGTAGTTGGTAGGCCGATTACCAGCGCAAATGATCCTGTCGAGGCTTTTGAAAACATAATTTCAGAGCTCAAAAATTAACGGAAGTATTTGGAATTGTGATGAACAGGTGGTTTTTAATGCGGAAATATAAAAAACCCCCTTGTAAATAACGTGTTATGTGGCAAACTATTTTGCTGAAGTGCAAAAGGCACATTAAATTGAGTTTCGTATATGACGTACGAAAACGATGTTTGGAGGAACAATGGCTCTACCTACACTTACCGATGAGCAGCGCAAGGCAGCACTTGAGAAGGCAGCTCAGGCTCGTCACGCTCGCGCAGAGCTTCGCGAGAAGGTTAAGACTGGTAAGGTCTCCCTTAAAGAGGTCCTTGATTCTACCGATCCTATCGCTGAGCGCATGAAGGTTTCCGCTCTTATCGAGTCCCTTCCTGGCTACGGCAAGGCAAAGGCAGCAAAGATTATGGACGAGCTCGGAATTTCCGCAACTCGCCGCGTTAAGGGCCTTGGCGCTCGTCAGCGTGAGCAGCTCCTCGAGGCACTGACCAAGTAGTGGCTCGTTCTGCCAAACTTTTTGTAGTATCTGGACCGTCAGGTGTAGGAAAAGGAACGCTTGTCTCTCTGTTGAGGGACAAGCGCCCAAACCTAGGCCTGACGGTTTCGGCTACTACACGCTCTCCGCGACCAGGAGAAGTCGATGGAGTTGCGTATCATTTTCTCTCCGATGAAGAATTTAAAAAGCGCGTTGATGCTGGTGAATTCCTTGAGTGGGCTCATGTTCATGGCCATTGCTATGGCACGCTCAAATCCGAGGTTGATCGCCTGATTTCTGCAGGTCAGTCTGTTGTTCTAGAGATTGACGTACAGGGTGGACTTATGGTCCACAAACAATATCCCAACGCCGTTCTTGTCTTTATCAAGCCGCCTTCATTTGAAGAGCTAGAGCAGCGCCTTAGAGGCCGTGGTACAGAAGACGAGAAGACCATTTCTACGAGACTTTCTAATGCGTCGCGTGAAATGGAGTATGCAAACGACTATACTGTTTGCATTGTGAACGACAACCTTGAGTCTGCACTAAGCAAGCTTGAGGAAGTTTTTGATGACTATGAATCAGACGGAGGTCAGCTTTAATGTCTGTTATTAAGCCTGAGATTGACAGCCTGCTTGAGAAGACTGAGCAGAATCCATTCTTGCTTTGCTCTCTTGCTTCTAAGCGTGCTTGCGATATTAACAATATGCTTCACGGTCAGCACCTGCGTGTAACCGCTGTTCAGGATTTTGATGACATTACCACTGTTGCAAGTGGTAAGGATTCTGTCTCTATTGCTATGAAAGAGATTAACGACGGCACCCTTGGCTTTGTCAAAGAGTCTTTTGATGAGGCAATTAAGGGTGAGAATACCATCGTTTACTAAGAGTTATGACTGAAAGAGTATGTCTGGTTCACTACCACGAAATTGGTTTAAAGGGTAAGAACCGATCAACTTTTGAAAATCAGTTAGCAACAAATTTGCGCCGAGCCCTCCGACACTTTCCAGTGGCGGGGGTTTCTCGCATTTCTGGCTATCTTGTTGTGGAAACAACTGATAAACAAGCAACTGAGGAACTACAACATGCAGTAGCACAGGTTCCTGGTGTTGCTCGCGCTTCTTTGGCATATCGTTGTGGTCTGGATGAGCAAGAATTTTGCAACGCTGCTATCAAGGCATTAGGAGAGGCAGGCAGTTTTGTAACCTTTAAGGTTCATGCCCGTCGCTCTTCAACGGTTTATCCTAAGCATTCGCTTGAGCTCAATCAACTTGTTGGTGAGGTTCTTTGCGAGAATTTTCCTGATAAAAAGGTTCAAATGCACAATCCAGATATGACGGTATATGTGCATGTTGTTCAGGGAAATACGTATGTCTATGCTGCTTCTATTCAGGGTGTTGGCGGTCTTCCTGTTGGAACTGCTGGCAAGGTTGTCTCTCTTCTTTCAAGTGGTATTGATTCGCCAGTTGCTACCTGGATGGTTGGTCGAAGAGGTGCTACGGTAATCCCAGTTCACTTCTCTGGTCGTCCAATGACTTCTGATACCAGTGAATATCTGTGTCAAGATATTATTGAAGCCCTTGAACCTGCTGGCCTTATTGGCAGAATGTATGTTGTGCCTTTTGGTGAGCATCAACGAGAGATTTCTCTTGCTGTTCCTCAAAGTCTTCGCGTCATTATGTACCGCCGTGTGATGTATATCATTGCGCAAAAGATTGCAGAGCTTGAGGGAGCTAAAGCACTGGTAACAGGTGAGTCACTTGGCCAGGTTGCTTCTCAGACACTCGACAACATTGCTGCTGTCAATGAAGCGGTCACAATTCCTGTTTTGAGGCCTCTCATAGGCTCTGACAAGCAAGAAATCATTCGTCGTGCCCAAGATATCAATACGTTTGATATCTCAACGCAGACGGCTCCTGATTGCTGCACACTCTTTATGCCTCGTCGTCCCGAGACACATGCAAAAATGAATGAAGTGCTTGATGCTTGGAATTCATTTGATCATGAGGCCATGATCAATGATTTAATGCAGCATATTGAGTATGTTGATTTTAGTCAGTGTCCTTCATATAAGCCTCCTAAGGCTTTGAACGCTCGCCATAGAGAGCTTGCACCTGCAGAGTTTGACGCCAACTAGGATAACTCTCAGCTTATAAGCTTGACTGACGTTGTTCGAATGCATTTTTACAATCCACTCTGCAAAAGGGTGGATTTTTTATGTGAGCGATTTGATAATTTTAAATTCCGTAATATCTGGGTTATACGTTTCTGCAGTGTATCCAGAAATTGTTGATAAATTGGTCAAATTACCAGCAGATTTATGACATATTTGTTAGAGAAAATTTTAAAAGTTGTACCTATCGCATGCTAAATAGTTGAACATAAACCTGAGGTGATTGTATGGCTCAGATTTCAACTAACCGCTTCCAAATATTTAATAAATTGATGAGAAGATTCAATCTTTCTCAACGCCAACTCATTACTCTTGTTGTTGTGATTGCTTTGGCAATCGTATCAGCGTTTGTGCTTGTAGGACTTATTGTTGTCGGTTCGTCAGAGACGTTTGATAGAACACATAAACAAGACAGTTCTGTAGATGGAGTGGTTGTTATAGAAAGTTCACAAGAGGAAAAGAAAACCAACGCTTCTGAAAAGCCTGAAGAACATCATGCAATTAAAGAGGCGTCACCTCGAGTGATGGTTCATGTGGATGGTGCTGTCAAATCACCCGGTTTATACGTACTTCAAATGGCAAATCCTCGGGTGAATGACGCAATTCAAATAGCTGGAGGAATCACTGAAGATGCTAATAGCCGAGGTATTAATTTAGCTTCTCCCGTTGAAGATGGTCAAAAAATTTATATTCCTCAAAAAGGAGAGGAGACTCCCTCTGACATTCAACAGCCACATGAGAATAAGCAAACGGACAATAAGCAAACAGATGAAAAGAAAATGGTAGATATTAATCGTGCGACAGTGGCTGAATTAACCAACCTTAAAGGAGTTGGCGAAGGTTTGGCTGAGCGAATTGTTGCAGATAGAAAAAAGAATGGCCCTTTTAAGACAACGGAAGATTTAATGCGAGTTTCTGGTATTGGACAGAAAAAGTTTAATCAGTTTAAGGACAATATTCGTGTCTAAATCAGTAGAACAGCCTCCACGTCCTTATATTCCGTTTAGTCTTTGTGCACTAATCTTTATTTGCTTATGGCTCCAGTTTTTTATTGCAAGAAATCCTTCAGTTGAAATTGTGCTGCTTCATGTATTAGGTATCTGTGCAGTTACTATTCTTGGATTTTGGTATACAAAATATTTCCACACGAGGTTTATGACTGTTGGAATAGTTTTACTATCGCTTGTAATTATTCTGATTAGAACTTCCTTTATATATGCAGATCAAATGGCAGCCGTTCATCTTTTAGAGTCAGCTGCCATTCATGATTTTGAATTAGTTGTTTCTAAAGATTCCGTTTATAAAAACCACGCATGGTCAGGACAGGCATACGTAATCTATCAGGGGAGATACATTGGAATCGTGGGACTACACTCTAAAGAACAATTTATGCGAGGGATACATATATGTTGTGAAGGTAAATTTGCTCACTATAAAGATGCAGATTTTTCTGAAGAACAATTTAAAAGGGGAGTACTCGGCTCAATTCATGTAACCAAAGTCACCACAAAACACTATGAAAATGGATTTATAGGAAACATTGACCAATTTAGAGAAAGGTGCATTTCCCAGCTTCAACCGGAGCTGAGTTTTGGGCGAGCACTGGCTGCATGTGGTCTTTGTGCCTATAGGCCAAGCTTATATAATTTTAATATTCCTAGAATATTTATGCGTTGTGGTCTTATGCATCTTATAGCAATTTCTAGCTGCCACATTGTTATTCTCTCTGCCATTATTGACGCTTTTCTTAAAAATCTATCGATAAAACCTCTTTTTAGAGGGTTAGTAAATGTACTTCTCTTAAGCATATACGCATTATTTTGTGGATTACCTGCATCTGCAATTAGATCAATTATTCTAATCGAACAAAAATACATTATGCATTGTGTAGGTAGAAAGAATCACACAGTATCAGCCGTTTCTATAGTGGCGTTAGTAATGCTTTGTGTAGACCCTTTACTTAGTACTAATAGTGCTTTTACTCTTTCTCTTGCATGTATTTTTGGAATGAATATATTCGGTGGACTTGCACAGTATTATGCAAAAATTACGTTCCATTGTCCTGGATATGGATTAGCTAAAAGAGCCTTAGGAAAGCCCTTTGCTAGCTTGCGTAATACTATGTGTGCAACACCAGTTGCACTGCTATCCTGTCTGTCAATTTCCTGTATGTACTTTGGGCATCTTTCATTAATTGCACCTCTTTCTAGTGCATTACTTACAGGCTTATTTTCTCTTCTTAGTGTATTTGGGATAGGAGCAATAGCTTTAAGCGGCTTTAAACCAGCTCAAGAAATTATTCTATTTCTTGTGGATTGTTTTGGTGCATGTATAGAAATAGTTGCATCTTTTTTATCAGAAAGATCTTTCGCAAGCGTGACATTAGATGGTGTCGATTGGCTTGTTTCATTGATAGTTGCTTCATCACTGGTAATTCTTTATGTTTTATGGCCAAAGGGAAGAAGGCAAGTTTTAATTGGTGTCTGCTCTGTAGTAGTTATGCTCATAGCAGTTGCAAGTATCTATTGGAGGTTTTTCTCGCCAACAAGAATTTGTGTAATGGATATTGGCCAGGGAGACGCCATTTTACTGAGTGACGGAGCACATTCCCTGCTTGTAGATACAAGTGCCGGTGACGTAGTCAATGATGCACTTGAGCGCCAGCATATTACATATCTTGATGCTATTTTGTTGACACATCTCGACGAGGATCACGCTGGTGGCGTGAAGTATATGGTTGGTTCCGCGAAGGCAGGTCGCGTATTAGTTGGGGAAGGAATATCTAAGCAGGAAAAACCAGAATTACGGAAAGCAATTCAAAGAATTTCTGGTAATGGATCATATGAAGTTGTGTATGGTGATGAATTTGATGTTGGACGATTTCATGTTCGTGTGGTGTGGCCGCATAGAGGCTATATAGCAAAAGAAGCCAATAATGCATCGGTTGAACTTTATGTTACGTATAGTGATGGACACAGTACGCTGACTACACTCTTAACAGGAGATGCTGAAAGAGATCAGACAAAAGAGACGGTAAGCTCTGGTGATGTTGGGGATATAGATTTCTTAAAAGTGGGACATCATGGAGCGGCAAAATCTCTGTATCCAGAGACCGCTAATGTACTAAAACCTGAGGTAGCAGTTGCAAGTGCAGGAAGAAACAACCGATATGGCCATCCTAAACAAGAAGCAGTAGATATCCTAGAGAGTGCTGGAGCAAAGTTTTACTGCACTAAAGATTACGGAGATGTCACAGTGTTTCCTGGAAAACATGGACCAAGGGTGAGTGTGCAACATGCTAAAGTAGATACAGATTTAGAGGAGGAAAAAGATGGCGGAGCAGGCTAAGTTACTAGCTGCATATTTGGCTGTAGGACCTGATGAACTCAAGCGTTCAAGGGCTATCAATAAGCTCAAAAGCCGTCTAAACCAGAGTTTTATTACGTTTAATCTCGATGAGATTTTTGTAAGTGCTGAGCTGACTCCAGAATCTGTATTGTCTTCTGCACAAACGCTTCCTATGGGAGATTTTAGAAGAATTGTAGTTATTGATGATGCAGGAAAATTGCCTAAGACAGTATCAGAGGCACTCGTTGACTATCTAAAGAATCCTAATCCAACTACCACGCTTTTGTTGTCTGCAAAGACACTGGCTAAATCTACAAGGCTGTATAAGGCTGTTGAAGCATTGAGTAAGCAGGCAATTATTGATTGCTCAGCGCTTTCAAGAAAAGAGCTGCCTTCGTATGTACAGAAGCTTGGTCAAAAATATGGCCTGCAAATTTCCTACGATGCAGCAAATGAACTCTTAAGTCGTGTTGGTGACAATACCACCATGATTGACTCTCAGATAATGTCTTTGGCATCGATTTTGGGACATCCTGGAGCTGTTGACGTTCATTTTGTAGAAACTCATGTTGCTCGCGTGGTTGAAGTCAAACCATGGGATTTTCTCGACAGTATTTCTGCAAGAAACGCCAAAAAGGCAATGGAGCTCTATAGTCAACTCGATGCGTCTGAAGCTATTGGTCTTTTATCATTGATTACTGCCCGCGTTAGAGACTTAATTTGCGCTCGATCAATGGTAAGGCGTGGCACGGAGCATCAAATTGCCACCGCTTTAAGTAAGCAGACATGGCAGGTTAGAAATTATTCGCAATGGGCTCGTCGTTTTGGTGACGGTGAGCTTGAACACGTTTTGAGTATGTGCGCAGAGGCGGAGCGAGGTCTTAAGAGTGGGGAAGATAAAACCACCACTATGACTAGGCTTATTTTTGCCCTATGTGGCGCTTAAATGTGTAGATTCAAAGAATTCAGATAAGAAAAAACGGACTCCGAAGAGTCCGTTTTAAAAATTTAAAAGTAAGTAAGAACTACTTAGCAAGGGTGTTAACAAGCTTCTGAATACCACTCTTACGCTGAGCAGCCTGATTCTTGTGTACGATGCCCTTAGAAGCAGCCTTGT
>ERZ773018.455-NODE-455-length-24500-cov-4.635754_pt1 | contig 24500 bp, 23 predicted proteins | sample MGYA00580840_ERZ773018 | MGnify/ENA primary metagenome ERZ773018 (study PRJEB29015, sample SAMEA2738125) | human oral metagenome | biome: human oral; feature: human-associated habitat; material: saliva | place: China | collected 2256 ... | reverse complement strand
CCATTCTTTTAATTTGTGAATCATGATTTATAAAACCAACTTCTTCTGTTAAATTTAATTCCATTCCAATACCAACATATAATTCTTTTAAATTATCTGTAATTAAAGATGTATTTTGACTAGCTTTTTCTAAAGCTGGTTCAATTATTTCCTTAATTTTATCTTTAATATTTGTATTAAAATCATAATCATGCACATTAATATTTCTAATTATCGGAGTATTAAATTTTGCTATCTCTTCAACAATAGTATCTTTCAAGCTATTATTAACAAGTTCACTTCTATTAATATTTACTAAATCCTTTTCACTACCACCAATATATTGGATAGTATTTAAGATTAATTCCATTTTTTTTATTGAAGTTGTACTATTATTTATAAAAAAAACAGCTTTTTCATTTGATGTTTTTTCTTTATTTACTTCTGTTAAAATAAAAGGATTAACTTTGTCAAAATTTTCTTTAATAGAATCATAAACAGTTATTTTTTTAAATTCTTCTAAATTTATATCAAAAATTTTTTCTTTAAATTCATCTAAAATCTCTTTTTTTTCATCATCTGTTAAAAGCATATTTTTTTTATTTTTATATAAAAATAATTCAAGTTCTCTCCTATTGGCAATTCCCAAACCATCAGTTGTAACTTCATTATTCATTTCTTTTAGTTTATTATAAGCATTTTGTTTAAAAATTGTAATAGCATCTTCAGTATTTTCTGGAATACCATTTTCAAATAATTCTTCTTTACTACTTTTTTTCAAGTTATTGTATTTTTCAGTTATATCTAATGAAAAATTACGAAAAACTTGTTCTTGAAAATCTTTTGTTTTTATCAAGTAGTTTTGTTCCATTTTGTAATAATCACTTTTTCCTAAACTTTCTTCAAAAGTTGAATTTAAAGTGATCCCTACAAATCTTTCCAAATTCCTTTTCTTATCTTTCATTTTATTTACCTCACTATTTTTTCATATTATACCATATTTATTTTAAAAAAAATAGGTGAATAACACCTATTTTTCCAAAGAATTTTTAAGACTTTTTATTTCTTACTTTTTCAATTATTATAAGTTCTTTTAAATTCATTAAACCATTATATATGATAGATATTGTTAGTAGAGCGATTAATATTCCCATAAGTGCGACTGGAAAAGGACTTCCATATTTGAATTTATCAGCTATTTCAAGTGGTTCTTGGTTAATTAAATAAGCTAATTTAGCTGAATTAGAAACATCAATCATAGATTGTATTGTTTGAAAACAACAAATTACTGAAAGAAATAAAACAGCACCTAATATTTTTAAAAATCTATCATTTAATTTAAGATCTATATATTCTATTTCTAATTCTTCTTCTGACATTTTCTCATATTTTTCAACTATTTTTTTATATTTGTTGATTTTATAATTTTTAATTTTTTCTATTAATTTTTTCATAATTTTTCTCCTTTTTTACTATCTTTTATTCCTTAAAAATCCATTCCATCATCTTTGTCTTTGTCTTTTTCTTCTTTTTTCTTATTCAAAGCATCATATCTATCTTTTTGGAAATCTTCATCAGTGTATTTTTTCTTTTCCATATCTTCTTTCTTTTCTGGTAAACCATTTTCATTTCTTTCAATCTTTTCAAGTTCATTATAAACTTTTTGCTTTTGAATTTCTTTAGCAAGTTGACTTTGTTTCAAGTTTTTAAATGTTTCATCAAGTTGTTTAGAAATTTCTTTTGGCTCAACTTTTAATAATCTTTCTTCAACAGTTTTCTTAGAAATTTCTTTTTCTATTTTAGTTGAACCATCTGTTTTATCAGATAGATTTTCTTTTTCAATTATTTTCTCAAAGATATTATTTGATTTTTCTTTACTAGAATTTATTTTTGCCATACCCTCTAAATAAATTTTTTCTGGACTATTAGCCATAATTGTATATTCGGCATAGACATCTCCACTTGGTTCTATATTTAAAAGCATAGCATCTCTTTTAGAATTGTCAAATTCTATTTTGTTTTGGTTAGCAATAGCCATCGCTTTCATAATTTCGGCTATTCCTTTTGGCTCTTCTGAACCATCAAAATTATTAGTTATTTCTTTTGTACTTTTATTAGAATGATTAATAAGTTCAACTCCATTTTTTGTTTTAGAAAGCTCTAATTCATTTATTAAATATCTTTCTTCTTTTATAAATTTGAATATCATATCATCAGTAACTTCTGGTCTTTCAAGTTTCTTTTGATATTCTTCTTCTATATATTTTGAATCGAAGAAATCAACTAAACTTTTTGGAAGAATTCCTTTTTCATTTTTTACCATATCTACAAATAAAGCATTAAAAGCATTTGCCTTTTCTTCTCTATCATTTTCAATAGAATTTTCTTTATTATTTCCCATAACCAATAATCCAGCCATAATTCCAGCTGTAACACCAGTAAGAAGTAATTTATTTAATTTTTCTTCATTTTCCAATGCCTCTTTAAGTGCTTTTTCTTGTCTTTTTCTTTCTTCTTCTTCTTGTTTTGTAAGTTCTAATAATTGTAATTCAAGCATTACTCTTTGTTCTTCTGAAGTATTACCATCATTTAAGTCAATTAAAACTTCTGTTATATTTAATCCTTTTATATGATCTGTCTTTGTACCTTCTTCATTATAAGCACCAGCGAAAAATTTAAACTTATCTAAATATGTACTATCTTCTTTATAGTTTTCCAGATATTCTTTTTGAATATTAATAGCTTTATCTTTTTCAAATTTATCAATTTCAGCAAGTGATAAAGCACTAACAGCACCTATTTGTGAAAATTTAGGACTTTCTATAAATTCTTCTAAAGACATTCCACTTTTTTGGTAATCCTTTACAATATTGACAGCTCTATTTAGATATTTTGTATTTTCTAAACTTTGTTCTTCATAACTATATTGTCCTTTTTCATTCTTTAAATTACTTTTTGCAAAGGCATCTACTATCATAATAGCACCTAAAACAGCTGTTTTTTTCCAATTATGTTTTTGATAATCTTTACTAAAATCTTCAATTTCTTCTTTTTTATTTTCTTTTTTTAATTTAAAATATTTTTCATTTTTTAATAATGCCATTACTTGATCATCTTGTACGAAATTTAAGATAGTTCCTATTTCTTTTTCAGTTATATTTTTATTTAATTCCATTTTATTTTCTAATTTATTTTCTTTTTCTCTTGCTTTTATTTGAGAAAGTTCTTCAAGTAATTCTTTATCTGTTAAAACCTTTTTAGTAATCCAGTAAGGTTTAGCTTGGTTTTTATCATTTAGATCATTCAAATCAAATCTTTTTTCATCTATCATATAGACAGTTGTATTTGTTTTAGGTAAATAGGTACTTCTTACTCTAAAAAGTTCATTTTTTTCATCACCATTAATAACTTCTTTAATATAATTTAATTCTTTATTGGCTTTTTCTTCTATTTTCTTACCTATTCCCTCTTTTGAAATTTGAAAACTATATAATTCTCTATTAATTTCACTTTCTTTAGTTATAGTTTTTTTGTCTATTTCATAATCTCCAAACATTTGAAGTACAGCAATAGCATTATTTTCTTTTTTTATTTTATATTCTATTCCTAAAGTCTTTTCAGTCTTTTCGTTTAAATTCTCAAGATGTTGTTGAAAATTATCATAAATATCATTTAATTTTTTTGTTAAATCGATACTTTTTGAATTATTACCTTGTAATAAGTAATAATTCATTTTAACATCATTTATATTTTTTTCTTGTTCTCCTACAATATCAACGAAAGCATTAAAAGGATCTGATAATTTACCAGAATTTATCATGTTTTTAGAATGAATTTCTAAAATATCATAATTAGGATTTTCTTTATTATCATTAAAAACTTTAAAGCTCCCTTTTCTTTTTTCATCTAAAACTCTCATAACAATAGCCATTTTTTTTAACACCTCATTTTTTTTATTTATTAATAATCAAAATTTTTATCTTTTTCATTTTCATTTTTCTTTTCTTCCGTTTCATTATTGGTATTATCTAAATTATTATCTTTTTGTTCTTCTTGATAATCAATTTCATCATCTTTTTTCATTTCCATAATTTCTTTTATGTTATTATCTAAATTATTTATTAAAAGTTGTAAATTATCAAAATTCATTTTTTCTAAATAAGTTTGGATATTTTCAGAATCAAATCCAAACTCTTCTTTATTTTTCTTAATTTCTGGAATCAATTCCAAAATATTTGCTAAAACAAATTTAGTGTTTTGTTCTGTATTATTATATGGGTAAATCTCTTCATAATTGAAATTAAGATTATCTTCATAAATTCTTAAAGCATTTGTTAAAGATAAACTGTTTGCGAATAAATTAACGACTTCATTTCTATTTTCAATATAATTAATTTCAATTTCATTTTCAACTTTAACTTCATTTTCAATATCATTACTATTAATTTCAATTGTTTTATTAATAGTAATTTCTTCTTTTTCAAGATTGATACCAAGTTCTTTTGCTCTTTCAAATATTTTTTCCTTATCACTTAATTCAAGGAATTTTTCTTTTTCTGGCTCAACTTTTAATTCTTTGATAATTTCTTTTTCTTTGTCAAATATCATATTTTTATAGAAATCATTTCCTAGCTCTCTTAAAGTATCTCTTTGTCCTAATTCAAATAAGACTTCATTATTTTTATTAAGTTTTTCCATATCTTCTAAACTTGCTTTCATATCAATTTCGTTTAAAATAATATTTCTTATTTTATCAAAATTATTTTCAGTAAGTTTTTCAGTTCTTATTTCTGCATTATATTCTGGTGTAATAATTATTAATTTTTCATCTTTAAATTCAAGCATTTCTGCTTTAATTTCTCTATCTAAAACATTGGCATTATTAAGTAATAAGGCAATATCTTTTTTAGCTTTATAGCTAATATCTTGAAATTCTTTTAATTCAGTTGATAATGGATATTCTCTTTTATTATCAATTACATTTTCTCTTTCTTTTAACAAAGTATCTATTTGATTAAAAGGTACAAGATCATTTTCACTAAAAGTTTCTATTGAATTATTTTCTTTAAGATTGAAATATCTTTCAAGTTCAATTTCTTTTCTCGAGATATGATTATCAAAATTAAAACTTTCATTTTTACTAAATTCTATCAAAGATACATTTTCTTTGATAATATCATTATAAATATGTTCAGCTAACATATCAGAAATTGATTTTTCGCTAAGATCTGGGTTTCTTTTTCTTATTTGTTCTTCTTTTTTTTGTATGTCATCAATAGTAATTTTTACTATATCTAAAATATCATTTATTTTTTCTTTTTCTGATAAGAAATCTTGGTTTATTTCCCCTAATGAATGAAAATCAATTTTTTTCATTTCTTCTTTTTCAATTTCAATTCCATTATTTTTGAAATAATTGCTTTGGTTTTCATTGTATTCATTTTTGAAATCTGAATATATTTTGATAATTTCATTTATTTTTTCAGTAGAAAAATTGTAAATTTCATGTTTGAAATTTACATTGTTACTACTTTTTAAATATGATAATTTTTCATCACTTTCAAGAAAATCTACTTCTTTACTCCATTCTGAAAGATAATTATTTTTCTTAGTTTCTAAAACTTCTTTTATGGCTTTATTATCTTTATTTTCTAAATACCAAGCATAATTTCTATCAAGTTCACTTGCTTTTAATTCTTTTTCCAATTCCTTGTTTTCAATTTTTAAATTTGACTTAAAAGAATTTAAAAATTCTTTTTTATCAACTCCATGTTCTTTAGCATAATCTACAATTTTTTTATCATCATCATATAAAATAGAAATAGTTGATTTCTTTGCAAGGACAAAATCATTGATTTCTTTATAATCATTAATAATGTTTTTATCAACTTCAACTTTTTTTATAGGATCTAGCTTTTGAGCAATAGCTTTTTCAAAAGTTGTTATTCCTACATACTCCCCAACCATGTTATTGCACCACCTTTTATTTTTTAACTTAATTATTCCATTTTATATATAGAATAATCTTTTTTTTACTGTATATAATTAACTAATTTTATTTTTATTATACCATATTTTTTTACATAAGAAAAATATAAAAAAAGCCTTTTATTTTATATTATATTCAAAAAATTTTAAATAAAACAATATATATAATCAATAGAAAAAAAAGAAATTTAATGTTATAATATTTTAGGTTCTCAATTAACCTATTTATTAAAATTGAATTGAAACAAAAAAGGTGGCTAGATGCCACTTTTTTGTTTCATATTTATAAAAATTTTATAAAAAAAAGAAAAGATACTTCACTTCTTAATATCTTTTCTTTTTCTTCTCTGTCAACCGAAATTCTTAAATACCAAAGACTCTCTACCCAACCTAATTGTATTATACCACTTTTTTAAAAAAAAGCAACTTTTTTTTATTTTTTTTATATATTCCATTTTGTAGTACCTAAAATAAAATCTTTAATTTCTTGTGAATTTCACTAATTTTCATTAAATTTTATAAAAAAGTGGTTGATAGAATTTTACAATTTTTATTAATATTCAAAATAATCTTTTTTCTTTTTTTCTTCAATACTCTTAGTTTCATCTTTTTTTTCTATTGCAAATGATTTTTGATATTCTTGATATTTTTCTTCAAAATTAAGTGTTTTATTTTCTATTAATTCTAGCATCAAATCTTCTTTTACAAAAGCTATTTTTTCATAAAAAATATCTTCTACATCCTTGTTGTTATAATTATCAATTTTTTCTTCAAGATCTTCTTTAGCTTCTTCGTAAAAAACATCTAAAAATTCTTCTTCAGTTTCAAATTTAATATTTAAAACATCTTTTTCAAAAATATTTTGTGTTTCTTTTATAATTTCTTCATCAGAATTATTTGTTGATTTTTCGCTAACTTCTTGGAATACACTATCAAGTCGAAATCTTTTCTCAAAAATATCTACTATTTCTTCTCCTAAATTATTACAAATTTTTATATAATTTTTGTCTATAAATTTATCAAGTTTATTATTTAAAAAGTAAAAATCTTCTATTTTTTGTTTCCAATTATCTGTAATATGTTCAAAATAAAATTCAAATGATTTTTCCACATTATTTTCTATAAAATTTATTATATCTTCGTAATCATCATTTGAATGAGCTTTTTCTAAAGCATTATAATAATCTTCCCTATCTTCCTTTTTTATTATCGTTATAGGAAATCCCTCTTTCATTAATTCTAAGTTCATTAAAAGCCTTCCAGTTCTACCATTTCCATCAGGAAAAGGATGGATTTTTTCAAAATCTGCATGAAATATGGCTACTTTTTTTATTATATCTTCGTTACTGCTATAAAAATTTTCTATTAACTTACTTAAATGTTCTTCTACTAAATGAGGGGGAGATGTTTTAAAATTAGCTCCTATTATTTCATTTGGTAGTGTTTTAAATGTTCCACCACCATTAACCATTACTAAGCTATTAAATTCTCTTATCATTCTTAAAGAAATTTCTTCTTTACGATTCATAACTTCTGTTAAGAAATTTAAAGCATATTCTTGTCCCTTTACTTCTAAATGTTCTTTTAGTGATTTTCCTTTTATAGTTACACCATGTTCAAGTATTAAATTTGTTTCCATCAAACTTAATGTATTTCCTTCTATTCCATTACTGTTATAGATATATTTAGCTTTCAAATTTTCTTCTATTTTTTTTACAGAAATTTCATCTATCGGTCGTTTGCTTTTTAAAAAATTTCTATATAATTCTAATTTTTTCATTTTTCCTCCTATTTATTTTCAAATAATCTTAATACTTTTATTCCTTTATCAGTAAAAACATATTTACCTCTTTTTCCCTTGTAATTTTCAATAAAACCACATTCCTTAAATTCCTTTATAGTTAGATTTACTTTAAGTTTGGCTGTATGTAATATATCAGCCATTTCTTGTTGTGCCATTGAGATGTATTTATCTTCTTTTACTTTAATTTGATTATCATACATAAATTTTAATAATTTGTATTTCTTATTAGCAAATAATATTAAATGTTCCATAATCTGTAACACCTTCCTTTTGTAGTATTATATCGTATTTTTAATAAAAATTCTAGTGTAAAAATTATATACTTTAATGAATTTTAATGAATTTTATTAAAATATAAAAAGTGGAAATAATTACTAAAAATTATCTCCACTACTTTTTAATAAATTTTCTTGATTTTTCTACTAAAAATAAGTAAATTCAATGATTTTAGTTAGGTACTATGAATTGGAATATATAATATTTTTTCCCAAACTTTTATTTTTTTATATATTATTTTTCAATTTCTTGCCTATCTTTTTGAATATTTTTTTGTTCTATAAATGTCTTTTTGCAATTATCCAATTCTGTAGCAAATGTTTTTTCAAAATGTTTTATAAAATCATCTGGTAACTTATCATTGATTAACATTTTTTGTATAAAATAAGCATTTTTATCATCAACGATTTTATCAAAGAAATCATTAATAGAATCATAAACTTCTTCAGATTTATATAAATTAGAATTACTAACTTCTAATTTTTCTTGTTCTAACAATGTTTTTTTTATATCAATATAAGTTTTATCTTTTTCTTTGTTATCAATAAAATTTTCAAAGTTAGAAATTTCTTTCATTTTTCTTTTAATTAAAATATTTTCATCTATTGTGTCTATGATAGGTATTTTTTGTTTTATATAATCTCTTGTAAGCCTATTAGTATTGTCGTTTTCTAATTTTTGTTGTTCTTTTAAAATGAATTTTATTCTTTCTTTAAAATTTTCTTCAGCATTATAACTATCGTGTTTCAAGTAATTACAATTAACTGATTTAATCAAATCTTTCAATTTTCCGTTTATATCAATAATATCTATCTCTTCTTGTGAAAGTTCTTTCCCTTTAAAAGTAAAAGGTTCAAATGATCTTGTATCATTATTAAATTTTGAAATAGAAACAACACTTTCTTCGATTTTTGTACCTTTATAATATTTTTCATCATCTACTCTTTTAAAAAAGCTATTAAGATGAAATACATTTTTATTATCATCAGTTTTTGTTTTTTCTAAACCTAAATTTAAACAAGTTATTGAACCATCTGTTTCTTGATTTTTAATAATAAGGAAAAATTCATTTTTTAAAAATTCACTTTCTATTGTATTTTCAACAAGTTTACTTTCTTCTAAATTCTCAAAAAATTTTTGCAAAGAAGTATTCCTTTTATTAAATTCATGTCCATAACCTCTTTGAGAATTTTCTATTATTTTTTCAAAAATTTCTTGATCTGAATAAAAATTTTTTTTAATATGTTCAAACAATTCTTTTCCTTGCAAAAGAACTTGGTTTTCAATTATTTTCATATATTGTAAACCTAACAAATGTGGTGCAACTCCAGCATTTAAAGAAAATTTTAGTTGCATAGTATCGGTTTCAATTTTTATGTTTCCATTATTTTTTTCAAACCATTTTAAAGCCTTTTGTAATCCGTAAGTTGCCATTTTTCAACACTTCCTAGCTATTGTTCAAATTGTATTTTTTCTTTTTCATTGTTTTTATAATGATAAAATTCAAAATCTATTGGTTTACCATTTTTTGGTTTGCCATCTACTTTAATAACTATTATTTCATCACTTCTTATTCCTTTATAATATGCTGGATATTTTAATTCTAAAGTTTCAAAGTTACTTATTTTAATAGAGGTATGTATAGTATCAGCTGATAATATAAATCTAAAATAAGTAATTATATCTTCATCTTCAACGACTTTTGAAACGAAAGTTTTTTCTGGTCTAAAAAGTGGAATAGCATTTTTTAATATCGGAGTTTTATTTGAATTTAAACTTGCAAGAAACAAACTATTTTCATTTTTATAAAATAGTTCACAAATATCATCAACAACTAAAATTCTTTTTAAACGATTAACTTTAGCTAATTTTTCATCAATATTACTTTGTATTTTTAAAAGAGTATTCATAAATTGGATGTTTAAGTTTTCATTAGTACCAACTACTAATATATTTATATTATTTTGAAGAGATTTTTCTAAAAATTCTTTTTGCTTTATTGATAAATTTTTGTAAAAATTATTTTTTTCAGTAGCTGGTTTAATTATTGTAAAGCAACAATTTGATGATATTTTTCCACCAAAAACAGCAAATAAAATATTTCCATCTGGCAATATTAATTTTAAAAAATCTTCATTTTTAGGAATTTCTTGATTATTATTACTTGTGAAATAATTTATACAATCAATTTTTTCTTGTTCTGAAAGTACATATTCTTTAGTACTTACAACTTCGCCAAAATCATTGCGAAAAAAAATTCTTCCTTCTAAATTGACATAAACTTCTTTTATTTCTTCCTTCTTTAATTCTTCTTTTAAAAAAGAAAATTTTTCATTCATAATTTCTCCTTTTTTATCATAAATTTTTTGTGTAATATATACTCCCACTTATAGAGTGGGAGTATATAATTTAACTTGTTTTTAAAAGTACACTATTTCTTTCAGCGATTTCTTTTTTTATATTGTTATATTCAATAAATAATTTTTCCATTTTATTTTCTTTACCTCTTCCTAAATAAAGTGGATTAATCATATATTTACCTTTTGAAACTCTAATTAAGAAATCATTTTCTATAAGTTCTTTCATATGTCTTTCAAAAGTTCTTTGACATATTTCTATTTTTTCTCCTATTTTATCACGAAGTTCTTTATCAATAATAACTCTATTATCTCTATCAGCAAAACTTGCAAAAGTAAAATAAGTTGAAATAACTTTACCTTTTATTTTATCATTTGAGATTTTTTCAACAAATTCATCATAAACTTTGATAAAAGTTCTATCTCCTTCAGTATAGAAATATGTTTTTTCAACAATTTCTTCTATTCTTCCGTTAGTTGTATCTATTTGTCTTAAAGTTCTTTGCATATTACTTTTTCTTTTTTTTCCTCTTTTTAAAGACATATAAATAATCTCCTTTCGTTATTTGAGTTTATTTCCCAGCACTTTCAGTTGCTGTTGTTATTAAATCAATCATTGCTAAAATTATTCTTATAAGCAATTTTATAGTGTGTCTTATAACATCAAAAGCCACATATCCTAATATAAATAAAACTAAACTAATGAAAACTGCTACTGCTGGACTTATCATACTTTCAACTTTTGTAAATTCATCAACATATTTAACCCAAACCAAAAGCATGACATAAGCTGGTATCATCTGGGATATACAAGCTATTAATGTATTTAGTATATTGGTTGAATATCCTTGTAAGGTAGGTACATAAGAAAGTGCTAATATTAAAGCACCATAAGCAAGTGCTATAATTAACATTATTTGTGCTATAAAAATACTAACTACAAATCTAAGTCCTAAATAAATTGTAACTACACATAAAATTAACACTATTACTGTTTGCATAAGTAAAGCAAATAATTCTGGTAAATGTGTTATTGTATCGTACCAACCAGTAATTTCAGAAAATTCATGTAATGTTTCTTGCCATAGATTAACCAATCCAGCAAGTGGAGTAACACATATATAGTAAATAGCATTTAAAGATCCATTAGGTGCTGTTCCTATGGTTGATGATGTAAGTTCAGCTATCTGATCTCCAAAGGTCATAGTAACAAATTGATTTGTTACAAAGTCTATAAATGGTTTATAGACAATTTCTTTATAAAGTCCTATTATTCCAACTAATAACATTGCACTAAAGAATTTTTCTAAGAAATTTGAAAGTATCATTCCAAAGTCATTATTACCTTTAAATGTTGTTATTAATAATTCATACATTATTCTAAAAATGATAAATAATGCTAATAATCCAAGTGCAAGTGGTATAGTTTGGTCTATGATAGGAGCTATTAATTTATATATAGGATATGCAAACCATTCATCAAAATTAAATTCTAAATGAAAAAGTTGATAAGCTAGACTTAAACCAGCATCTCCGTTTTCTTCAAAAGCACCTTCACTTACTTCTCCTGCTGGATTCCCTTTTCTAACTTGCGACCATTCAGATCTTACTTGTTCTGGAGATTTCATATTTTCAAGTTCAAAACCACATTGTCTTGCTAATTCTGGATGGAAAGCACAAAATTGAAGTATATCAACTACTGAAAAATTTGCACCACCACTTCTACCAATAACATTTGTTATATCTATTGTTTTTGATATTTTCGGTCCACCTCTAGCATGGTTTAATTTGTTTCCAATAGAAATTCCTATATGTTTAATAGCTGGATCACCATTATAAGCAAAAGTATAAATCCAACCATTTTCTTTTTCATTTCCAGTACGCATCCTAATAGGATGACTTGTTTTTTGTGAAACCATAACTAATCTTTTTAACATTGCATGAAATCCTGCTGCATTTGTAACTCTAGGATTTACTTTTATACCATGCATTTCAAAAACATAGGCTATATATCCACTACAATCCATTCCACCTTGAATTGATTGTAAAGTATTGGCTGTAACTCCTTTTTGAGTAGGATGGTTTCCACCCCAAGTATATTTCATATTATATTGTTTACTTTCTTTTAAAATATCTGCAACAGCATTAACTCTTTTAATAGCTTCATTTCTATCTTTTAATAATTCTCTTTGTTTTTCTACTGATGTTTCTTTAATATGTTTATTTGCAAAATCTTGTCCACCATATTTATTTAAGTCAAGCTCTTGTTTATAAGCAACATTGGCATTAATAACAGTTTCGTTATTATTAGCACCAAAAATATTGATGGTATTAAACACAAGCATAAAAACTAATAAAATACTAAATTTTAAATACCTTATCTTTTTCATTTATTTTCCCCTTTTTTATAATCTTGGTAATTCATCAACAGTTTTTAATAAAAATTTATATTCTTTTTCGTTTAAATAATTTTTACTTTTGTTTGTTTCTATTCTTTTCTTTAAATTTATGTTTGAATTAACTATGTATAAAGTATTTTTATTAAGTATTTCATCTTTAAAAATCTCATTTGCTAAATCAAAATATTTTTTCATATTTATTACTGTTATAAGTGAAAGTAAATAAGAAGATACTGTACTATATAAACCTTTTAAATCCTTAAATTTTTTTATCTTTTCTGTATTGAAATAATTAATTTTTTCTAAATAATCATTTGTGATAGTTATTGGTGTTCTTCTTTTACCCCATCTTGAAGAATTAACAAGTGAGCTTCCATCATTTTTTGATACAAGCCACATTCTTAATTTTTTTCTAATCTCAATTTCAGCTTGTTTTTTATCTGACAATATTATTTCATTTTTATTTGTTTCAAAAAAACAAAAGAAACTTTTAATAAAATTATGAAAAACATTCTCAATATTAGCATGAACACTTTTACTTGTTCCAATACCTACATAAGAATACAAAAACAAATAAATGTATTTGTATTTTTCTTTGTTTCTAAAAAAATATTCTTTTTGATCATTTAAAATATAATCTAAATCAACAAGTTCTTCAGATAATCCAATGTCTTTAAATTCCCCACTAACTTTTACTTTTTTATTTATTTTTAATTTTGGAGTTCCAAACTCATTTAAAACTTTATCATTTAGATAAAATAAAGATTTTAAAAAACCATTATTAAAAATAATATCTTTTTCTTTTAACATAATTTACCACCTTAGTTCTCTAGTTTTTCCCCTATAAGTTCATCTGTCCTTACAGCTTTTAAGTTTTCCTTGTGTAATTTTCTAAATTTTTTATTTTTTTGAGTTTCTTTAGCTTTTCTTATAACAGATTGGTATTGGTAAAATTTAAAGTATGAAAATTCTCCACTGTCATCCCATATTCCAGTTTCTTCGATAATTTTTTTTGAAAGTTCTTCTTTTTTTACTTTTACAGAAAAATAATAATCATATTGAAAAGTAAACATTCCTAAAAAATACTTGATTTTAGCTTTTAAACCATCATAATTTCTCATTAAAACTAATTTTTTATATAATGGTAATTCTTTATTACGATTAGCTTTATATTTAATTTTAGCATTTTTATTTATATATTCTTTTAAAATGTCTTTTATTTCATTTACTCTTCTTTTATCATTTATGTAATTTCCATTTGGTATTGCCAATAAACATATTTCTCTTTTGTTTTCCATATATGATATAATTTTTTCTGATTTTATTATTTTTTTCCAAAAATCAATTTTTATTAAAAAATAATAAATATTTTTTACCAATAATCTATTAGAGTCTTTAACTTCTAAAATTTCAACTGTTTTATTTCTATTATTTCTTAAAAGTATAAACTTATATTTAAAAGCTAAAATTGATATTCCCATAAGAAACAAAAGTATTATAGGATTTATTTTTCCTAAAATTTTAAACATATCTGTAACATTAAACATCTTACTATATTCACCTCATTGTAAAGTATTCTTTAAATTGATTTAAAGCAAAATTAGTACCTTTAATCTTGTTTGCTAAAGCAAATATATCTTTAACCCCTACAAAATGATTATATTCATTTGTAAAGATACTAGCTTGTATTGTAGGCTCTGTTTTTATCTTAGTAGGCAACACAACAAATTCATTACTGAATAAAAGCCAAGTATTAAAAATTTTTCCTATTTCTCTAATTCTTTTTTGTTTACATAAATCAATTTTTTCATATTTTTCATAAAATTTGTACTCTTGTATTTCTTTGTTGTTTAAATCATTAAAAACATCATTTATATCTTTCACTTTAAAAGATTTCCCTATCAAATTGAAATAAAATTTAACCTTATCTAAATCAATATTTTCTTCTATTTCAAAAGAAAATAGTTTTTCATAATTCACTAAGAAAAATACTATAATTTTTTCTTTAGTAAATTCTATATCATAGATTGATATATATTTATATCTTTCTATCATATCTTTACTTGGTTCTAACTCACTTATTAAAGTTTCGTTATTGTATTCAAATTCACCTTTGACATAATCATATTTTAAGTTTTGTAAAACACTTTCATAAAAAACAGAATTAACAAATTCATTTAATTCTTTATCTTTGTATTGCCTTAAACTATACATTTTAAAGGCATAAAACATATCTTTATATTCTAAAACCTTTGGTATAATTTCTTTTTCAATTTCTAAAAGTAAATTAACAACTTCTATAAAATTTGAAATTGAACTTGCTGATTTTAAATTTTTGGTGTTTATTTTTTCTAAAAATTCATCTTTTTGTAAAAAATCATCTTCTTTATTTATTCTAAAAAATAAAGTAAAATCTTGACTATCTTTATCTAAATAAGCACCACTTTCAACTAAAACTTCAATTTCAAAAGGTGTGAGTTTCACATTATCTAAGAATTCCTTTTGTGTTTTTTCAAAACTTCGTTTTATTTTATAAAGAAAAAGCATTTTTACACCTCATTATTCATAGTTTTTTTAGTTAGTTTCATTGAATTTTTACTTAAAATTTCAATGAGATAATTTCTTTCAAATTTTTCAATTGTTTCTTTCATTTTATCTTCAGTCAATTCTAAAATAAAAAATATTTCTTTTTTTTCATTATTTTGTTTTTCCATTCAGTCTCCACCCTTTATTCATATATTTTTATTGCATCTCCACTAACTACAAGTGCAAACATTACACCTTTTCTTAAATTTAAGACTTCAAAATCCATGTGTAAATTGATAACTGAATTTACATTTGGAAATCTATTTAAGACTTCAATTTTAAATTTTTTTAAAGCTTCTTTTTTGATATATTCATATTCCATTTCGAAATTTCTTGATTTTCCACCAAATGTATTGGTAAAATTTCCTAACATTTCAGAATACCAAGATACTCCAGTAAAGATGCTTGTTGTATGATAGCCTAAATAAACAATATTTTTTTCTCTATTTAAAATAGGTACTGAATATAAAGGTAAATCGTAATCTTCTAACTTTTCTCTTGTGTATTTTCTATCTTTTGAAGTTATCATTCTAATACACAAAATAGCTACCACAAAAAATAAAATTGCAAAAACACCGATAATTTTGATAATTTGACTACCTACATTTGCTTCAATCATAAAAAAACTCCTTATATTTTATTTTTATTATACCATATTTTTTTAGAAAAATAAAACAAAAAATGCAAATTGCAAGTTTTTTTTAAACTGCGATTTTATTTACATTCTACCATTTTTTTGTTGACATATATTTATCTTTATGTTATAATGCAAACAACCTAAAAACTGTAAAATAAAAAAGGGAGTGGATAAAATGAAATATCTCAATAAAATAACTTTATTAAATGGAGATGAATATGATTTTTTAAAAAATAAAAAAGAATTATATTTAACTATATTAGAAAATGATGAAAAAAACAGAATTTTTCTAAGGGAAATTTCAAAGGTAGATGATAATATAAAAAATATGGCTTGGTTACCACCAAATTTAGGAGAATGGGTTAATCAAAATGTTATTTTCTTTTTATTTAACAACAATTTATTGGCATCAATGGATATTTTCAAACAACTTTTCCCAGAGAAAGCTAATAAAAAGATAACATTAGATGATATGAATGAAATTGAACTACAAATTTTTGGCTTAATTTTTGCTTTGTTAAATTTAAAAGAAGAAAATGTAGTAATCTTAGATAATATAGACAAAAAATTTGATGACAAAACTTTAAAAAATCTCTTCTTTGATATTTTGAAAATAATACACAAAAAAATAAATAAAGAGTACCAATATTTTATTTTAACAAATTCTGAATACTTATTAAATCTCAAGGAGTGGTAATCTATGTCAGTAATAAATTTTGAATATTCTCAAATAACTACAGATATTTTAGTTAGTTATATCAAAAATGAATATATTGAGTTAAACCCTTTTAAATGTACTTGGAACAAAGAACAAAAGGAAAGTTTTATTAAAAACTTATGTTTAGGTTTCCCAGTAACTAATATTGTTTTAGATAAACAAAACAATATTTTAAAAGGAAAAAATAAAATTATTACTTTATACGAATTTTTAAATGATGATCTTTTAATAAAAAATGATCAAGCTAGAGAAATTGTAAAAAATAATATTAATTATTTTACAAAGGAAAGTTTTAACAGAACTTTAATTTCAATTCTTACAAGAGATTATTTAAAACATAAAAAAATAGAATTAGTTTTTTCAAGTTTGCCGAATATATTACAAGAAAAACTTAAAAATTCAATTATAAATATAACTATTCTTAATTTCCGAAAAGAAGATAAAAGTTTAGTTGAAAATTACATAAATGAATATTAAAAAAAGTGGCTTTTGCCACTTTTTTATCTTTCTAATTCTTTTTCTTCTTTTTTTGCATCTTTATTTATTTCTTTTTGTAATTCTTTTAATTTATCATTATTTATATCTTTCATAATTTCAATATCTAATTTTAAAACAAATTCAAAATTTTCATCATCATATCTTACTTTTTCATTAATTTCTTTTTTAATATTTTTTAAAATTAAAGCTCCTTCATTATAGTAAAAATCTAGTTTTTTTTCTAATTCTTCTTGACTTCCTTGAAATTCATTAGCTAAGTCATCCATTTTATCTAAAACAACATCTCTTATATCTTCGTTAAAACTATCACTTTCTAATAATTTCATAATATTAAGTGTACTTTCAGAAAAATCTTTACTTACATATCTTCCATGATTTAGTTCACAATGATTTTCAAAATTTTCAAGTATTTTATTATGAAGTTCTAGGAAAAATTTTTTATCTTCATTTGTCAACTTTTCCATTTTTATTATCTCTCCATTTCTTTTTCTTTTGAAATATCAACCTTTTCAAACTTTTCCAATTCTTTTTTATTATCAATTTTATCCTTTTCAATTTCATTTTCTATTTTTTTGAAATCATTTACTTTTAAAAATTCATTTCCTTCTTCATCTTTTTTTATGTTTTCTTTTAATTCATTAATAACTTCTTTTCTTGCCTCATCTATATTTGCAAGTATATAGACATCATTAACAGTTTCATTTTTATCGCCTAAAACTATTTCTTTTTCTTTTTCTGTTAAAATATTATAAATTCTGTTAGGATCATCAGATAACAAAGTTAAATTGACTTTTCTTTCTATTGAATGATCTTTATCTTCTAAAAATTCAGAAATAGAATTTTTATCATTTATATCACTTAATTCAAATCTATTATTTTTGTTTTCAACTAATTCTTCTTTTATGGCATTAATTGTAATTTCTTTTGTTTCTAATAATAAATTTTCTAATTTCAATTCAGCTTTTTCTTTTTCTTCAGCTTCATATTCCTTTTCATAGCCTTCAAATTTAGTTACATTAGGGAAAAGTCTTTTTATCTCATCAGAATTTTCTATATAATCATTTAATCTATCTAAATTTTTTTCAGTTCTATCTTTATCATATTCTAAGAAAGCTTCAAAAGTCCTACTCATAATACTACTACCACTACCACCTACTAACTCATCAGATATTGTATATCCACCACCAGCCTTAAAAGAATAATTACCATTAGCTGTTTCTCTAAAATCTCTTATAACTTCTTTCGGTTTAAATTCTTCTTCTTTCATAACATCTTTAACAAAATCTTTAATTTTAGAAAATAATTCTTCATTAAATTCGTATGTACTAACTCCAGAACTTGGATTAGTATATGTTATTTTAGCTTCGTAACCAAAAAACTCTCTTTTTTCAGCCATTTTTTATCTCTCCTTTTTTATTTATATTACATTTTTTGTTTTTTAATATTCAACTTCTTCATCTGGTTCTTTAAAATATTTGTTTGGAATTAAAATATCATTTATTTTTTTTATTTCATTTTCTTTATGTTTAATTAATTTTCTAATTTCTTTTTGACTGATGTATTCTATTCCTAGTTCATTAAATTTTGAAATTTTTAAAATTTCATTATTTTTTAAAAAATCAAGTATATAAGAAAATTCACTTTCAATGTCATAAATTTCATTTTTATTAAAAATAAAAGGTATTTCTTTTATTTTTTTATTAAAGTATACCTTTATTTTTTCGTTAAAATCTTCTGTATTTAAAACTTTTTTCACTACTTCCATTTTAATACAATCAGAATTTTCAAAAAAGGTATTTTCCATTATTTTTAATATATCATACGAAAGTTCAAACTTTAGTTTCTCTTTTTTTAAAGTTAAATTATCTTTTTGTAAATAAGGATTTTCTTTTTTATATCCTTTAAATTCATTTACATTAGGATATATTTTCATAATTTCTTTTTTATACTCTTCTAAAAAACAATTTAAGTTATCTAAATTAGTATCTGTTTTATCATTTATGTATTCTACATATAAGTCAAAAGCATTACTAATTATTTCTTTTTCATTATCCAATAAAATTTCTTTCGCAATTTCATATTTATTTTTTGCATTAAAAGAAAAAGTATCGGTATATAGATTTTCTCTGAAGTTTTTTATTTCATAAGGATCAAATTTATTGCTTTTCATAACATCTATTAGAAAATTTTTAAGTAGTTTTAAAACTTCACAATCCATTTGAAAAGTTTGCATATAACTTAAAGGATCTTCATTTAAAAATTTAGCATTAAAACTTAAAAAACTCATTTTTACTTCCTTTCAAAATTATCTTTTTCTTTATTCTTTAAAGTAGTTTTTTCGACTGCCTTTTCTAACTCATTCTTTTTAACTTCAGCATTAACTTCTATATTGGTTTTATAATTATCCCAATCTTTTTTATTGATATAATCTTCCCCATCTTCTGAAACATATTTAAGCATCCATTCTATATCTTTTTTCATACTTAATTGTTCTAATTTCAATTCATTACTAATTTCATTGTTTAGTATTCTGTTTGCTGTTCTTTTTATATAATCATTTTCATTTGTGTAATCGTACCATGTTTTTTTTGAATACATGTCATCTTCATCTAAATATTTTATTGTTATATCTTTTAAATCTAATTTAAAAATACTTTCTGGATTATCCCAATCTAAATTAGATATTATATTAAAACCTTTCTCATCGCCTTTTTGTTCTAATATAATTCCTTCTAATTCAACTTTAGAATCATAAATATCTTTTTCATTAAATATATTATCACCATTATTAGTATAAACTTCTCTTTCTTTAAAAAAAACTTTAAATTCTGGTAGATCAGCATTTTTTAGTTCAATTAATTCTTTATTTGTTAAATTGATATTTTCTATTTTTTGTGCCATAAGTTCATTTAATTTTTCATCAAATTTTTCATTATCAAATACTTCTTCAAAAAAAATAACTTTATCTTCAGATTTTAATGTAGAGTTTTGATATAATTCCAACATTTCTTTTTTATTTTCAGCAATGAAAACTTCATATTTATTTTCAACTATACTTTTTTCCATAAGAGTTACTCCTTTTTTATAAAATTTATTAAATAATAAGTATTCAAATATCATAGGGTACAATTTTTTTCTTTTAAAACATCAGTAAAAAAACTTTTCTATTTTATTAAAAGTGTCAGAAAACTTGTAATTCTAGTCCTCGTAGGGGATTAATTATGAGATGAATGACACTAATATTAAAATAATATACCAATTGTAATCTTACTCCTTTAATGATATAATATATATAGAACATTAGAAATTGAATATATATGGTTAAGGCTAGTAAACAGTAGCCTTGTAAAATATTCACTGTTCTGTATAGTTGTTCTTTTTAAATATAATATACAGATAAAAGTAGCGGTGTAGATGCAAGTCTTATCCAGTAGTGGCTATCGTGGACTAGCCAAAAAGAATAAGGGTTTTAAAACCAAACTTCTTAGAAGATAACTTACTTTTTCAGTTATCTTATGAAGCTCTCGACTTTAGTCGTGAGTAGTTCACTCTCTATATTTTATCATTAATTTAGAAAAATAAAAACTAGAAATTAAAAATAAATAAAAAAGTTATTGCAATTTTTGCAATAACTTTTAAAATTTAAATTAATTTATATTTTTATTTTGCACCTAGTGCAGCCATAGTAATATAGTTATATGGTTTATTGAAGTGAGGTAAGAATAGAATATCTAATAATTTAAATCTATCTATAGTTACTCCTTCTTGTATAGCTAATGAGAATACATGCATAGCCATAGAAATATCATATTTAGATGCCATTTGAGCTCCAATTATTTTTCTATTATCTTTTCTATACACAATTCTGATATATACTTCTTCATTATTGTGTTCCATGAATTCAGGTTTTTGTAAATCATGGAAAGTTGTTTCTAAAACTTCAATTCCTAATTTTTCAGCTTTTTCAAAAGTAAGTCCTGTAGAAACCATATTTAATCCAAAGATTGAAATTCCATTAGAACCTTGTACTCCTATACTTTCTAACTTAGTTCCACAAACATTGTGAGCAGCAACTATTCCAGATCTAACTGCATTTGTTGCAAGAGCGATATAGTTTGTACCACCAATAGAGTTATCATAAACTGTTGCGCAGTCTCCTATAGCATAAACATCATCTAAACTTGTTTTTTGAGTTCTATCAACTACATAAGCACCATTTCTAAATAATTCTAATTTATCTTTTCCTAAGTCTGTGTTAGGTCTAAATCCAGCACATAGAACTACCATATCAGCTGGAAATTCACCTTTATTAGTGATTATTTTTTCAACTTTTCCATTTCCTTGAATTTCTTTTACTAATTGTCCATATTCAAGTTTAATTCCATGCCCTTCTAATTGAGCATCCATTTTTTCTCTAAATAATTTATCATAGTAAGTAGATAGACAACCATCAGCTGCATCAACTAAGTATACTTCTTTTCCCCAACGTTTGAAAGCTTCTGCAAGTTCAACTCCGATATATCCTGCTCCAACAACAGCAACTTTTTCTATTGATTTATTTGCATTTAATTTATCAATAACTTCTTGTGCATTTTGGAATAATTTTACATATTGAACATTTTCTAATTCTTTTCCAACTATTGGTAAGTCTATTGGTAAAGAACCTGTAGATAAAACTAGTTTATCATAGCTTTCTTCATACTTTTTACCATCTTTTCCAGTAGCGTACACAATTTTTTTATCGAAATCAATATTTGTAACACCTGTTTCCATATGGATTTTAGCACCTTTTGCTTCTAATTTTTCTTTTGAAGAATAAAATAATCCATCTGAACCTGCTATTTGTCCACCTATCCAAAGAGCCATTCCACATCCTAGGAAACTAATATTTGAGTTACTATCAAATACAACAACTTCATTTCCTTTATAGTTGTCTAACATTGTGTTAATACAAGCCGTTCCCGCATGGTTTGCACCTACTACTACAATTTTCATTTAATATCTACCCCTTTTTTTATTTTTTTTAGTATATCTAACTAGTATAATTTTGTTAAAAATCATTCAATACATATAATACAACTTTTTTCAAAAAAATAAAAGGGAAATTTTTATTTTTTATAAATAAATTGATAAAATTTATAATTCTTTTTATGTAAAATTACTTTTAAGATTTTCTTTTGAATAAAATCTCATTATCAAAACTTCAAATAAGACAATACTTAAAACTAAAAGAAATTCTAATTTCTTCCATAAATCTTCTAGGCAATAAAAAAACACTTATCTTTTTTGATAAGAGTTTTTAAACAAAACTTATTTTTTATTAAATAATTGATTTTAATATACTAATACTACTTATAATTAATATAACTAAAGTAACTAAGTACAAAGGAATAGCTATTATAAGCAAAGATAAAGCAATAATAACTAATGTATATTTAAATAATTTTTTTAATTTTATTATTTTTTTAGAAGTAATCATAGTATTTCTATGTTTTTCTATTAAAGTAGCTATTTCATCAGTATTTTTATTTAATATTACATTTACTTGGTTTTTATTAATAGTTTCCAACATATTATCACCTCTTGGTGCTATTCTATAATAAATCTTCTTAAAAAGCAATCACTTATTTATATATGTTTGTTTTTGAATTTTTCCTGTATCAGTTGTCTATTCAAAAAATTCTATTTTAAACCCAATATGCTAATACTTAAATCTAATCAAGCTGTTAGAAAATACTTAGGGCTAAATTAATTTAAATTCCAATATGATAATACTTAAAGTTCATTTTTCTTCTCAATTACTGTAGTCATAGAAAGATTTAAATTCCAATATGCTAATACTTTAAGTTTGATTTTATTCCATATCCATTTAAACAAGAAGATATTTAAATTCCAATATGCTAATACTTAAAGCTGCTGCTTCTGTATTTTTCCCATATCTCTCAAAAAAATTTAAATTCCAATATGTTAATACTTAAAGTAAGTATGAGTATGAAATATTCATATTTACACCTAAATTTAAATTCCAATATGATAATACTTTAAGATAACCATAAAATCTTAAATCAAACTCACATAATTCATTTAAATTCCAATATGATAATACTTTAAGGATTTCTCTTAGTTCTGTTATCTTAGTTGCAATCTTATTTAAATTCCAATATGATAATACTTTAAGCAAAAGAAAAGGTTTTAGACTTTGCAAGAAAAATTCCATTTAAATTCCAATATGATAATACTTTAAGAGGAGCAGTTGCAGGTTATTCAATACCACAATTTCCATTTAAATTCCAATATGATAATACTTTAAGGGAAAATACCAGTTTTTACTAATTCATCTTCATCTTTATTTAAATTCCAATATGATAATACTTTAAGTGAACTAACAAAAAAATATTATAAATGTAAAGTTGGATTTAAATTCCAATATGATAATACTTTAAGTATCGTTGTAGGAGTAGCTAATGTATCAACAAATTTTATTTAAATTCCAATATGATAATACTTTAAGGAGGACAGGCTCTCCAAATATACAGGAGGTTATTTATAATTTAAATTCCAATATGATAATACTTTAAGTTTAAGTTTCTATTTATAATTTCTGTCCAAACTTCATTTAAATTCCAATATGATAATACTTTAAGCTTCTCTATCTGCTTCTTCTCCTATCCAACCAGTTTCATTTAAATTCCAATATGATAATACTTTAAGATTTATTCCAAGTGTATTTTCTCCTGTTGAAATAGTATTTAAATTCCAATATGATAATACTTTAAGAATAGTGAATTTGAAGGAGAAAGCCACAGTGACATATTTAAATTCCAATATGATAATACTTTAAGGACTATAAATTTTATATAATATCTATATCAATTTTTATTTAAATTCCAATATGATAATACTTTAAGTCTTTTAAACAACTAGCATTAACAGAAGGGGAAAAATTTAAATTCCAATATGATAATACTTTAAGCCCAATAGCAATAAATGCAGATGATCAAATTATCGATTTAAATTCCAATATGATAATACTTTAAGCATAAACAGCTTGTTCTGTTAGCCCTTCCATAACTCCATTTAAATTCCAATATGATAATACTTTAAGTGTAGCTGTAAAATACTTTGGAAAAATTTTTTGGCATTTAAATTCCAATATGATAATACTTTAAGTTTAATCTCATCAGGGACTTTCTTTTCGTTAATTCTATTTAAATTCCAATATGATAATACTTTAAGGTACTGTGACAAAAATTTTTTA
>ERZ773018.453-NODE-453-length-24524-cov-7.215293_pt1 | contig 24524 bp, 31 predicted proteins | sample MGYA00580840_ERZ773018 | MGnify/ENA primary metagenome ERZ773018 (study PRJEB29015, sample SAMEA2738125) | human oral metagenome | biome: human oral; feature: human-associated habitat; material: saliva | place: China | collected 2256 ... | reverse complement strand
ATTTTATCAATTTCCAAGCGTGGAGAGGTACAGCTGACATCATTGCTCAGTATTGTAGCAAGGGGTCACTTATCGGACTCACAGGGCGTCTACAAGTGAGGTCTTATGAAAAAGATGGTCAGCGTAGATATGTGACTGAGGTAGTTGCTGAGAGTGTAGATTTATTAGAGAGTCGCAACAAACAACAAGAACAGGCTCCAGCTAAACCAAGCAACAACTACACAGGAAATAACAACCCATTCAGTCAACCTGCTGACCCATTCAGTGTCTCTGATGATGATTTGCCATTTTAGGAGCTGCTAGATGAAATTAACACTAGACATTGAGCCTAAACCACAATCAAGGCCACGGTTTACACGGTTTGGGAGGCCTTATGATGACCCTAAAATGAAAGCATGGCGCAATAGTTGCCAGTTACTCATTGCTAATCAGTACATGGGTCAGCCTATTCTTGAGGGAGCTTTGAGGGCACAGCTTAGATTTTATATCAAGCCTCCTCAGTATCTCTCTAAGGTTAAGAAATATCATCAGGCTCTCATTGATGAGGTTATACCAGTAGACAAAAAGCCTGATATAGACAACTATGAGAAAGCTCTTTATGACAGCATGTCAGGGATTGTCTTTAAAGATGATGGACAGATAGCTTTGCATGATGTAGGCAAATTTTACAGCCTAAATCCTAGGATAGAGATAGAAATTGAGGAGATAAAATGGAATGGCTAACAGATAATATAGACCACCCCATTATATGTATTGTATTTTTTGTGGCTGGTCTTATTTTGGGTAATATAGAACCATTCAACCGACCACCTGCAACTACAAAACAACCTATAATCATTTATAAGGTTGATAATGCTGGCTCAGGAATACATGGGAAAATCAGTGATAAAGAAATCATAGAGGGGCGCTACACTGTCACGGTGCCATCCTATGGAAAATTTTTAGTGACAAAGGAACAATATGAGAGTATCAGAGTAGGTGATGACATGCCTACATATTTGAAATAAAGGAGCAAGATGATGAATAAAAGACAACGCAAAAAAAAATATATTGAAACCTTTTCTAAATTTTATGATAAGAGTGTTGAAACATTTGGAAAAAATCCACAAATTACAATAAACCTTGTCAAAAAAAGACAAGGGGGAAATTATATGGTATTGTCAGACACCAATAGCATTAATGTCTCATGGAGCTCAATTACACATTATCCTGAAATTGACATCAATGGAAATATATTGATGGAGAGAAAGGTGTATTGAGATGATGGACTACGAGCAAAGATTAAATGATAAACAAAGACTACGGTTTGCATTTATGTTAAAACAAAAGCGCAAAGATAAAAAATTATCACAAGCAAAATTAGGTGACATCTTAGGATACGCTCAATCAGATATTTTTAAATGGGAAACATGTAAGGCAAGACCTAACTTTTATCAAGTGGAAGATGTAGCAACATACTTTAATTTGCCTTTGAATGTTTTTATAGGAGAGGAATAAGGAGGCAAAGGAATGACTACACAGGAATTAATTGAACGGATAGAAGGCTTAAAAAATCTTTTTGGGAATAAAACTAAATATGTCGAAAAAGATACGGTAATAAAACTTATTTCTGAACTAGACGAACCCGAAAAAATCGTAGTACCGCAGTTTGTGGCGGTTTGGTATGAAGAGAATAAAGATGATTTTGAAACTAATCTACTTGACTTCATCGAAAATATCCCGGACATTTATGAAAAAAATGAGTTTGAAATGTTCGAAGAATGGTTATTGAAAACTAACACAAAACCATTCCAAACCCTAGTAAATATGCACCAATTCGGCTACGAGGTCGAGAAAGAAAAGCGGTATTTTGTAAGGCTCAAGAATGTTGATGAAAACTATAATTACTTAACCAATATTAAACATCTAAATGCTTGGGCATTAACTGAAATAAAAAGAGATAAAAAATTCCGTACAGAACACACCCGCAAAGAGCTTGAAGAGGGGGGCTTTGGTGAAGTGTTTGATAGTCCATTGTTTGAGATTGAGGAGATTATAGAATGAAAGACTTTATTTTAGCTATCAATAATTTAAAAATTGATATTATAAACAACTCAGATAAGCTAGACAGCTATGAGCTAGGAAATATCAAGAGCCATGCAAGGGATTTATATGAGAGCCTTGTATGGTTGCAGTGTATGGCAGAGGAGGCAGGAAAATGAGACCTAAAAAATATCCGTATTCAGGGAGCAAAATAAACAAAGTAACTACAACAGGAATAGGAGCTAGAGAGCTTGTAGTTTTTCCTAATGTGGCTTTTAGAAAAGACTTGCTCAAGCACGTTTTTTCAGTCGTCAAAGTACATGACAACACTACAATTATTTATTTTAGAGTCCCAAAAGTATTTGGATACGAGGAGGAAAAAGCTAAAGTAAATCTCAGCTATGATAAAACTATAAAAATTTTGAATAAGGCAAACTAAAGGAGAGGTAGAGAGTGAGCAAAGCTAAAGAACTCTTGACAGAGTTACAGAGCTTGGACATGGACATCCAGAGCCGTATAGATGAAATCAATGAGCTTGAGGCTGGCCTACTCTCAAGCCCTAAATGGACTGATGTAAAAGTCCAAAGTGGCCAAGTTAGAAAAATTGATGATGTATATGCTCAACTTATTACTATGAAACAAGAGATTGAGCGTGATGTCAAAGAAATCATAGACAGAAAGCTAGAACTGAGCAGGCTAATCAATAAGCTATCAAATCCAAAGTATAGGACAGTATTAAGGATGACCTACATCAATAAGATGTATGTAGATGACATCTGTGACAAGATGGAAATTAGTAGGACTACATTCTATACATGGAGAGGTTTAGCTATTAGTGAGTTAAATGATTTATTAAATCGGACTAAATCGGACTAATAAGGCTAAAAATTGTTAGCACAGTTTTTAAAATCTGATAAAATGATAGTGTCAAATGCTGAAAAGGTTTGATATTATCTCCTTATGTTTTGAGAGGCTACGGCCTCTTATGGTAGTGGTAAAGGTTACGGAAAGCCTCTAAAATGTTGCTCCTACGGCTTTCCTCTGGTTCAATTCCAGGCGCTATCTTAATGACTACGAAAATAAAAAAACAAATGTAGTATCTATCAGTTGCAGGGTAGTAGTCGCCTTGCAGTTAGAATGTAGCTCAATGGTGGAGCGATATGACTATAAAGGGTCTGAAACGTATGCAGGTTCAATTCCTGTCATTCTAATTGTATCTCTGTGAGTAGCTATCACAATAGGGGTACAGGGCGGTAATTAGATTTAGGCTGATTAACCTGTAGGACAGAGATAAAGTAGCGCTATATAAGGCTCTGGTGGGGGAGGCACCCACTTACCGCATACAGTCACTCATTGAGTGGCTTTTTTATTTTTTACCAATTAAACAAAGCAGGGAGGAGGTCATGGCTAATAGTGAACTAGCGAGAAAAGATTATCAAAAAGGTATGAAGTATAAAGACATTGCTGACAAGTATAATGTCTCTATCAATACTGTTAAATCTTGGCAACGTAGACATGGATGGACACGAAATAAAAAGGGTGCACCCAAAAAGTCAAGAGGTGCACCTATTGGGAATAAGAACGCAGTAGGACATGGAGCGCCTAAAGGTAACTCAAATGCTGTCACACATGGTCTAAGGAGACGCTTTCTCCCTGAGGGTCTATCTGAGATTATAGAGGAAGTTAAGAGCATGAGTCCTATTGACATCCTTTGGGAAAATATCACGCTTACTTATGCAACCTTATTACATGCTCAGCGTATTTTGTATGTGCAAGATATTGATGACACTACTACCATGCTTATTGCAAGTACATCTAAAGGTAGTGAGAATTATGAGGTTCATACATCATGGGATAAGCAAAGCAGAGCCATTACAGCGATAGCAAGAGCTCAGACTGAGCTTAGAGGCATGATTAAGACTTATGACGAGCTTACACGTTCTCCACTGGTCACAGAGGAACAACGCTTGAGGATTGATAATCTCAAGGCTCAACTAGGCTCTAATGATGAGGATGATACAGTCATAACTGGATTTACATTTAATAGGAGTGAGTATAATGGCAATACTGAACCTAGCCAAGTTGATTAACCCAGTATTTGATGATGTCCTATACACTGATAAGAGCCATGTAGTGCTCAAGGGTGGCCGTGCCTCTACTAAGTCATCAGTGGTATCCATTGACCTTGTTAATGATTTCATCAATGACCCTATGGGTAATGTGGTAGTCTTACGCAAAGTAGGTAAATATCTGAGAATGTCAGTATATGAGCAGATTAGATGGGCTATCTATGAGATGGGCTTAGCTAGTCAGTTCAAATTTGGGAAATCTCCCTTGCAGATTACTCATATCAAGACAGGAACGGCTTTTTATTTTTATGGTGTAGATGACCCCATGAAACTCAAATCCCAAAAGATAGCTAAAGGCTATGTCATGGCCGTATGGTTTGAGGAATTGGCTGAGTTCGCAGGTCGTGAGGATATTGACATAGTTGAAGATACTTTCATCCGTCAAGAGCTCCCAAACGGTAAAGAGGTCAAAGTCTATTTCACTTACAACCCCCCTAGAAATCCTTATGACTGGATAAATGAGTGGGTAGCTGAGAAAGCTAGTGACCCTACATACATGATACATCATAGCACCTATCTTGATGACAGACTGGGCTTTCTGTCCAGGCAGATGATTGAGAAGATAGAACGCTACAAAGAGACTGACCCTGACTATTATAGATGGATGTATTTGGGTGAGGTCATTGGTCTTGGTAATCATGTCTATAACATGAGCTATTTTAAACCACTAGAGAGCCTCCCTACTGATGATAAGCTAATAGGCATATCATTTGCTATGGATACTGGACACCAACAGTCAGCTACAACCTGTGGAGCTTACGGGCTCACAGCTAAGGGTAAGGTTATCCTATTAGACACTTTCTACTACTCACCAGCTGGCAAAACCATCAAGAAAGCCCCTAGTGAGCTCTCTGTGATGGTACATGATTTTATAGACAAGGTCATGAAACAGTACAGAGTACCTAAATTAAAAATGACCATTGATAGTGCGGAGGGAGCTTTGAGAAACCAATATTTCAGAGATTATGGAGAACGCTGGCACCCTGTGGCTAAGAAGAAAAATCAGACTATGATAGACATGGTCATTAGCTTACTAGCTGAGGGGCGTTTTTATTACCTTGATACTGAAAATAACAGGGTATTCATTGAGGAGCATAAGATGTACCGATATGATGACAAGACCATCAATACTGATGACCCTAAAGTCATCAAAGAGGATGACCATACAGTAGATGGTTTCAAGTATTTTGTCCTAGATAATGCTAGAGAGTTAAACTTAAAAGCCTAAAAGGAGCTAGTAATGGGAATAGTCCAAACAATTAAAGATATTTTTAAAAGGAGTAAATATGTGATGACTACTCAAAATCTAACATACATCACTGACCATCCAAAAATAGCAGTATCATCAGCAGAGTATGACCGTATTAGGGAGAATATTAGGTATTTTTCAGGCCATTACCCTCAAGTAGAGTACAAAGATAGTAATGGGACTAAAAATAAAAGAGATTTCAACCATTTACCTATTGGCCGTACAGCTGCTAAGAAAATTGCAAGTCTTGTATTTAATGAACAGGCTGAAATTAAGGTAGATGATGAGCAAGCTAATAAATTTATTCAACAACAGCTACAAGATGACCGATTTACCAAAAATTTTGAGAGATACCTTGAGAGCTGTTTAGCCCTTGGTGGTCTTGCTATGAGGCCTTATATTGATGGTGAGCGTGTAAGAGTGTCATTTATTCAAGCGCCTGTCTTTTTGCCACTGCAAAGCAACACTCAGGATGTGTCTAGTGCTGCAATCGTGACAAAGACCATCAAAGCTGATGGAAATAAACAGAGATATTACACGCTGATTGAATTTCATGAGTGGTCAAATGACAAATACACGGTATCAAATGAGCTATACAGGTCTGATAATCAGAATGCAATAGGTTCAAGAGTTCCACTGTCAGAGATTTATGAGGATTTAGAGGAAGTGGTAGAGTTAAATGGCTTGAGCCGTCCACTATTCACTTATCTAAAACCTCCAGGCATGAATAATAAAGATATTAACAGTCCGCTAGGTTTGTCTATCTTTGATAATGCTAAGACTACAATAGACTTTCTTAATACCACCTATGATGAGTTCATGTGGGAGGTCAAGATGGGTCAGCGTAGGGTGGCAGTACCTAGCCAAATGATTAAAACAGAATATGACCAAAATGGTGATAATGTCGTAGTCAAGCGTGAGTTTGAGGCTGGCCACAATGTCTATGAACAGTTTGACTCAGGGGATATGGATAAAGGTATAGGTATCACAGACCTTACTACACCTATCAGGTCAGATGACTACATCAAGGCTATTAACGAGGGCTTGGCGCTCTTTGAAATGCAAATTGGCGTATCAGCTGGCATGTTTAGCTTTGATGGCAAGTCAATGAAAACAGCCACAGAGATTGTCTCTGAGAACTCTGACACATATCAGATGAGGAATAGTATTGTCTCACTGGTTGAGCAATCGTTAAAAGAGCTCATTGTCTCAATGTTAGAACTTGCCAAGGGTTATAAGCTATACTCAGGTGAAATCCCTGAGATGGACAAAATCAGCATTAACCTTGATGATGGTGTCTTTACTGACAGAAATGCTGAACTAGACTACTGGATAAAAGTAGTCAATGCTGGCTTTGGTACTGACACAATGGCTATTGAGAAAGTCCTAAACGTGACACCCGAAAAAGCCAAAAAAATCAAAGCTGAGATTGATGGCAATGTCATTGATGATGTAAATGATGAGCGTAGCCCTGAGGATGTCTCAGTCTATGGAGAGTGATTAAATGGCTGATGTCAAAAAGAAACAAATCAAGCTAAATGACCAGCAACTCATGCTTGACGCTAGTAGAGTAGCAGACATCTACCATCAGCTAACTCTTGACCTTTTTGACCAAGTAATAGACCGTATCAAAGAACGTGGCTCTGCTAGTCTTGATGATAACCCTTATATCTGGCAACTTGAGAAAATGAATGAGATGGGCTTACTTAATGATGATAATGTCAGTCTTATCTCAGAGCGCTCAGGAATTGCTGAGGAACAGCTCAGGTATGTCATACAAAATGAGGGCTATAAGGTTTATAAGGACACTAAAGAGCAACTACTAGAGTCTATGGGTGGTGATTTTACTGATAACTCACTCATTCAGACTAATTTAGCTGCTTATGTCAATCAGACTATGGGAGACATAGATAATCTTATTAATACCACTCTACCACTGAGTGTAAGAAAGGTCTATCAGTCTATCATTGAGGAGAGTGTAGCTAAAGTTGTAACTGGTTTAACTACATCAGATAAAGCTATCTCTGATACAGTCATGAAATGGGCTGAAAAGGGTTTTTATGGCTTTACTGATATCCAAGGCAAGCGCTGGAAAGCTGACACTTATGCTAGGCAGGTTATTAAATCCACAGCTTGGAGGGTCTACCGTGAGGTCAGAATGGCTCCAGCTGAGGAATTAGGTATAGATACCTTTTACTATCACAAAAAAGCCACAGCAAGAGAGATGTGTGCTCCTCTACAACATCAGATAGTAACTACTGGAGTTGCTAGAGAAGTAAATGGAGAGCGTGTCCTAGCTTTAGCTGATTACGGCTACGGCCATTCTGCTGGCTGTCAGGGGATAAATTGCACTCATGAGATGACACCATACATCCCAGGGGTCAACTACAAGCCTGATTTACCTGACCATTTGAAAGACCTAACACCTGAGGAGGCTATAGCCAATGCAAACGTACAAGCTAAGCAGAGAGCCCTAGAGAGGTCTATCAGGAAGTCTAAGGAGCTTTTGCATGTTGCAGAAAAACTAGGAGACAGTGAGCTAATATCTAAGTATAAGAGCAAGGTTAGGATGAAACAAGGCGCCATGAGAGGCTTTTTGAGCCAACACCCTTACCTACACAGAGATTATGCTAGAGAGAAATACTACAATGACCCATTTTCTCAAGCTAAAAAAGAGATTAAGGTCAGAAAAGAGCTTGAAAAACTGGAGAAACACAGAGCAGAACAAAAAGAAATGCGAAAACGTTTCACAAACGCTGTGAAAGATGGTATAATTAAGGCAGAAATCAATGAGCAAAAGCAAGCTACTCACATCAAAGGCACTAATGAATGGCTTACGAGGATTGAAAATGAATTAGCTAATGGTAATAAGATTGAGCCAAGCTATTTGACAATATCAATGGATGAGGCTGCTGAGCTTATTAAACGTTATTCAGGAACAGGTAAATTCTTGTATAAAGCAAATCCTGACTACATCCCTAAAAAAGAGGTTATAAAACATAATCGCAAGATTGGCATGTATATTGACCAACGAACAGGCGAGATATTTGAAACTGACACCTTTAGGATACACTATAGAAAGACAGGGGCACACATTGTCCCAACGTATGGAGGCGAGCTATGAAATTATGGACTTTTTTAAGACAAAACGTGAAACTTGTGCTTAAAGACGGCTCAATTATTTCAGGTTTTGTCCAAGAGTACTGTAACAAAGATGACAATGATGAGGAAATTGACTCAATCGGCTTGGATGTTGATGGTACTCTTTATGAGTATTTTGAGGATGAAATTCTTAGTATTTCAGTAGCTTAGCGCTTAGAACAATCTAGGCGCTTTTTTAATACCATAAACCACTATAAACCTATGGGTTCCATCAGGTTTTTTATTTTGCCCTGGAGCATGGCGTAAAACTGTCTTAATTTTTGTCCATGTGACGTAAAAAGGAGGATTAAGACATGAGTCTTAAACGTGAAATGTTAGTTGAGGCAGGTATTGAGGATAAGTCAGTGATTGACAATATCATGCAAGCGTACGGTGCAGGTATTGAGAATGCAAAATCACAGGCCAAATCTGAGCTACAAGCTGAAAATGATACATTAAAGCAACAACTTGAGCAACAGACTCAAGCTATCCAAGACTTGCAAGACAAAGAGGGTGCTAGTGAGGAAAGTAAGCAACAACTTGAACAACTCAAGGCACAATTTGAGCAGTATAAGCTGGATAGCGAGGCAAACCTTGCTCAGGTAACCAAAACCAATGCTATTGCCCTTGCTTTGAAAGATGTAGGTGCATACAACTCTGATGATTTGATGAAATTCATTGACCTAGACAGTATCGAACTAGGAGAAGATGGCAAGCCTCAACTTGAGGACACAATCAACTCACTCAGAGAGTCAAGCCCTTACCTATTCCAAACGGTGCAAGAGCAACCAACCCCTAATATCTCTGTCCCAGGCAATCCATCAGCAAGTAATGCAGATGATGGCCTAAGTGCAGAGGACAAAGCCCTTTTTGCTGGCTTTGATAGCGTATAATACCAAAAAAGAAAAGAGGAAAAATATAAATGGCAGTAAACTACGCAGAAAAATTTAGTCATAAAGTAGATGAGCGCTTTACAAGAGAGGCTCTTACTACTAGCACTATCAACCAAGATTTTGACTTTATTGACGCTGAGACAGTCAAGGTCTACACAGTCGCTACATCAGCAATGAATGACTACCAGACTACTGGTCAAAATCGTTACGGTACAGCTGACGAGCTTGGAAATTCAGTCCAAACTATGACACTTTCTAAAGACCGTTCTTTCACATTCACGATTGACAAGAAATCTTTACAAGGAACGAATGGAGCCATGGCAGAGGGCAAGGCTCTAGCCCGTCAAATTTCAGAGGTAGTCATCCCTGAGGTTGACAAGTACCGTCTATCAGCAATGGTTTCAGGCGCTGATACTGGACATGTTGCAACAGGTGCAGTCACTAAAACTAATGCTTATGAGCTAGTGCTTGAGGGACAATCTAAGTTGTCAGACGCTCTAGTCCCTGTGGCTGGTCGTATCTTGCATGTATCTCCTAAATTCTACAAGTTGATTAAACTTGATGACACATTCATCAAAAACTCAGACCTTGGACAAGAAATCACTATCAAGGGTCAAGTGGGTATGATTGATGGTATGCCAGTAGTATTGACACCATCAACATATATGCCTACAGGTGTTGTGTTTATTATCGCTCACCCAGCAGCTACTACATCACCTGTTAAGTTGGAAGATTATAAAATCCACGACAACCCACCAGGTATCAACGGTAAACTTGTTGAGGGTCGTATCCGTTATGACGCTTTCGTTTTGGACGCTAAGAAAAAGGCTATCTATGTCCACAAAACAGCCTAAGGAGGTAATCAATGGCTAATGATAACACAGTAGAGGAAGTAGTAGAGGTTAAAACTGATGTCACTTTGACTAAGGATGGGGTATCATTTACCCTGTCTGACCCTATCATGGTATCAGCCTTTGAAAACAATGGCTATAAAGTGGAGGAATAAACTAAATGGCTCAGTTTAAAGCAACAAGTAATGTTGTTTTTTATGTCAATGGCAAAGAGCAAAGCTATGACAAGGATGTAGTGTATGACATGGATGTCAAAGTAGCTGAGAGCTTAAATGCTCAAGGCAAACAGTCACATCCTGAGTCAAGCCCATTCTTTGAGCCAGTTGACGAAAAAGAAGAAACCAAAGAGGCAGGTAAGTAATACCACCTCTTTTTTATTGGAGGTGATTACTATAGCTTATTTGACACAAGATGAGTTTAATGAGTTAGGATTTGATGAAGTAGATGACTTTGAAAAATTATTGACAAGGGCAGAGGTAGCTATCAATCTCTTTCTTAATAATCTTTATGATTTTGTTGATTTTGAAACTGAGATCAAGTTTAGAAAGAAAGCTGTCAAACTTGCTACGGCTTACCAAGTGGCATATTTAGACGCTAGTGGTATTGCTACAGCTGATGACAGACAGTCAGCCTCAACAGTGATATTAGGTAGGACTCATATAAGCTATCAGGGAGGCTCAAAACAAGCCTTTGAAAGCTCTAGGTATAATTTATCACTTGACGCCTTGAACGTGCTAAAAGCAGCAGGTTTTGGGTATAGAGGGGTAGGATATGATAGAGATTGATAAGCGTTTATTAATTGATACTGTAACAATTAAAAAAGACACAGGTGAAAAAGACGGATGGGGTAAAGTAATATTAGAGAGCCCAGTGACCCTTAAACACGTCAGATTTGATAGGCAGTATCAAGTGCAAGGCACCAAAAACAGCCGTAAAGAGTCCAAACCTAGTACCTTATTTGTGTACCCTAAACATTGTCCTATTACCTTAGATGATACCTTTAAAAACGCCATCATCAATGATGGTGAGTGTGAATATAGAGTTACTGCTATAGCGCCTATTAGCTATCCACATAAACAAAAAGTATTTTGCTATGAAGTGGAGTGTATTTAATGGGAACTAGCGTATCTGTCAAGATTGACCTCAAAGGTATTGAAAATAAGGTATCTCCAACAGCCTTAGCAAAAGGTAAATTAGCCATAGCTAACCAAATGCTAACAGACATGAGCCCCTTTGTTCCTAGGAAAAGTGGTGACCTCAGTGGAAGTGGCCAAGCTACTAAAGATGGGGTCAGGTACCCTGGGCCTTATGCCAGAGCTCAATTTTACGGCTCTAGCTACAACAAGGCTAGGGTTTTTTATTTCAAAAAATACACCACACCAGGAACTGGAAAGCGCTGGGATTTGAAAGCTACAGCGCTACACCTTAAAGACTGGGAGAGAGTAGGAATAAAAGCAATGGGAGTAAAAGCATGAATAACAATGATTTTTCCGAAGTCCTCAGAGACTTTATCAACACACTAAACCTCTCTCTTACTTGTAGACTTGACTATTTAGCAGAGGGAGAGGATTTAGTCCTATATCCTTTGCCGGGTGGCAAAATTTTAAAAGAGTACATGGACGGTAAGCAAGACATCAGCCTTATTTTTGAGGTGGCTATCAAGACACTTGACCATCAAAGAACAAGCTCTATTTTGTGGGCTATCAATCATGCTCTTGCTAATTTTGATTTAGAACTACCTAGCAAAAATAACTCATATCAATTCAGAGGCCTTGAAGTCTCACAGCCGTTCCTTAATGACCGTGATGACCAAGGCTTTTATATTTATATGTTAGATGTAACGGCAGAAATTGAAGTAAATGGAGGAAATTAAATGCCAAAATTAAAAAATGCCAAGCGCAAACACTATGTGGCGCCTTGGTCAGCAGAAAATGCAGCAACAGAGCCAACAGGTGACGCTTGGAAATGGCTTGCAGATGGAGTGACAACCGCTGAGGTTGAGAATGACGAGGAGACAGATGATACAGCTTACTACAATGGTGATGGAACACCTGAAACAGTAGTAAAATCTGTAAAATACGGGTTCTCATTTGAGGGGGACTACATCAAAGAGGATGAGGCTCAAGCTATCATTGCTGGCATGCGCTTTAAAACTGGTGATGGACGTAAATTGTGGTTTAAAGTTGTTGACGCTGATGGTAAAAAGCAATATGTGGGCGTAGCTACAGCCTCTGGTATTAAAATTGGAGGCGGTGAGGCGTCTGAGTTTGAGGGCTTTGAGTGTACTATTAGCTGGAACTCAGCACCTAAGGAGTCCGCTGTAATCGGATAACGTGATTTAGGGGGAGTGGTAATGCTCCCCTTTTTATTTTTGATTAAAAATTAGTAGGAGAAAGAAATAATGGTAGTAATTAAAAAGCGTGATAATGTCATCCCTGTTGAATTTGGAGATTTTACTCTTGAATTTATCGGAAATGACCAAAATATCCACAAAATGGAGAAACTTGGCAAAATCCTCAAAGAGGAGGGCGAAAAAGTAGCCAATGCAGAAGATAACAAAGCATTTGAGGCTCTACAAGACATGGTTAAGAACTCATGGACAGAGTTATTTGACGCTGAGGCTTATCAAAAAGTCTACGATTTCTCAAATGGGTCTACTGTGGACACAATGGCCTACTTACTTGAGACTATCAATGGTGTCATCTCAGAATGGGAGAAACGTAACAATACAGACGCTCTCAAGAAATATTTAGGAGACTAACATGCTAGATTTATCAAGGAAATTGACTGATGAGTTAGTCCTTGGTGATGATGTGTACCCTATGAATATCTCTTTTAACAAGGTCTTGAAAGTCATTGAGCTTATCAATGATGATGAAATTGATGAGATTTATAAGCCCTATCTTGCTTTACAGATTTTTACTGATGTTGATTTCACTCAGGCTCTTACACCTGAGGAGGCCACTGGTATCTTTAAGATGGTTTTTGAGGAGCACATCAGGCTTATTCCAGCTAGAGATACAGCACCAGTGCTAGACCTAGCAGGCAATCCGATTAAGAGCAAGATACGCTCTAGGAGCCAATCAGAGACCAGTGCTAGATTATTTAGCTTGAAATATGACGCTGAGTATATTTACTCATCATTTATGCAAGCATACGGTATTGACCTCATAGACTCTCAGAATAGTTTGCACTGGAAAAAATTTAATGCTCTATTAAATGGCTTACCAAGTGATACAAAATTCTCTGAGGTTATCAAGATAAGAGCTTATAAGCCTCAAAAGGGAGATAGTAAGAAGTATAGAGAGAGCATGAAAGAACTTAAAAAAGAGTACGCTCTACCTAAAGATTTTGACTACTAAAAGAAAGGAGGGAATAAATGGCAGATGGTTCAGTAACTATCAAGGTAGATATGGATGGCTCAGGTGCTCAGGCTGGAGTCAGCAAGCTCAAGTCTCTTTTTGGAGGCCTTGAGAGTACAGGTCAAAAAGTAGGCTCTGTATTTAAGTCTGTATTGGGAGCTAATTTGATTGGCTCAGCCTTATCAAGTGGGGTCAGTGCAGTTACTGGAGGCATTCGTGAGATGGCCTCAGAATTGAACAGCTCACAGAAAGCCTGGAAAACATTTGAGGGGAACCTCCAAGCCTTTGGGCGCTCATCTGAGGAAATCAAAGCAGCTAAGACAGAAATGCAGGATTTTGCAACCAAGACCATCTACTCAGCCTCTGACATGGCTAATACTTACTCACAGCTTGACGCTGTAGGTACTAAAAATGTAGGTAGCTTAGTTAAGGCCTTTGGTGGACTGGCCGCCTCAGCAGAAAACCCAGCACAAGCCATGAAATCATTGTCAACTCAAGCAACACAGATGGCAAGTAAGCCAAAAGTAGCCTGGATGGACTTTAAAATCATGATGGAGCAAGCGCCTGCTGGGATGGCTGCAGTAGCAAAAGAGATGGGAATGTCTACGGCTGACCTTGTAAAAGCTGTGCAAGACGGGAAAGTTAAGACTGAGGATTTCTTTGACGCTATGAACAAAGCAGGTAACTCAGACGCTTTCCAAAAGATGGCCACAGAGTTTAAAACTGTAGACCAAGCTATAGATGGGGCAAAAGAAAGTCTCTCTAATAAGCTCATGCCAGCCTTTGACAAACTCAATTCATTTGGAATTAAGGCAGTCAATGCAGTTTCAGACGCTTTGGACAAAATCAATTTTGATAGTTTAGCAGATAAATTAGGGAGCTTGCTTGATAGCATTGATATAGATGGATTTATTTCAGGTCTATCCAATGGATTTGCTCAAGCAGGTCAAATGGTCTCTAATTTCTTTGCTATTTTTAATAAAGCTGGCGTATTTGACTACATCTCAGACTCAATCAGAGATATTGTGGTCACAGTACAATCTCTTTTTGAGGAGTTGACCAGTGATAGCAATGGTTTTAGTAATGTTGTTGAGGGTATTGCTAATGGAGTGATTTTGGTAAATGTAGTCATCCAAGAATTAGCTGCAGGCGTTCAATTCGCTCTTGAGGCATTTGCTAACACTGGAGCTATTAAGAATGCTTATAGTGCTTTCAAGGATTTCACAGCTGCAGCTTTAGACCTTGCTGAGAAATTAGGAGATGTCATCCCTTGGGATATTATAGGAGCTGCTGCAGGTCATGTAGTAAATGCTATTTCATTAGTCATTAGCTGGATTTCAAAATTATCTCAGTCAATTAGTGGAGATATTTGGAGAGGTCTAGTCGTAGGTATTGGTGGAGCACTTGTCGCTTTCAAAGCGTTTAACTTTTTGCAAGCGTTCAATCCTTTTGGAATATTTAAAACCAATGCCACAGAGGCAGTCAATGGCGCTACAAATAGTGTCAGACAATCTAAAAGTACTATCACTCAGTTATTTAATGGCTTATCAAATATCATTAAATCTCTAGGCACATCTATCAAGACAGCAGCTGTAGGGATTGGACAAGGTTTGAAAACAGCCCTTTCAGGTTTAGCGCCTGTCATCCGTGCATTCGGAGCAGCACTAAAAACAGCAGGTGTGGCAAATATTCTAGCTTTTGGTGGTGCTATAGCCATTGCAGCTGTAGGAATTGGGGCAAGTGTAGCTATTATAGCTGCAGGGTTTGCTCTATTAGCCACTCAAAGTCAGGGGGTAGTTGCTATCTTGCAAGCTATCGGTGATGTGGTGGTCAGTGTAGGTACAGCTATAGGAACTATCCTAAACATGGCTATACAAGGCTTAGCTCAAGCTCTTGTAATTGTAGCACCTGTGCTCCCTACCATAGCCTCATCATTCGCAATGATGTCACCAGTTATTTTAGCTGTGGGAGCAGCAATCAGCTCCATCATCAGCTCATTTAGTGGGTTAGCGCCTGTGATTACAGCGCTAGGCTCAGCGATTAGTCAGGTAGTAACATCTATTAGCTCAGGCATTGCTCAGGTAGCTACAGCCATTACACCTATTGTTGAAATTATTTCAAATACATTTGTTCAAGTGGTTAGCATTGTCACTGAGGCAGTTGTCCAAATTGTCCAAGCAGTCGCTCCATTTGTGCCAGCAATTACTGAGATGGTAATCGCAACAGCTCCTATTATCCAGTCACTTATTGAGTCGTTCAACAATCTTGTCAATAAAATCAGTCCTATTATTGATAGTTTGACCAAATTGATTAAGACATTTGGTGAACAAGTTAAGTCTATTCTGGATAGTGCCAAGGGCGTAGTAGAGTCATTTGGCTCAGCTATCAGGAATGTACTTGATGGTGTTGCTGGTATTTTTGAAAGCATGGGTAATGCTGCTAAAAATGCTGGTATTGGTGTGAAGTTGATGGCTCAAGGGATAAAAATGTTAGTAGACCTTAACCTTGGAGACCTAGTAGCCACTCTGACAGCAACAGCTGCAGGATTAGCAGCTATTGCTAACTCAGGTATCGCTACAGCAGGTTCAGGCTTACAACAGTCAGGGGTAGGATTGAGTTTGATAGCTACATCAGCAAGAGCAGCAAGTGTAGCCATGCAGACCCTACCAACAGCCTTGAGTGCACTAAGCACAAGCATTAACCAATTACCAAACACTTTAACAACAGCAGGTACAGCCATGAGCACATTTGCTACATCAGCAGTGGCCTCATTCAGTGGATTGTCTGGTGCTGTTTCAGGCATTACTGTCTTAAAAAGTGCCCTTATTGGTTTATCAAGTGCCCTAACAGCTACTATGTCAGCTACATCAGCAATGACATCAGGATTTTCTGCAGTGACTGGAGTTATTAGCTCATTAGGTGGGGTGCTAGGCACAATCCCTAGCCTATTCTCAGCGATTTCAACCTCAGCTATGACAGCTAACACATCTATCATGCAATTAGCGACATCAGCCCCTACAGTGGCCTCTAGTTTTGCCAACATCTCTAGATCTGCTGTATCAGCTATGTCTCAGCTTAATTCAGTGATTAGGTCAGCAATGACACAAGCTGTCTCACAAATGAGCGCAAGCATGCAACAGATGACTAATGTGGTAAGACAATCAGCAAGCCAAATGACTCAAGCGGGTCAACAGGCTGGGCGTGGAGTTTCAACAGGTATAACAAACGGCATACGCTCAGGCATCGGCTCAGCCACATCAGCAATGTCATCAATGGTCAACTCAATCCAAGCAACAGGGATGAGAGGTGTATCTACCATGCAATATGTAGGCTCAATGATTGGTCAGGGTCTAGCAAACGGTCTCTATTCTGCTTTGTGGACTGTGACAGCTGCAGCTAATGCACTTGTCGCTCAAGCTGAAAGAGCTGCAAGAGCTAAGGCAAGAATACACTCGCCATCAAGGCTATTCAGAGACAACGTAGGGCGCTACATTGCTCAAGGTATCGCTGTAGGTATTGAGAAGAATACCTCAGATGTTACTGATAGCTTGGCCTACGTTCAAAAAGAGATGTCAGCATTTAAATTTGGCGCTGAGGACTTGCTTGGACTTGGTAATAATACATTAAGCCAGTCATTAAAAATGAGTCTTGGACTTGCACAAGCTCAGTCTGAAAAGTCTGAGTCAGGAACTAATGCAGAAATTAACAACCAGTACAATTTCAACTACCATGGTAACAAGGTAGATGAGAGTGAGAAACGTGACATACAGCGTCTCATGAAAGAGATGGCATGGTACACAAATAGAGAACAAGAGAGATTAGGAGGTGTTTAATGAGCGCATTTATTAAATTTGATGGCAAGAAATCTAGTGATTTTGGGTTAAAAATTATAAATGATATTGAATTTAGCTCTACCTCCTATGATGTTGAGACTATTGAGGTGCCAGGGCGTGATGGGGTACTTTTGAAAGATAATCAAAGGCTTAAACCTGTTAAGCGTGAGTTTCCTATGAAAATCAGCACGGTTGAAAGATTATCTACATCAGAGGTAGCTATAAGTGACTGGCTCAATGTCAAGGGTTGGAAAGAGATGGAGCTCTCATGGGAGCCTGATTATATCTATCTTGCTACATTCATTGAGTCATTTAGCGTCAAGGAATTGCTTATGAATTTTGGTGAGGTGAAATTAAACTTTTTAATTCACCCCATCAAATTTTTAAAAACTGGGCGCAATGAAATCCCTTTGACAAACGGGATGACACTTAAAAATCTTGGTAATGTGCAATCTAAGCCACTAATTAAGATTAGAGGTAATGGTAATGGTATTTTAACCATCAATGGCTACCAGTTATCACTTGAGAGCGTCCAAAATGAGCTCATAATAGATATGCAGAAACATCTAGTATATAGTGGCAATCTGTCAGCCTGGGATAAAATCACTAGGAATGGTAAGCACAGAATGCCTCTTTTTGATGTCGGAAATAATAGGATTTCATGGACTGGTAATTTTACCATGACAGCTGTTCCTAATTGGGGGGTTAAACTATGAACCCAGTATTATATAAAGCTGATGAACGCTCATTTAGAACTTTTGGGCTTGGTGAGATTTCAGACGCTTATAAGGTCACTGTTACCAGAGAAAGGAATGGTAATTATGACCTATATATCAAATATCCAGTAAATGGCCGTTTTGCCTCTGTGTTTAAAGTGGAGATGAAAATCAAGTCAGACGCTGGAAAGAGAACCAAATGGCAAACCTTTGAGATTAACCGTATAGTCAAGGATAGTAGTGAACATATTGAAATTTATGCCCGTCATATCTCCATGAGAACCTCAGATATTGCCCTGAAACCTATTGTAAGAGCCTCAAATGTTAACGCTGAGGCAGCTCTTAGACTTTGGAAAGAGAGCCTGGTAGGTGATGATGTATTTGATGTTAAATCAGACATCCGAACTTTGGGTAATATCTCATGGGAGGTAGATAAGGTTGGAAGTGCTAGGAAAGCCTTAGGTGGTGTTTCAGGTTCTATCCTTGATGTGTTTGGCGGTGAATATGAGTTTGATAATAACCTCATCATTCTCCATCAGCAGATGGGGCGTAAAGCTCCAACCGTGCTAGAGTACGGGCGTAATCTGCTCAGTGTAGAGGAGGAGAGTCTCCTAGACGGTAATTATACCTCTATTTACCCCTTTGCACGTTACACGCCATCCAGTGATGGGTCAAGTGAGAGGTCGTCAAATGAGGAGTCAAGGGAGGTCTTAGTCACATTGCCTGAGCACATCCTAGATAGTCCTTATTTGAGATTATACGCTCAGAGAAGAATATCTCTGGTAGATTTCTCAAGCAAATTTGATGACAAGCACCCTCCAACGGCTGAGAAATTGAGGTCACTAGGTCAGTCTTACATCAAGACTAACAACATTGGAGCTCCTAAAATCTCTACAGAGGTCTCTTATGTAGATTTATCACATACTTTGGACTATCAAGATTTTGGGGTCATGGAGGAAGTTGAGCTCTGTGACATCATCCCTCTCTACTATCCACAATTTGACATTACTACAACCACTGAGAAAGTAGTCAAGGTGGTCTATGATGTCTACACTGACTCTAATGAGGAGATAACGCTAGGAACTATCGGACAGTCACTGTCATCTAGTATGACTGCAGGAATTGCTGACCGTCTATCAGTAGTTGAGGAACGGCAAGCCTCTATTGAGAGCACTCTACCTCAATATCTCATCAGTGGAACAGGTAATAAGATTTGGCATGATACACCAGCAAAAAATGTTGAACACAAAATAGGTGATACATGGTTTGAAAAAAATGGCCAGTATCAACGGATGTATATTTGGAATGGTAGCATGTGGGAGAAACGCCTTGATACTGAGGATGTTGACCGTGTTAAGAGAGAGGTAGATAAACAATTTGAGGCCGTCAATACTAAGATGACTGGAATTGAGGCTAAGCATGACCAGAAAGTCTCTGATTTGCTCAAAAAGTCAAATGCTACTCAAGAATTAGCTGAGGCCTCTAAGAGACTTGCTCAAGAGGCTAAGAACGCCTCTGACTCAACAGGTCAAGTTTTATCACTATACAAGCAAGACAATGAGCGTAATTTGTCTATTTTGAGAACTCAGGCCACTCAAATTGACGGTAAGGCAGTACAGGCTCTAAATAAAGCTAACCAAACAGCCACAGAAACCTCTAACTTAATTGCTAATCTAAGAACTGACCTGAATGGCAAGGTATCTCTTGCTGATTTCCAGTCAGTCAAAGAGACATCTGCACTCTATGAGCGTATCTTAGGCAGAGATGACTCAAATATCAGTACTAATATAGCAAGGATGGCCTTGACATCAGACTTATTTAATGTCGAAGTAGGTAAGAGGTTTAGTAACCTAACTAATCTAGTTTATGCTCCTACAAAAATTCCTAAGTACATTTCATCAGTTAATACTGATAAGCATTTAGAACGGGTAACATGGGGTGACCATGACGGAATTAGAATTAACTACACTGACTCTATGTCAGGATGGTTAGGGTTTATGCTCCCTCTTACTAAAAAGTTTGTCAAACAAGGTGAGAGCCTAGGCTATCGTATTGAGATTGCCGTGGATAAAGTACCAAGGGGTGGCAGGATTTTACTACAGTTAATAGATAACACTGTCAGGGCAGATATGTATACTAACTTATCAGTATGGCTCAACAGAACAGGTAATCAGACATTCACAGGTTACTTGGATATACCAAAGACTGGCGAGTTACACGAGTATGCTCTTAGGATTATACTTGATAGCCCTGGTAATATCGTCATTCATAAACCTATGATTATTGATAGGCGTTTGATACCAGAACAATTTGTTGACAGCACAGACTACAACAGTGAATACACTAGGACTACAATGTCTATCTTAAAGGATAGTTTTGCAGTCAAGACCCTCAACAGCAATGGTGATGTATTAAGTGCTTTGAACCTTGCAACAGGTGGAGCTAGTTTGCAAGTAGGAAAGAATAAGTTAGTAGTCACACCTGAGACTACGTTTATTGCTAATGGTACCATCAAGAATGCTATGATAGACGAGTTAGACGCTGGTAAAATCCGAACAGGTAAGCTAGACGCTAACTTAGTCAACGTAATCAACTTAAACGCTAGTAGTATTACCTCAGGGGCTTTGAGTGGTGATAGGATAAACGGTGGCACTATTACAGGTGTAAATATCACTGGAGGGACTTTAACTGGACGTACAAAAATTAAAATAGGCGCTTATGGTTCGTTAGATACATTCAATGGAGGTATGCAAATTAACGTACCTAGAGAATACAACTCCAAAGACGGTGTAGGGCTGCAAATTACAGGCTCATATGGTCGCTCCAACGGTGAGCCTTATGGTGTATTTATCTACAGAGACCCAGACCTTACTACACCAACTACAGTTGGTGTTATAAATGATTACTTATTGACAGTAAATGGCTATATCAATACACCTGGTATTAATAATTTTCAAATTTTTAACGGGGCAATAGGAGGGTCAACTACAGCAAATATAGGGCATTGGCAAGCAAAAAATGTATATCTCAGCTTTGGTGGTCGTGATAATGACATTTACTACATTTACAATAACAAGTATTATAGTCTTTGGGAGGTGATAAATAGAAATTCATCTGATAAACGATTGAAAAAAAATATCACTATTTCAAATCACAAAGCTCTTGATTATGTTAGTCAATTTGAATTTAAAGAATATGACTGGATTGAAGAAGAAAAAAGACCACAAAAGCCACATACAAATATTGGTTTGATTGCTCAGGAAGTCCAAAAAGTTGACCCTACCCTTGTAGTTGAAAATGGCAATAGTTTAAGTTTGGATAATCTTAAATTAACTAATATAGCATTAAAAGCCATTCAAGAGCTTGCTCTTGAGAACAAGAAAATCATAAAACGATTGGAGAATTTAGAAAATGGATAATGAGTTGATTGTCAAAGCATTAAAAGCGTCTCTCACTGAGTCAAGTAGCATTTCAACAAATGAAATGCTTGCAAAGAATATTTTAAGTATTCAACTTGAAGAACAAAAAGAAGAAATGCAACAAGTTAAAGATGAGCGTGATGAGGCGCTGAGGAACTTAGAAAATATCAAGTTAGGTTTTGAGGGAATGAATAAGATTTTACAATCTGATGAACAGCTAAAAAACCTCTATGAGGAAGTAAAAGCAAGACAAATTGAGAAAGGATAATATTTATGGAATTTAAAGTAATTAGCAAGTATTTGCAAGATAGTAATAGAACTTTTGTAGCTATCCGCCAAGAGGCACCATACACAGCCTTTGACCGTGTATTGATTGGAGACCGTACAAATGAGTCTGATAGTACGTTGATTGAGGCTGTGCTTGGTCTAGTGGCCACAGAGTTTAACCCTGCTGAGGGTGTCAAACAACTACAAGAGGAATTGAAAACCCAAGAACAAATTTATGACAAGAAACTTGAGGAAAAAGACAATGCCATTAACGCTGTCAAGGCCATTGCTAACTGGGCTGTGCTTGCAAGAGTGACGGATGTAGATAATCCTCTAAACCCTGTAGTATTCAAGCGTGGTCTTGAATTGGTTGACCTTGCTCAGGTTGGCAAAACCTACCAGCCGCAAGAGATTTTCACGATTGAGAACCCTGAACACGGTGAGCAATTCCAAGAGGGCAAGCGTGTCATGGTGCAGGTGAATGAGCCATTTACTTATCAAGGTCAGACAGTAAAAGAACTAGCAGACCTTGAGAGAAATGGCAAGTTAGGTATTTGGAAATGGGAGCCGCCAAAAGAAAACACTCCAACAACAAGCACAGAGCTAAATACTGAGGCTGTGCCACAATAAGAAAGGGGGGCAAGCGTGACTATATCAGATTTAATAGCACATCTAGCCCCTACTGTTGGTGTTATTGCTACTGGATGGTTTGGGCTTACAGCAAGCAAGTCAGCCAATTTGAATAAGCAGCAATTTAATGAACTCAAAAACGAGTTAGGCACTATTCAACATACAGTAGAGACTGTGCAAGACCTAGGGCACTCAAATAATGAAATGCTTTTAGATGTCAATAAAAAATTGCTGGTGCATGATGAGGCTCATCTAGTCACTATGTATTTAAGACTAGAGAGAGACATGACCACAGCTATTAACCGTGGATACACTACAGTGCATGAGTCTGATGTCATCCACAAAATGCACAAGAGTTATAAAAATTTAGGTGGGAACGGCTATATAGATAGCCTCTACCAAAAATACAACATTTTAGAAGTGAGGAATTAAAAATGAAAATTAACTGGCTGGTACGCTTTAAGAATAGAGCGTTTGTTATCCGTTTACTACTTGCTATCATCCTACCAATTTTGACCTATTTTGGGTTAAAATTTGAGGATTTAACTAGCTGGGCTGGGGTTTATGAATTGTTTTTGAAATTCTTAGGAAACCCTTATCTTATCGGTTTATCAATCGTTAGCGCCCTAAATATTGTGCCTGACCCTACTACTGCAGGGCTATCAGATAGCTCAAGAGCTTTGACATATACAGAGCCTAGCCAAGATTAAGCATGGAGAGCCTACTAGGCTCTCTTTTTTATTAGAAAGGAGGGCAAAAATTGGAAAAAATTATCAGCAAAAATATAGAGCTGACAAGCAATATCAGAGGGATTGATAAGCTCCAGCATGAGCTCTACAGTAAAGATAAAGAGATAGCAGAATTTCACTTTACGACAAAAGAGCTCACGGTTGAGAAAGTCATCTGTCTATTTCACTTTAAGGGCACCAATCGCTATAAAGAGGTAGAGGCTACCATAGAGGGCAATAACTTTACAGTCAAATTTGACAATTCTTTGATAATTGCAAGTGAGACAGTAGTAGGGTACATCTATTTTGAAAAGGTTGAAAAATCAGCTGATGTATATACTTTCTCTTTCCATGTGAAAGTTAGTGAGATTGACAAGGCTACTCAGGCACCTGTCATGGAGTCAAAGACCAAGCGTGTCATAGATGTCAATAACATTGTGACAAAGGATGAACTTGAGAGCTTACTACCTAAAAGCAATGCCCCTACCACATCCTATGATGACAGTGAGCTAAGGGCTGAGCTTGCAAGTAAGGCTAATCAGAGTGATGTGGTCAGTATTTTGGACGACATCAAGGCTTTAAAGGCCAAACCTGACAATGACACCATCTATGATGACAAGACTCTTGTAGAGCGTGTAGTGGCTTTAGAGAATAAGTCAAGCGTAGACACTAGCAACTTAGTGACAAAGTCAGAGCTAGATAGCAAAGGGTACTTGACTCAACATCAGAGCTTGGATGACTACGTTAAACACTCAGAGCTACCTGACCCCTACAATGATACCGAGCTCAAGAAACGAGTTGAGACTCTTGAAAACAAAAAAGAGGTAGATACCTCAAAATTTGTGACTGAGGAGGTTCTAGCTGGCAAAGGCTACCTTACTCAACATCAAAATTTAGATGAGTATGCTAAAAAATCAGAAATCCCTCAGCCATACAATGACAGTGGAGTTAAGCAAAGACTTTCTCTCATTGAACAAAAAGAACCTCAAAGACTCAATCTTAATGGCACCACTCTTAGCTTGTCTGGTGGTGGTGGCAGTGTTGTCTTGCCAAGCGCTCCAGCTAACACAGGTGGACAAGTAAACCAGTACGAAATTCACGGAACTGGTATGCCAAATAGAAAGGTTACTGCTCCAGTCGGTACAACATACGTTGATACCGCAGTAACAAATGGCGCTTTGAAATGGATAAAGCGAACTGGAAATGGTAACGAAGGCTGGGAGGTCTTAACTGGTGATACTGGTTGGAGAACGTTGAATATTAAGTCTAAACTCGGAAACTCAT